>Ga0136846_1222101_pt1 | contig 11863 bp, 10 predicted proteins | sample HopSoiMetagenom2_FD_96841 | JGI IMG/M metagenome (GOLD analysis project Ga0136846, IMG submission 96841) | Grasslands soil microbial communities from Hopland, California, USA - 2 Assembly 2016 (version 4) | ecosystem: Environmental > Terrestrial > Soil > Grasslands | place: USA: Hopland... | reverse complement strand
CACGCCCGCATCCGGGAGGAGCTCGCCGGCCGGGCCGAGGCGGAGGAAGAAGTCCGTCGCCGACTGGGCGAGCAGCGCCAGGGAGTGCGCGAGCGGGAGGAGTCGTTGCAGGGCCTGGCCCACGCCCAGCGGTCGCTCGAAGGTGAGCGGGCCGCCCTGGACGGGGAGCTCGCATCGCTTCGGGAGCGGGTCACCCAGGCCACGACCCAGCGCGCCGGCCTGCTGGCCGAGCTGGCCGACGCCGAGCGGCGACGCGACAGCGCGATCGAGCGCGCCGGGTTCCTGAATCACGAGGCCAAGCGGGCGGGCGCCGCGGCTGAGCACGCGCGCCACGAGGTTGCCGCCACGCGCGAGCGGGAGGCGATGCACCGCGCCGACCGACGCCAGGCGGAGGAAACCGTGGCCCAGCTCGGCGCCCGGCGGCATGCCCTGGAGGAGCTCGAGCGCGACCGCGTCGGCCTGGCGCCCGGGGCCGCGGCGCTGCTCGCGGTGCGCGAGCGCTTCGACGGCGGGGTGCTGGGGCCGCTGAGCGACTTCGTGAGCACCGAGCGCCAGGATGCGGAGCTGGTGGAGCGGCTGTTGGGAGAATGGATGCACGCCGTCATCGTGCAGGACGAGGCGACGGTATCCGCGGTGCGGGGATGGCACGCCGAGCACCAGCCCGGCGCGCTGGTGCTGCTGCCGCTCGATCCCGGTCCGGTCGGTGGGCCCGAGCGTCCACTCGACAGCCGACTGCGGGTCGAGGGGCCGGCGGCCGACTGGGCTCGGGCCGCCACTGCCGGCTCGGAGGTGCTGGACGAGGCCGGGCGAGTGCTCCGGCGGGCCAGCGGGGCCATCTTCCTCTCGGGCGCCGGCGCGCCGACGGGCCCGCTCCGCCGGCGAGCGGAGCTGGCGGACCTTGGCACCGAAACGGCGCGTGCCTCTCAGTCGCTGGCGGAGACGGTCGCAGCGCTCGACGCGACCATGGCCGCGCTCGCCGAGCGAGAGGCGGCGCTCGCTGATGCCATGGCGGGGGCGGAACGGGCGCGCGAGGCGGAGCGGCAGGCCGCGGCGGCGCGGGAGGATGCCCTGCGGCTGGCGGGCAACCTGAGCCGGGAGTCGGCCGACGCGGAGGCTCAGCTCGCCCGGTTGGCGGAGCGGCTCACCCGGTCCGAAGCGCGCATGGCTGAGATCGACGCCGAGCTGGTCGAACGGGACCTCGCCCGGGGCCGCCTGGACGAAGAGCTCGGCGGCGCGCGGGCGCGCCTCGCCGAGCTCGAGGTGGAACAGGAAGGGGCGCGCGAGCAGCGGGTGCACTGGCAGGTCCAGGAGGCGCACGTGGCCGGCGGACTGCGCTCCGCCGAGGAGCGGCTCCAGCGGGCCGCGCGGGTCCGGAGCGAAGCCGAAGCCGCGGCGCTCGCTCTGGCGGAGGAGCTCGGGCAGCTCGAGGCCGACGCCGCCGCGCTGATCCGTCAGCAGACCGAGTGGACCGAGACGCGGGCCGAGCGGCGCGTTGCTCTGCAGGAGCTGGAGAAGGCCGGCGGCGAGGCCGAGGCCGGGCTCGCCAGCGCCGAGCGGGCGCTGGCCGACGCCGAGCACGAGGTGATGGAAGCCCGCTCGGCGCTCGAGGCCGCTAACGAGGAGAGCCACCGACTCCAGGTGCAGCTCACCGAGGCGGCCGGCGCGCGCCGGAGCATCGTGGAGCGGATCGAAGCCGAGTGGCACCGGCCGTTCGAGCAGCTGATCGACACCGCACCGCTCGTCGAGCTGGACTTGGAGACCCTGCAGGCGGAGTCGGCCAGGATCCTCGCGGCGCTCGAGGCCATCGGGCCGGTGAACCCGCTCGCCGTCGAGGAGCACGCCGACGAGGTCAAGCGGCTTCAATTCCTGACCTCCCAGCGCGACGACCTGGTGAGCGCCCGGCAGTCGCTGATCCAGGCGATCCGGGAAATCGACGGCACCGCGCGCAGCATGTTCCTGGAGACCTTCACCGCTGTCCAAGCCAACTTCGCCCGGGTGTTCACCACCCTCTTTGGCGGCGGCGAGTGCGAGCTCCGCCTGGCCACCCCCGACGCCCCCCTCGACAGCGGGATCGACATACACGCCGCCCCCCGCGGCAAGCGGACCCAGCGGATCCACCTGCTCTCCTCCGGCGAGCGGACCCTGGTCGCCGTGTCCCTGCTCTTCAGCATCTATCTCACGAAGCCCAGCCCGTTCTGCCTTATGGATGAGGTGGACGCCCCACTGGACGACGCCAACGTAGGGCGGTTCACCCGCCTGCTGGACGAGTTCAAGAGCGACACCCAGTTCCTGGTCATCACTCACAATCCGCGGACGATGCAGGCCGCCGACGCAGTATACGGAGTGACCATGCAGGAGCCGGGAGTCTCCACCATCGTGGGCGTCCGGCTCGGGGAACGGGAGCACGTGTAGCCGGCCTGGGCTGGCCCGGAGCTTGCACCCCGGCCCTGCGGGCGCCAACGTTGTCGGAGAACCTGTCATCCCGAGCGAGCGCGAGCGAGGGACCTGCCCCGGCCGACCTCGACCGAGCAGGTCCCTCGCTCCGCTTGGGACGGCGGCGCTGACAGCCAGAAGACCTGCCGAGGAGCAGCCATGCTGATCGTGATGCGCCATGGGGCGCCGCAGGAAGACGTCGATCGGGTCGTCACCGCCATCGAGGAGATGGGGTATCAGGCGCGGCCAATGCCGGGACGCCAGCGCACCACGGTCGGACTGGTGGGCAACGATGGCCGGGTCGACGGCTCCCGCCTCGCCGCCCTCCCCGGCGTCCACGAGATCATCTACGTCACCAAGCCTTACAAGCAGGTGTCCCGGGAGTGGCAGGCCGAGCCGACGATCATCCGGCTCCCAGGCGGGCTGACCGTCGGCGGGGACGAGATCGTCGTGATGGCGGGGCCCTGCTCGGTCGAGAGCGAGTCCCAGATCATCGAGGCTGCCCGGCTGGTGCGCGAGGCGGGCGCCACGGTGCTACGCGCCGGAGCGTTCAAGCCCCGGAGCTCGCCCTACTCATTCCAGGGCCTGGGACGGAAAGGGCTCGCCCTGCTGGCGCGCGCGCGGGAGGAGACCGGACTCCTGATCGTCACCGAGGCGATGGACAACGAGGGCCTGGACCAGGTGCTGGAAGTCGCCGACATCGTCCAGATCGGCGCGCGCAACATGCAGAACTACTCCCTCCTCAAGCACGCCGGACGCGCGGGCAAGCCCGTGCTCCTCAAGCGGGGGCTGTCCGCCACCATCCAGGAGTTGCTCCTGTCCGCCGAATACATCCTCGCCGAGGGCAACCGGCAGGTGATCCTCTGCGAGCGCGGCGTCCGCGGCTTCGACACGGCGACGCGGAACCTGTTCGACCTGAGCGCCATTCCGGTGGTGCACGGACTGTCCCACCTGCCGATCCTGGCCGATCCCAGCCACGGCACCGGCCACCGCGACATGGTCATCCCGATGGCCCGCGCCGCGGTGGCGGCCGGCGCGGATGGGTTGCTGGTGGAAGTGCACCCCAATCCCGAGCGCGCCCTGTCCGATGGGGCGCAGAGCCTCTATCCCGAGCAGTTCGAGCGGCTCATGCGCGAGACGCGCATCATCGTGGAGGCGATCGGACGGCGGCTCGCGGAGCCGGCCGGAGCGCGGGCGTGAGACTGGTGACTCTGGCGCTGGCCGCTGGGGCCTTGCTGGCGGCCGCGCCCGCGGCGCCGGCGCAGGACGCCGCGGCGATCATCGGCCGCTCATCGCGCGTCTATCGCTCACTCGCGAGCATGCGGGCCGATTTCGTGCAGGTAATCGACAATCCGATGATCGACAGCGCGGAGAGCCGTGGCACCCTGGTTCAGGCGGGGGCGTCCAAGCTGGCGATGCGCTTCACCGATCCGCCGGGCGAAGCGATCATCATCGACGGGGAGCACGTCTGGATCTACACGCCGAGCACGGTGCCGGACCAGGTGCTGCGGATGAAGCTGCCGAGCGGCGGGCCGGTGTACGGCTACAACATCATCGCCTGGCTGCTGGACAAGCCGGCCGAGCGGTATGAGCCGAAATACCTGCGACAGGACAAGGTCGGCGCTCGATCGGTGGACGTGATCGAGCTGGTCCCGGCGGTCCCCGACCTCCCCTTCGAGCGGGCGATCGTCTGGCTGGATCGGGCAGACGCCCTGCCCCGCCGGCTGGAGATCACCGAACATGGCGGGGCGATCCGGACGCTCACCCTCTCCAAGGTGCAGGTCAACCAGCGGGTGCCGGACAGCACCTTCACCTTCACGGTGCCCTCCGGGGTCCGGATCGTCGATCAGTGAGGCCGGTCGGCTTCGCTCGGTCCGAGGCCGAGGAGCGCCTGGGGCGAGGTGGTTCCGCGCAGTAGAGCGACCGCCTGCTGCACCTCCGCGTCACCCACCGCCCGGCGGCGGCGCTCCGCGGCCGGCCCGAAGACATAGCGGGCCACTTCATACCCCAGCTGCTCGCTCACGACCTCCTCCCCGCCGGCGAAGATACTGTCGGGCAGCGTTACTCCCCGCTCGGCCAGCCGCCGTCGGACCTCGACGCACATTGCCGGCGTGACGGTGAACGCCTCGCTCTGGACCGTACCGGCCTTGCGCAGATCCAGCGCGTACGCGGTCAGCACATCGCGAAACAGCGGCACACGCCCGTCCAGCGCGTTGGCGAAGAGCGTCGCCGCCGCGCTCAAGGTGTCGGGATGGAGCACCACATCGGGGACGATGCCGCCGCTCGACGGGAGGAGGCGGCCGGCGGTGGAACGGTAGATGGCGTGGCGGCCCGGGCCCGGGACCGTTCCCATGACCGAGTCGAGCTGGGCTGCCTGGATCGAGCGGCCGCTGGGGGTGAACCACCTGGCAGTGGTCATGCGGAGGGCGAGGTCCGGCCCGAGCGGAAAGACGGTCTGGACGATCCCCTTGCCGTAAGTCGTGTCACCCACGAGGAGCGCCCGATCGTGATCCTGCAGCGCACCGGCGATGATCTCGGCGGCGCTCGCGGTGCCTCCGTTCACCAGGACCACGATCGGCAGGTTCCGCCAGCGCTGGGGCCAGGCGTCGGTCCAGCGGTGGTTGTCGCCCGGCGCGCGGCCCCGGCTCTCCAGAATGCCCTGCTGCGGGTCGAGGAAGAGGTCCGCGATGCGAACCGACTCGTCGCGCAGACCACCCGGGTTCGAGCGCAGGTCGAGCACCATCGTGCGCATGCCCTGGACCACCAGGCGGCTCACTTCCTCCTCGAGCTCGTCCGCCGCGTTTTCCCGAACCATGGTGAGGCTGAGATAGCCGACTCCGTCGGGGAGTAGCACGCCGGCCGGCACTGCCCGTTGGTGGATGCGCTCGCGGAGCAGGTGGAAGCGCAGCGCATCGGCAACCCCTTCCCGTCGCACGGCCAGGTCGATGGGGCTGCCGATGGCGCCGCGCATCGCGTCCACCGCCTGGTCGAGCGTCCATTGGGCGGAGGCCTTTCCGTCCACCTCCACCAGCTGATCGCCGGTCCGGATGCCCGCGCGCTCGGCGGGGCTGCCCTGCATCGGCGAGACGACGGTCACCCATCCGTTCCGCGCGTCCACCAGGAGGCCCACCCCGGCGTAGTCACCGGTGGTTCGCTCCATGTGGCGCTCCCAGTCCTTGCCCACCAGCAGGGCGGCATAGGGATCGTGAAGCTGGCCCAGCAAGCCATCCACGGATCGGCGGTAGAGCTCCGCCTCGGAAAGCGAGTCGACGTGGTAGTCGCGTACGTGCGCGAGGACGGTCTCGAAGAGCCGGGCCTGCTGGTAGACGTCGCCATCGACGGCGACTTGGCGCTGGAGGAGCCAGCCGCCGGTCAGGCAGGCCGCCAGGGCGACGGCCCCTGGCACGATGAAACGACGCCGCATGGAAGGACCTCGGTGAGGATACTCTCCGTAAGGATGCGGCGCGAACAAAGTTTCGGCTACTCCCCCCTTTCGCGAAGCACCTGGGCCACCTGGTCCGCGAGTTCGGCCGCCAGGCCTGCCTGCCGAGCCAGGTGCAACGCCTCCTCCCCCAGGAGCCGATAGAGGCGGGCCTCCGCCCCGCTCAGGACGGCCAGATGGGCGCGGATCGTCTGCACGTCCCCACGCCGCACCGGGCCGGTGAGAGCGGCCACGGGACCGGAATCGAGATTGGCCGCGGTGCCCCGTAGCAGCGGCAGGTACAGGCGGGCGGCCGTCTCAGGGGGTATTCCAGCTTCGTGAGCCAGCCGCTCGGCCACGGCGAACAAGGCAGTGGTGTAGTTGGCCACGATGGCCGCTCCGGCATGGTAGGCCGCCTTGCCGCCCGCCGAGAGAGGCACGGGTACCATGCCCAGTTCCCTGGCCAGGTCCCCGCCGACCTCGATCGCTCGTTCGTCCCCTTCCAGGCCGGCGTAGGCGCCGAGGAGCCGCTCCGGAGCCGCAACGGGATCTGCAATTGTTTGCAGTGGGTGGAACGAGCCCAGCGCCGCGCCCGTCTCGGCCAAAGGCGAGAGCGCCCGCCGATCCAGCAGCCCGGACAGGTGGAGCACCGCGTGATCGGGGCGCACCGAGTGTTCCCCGGCGAGGTCAGCGGCCACCGAGGTGATCGCGTCATCCGGCACGGCGAGGATCACCAGGCCTGCTCCCCCGAGGGCGTCGGCCCTCGCCCCGGGAAAGAGGCGCAGCGGCGCCGCGACCGGGTGACTTCGCCGGCTCACCAGGAACAGGTCCACTCCGCGCAGCGCCAGGGCGAGCCCCTGTCCCATCCGGCCGGCACCAATGATGGTTACGCTGGACAAGGAAGCCATGCGCCTCTCGGACGGCGAACGAGAAACGGGCCCGGCTGCCGCGCGAAGCGGGCCGGGCCCGGAGACCAGCGAGAAAGCCGGTCCCGTCAGTTCCTTGAAGGAGCGTTGTGCGTCGCCATGGCGAGGCCGAGCAGGTCCTTGGGACTCTGCGCCCGGCGAAGCAGCTGGAGCGCCGTCTGCATGTCGCGCTGATCGGCGGCTCGGCGGCGGAACTCCGCGGGCCGGCCGAAGACGTAGCGCGCGATCTCGTAGCCGAGCTGGTCGTCCACCAGCCGACCGCCGCCGGCGAACACATCGGCCTTCATCTTCACGCCCTTGGCGGTCAGCCCCTCGTAGACCTGCTGCCGCATCTCGGGCGTAACCGTGAAGCGCTCCGAGCTCACGGCATGCTTGGTCTTGTACTCCAGCGCGAGGTTGGTCAGCACGTCGCGGTAGAGCGGCAGGTCGGTGCCCAGCTCCTTGGCGAACTCGCGCTCCCCCTCGGTGAGCGTGTCGGCCCGGACCACGATGTCCGGCACGATGCCCCCGCCGCCGCGCACCACGCGACCGGCGTCGGTGTGATAGACCGGCCGCGAGCGGATGGCCGAGTCGGTCGCCGCGGGATCGTTCTCCCGGGGGGTGGTATCGCTGGTGGCCTCGGCGGCCGCCTGCTCGGCCTGATCCATCTCGTCGTGCGCCACCCGCTGGATGGTGCGCCCGCTCGGGGTGTACCACCGCGCGGTCGTCAGCTTGAGCGCCACGCCCTCGCCCAGGGGAAAGAGCGTCTGGACCAGACCCTTGCCGAAGGTGGGCGTTCCGATCACGACCGCACGGTCGTGGTCCTGGAGGGCACCCGCGATGATCTCCGCGGCGCTCGCGGTGCCGTCGTTCACCAGCACTACGATGGGGAGGTCGGGCCAGGTCTGCTTCTGGTCGTCGTAGAACTGCTTCGTGGACCCGCGGGCCCGACCTCGGGTGGCGACGATCTCCTGCTTGGTGTCGAGGAACAGGTCTGCGACCTCCACACCCTGATCGAGCAGGCCGCCGGGATTGAGCCGGAGATCGAGGACCAGGGACTTCATCCCCTTCCCCTTGAGCGCGATGATCTCCTGCTTGAGCTCCGCCGCCGAAGTCTCGCTCACCGGGTTGAGGGAGATGTAGCCGACCCCGGCGTCGAACATGGTGCCCGGCGGGACGCTGCGGATGTGGATCTGGGCACGGGTGAGCGTGAACTTGATGGGGTCGGGAATACCGGAGCGCCGCACGGTGATGGTGACCTTGCTCCCGGACTCGCCGCGCAGCGACTTGACGGCCTCGTCGTTCTTCCACCCTTCGGTGGACTTGCCGTCCACCTCGATGATCTGGTCTCCCGTCTGCACACCGGCCCGCTCGGCGGGCGTCTCGGGCAGCGGGGCCACCACCGTGATCCACCCGTCGCGCACGTCGATCTGGATGCCGAGCCCGGCGTAGTTGCCCGAGGTCTGCTCGGTGAGCGCCTTGTAGTCATCGCCGGTGAGCAGGACCGAGTAGGGATCCTTGAGCTCCTCCAGCATGCCAGTCGTGGCCTTCTGGTAGAGATCGGTCTCTCCCAGCGAGTCCACGTAGTAGGCGCTGACATGGCCCAGGACGTCGTCGAAAAGCCGGGCCTGCTGGTACACGTTGGGACCGCCGGTGCCCTGCTGGAGGAGCCAGCCCCCACTCAGGAATGAGATCACCGAGACCAGTGCGATGACACTCCAGCGTTGCCTCATTGCCTGCCTCCGCTCCCGCAGAATGACCGGCCCCGGCCGACGGCCGGGGCCCCTTCGTTCAAGTTAACTGGTTGCCCGGTGAAATCTTTGGGGGGCGAGGGCGACCACTTCCTGCCACGCGGCCTGCAAGAGACGGTCCGGCGGAAGGCATGCATCCAGATGTCGCACCCCGGAACCCTGGACACCCAGATAGAACTCGACCACCGTCCGGTGAAATTCCGGACTTTCGCGCTCCAGCCGGTCGAGCCGCTTGCCCGCCGCGTCCTGCCGCGCACGGCCGACCTCGGGCGGTAGATCGAGGATCAGCGTCAGGTCGGGGACCAGTCCGTCCGCCGCGGCCCGGTTGGCCGGGAGCACGACCTCGGGTGGGAGCCCCCGCCCGGCCATCTGGTACGCTTCGGTCGTGAGGGCAAACCGGTCCGAGAGCACCACCCGGCCCTCGGCCAGCGCGGGCCGGATCACCTGCCGCACCAGGTCCGAGCGCGCGGCCAGGTAGAAGAACAGCTCCGCCATGGGTGAGAGGTGGTGTTCGGGATCGAGCACGGCCTTGCGGGCCATCTCGGCCGCCGGCGTGCCACCGGGCTCGCGGACGACGACGGGGTCTACCCCGGCCTCGCGCATCCGTTCGACCAGCGGCCGCAGCAAGGTCGACTTGCCGGAGCCGTCGGGACCCTCCAGGACGATGAAGAGCCCCTCGCTCATCCCAGCGTGATGATGCTGCTGGCCGCGCCCTTCTCCATCCCTTCGCTGATCTGCTGGTTCACCTTGGCCATCAGCTTCTCGAAGTTGGCCCGGGCGGTGACGTAGGTCTGTCCCACCGGACTCACCTCAAGGTCGCGCACGGCGTTTTCGTACGCCTCCGCGGTCGCCTGGTCGGGCATCTGGCCCTGGGAGACGAGCTGGTCAACCTGCCGAGCCAGCGTCTGGATCTGCTCCAGCTTGGCGACCGTGTCCTTGTCATCGCGCAGCGTCGTCTCCGCCCGCCGCAACGCCTGGTACTCCGACGACTGGCCGATGAGTCGGCCCAGGTCCTGCGCCTTGTCCCAAATCACGTTACCGCGCTCCTCCGCGCGAGCAGGTATCGCTCGCGGCCGAATAGGTCCGTCTCGACGACCACGTCCCTCCACCCGAGCTCCCGGGCGCGCGTCGCCGCCATCATGGCCCGGGTGCAGTCCACCTCGAGCGCGATCCACCCGCCCGGCTTGATCACCCGGCGGCCCTCCGTGAGCAGCCGGCCGGTTGTCGCCATGCCGTCCGCACCGCTCTCCAACGCCATCCCCGGCTCCCACTGCCGCACCGCCGGGTCCAGGACGGCGTATTCCGCAGAGGTAAGATAGGGAGGGTTGGAGACCAGCGCGTCCAGGCTGCCGTCCGCCAGCGGGTCGCACAGATCACCCAGCACCAGCTGCACGGGCGCGCCGACCTCGCGCCGGTTCTCATCCGCGAGCGCGATCGCCTCCAAGGAAACGTCAGCCGCGATTACCTGCTCGAAGGCACCCTCCGTCGCCAGGCTCAAGGCGAGACATCCCGTCCCCGTGCCGACATCCGCCACCCGCCCGGTCCGCACCTTCGCGAGCAGCAGGTCCACCAGGCCTTCGGTCTCCGGGCGCGGGATCAGGGCCCGCCGATCGCACCGCAGCACCAGCCGACGAAAACCCGTCCGGCCCACCACGTAGGCGAACGGCTCGCCTTCGCTCCGGCGCCGGACGAGCGTCTCCAGGTCACGCTGCTTCCTCGGATCCACCGGCGCATCGGGGTTGAGCACCAGCGCCTCCATCGCGCCCGGCGCGATCTCGGCCCAGAGCCGCAGCGCTTCCCGACGCGGAGCGGGGACACCCGCCCGCATGAGCGCCGCGGACGCATCGGCCAGCAGACTGCGTCGGCTCACGGCGAGGTCAGGCATGCTCCAGCTCCTGACGTCCCGCCATCCGGAGCGCGGCGACAACGTCGTCGAGGTCGCCATCGAGGACGTCGGCAAGGTTGAAGACCGACAGATTGATCCGGTGGTCGGTGATCCGGCTCTGGGGAAAATTGTAAGTGCGGATCTTGGCCGACCGGTCGCCGGTGCCCACCATGGCCCGCCGGTCCCTGGCGCGCGCGGTCTCCTGCTCCGCGATCATCCGGTCGAGCAGTCGGGCGCGGAGCACCTCCATCGCCCTGATCTTGTTCTGAAGCTGGGATTTCTGGTCCTGCTGGCTGACCACCAGCCCGGTGGGCAGATGGGTGATGCGGACCGCGCTGTCGGTGGTGTTGACGCTCTGGCCACCGGGGCCGGAAGAGCGGAACACGTCGATCTTGAGGTCGCCCGGCTCGATCTTGACGTCCACCTCTTCGGCCTCCGGCAGCACCGCGACGGTCGCCGCCGAAGTGTGAATCCGCCCCTGGGTCTCGGTGGCGGGCACCCGCTGGACCCGGTGCACCCCGGATTCCCGCCGCAGCAGACCGTACGCCTCGGGCCCCCGCACGGCCACGATCGCCTCCTTGAGGCCGCCGAGCGTCCCGTCGCTGAGCGAGATCGGCTCCCACCGAAGGCCGCGCCGCTCGCAGTAGCGCTGGTACATGCGGTAGAGGTCGGCCGCGAAGAGCGCCGCCTCGTCCCCGCCGGTGCCGGCGCGAACTTCCATGATGGCGTCTCGGTCGTCGAGGGGATCGCGAGGAAGCAGGAGCTGGTGCAGCTCGTCGGTAAGCGCCGCGATCTCGGGCGTCAGGCGGGTGACGTCGGCATGGGCCAGGCCGGCGAGCTCGGCATCGGGCTCGCCGGTGAGCCCCTGGGCCTGCGACAGCTCATCTTCGGCTCGGGCGAGGCGCTCGGCCAGTCGTACGATCGGCGCCAGCCGGGCATGCTCCCGGCCCAGGGCCTGCAACTGGGAGGAATCCTTGGCCGTGGCGGGATCGGCGAGGAGCCGTTCCACTTCCTCCGCCCGCTGCATGGCCTGGCGGAGTCTGGCCTCCACGTCTTACGCCTTGGATCCCGCCGCGGTGGACTCGGTCTGGTACTTCCGGCGGAAGCGATCCACCCGGCCGGCCGTGTCCACCAGGCGCTGCTTGCCGGTGAAGTACGGGTGGCACTGGGCGCACACCTCGACGTGGATCGAGCTCGCCGTGGACCGGGTCTCGAACGAATTGCCGCAGGCGCACACGGCCGTGAGCTTGCGGTACTGGGGGTGCAGATCTGGCTTCACGAAAGGCTCCGGGTTCCGAGTAAGCCAAGGAAAATAAAGGGGATCGGTCGCTGATGGTAGGTGCTCGGAGACGCCTCCGGAGGCCCCCGGAGGCGTCGCCCCCGACTGGCCACGGCCCTGACCCGCACTCGCCGTGGTTCATTGACAGCCCCTCTAGGCGCAAGTAAGCTACCCCCAACCACTTCCGCT
>Ga0136846_1236505_pt1 | contig 11864 bp, 11 predicted proteins | sample HopSoiMetagenom2_FD_96841 | JGI IMG/M metagenome (GOLD analysis project Ga0136846, IMG submission 96841) | Grasslands soil microbial communities from Hopland, California, USA - 2 Assembly 2016 (version 4) | ecosystem: Environmental > Terrestrial > Soil > Grasslands | place: USA: Hopland... | reverse complement strand
TACCGGTTAAACTACTGGAAGAAACCAATGAACTTACGATGGTAGCGGAGAACCTGGGTTCTATTCCTCCCAATACATCTTATATGATCGCTTTGGTGGGTGATAAACGATATGATGCAAGGCTGGAAAGTACTGAGGGTAGTAGTGCAATGGTACGGTTTGTGAAAGTACCACCAGCCTCTCAATAATCGGTTATACTACCACATTCACCATTTTGCCTTTGACATATATGATCTTTTTGGGAGCCTTTCCTTCCAGCCATTTCTTTATTACTTCATTTTCCAATACGATCTTTTCTACGTCCATCTGTGCCGCATCCAGTGAGATATTAAGAGTAGTGCGCGTTTTGCCATTTACGGAAATGGGATATTCCTTGCTGGACTCTATTACGTATTTCCCTTCAAATAATGGATAACGTGCATCCAGTACAGTTGATTGGTGCCCCAATTGATGCCAGAGTTCTTCGGCAATATGTGGTGCATAGGGAGCCAGCAGTATCAATAATGATTCCAGTACCTGTTTTTTATTGCATTTCAGATCAGTCAACTCATTTACGGCGATCATGAAGCTGCTCACGCCGGTATTGAAGCTGAATCGTTCTGTATCATCTTCAATTTTTTTAATAGCACGATGCAGGACTTTCAGTTCCGCATCAGTAGCTTTTTCATCGGTCCAGACCTTTCCTTTTACATCATCAAAGAAGAGTCGCCATAATTTCTTTAAAAAGCGATGCACGCCTTCAATTCCTTTTGTATCCCAAGGTTTTGACATTTCCACAGGACCAAGGAACATTTCATACATGCGGAAGGTATCTGCTCCGTATTTTGCTACCAGATCATCCGGATTATCAACATTAAATTTAGACTTAGACATTTTCTCTGACACTTCCTCAACATAAATGAATTCTTCTTCACCTTCTTTTTCCCATTGAATGTCTAAATTCGGATCTTCTATTAATTCTTCACTCAGTCCCTTTTCAAATATCTTTCTAAACAGGCGTCCATCGTTATCGACAAATCGATGTCCATATTTAAATCTTTGACTAATATTAGCCGGATTTTTTTTGTTATAAGAAGAAATATGACGTTTGACCTTATTGATATCTATATTATCTTCTGTATACACGCTAAAAAAATAAGATTTCCCTGTTATCATACCTTGGTTTAGCAATTTCTTATACGGCTCATCAAAACCGATATAGTCAAGATCATACAAAACCTTTGTCCACATACGACTGTATAGCAAATGCCCCACCGCATGTTCGGTCCCGCCGATATATAAGTCTACCTGGTTCCAGTAATCAGATATTTTGCGATCGCAGAATGTTTTATTATTATGCGGATCCATATAACGAAGGAAATACCAGCTGCTGCCAGCATAGCCAGGCATGGTGTTCGTCTCCAGGTGACGATCAGTCCAGGATTTTATATTAGCCAGTGGCCCCTCTCCTTCTGGTCCGGGTTTATAAGAATCAACATGGGGAAGTTCCAAAGGCAGTTCTTTTTCATCTAAAGGATATGCCACTCCATCGATCCATTTTATTGGGAACGGTTCACCCCAATAACGCTGGCGACTGAATGCAGCATCCCGCATTTTGAAATTCACTTTGCGCATGCCGATACCCGTCTCTTCAATTTTCCGGATAACTATCTCAATCGCTTCCTTCATTACAATGCCATTGAGAAAATCAGAGTTCTCCAGGATGGCCTCCTTAGTGGGATTGGCTTCCACACCATCATAATACTTACCGATAATATTGGTGATGGGAATATTGAAGAACTTTGCGAATTTATGGTCGCGCTCATCACCACAGGGCACTGCCATGATAGCACCTGTCCCATAACCTGCCAGTACATACTCAGATATCCAGATGGGTATCTTTTTTTGATTGAACGGATTCAGGGCATAGGCGCCGGTAAACACACCACTGATCTTCTTTTCAGCCATGCGTTCCCTTTCACTTCTGCTTTTTACATAAGTAATATAATCATCAACTGCCTGTTGCTGCCCTGCCGTAGTTATAGATGCCACCAGGTCATGCTCAGGCGCGATCACCATAAAGTCTACTCCAAAAATGGTATCTGGTCGGGTTGTGTAAACCCTGAGTTTATCAGCACTTTCACCAATGGCAAAATCAATTTCAGCACCGGATGATTTACCGATCCAGTTGGTCTGCATTTCCTTCATTGCATCACTGAAATCCACTTTCTCCAACCCTTCCAGCAAACGATCCGCATATTCTGTAATACGGAGATACCATTGACGCAGTTTCTTTTTTACTACGGGATAGCCACCCCTTTCACTTAATCCATTGATCACTTCATCATTGGCCAGTACCGTACCCAGTGCTTCACACCAGTTCACTTCTCCATAGCCACAATATGCCAAACGATATTGCATTAAAATATCCATCCTTCTCGCTTCATCAAAATTCTCCCATTCATCAGCTGTAAACTTAAGAGTGGGATCACCAGGACAGGCATGTGTTTTATTACCTTCTTTTTCAAACGCATTTACCAGCACTGATATCCGTTCCGCTTTTTTATTTTTCCGGTTAAAGAAACTATCGAACAACTGAAGAAAGATCCATTGGGTCCATTTGTAGTAGGAAGGATCAGAAGTGCGAAACTCCCGGCTCCAGTCAAATGAAAATCCCACATTATCCATCTGCTTCCGGAAATTGTTGATATTCTGTTCCGTGCTTACTGCAGGATGAATGCCGTGTTCTATTGCATACTGTTCCGCAGGCAAACCAAAAGCATCATAGCCCATGGTATGGAGTACATTGAATCCTTTGAGCCTTTTATAACGAGCATAGATATCACTGGCGATATAGCCGAGTGGATGGCCCACATGCAAACCCACACCACTGGGATAGGGAAACATGTCAAGCACATAACATTTGGGCTTGAGGGCTTCGCCCGCCGAAGTCGACGCAGTCGACGTAGGCGGATTCTGGACTTCGTATACCTTATCCTCTTTCCACTGTTCTTTCCAGTGTTGCTCTATTTTTCTGAAATTATATTCCATGATTTTATACTACAGCAATTTTCAGTCAACCTGCACCGGCTATAATATGATATATAATAATAGCCTCCTGATGGCGTTAGATGGAGTCCGCTAATGGCGGGACAGGTGCAAAAATACGGATTGGACTGCTAAATTGGCTATTTTTGCGATACCCTACCAATTCAAAATCAATAGCATGGCTGAATCCAGAAAGGCTTCTATCAGACGTGGAAAACCATCTTACTTCATGACTATCGTGGGCGTGACGCTTATATTATTCCTCCTCGGAATAATAGGCTGGCTGGTAATCAACGCCAACAAACTGGCCAATTATTTTAAGGAAAGCGTGGAAGTAAGGGTATATATACGGGGTAATCCCGTTCCTGCAGATAGTGCCGCCCTGATGGATTATATTTCCTCCAAGCCTTATGTAAAGTCAATTGATTATGTGACCAGGGAAAGGGCAAAAGAGATCATGAATGCCGAGGATAATGAGGACTGGGACAAGATCCTTACTGAGAATCCACTTCCCAATAGCATTTTCTTCAAGGTAAAAAGCCAGTATTTAAATACCGATTCCCTCAGGGCTATCAAAAACGATATTACAGCAAAGCAAACCCTTGTTACCGAAGTAAAATATCCGGAACAGCTGATCGACAAAATGAATGACAATCTTCGTAATATCAGCATTGTTTTTTTAGCAATTGCAATTCTCCTGTCAATAGTGGTGATTTTCCTGATTGACAATACTATCAGGCTGGCCATGTTCAGCAACAGGTTCCTGATAAAGACCATGCAGATGGTGGGAGCAACGCGTAATTTCATTGTTCGCCCCATCAATAACCGGGCGATTATTTACGGGGCCTTGAGTGGAGTTCTGGCCTCAGTTGCGGTTTTCCTGGTTGTAGTGCTATTGGAAAATCGCATACCAGGGTTGATGGCAATCCGGGATAATTTCCTTCTTTCGGTTCTGTTTTTATCCCTTATTCTCATTGGCGTTTTCATTACCCTCTTCAGTACTCATAGAAGTGTTATTAAATACCTGAAAATGAAGCTGGATGACCTTTATTGAGGCTGATTCGATATATGATAGCTTAACATCCTGTATTTACCTGAAATCCTTATCTTGCTGACCCAAATCCCGAATAATGGCAGAAAAGAAGACGACGAACACCCCCATCGAAAAAAAGACTACCGCTACCGTTGTATCGAATAATTCCATCTTTACAAAGGATAATTACCGATGGATGCTGATCGGTATTATAGTGATCGCGATCGGCATGTTCCTGATGAGTGGTGGCGCAAGCAAAGACCCCAGTGTGTTCAACAAGGATGAGGTATATAGCTTCCGCCGTATTACGCTGGCTCCAATACTAATTATGGCGGGACTGGTGCTCGAGATCTATGCAATATTCAAACGGCCAAAACCTACCGTATAATCTTCCTGACTGAATGAACTTATTTGAAGCAGTTATTCTCGCGATCGTTGAAGGGGTAACCGAATTTCTTCCTATTTCTTCTACGGGTCATATGGTTATTACCAGCTCTTTGCTGGGAATACATAAAGAAGAGTTCACCAAATTATTTGAAGTTGCCATCCAGTTTGGCGCCATCCTGGCCGTAGTCTTTTTATACGCGCGTAAATTTTTTCAGTTCAGTCGCTGGCAGTTCTATTTAAGATTGCTGGTTGGGGTGATACCTGCACTGGTACTGGGTTATTTATTTTCCGATAAGATTGATGCAATGCTGGAAAGCCCATTGATAGTATCTATCACCATGCTGGCAGGAGGATTTATCTTATTATTTATCGATAACGTATTTAAAAACCCTACACTTAAAAAGGACGACCAGATCACTTATGGTAAATCATTCCTGGTAGGTATCTGGCAATGTCTGGCATTGATACCTGGCGTAAGCAGAAGCGCTGCTTCCATTATTGGAGGCATGCAACAGAAATTTACCCGGCAACTGGCTGCAGAGTTCTCCTTTTTCCTGGCCGTTCCAACCATGTTTGCCGCCACTGCCCATTCGATTTTTCTGAAAAAATGGGAAATAGGAGGCGTACAAGAAAAAGGTTATGAGATCATAATGGCTAACAGGGACAATACCATTTCATTTATTGTGGGCAACCTGGTAGCATTTTTTGTAGCCATACTGGCTATCCGGTTTTTTATCAACTTCCTTAAGCAATATGGCTTTAAAGTATTTGGCTGGTACCGTATTATTGTAGGCGCTTTATTGCTAATTCTATTACTTACCGGAACCCTGAAAAGCTGATCATAGTAATTGTAACTAACCTGTTACGTTACCTTCGTAACAATATAGTTACCCCCGAACGAACCAACTTTTTCAGTTATGCAAACAGCTTCAAAGAAGATTGTAAATGCCTGGGCCATGTATGACTGGGCCAACTCAGCTTACAACCTGGTAATCACTTCCACTATTTTTCCCGCCTACTATGTGGGTATTACCTCAGCTTCCAAATCATCTGAACAATCCTATGTATATTTCTTTGGAAGAAGATTTGTGAATACTGCCCTTGAGAATTATACCCTGGCAGCTGTGTTTTTGCTGGTTGCGCTCACTTCACCAATTCTTAGTTCAATAGCAGATTATCGACGAAATAAAAAGATCTGGCTTCGCTGGTTCTGTTATATCGGGTCTGCAGCCTGTATTGCTCTTTTCTTCTTCGGACCAGATAAGAATAAAGATATTAATATTGAATACGGCATGTTTACATTTGGCATTGCCGCATTGGGATACTGGAGCAGCCTGGTATTTTATAACTCTTACCTGCCGGATATTGCAGCACCGGCGGACCAGGACAGGATCAGCGCCAAAGGATATTCTCTTGGTTATATTGGCAGCGTTATCCTGCAGATCATTGCTTTTGTAGTGATATTGAAACCAGGCTGGTTTGGCCTGGATGAGGCAGATAAATATATCGGGCCAAAGATGTCTTTCCTGTTGACCGGCCTTTGGTGGTTTGGTTTTGCCCAGATCACATTACGTGCATTGCCAGTCAGCAGCAGGGCGGAACGCAAATCAAAAAAGAATGTACTGGCGAATGGATTTATTGAATTGAAAAAAGTCTGGAATCAGCTGCGACATATGCCTGCACTCTCCCGTTTTTTATTCAGCTTCTTTTTGTACAGCAGTGGAGTGCAAACCGTGATGCTGGTAGCTGCCGGTTTTGGAAAGAAAGAAATATTTCCGGACGAGAAGGATGAACCCAAATTGCTGATGACCATTATCATTATCCAGCTGGTAGCCATCATCGGTGCGGTTTTGATGAGCCGGTTGAGCAAAAAGATCGGAAACTGGTGGGTTATTACCATAGCGGTATTTATCTGGATCCTTGTATGTGTGGCTGGATATAATGTGAGATCGCAAACAGCTTTTTATTTGCTGGCCGCACTGGTAGGATTGGTTATGGGAGGAATACAGAGTATGAGCAGAAGTACATACAGTAAATTATTACCTGAAACACAGGATACCACTTCTTTCTTCAGTTTTTATGACGTAACTGAAAAGATCGCCATCGTATTGGGCATATTCACATTTGGTTACCTGGAAGAACTCACCGGAAGCATGCGTAACAGCATTATTGCGCTTGGTGTATTTTTTGTAGCAGCTCTGGTGGCATTATTATATGCCAAATCTGCGTATGATAAGCGCATGAAAGAGGTGAATGGATAATTCAAGACAATTAGCATGACAAAACTTTATTCTATCAATACCGGGTTCTTTAAGCTGGACGGTGGCGCAATGTTTGGAGTGGTACCCAAATCAATCTGGAACAAGATCAACCCGGCCGATGAAAACAATTTATGTTCCTGGGCACTGCGTTGTTTGCTGATACAGGATGGCAACCGACTGATCCTTGTGGATAATGGCAATGGCGACAAGCAGGATGCGAAATTTTTCAGCCATTACCATTTACACGGTTATGATACCCTGGATAAGTCACTCGCGAAATACGGATTTTCCCGGAATGATATTACCGATGTTTTCCTGAGTCATTTGCATTTTGATCATTGCGGAGGAAGTATTGTGCGGGAGGGCGATAAGCTGGTACCTGGTTTTAAGAATGCAACCTTCTGGAGCAATAAAGAGCACTGGGATTGGGCAGTTAACCCGAATGAACGGGAGAAGGCATCTTTTTTGAAAGAAAACATATTGCCAATTGAGGAAAGCGGCAAACTGAGGTTCATCCCGACAGGTATCGGGACAGATGGGAAACTCGGAAAAACGTCTTTTACCGAAAATATAGACGTACGATTTGCCAATGGTCACACACAGGCCATGATGTTACCACAGATAAAATATAATGGGAAGACCATAGTATTTATGGCCGACCTTCTGCCTTCACAAGGGCATATCCCCCTGCCCTATATAATGGGATATGATATGTTCCCGTTAACTACATTACAGGAGAAGAAAGCATTTTTAAAAGAAGCTGTTGAAGGTGAGTATATCCTCTTCTTTGAACATGATCCTCAATATGAATGCTGCACATTGAAGCACACGGAAAGAGGGATAAAACCGAATAAATTCTTTAAGCTGGAAGAGATTATTTCCTCCTGATGAGTGCGCTCATTGGATAGCGGATATTCTCATAGCTCATCATGTCGATCTTCACTTTGCCCACTACAATGGGGCTTTCAATGCGGACAGGGATATGGTTCTCATCATCGGTAACCCATACGGTCATTTTTTCACCGCCATCAAATATGGTTCCTTTTATCAGAAGAGGTTTGAACTTGATTGCATTGAACTTTCCAAACTTGGTTTTGATAGTTTCCTTACCAAGGTAACGGATATACATATCGTTCACCTCATTGTCCAGGAATAAACTGAATGCAATCTTATCATTGGGGCGTAATTTGGAAAAATCAATATTGCGGGCATAGAACACGGAGCTTACTACATCCTGCACACAGGCTGGCACTTTGAAGATGCCGTCAGTGGTAAGTGCAGTATTAGCCGTTTTATTGAAAGTAACATTCTGGTAGATCTTGTGGCCACCTTCGTTCACATTTCGCACAAACTTATAGGTCTGCAGCGTGCCGGTATCTATATAGGTTTCATACCTGTCGCGAACCTTATAGAGGAAATCGTAAGAAGAATTGGTAGCGCCATCACCCACAATATGGTAAACAGGCTTGCCATTCATGGTTTCAAGGGTATTGGTAAAAGTGGCGGTGCCTGCATTTACATAAATACCTGCTACGGCATAATAAACGGTGAAAACTACTTTTTCACCGGCGCTGAACGCGGTATTCCTGATACCGCACATTTCCTGGTCAGGGGTTCCCGGTGGGGTGGTGAAAGCCATTAATGCAATGAGCGATACAGCCAACAGTTTCAAAGTTCCTTTCATCAGAATAGTATTGTTTTATGGGTCACCCAGATTCTTCAGGTAAAAAGGCTTATTGCATAATAATCTTCTTATTCCTGTTGTTCACTTTTATTAAGTAATATTTTTTTAATGCTCAAAATTAACAAGCTGCCCGCTAACGCCGGAATTATTAAATTGATCACCCAGATATTCACCGAAGTAAACCATATACCGAGGTGATTCTCACTGAACATTCCCACCAGCTTCAAACTGACTTCCCACCGGAGACTCAGATCTGTAAACAAAGCAATGGTTGGAATTACCGCCATAACGAGGAAGGATACGCTCACAGTCCACAATGTTTGTTCCCACGAAACCTCCACACCAAAAAAGCGGAACAGCAAATAATACTGCGCTATAAAAACCAGGAAGCGCAATGCTGATAAAGACAGCAGTTGCAGCAGCAAAGTTGCATTAAATTCCTCCAGAGCGCGGAAAAGCCATCCATACTTCCGTATCCATTTAATACGCTCGAACCACCTTGCTACCCCCGCCAGACGGAAATAAAAAAATGTTAAAATCAATAACGCAAATATGGTTCCATAGAGTATGCCATTGATCCAGAAATGGGACATCAAATGGCTGGTTTCCAATTGAGGCGCCAGGATTATCCAGCCTGCCAGGCCCATGATCAGGGTGATGATCAGTTGGCTCAGGCTGCCGGTTATGGTCAGGGAAATGGCCTTCAATCGGTTCCCCTCATCCATGTATAAGACTCTTCCAAGGTATTCCCCCACCCGGTTGGGGGTGCTTACTGCAAAAGAGACGCCCGATAAAACGGCTTTAAAGGCAGTTAAAAACCGAACCTGCTGAACCCGCTGTATGCAGATCTTCCATTTAAAAGCTTCCAGGGCCCAGTTCACTACCATCAGCAGTATAACTGCCACCAGGTATAAGATTCGGGAACTGGCAAATGAAGCCTGGATCTCCTGCCATGATCTTTCCAAACGGTCCTCTTTGATCAATTGATGGTAGATGGAATAGGAAACCCAGATGAATAACAGAGGACCCAGAAAGTAATGGATAAAGAATCGGAAATATTTTGCAGTGGTTTTCCTCTTTTGCATAATGCTTTGCTGTGATTTATCTCTGTTTTTTATCGATTCAGTGCCCAGAGATAATTCTTATCACCTGTTATCTGTAATTTGCAAACGATATACCGGCTAAACGGTTTTTTTAATCGTGTAAAAATAGTGCCCCTCTTGCACAAACCTGCCAAAATAATTCTGGGAATTGATCCGGGTACCCTCCTGATGGGTTATGGCATTATTGAAGTGACCAGTGGCAAAATGATCCTGCTCGAAATGCAGACACTTCGCCTCTCTGCCAAAAAAGATAATCACGAACGTCTTCACCTTATACATCAGAAAGTAGCCCAACTGATCATTCAGTACAAACCTCATGAATTTGCTATTGAAGCTCCCTTCTTTGGAAAGAATGTTCAGAGTATGCTGAAACTGGGCAGGGCACAGGGTGTTGCCATTGCTGCAGCTATTCATGCGGGGATTCCCGTTACGGAATATTCGCCTCGTAAAGTAAAGCAATCAATAACCGGTAATGGAAATGCTGATAAAGTACAGGTTTGGAAAATGCTGCGGTCCATATTAAACCTGCAGCAGGAACCCGATTATTATGATGCTACGGATGCACTGGCGATTGCCGTTTGCCATCATTTCCAGATGAATCCGCTAATGGAGAAAGCGGGAAAGAAATACAAAGGATGGGAAGATTTCATTAAAGACAGGAAAGTAACACTTACACAGCGTAAATGAGCTATAAATTGCCAATTATCTTCTCCTGCACCTCTTTCAACTCCGCTTCACTTAATTTCAGTTTGGGCTGATTAAAGTTAAGATCATTGGCGCTATTGATGGGTATAAGATGCAAATGCGCATGAGGTACCTCAAGTCCTACTACGCTTAATCCACAGCGATTACAATCAAAGCTCTTCTCTATTGCTTTTGCAATGGGCTGAGCGAATACCAGTAACTCTGATAAATATTCTGTTGACAGATCAAAGAATTTATCAGTTTCTGTTTTGGGAACAACCAGCACATGACCCTTACGCAAAGGAAATATATCCAGGAAGGCAAAGAATTTATCATTCTCTGCAATTCTGTAAGAAGGTATTTGCCCAGCGATTATTTTGGAGAAGATCGTCATCAGAATAAAATGGCTTAAATGCACGGGCCGGATATTTTTAGCCGGCCTGTGTACTTAAGCTACGCTGTAATATTTTCTATCTTAAACTTGATAGTACCAGCAGGTGCAACCACTTCAGCGGTATCACCCACCACTTTGCCCAGAATACCTTTGCCAATAGGAGATGTAACTGATATCTTGCCCACCTTCAGATCAGCTTCTTTTTCACTTACGATCTGGTAGGTAACCTGCTTCTTTGTATTGAGATTGGTCAATGTTACTTTAGTAAGTATGGAAACTTTGCTGGTATCAATACTGGATTCATCCAGCACCCTGATATTTGCCATTGAGCCTTCCATAGCAGCAATCTTGGCCTCCAGGATCCCCTGGGCCTCTTTTGCAGCATCGTATTCGGCATTTTCCTTGAGGTCACCTTTTTCTCTTGCTTCTGCAATGGCACGACTGGCCGCAGGACGTTCAACTCCTTTCATCCTTTGGAGCTCTGCCCTCATTTGTTCCAGCGTTTCCTTTGTAACGTATTGAAAGTTGCTCATAAATTCCTCCTTGGTTATAAAAAAGACAGCAACGCCCCAGTAGTTAACTGAAGGCGTTGCGGTACCGCAAAGATAAGAAAGAATTTGATATCCAAATCCCAGCCCCTGCCTTAATCAAGGCCCAGTTTCTCCAATATCACCTTGGCCATCTTGTAAAATGCTTCATGACTATATCCTGCAATATGAGGGGTAATGATCACATTCGGTTGTGAAAGAAGCCAATCAAGGCATTCTTTTTCAGCAATATTATAAGTTTCCAGCTTTTCATTTTCCAGCACGTCAAGCGCTGCACCCTTTATCTTCTTTTGTCTGAGGGCATCTGCCAGCTGCTGTGTATTCACCACCTTGCCGCGGGATGTATTTAAAATAAATGGTGTCTGCTGAAGATTATTGAAGAATTCAGCATTGGCCATGTGAAAGGTTTCATCTGTTAATGGAACATGAAAACTCACCACGTCCGCATATCGGCTGATCTGTTCCAGTGAGGCTTCCTTTATATAATCCCCACTGAATCCAAATTTATATTTATCATAAGCCAGCACAGTTACCTGGAAAGGTTTCAGCAGGCGCGCAAAAGCGCTGCCCGTATTACCATAACCAATAATACCTACTGTCCTTCCAGAAAGTTCCATTCCCCTGTTCTCATTCCGCTTCCATATTCCCTGCTTTACTTCCTGCCAGGATGAATGGATATTGTTCAGGAGACCTAATAACATACCCAATTCCTGTTCGGCAACCGCATTGCGGTTACCCTCCGG
>Ga0136846_1216216_pt1 | contig 11864 bp, 14 predicted proteins | sample HopSoiMetagenom2_FD_96841 | JGI IMG/M metagenome (GOLD analysis project Ga0136846, IMG submission 96841) | Grasslands soil microbial communities from Hopland, California, USA - 2 Assembly 2016 (version 4) | ecosystem: Environmental > Terrestrial > Soil > Grasslands | place: USA: Hopland... | reverse complement strand
CACCCCATCGACCGTTCGATCGAGGTCGGCAAGCTGATTGGGCGAGAGCGTGATCCATTTCCGGGGGTTGCGGTCGATGTGAACGCCGTTAAAGTTGGAGGCATCGATGGTATCGATTCCGCCGCCATCCCAGAGCGTCATGAAAATGGTATCGGTTCCAGGCGCATCCAGAGCGGGAGTAGCCGCTTTGTTGATGTGCATGCCACCATTGGTGTCCCAGGTGTATGTGGTCGGACCGTAGTTGGTGGAGAAGTCGGCTCCATACATCTGCTGGAGAGACGCGATGTCCAGCATCATATAAGTCTGCGGGAAGTCACCATCCGCATTGCGCCAATCCCGCGCACCGGAGAACGAGTTGTAGCTCATTACGGTGTATTCGAGTGAGTCCATCGCGGCAGGAACGACGCCGTAGGGACCCTTGTCGAAGGTATGCTCTAGGCCTAGACCATGACCGATCTCATGCAGCAGCACGGTGTAGGCGTAGGTGCCCACCGCGATCGCGCCGCTGAACACGCCGTTCGCGTTCCCAAACCATGAGTCGCCCCCGTTGGCCTTCTCGGTCGGCAAATAGGTGTAAGATGAATCGGCGACGAGTTTGCTCGTCTTGCCATAGCGCAGAATGGCGGAGCCGACGGTCGCGTTGAACGAGCTAGCCCCATCCAAATCCTTCAGGTCTCCCGTCGCGGTGACCTCGACGAAGTTCGCATTCGTGAGCGCCTCCAGCCCCTCGAAGATCGAGCGGAAGGCGACCTTTTGCGGGTCTTGGAAGGCCTCGAAGCCATTCGTGTTGCCTTGCCGTAATCCGAGCTGGTAACGGGAAAGCTGTAAGTGAGGACGCCGTTCGGCAGCCCGCGACCGGTGCCAAAGAGGTCCCAGCCCGTGCCACTGAGGAGCCAGTTCGCCTGCTGAATGTCAGAGGCCGGAATCTTCCTGGTAAAGCCCATAGTGACCCCCCGCGTACTTCGTTGATCAGTTCTACTAAGCACATCAGGCGAATGCAACGCGGATTGTTAGCCAAGCTTAGCCATAAACGTGGCCGGAGTTCGAGTTAAGCTTGGCGCAAGCTGAGCGTGAGCCGAAGTTTGTCTTTCAAATCGGGCACTCAGGCTGCCGCAAGGCGCTCTAACAGGCGAGCAACGCTGGTTTCGTGCCAGTGACCCCTGCGAGGTGTCTCGACCTTCGCCTCGTTCAGTGCCTCCGCAATATCGCGCAAGTTGGCGTCCGCTTGTCGTCCATCAGGGTGGCGATGAAGGATACCTTACGAGACAGCCGGTCCAACTTGGACACCAACAGCGCACCTAGCACCTTCTTCGGCTCCGGGATGGGGCGTAGCAATAGGTTGCCGTGTCTCACCATGTACCTCTCTCTCCCTGTGGTGGGGGGGGCGGCTCGTTTAGCTAGGGCGCGGCCCGAGCCCGCGCCGTTATTGGACAGCGATCATGAGCACGACCCCGACAAATGCCGAGAGCCGCCACTCCCGTCATTGTAAGCCAGTAAGGCGCGCCAGATACCGGATAGTTTCCGATCCTCATTGCAGCGTCGTTTCGCAATTCCAACCAACTGCCATTCGTCGGGTTCCTGTGACGAGTCAAACCAACAGTGCGCGACGTTCGCGCCGAAAAGGGCCTGTGCGACCCTCTCGCGGCCGTCGCCGTTTCACTCGCGCCGGCCGGGTCTTTCAAGGCCGTTAGATGATGGTCGGCTAACGGCCTTGGCGTTACGGCAATGAAGGCCACAAGCATCACTTGGCGGCGGACCTTCCCGGACAGCAAGCCGGGCACCGATGGCGTCGCCATGTTCGAGGGCCGCGTGATCGGGCGCGTGCGGCACATGACCACCGCGCCGCGCGATCCGAAGCCGTGGTCGTGGAGCATCACCGACCCGGAGCTCGCCGGCCGGCCGGGCTGGGCCAACACGCACGGCGAAATGCCCTCGCGGCGCCAGGCCATGGCCCGCCTGATCGAGCGCTGGGAGGAGCTGCGCCGCATCGGATCGTAGTCTCCTGCAGGCGACGCCTGACCGGCAGGGTTAGTGGGCGATTAACGGGATCGCTCGAATTGGCGGCAACCACCTCGCGCCCGTCGACGTTCACTGCCGCCAGGCTCCGTTGCTCAGCTGGCCTGGTGGGCGGTGACGCTACCGGCCGCTCTTTAACGCGCGGACGTGGCGGGCGCGGCAGGGGTCGAACCTGCAACCCCCAGCTTCGAAGGCTGGTGCTCTATCCGTTGAGCTACGCGCCCGTCCGGCTGGCTTTAGCCGAGCTTGAAGAACATCGTGATCGCGAGCACTAACAGAGACGAGCTTCAGCGGCGACTTGGGGGCGCTCAGCCGCCTCGCGATAAACAGAGCACACCTCGCTTTAGGGCTCGGCTTCGCAAGCAGCATGTGTTCTGCGGCTGGCGGACCTTTATGACCGCATGCTCGACGTTGTAACGCGCAGGCGGCCCTTTGTAGACTTTCGCCGGGTAGTCCTCGAAACGCGGAAGGCGGGCCGTCTCGGCCTGCGCGGACACGCTGGCGAGCAGGCAAACGGCGGTTAGCATCCATCGTGAAAAGGTCGACAACAGTCCGACCCTCGATAACGCGTGGCGGCAGCGCCTCGAAGAGGACGCCTATCGGGCTTGGCAGGTCAAAGAACCAGGGCGGCGAGCGTCCTCATTGCGACAGTGACCATGGTCCGTGGCCTCCCTGACAGCATTAACCTCGCCCGCACCTCTCGTTACCGGGTGCGCCGTTTCTGCAACGAGAGCGTCCCATTGTAGACCCGGCGGGCCACCTCAGAGGCCGTTTCACCCTCGCGAGCTTCGCGGCCACCGGGTTCATATCCTCCTCCGGGCAAGCTCGGAATGCAGCCAGGCGGCTGTTCGTTCTGCACACTGGGGATCGTTATAAAGGCCATGCCTTAGACCTTTTCGAGCCTCTTCGGCTTGATGGAGCGTTACGACCATCCCCCAATTGGTCGTTTCTGATTGAAACTCCGACTGCCGCCCAATGCTATCGGGGGCTGATTGGGAGTTGACTTCGCACCCTTGAAACATGGGAAGAAGCTCCCTGCCATAAGCAGAGTTGAAGAGACCTGGCAGAAATAAGAATGCAAAAAATGAGAATATGAGCCAGTTCCCCAATGTGGGGGTCCAGGTAAACAGGAACTCAGCAATTGGTCCGAGAATCGGCTGCAGAAATTGAGTCATGAAAGCTGGCGCCTTGAATTCGACCAAAGGCCACATATAGTGGATGGCGGCAATAACCAGGATAAGTACGACGAGTGAGATGACCGACAATCTTACCAGGTTCCAAATTGTGTATGACAACCATTCCAATAAATGTGAAAGGCGGTTGCTTATCGCTGCAGCTGCTAGAGCGAGGGAGGCTTCATCATCGGGAGCACGAAGCACCAGAAGTGGATGTTGGCGAGCGGATGAGGAAGTAGAAGTTAGGCCCACAAGGTCATCTGTGGTTCGATTATTTAACGCGCGCAATCTGGACATCAAGCTGTAGGGAAGGATGCAGATGAGTCCGGCAATGATTGACAATACGTATGTGTTCAAAGTACGAAAATAATTATACCAGATCTGTGTGGCGTAAAAAGGTATAATAATGCTCGTAGTCGCCGAGATCATTAAGTCAATCCGTCGCGCCTCTTGAAGCGAGATTTTGGACCGCAAAATTTCAACGAACGGTGTAGCGATTGTTGCGATAAAGATTTCGTCACACGTGGCGCCCAGCTGATCAAGAGCACGCAGTGCGACGTTGCCACCGTGACTGTGCGCCACTATGACTTGGGTAGAACTCGGATAGTCGGACTGCTTGATGCGTATGTGCTTGACCAACTGGTGCGCAGCTCTGTCTCGTTCCCGTACAGAGTTTGCGCCCGACCATAGGAACGGCGATATCTGGGCTGAAAGTCCACGCTTGGAAAGCGCGGCAGTGAGCCTGTTCCTGAATTCACTGCCATCCGCGAACCAAAGGTTTTTTGGGACAAAGCCACCCGGCCATCTTCCATAAAACGGAGTGAGAAATACGTCCCGGAAAACGTTGCGCGGCCACGTGCCATGGACCATGGTAACAAATACGTCGCAAGCTGCTCCGCTATTCGGTGTCATGGGTGCTTACCCTGACCAGAGCGCCACGTTTTTGATGGCAACAGAAAGTAGCACACCCTAGCGAGCCAGACCATCACTGCTAAACGCATTTGGACGCTCGCGGCGCTTGACGATGTCGGCAACCCTCGCCTACCGGCTCCCCCGCCCGAGTTTCGCGGCGGGGAGGCGCGCTCGCCTTTCCCGGAACGCGCGTCCTGGCGCGTCGGCGGGGGTTTTCGGTTCCGCGGTCAAGGGATTGTGGGCCCCCAATACCGCCTGATATCCTCTGCCGTACGCCTCCGTCCTGCTGCGCCACGCGGGAATGTCCCAGGACGGCCGGACCTTCATCGCTATGGGGATAGCGCCGGCACTCGGCGGCAAGGGCGCCGGGACCTCTGCCCGGAGCGTTGGTAGCGGCGCTCGCCGCCAGTCCCTTGCTCGCGCAGCCGGCCGGCCCTCCGCTCGCCGCCGGCGGAAGAGGTGTCTGCTGGCCACCAACTTTGGAGAGCCTTATGCTTGCGGCATGAAACGAGTTGCCGTTTTCGGCAACGCAGGCGGCGGGAAATCCACGCTCGCTAAGCGACTGGCGCATATCACCGGCCTGCCGCTCTATTCTGTGGACACGATCAAGTACAAAGTCGGCGGCGGAGAGGTTCCGCGTGAGCAGTATTCGGATCTGCTGATACAGGATGAATGGATAATTGACGGCTTCGGCTGCGTTCCTTCCGCCTGGGAGCGCTTTTTCAGAGCCGATACGCTTGTCTACATCGACCTGCCCCTGATGACGCATTACTGGTGGGTGACAAAGCGGCTGATCAAAGGTCTCTTCGTCAACCCGCAGGGCTGGCCTGAAAACAGTCCAATGTGGCGCAGCACCATGAGCAGCTACAGAGTGATTCCACTCTGCGACAAGCGGCTTACGCCTAAATACCGTCAGCTTGTGTTCGCAGAGGCACCGCTCAAGCGCATTCACCACCTGAAATTTAGAAGCGAAATAAAGAGCTTCTTCGAAGCGGTCGAGCGCGAATACGCGAGTATGGAGACGGGATCAGCGCACTCCCGCGAGAGCGCTGAAGAGGGCGCGATCTGAAGCGTCATCACCTCGCCCACCAGACCTTCGTCGATACCGAACACCGAGGCCGCTCTGATCGAAGACCTTCGAGAAGGACGCTCGGCTTGTGCGGCATCGCGCGTTAGGCTCACTGCTTGCGAACCTGGTGAAGGTTGCGCATCCTTCCGCATGCCTGTGCAACCCCTCCGCGGTTTATCAGCGGGTGCGGGGTTTCCAACGTCCGGAAGCCGCAACGAAGGGCAGGCCGGTTCTTTTCCACGGCACCCGGCATCCGGCATCGATTGCAGGTTCGGGCATGCTGCTCTTCGCAACTTCCGGCGACCCTGTGGTTTCCTTCAGCCGCTCACCTGAAGTCGCGGCATATTGGGCCGACGTGACGCGGGACGATGACGAAGGACGCGGAGCCGTGTTCGTCTTCGACCGGCGATCATTAGCGGCGCGATATCGTCTAGAACCTTTCCACGATCCCATTTGGGATATGCCGACTTCCCGGAGCGACGAAATGGAAGAGCGCGTCTGGCTGACAAATATCGCCATTGCGCCCCACCTGATCGGTTTCGTGGAAATGGAAAAGAACCCAGCCACGGCTAACCACCGGGCCATAGCTCACCGCATTGAGCGCTGCTCGGAGCACCCTGGCTCCAAACTGGGGGCGCTACACCCAATACATCATTTATTGGGGTTGGTAGCGGCTCTCGTCCAAACGGGAAAGCGAGCCTAGGAAAAGTGAAAGTTGTCCAGCCTCACTTCAGCGGGCCTCACCCTGACGGTGACCACAATGCTAACCTCGTTTCGCGTTAGCGCGGGTCTTAGCAGGTGATCGGTTTCAAGAGAGACCTTCGTAAGAAGCTTGTCGTCCTCCAACAAGCAATAGAACGGCTTCTCGTCGTCAGTCGGCGTCTTATCACTCCATCGCTCATTGGGCTCCGGGACTCGGAGTGCGTCAATTAGCGTCTTAAGCCGATTGTCAACGTCACCAGTCCAAGCACTATCGATGGTAACTCTCGGACGGAGCAGCAGAATGTCGAGCGAGCAAATTAGGTCGAGTTCCTTCGTTACGAGAGGCACAAAGTTGAAGCCGTAATGCGAGTGGCGCTTTGCAATCGACTCCACGTCATGCCTGACGTTATCGCTGCCGCTTTCCAGCAGCAGTACGCTCGGCCCTATGCGCTCTCCCGCAAGCAGGCAAGGCGTGATCTCCCATAGGTGCCTGAGCTGGCGATGGGACTTCAATCGCAAGCCGTATTTATGTTCCGCTCGCTTATCCTTCTGCTGGCCGTGAGGGCGCTCTTGGGTCGCAAACAACTCCCCATCATACGTCAGTCGTAGTTCCACTCCGCCTTCGCTCCAATCGCAGTCGGGTTCCTCGTCCCGAAGGACGAGACGCGGGTGCGCATTCATCGCTCACCCCCGCCGCTGTGATAGCAGGTGGGTTTGTAAGTACAATATCCCGATCGATCTCCTCCACCCCCGTCCACTCGGAAGACGGGACCGCCTCGCTATTTCTCCAGTCTAATCGTCCACGAGCTGAAGCGATCACGTGTTCTTCGACGGCAAGGGCCTATGCCGGGCACACCGTCATTCACGGTTCTTTAGTGTGAGGAAATAGGCGATGAGGTTCCGCAGCTCGTCGGCCTCAAGCATCAGGTTCGGCATGGTCTTGTGAGGCGACTGAAGCGCCACTTGCAGGGCCATTGCGGTCATGCCCGGCACGTTGGCGATCTGTGCAAAGGGAGGCGCATTCGGATTCCGGGAGCGGTCCTCCACGCGAAGGATAGCGTGACACGAAGCGCATGCCTCGGTGGCGACTTCGAGTCCGAGTGTTGGGTCGCCGGTCTCCTGTGCGGAGGCGGTAGACATTCCAAGCAGGAGGAAAAGGACGGCTGAGCGCATATCGCTACCGTTTCAGACCCTTCGCAAAGCGGTGCACGTATATCACGACCCGTCAACCAACCGCTCTCACGGGCGATGTGGCCCTCACCGGCTCAGGGTTCCGTAGAACGTAGCCTCTCCCCCAGATCGTCTCGATGTAGTCCTTCCCTCCGGACGCCTCCAGGAGCTTCCTACGAAGCTTACAAATGTAAACATCAATGATCTTCTGCTCCGGCTCGTCCATTCCGCCGTAGAGGTGGCTCAGGAACATGTCCTTCGTGATTGGGGTTCCCTGACGTGTCGCGAGCAGTTGGAGCACCTCGTACTCCTTCGTCGTTAGGCCGAGATCACGCCCCCTAATCTGAGCACGCTTCTGATCAAGTTTGACGGTTATGTCGCCACAGCGGATCACCGACTCCACCTGATCCCCCGACCGGCGCAGGATTGCCCGGATGCGGGCGATTAGCTCATCCGACTGGAACGGCTTCGTGAGATAGTCATCGGCTCCGAAGCCAAGGCCCTTCACCTTGTGCTCGATATCACTCAAGCCAGAGAGGATGAGCACGGGTGTCTTGATCCTACCGAGCCGGAGCGACCGAAGCACGTCAAACCCCGACATGTCGGGGAGGTTCAGGTCGAGAAGTATCAGGTCGTACAAGAACACGCTTCCGAGATCGAGGCCATCCTGGCCCATCTCAGTCGTCTGCACGTCGATGTCCTCGGACCTGAGCATCAGCTCGATGCTTTTTGTGACCGTCGGATCGTCCTCAATGAGAAAGACGCATGGTTCTCTCCTGCCGAAGCTCGCTTACGATTCGCTAAGATTTGATAACGAAAAGTTAAGACGTTTGTCCGGTCAGCCATTTTCATGCCGTGAGGCCGCCCAATCGCCTTCGTGTTCCCGCCTGCAGCGCAGCTTCAGATGAATTCTGAGGTGATTCGATGCTGGGACGGGAATTAAACGGCTGGAGAGCTTATGCTCTCGAACTCTGGGTCGAGAGCCGCGAGCGCGTCGCTGATGAACTTTGCGCCCAGGCGGACTGCTACGCCCGACTGTTTCGCCGAGGAGCTGAAAGAGACAGGTATGTAGCGGGCCGGCTGCGGAATCGAGCCGATATCGATAGAGCAGAGGCAGCGGAGCTTTGGCGGCCTTGCAGGGTTGCTCAGGGTCACCACTCGTTAACCATTGGCGTGACAGCATCACGGTATGACGTGGGATCATACCTATCGAAGTCGCCGACGTGACCGCCAGAAGCTCTTCGTCGTGAACTATGCCGACGGATCGAGAGCCTTCCTGCGGGTGCCGCATGAGATCGCGGCCTTCGGTGTCTCGCCGCCTGTGATGAAGCTTGTGCGCGAGGTGCAGGCCCGGGGCGAGATACCGGCGGGCGACATTGCGAGCCTCATCGCCGCGAGGTGAAGTCGCTACCCATTATGCCAGGAAGCGACGAGCCTGCGCTCGCCATGTTTAGGAGAGCCTCCCGGCAATGAGTGGGGTGTCGAAGGCTCGGCGAACCTATCCGTAATCACCGGATCGACCAGGAAGGGCAGGCGATCTTAAGCGATCGAATAGCTTACCTTCACGCCCGTCCAAGCCTGGATGTCCGTCACTTGCCGGCGGCCTGCGTCTTCGTGAACCCTGCTTCCGTCCGGGGCCTTTCTTTGAGAATGAGGCCCGGTGGCGAGAGTATCACCTTCATCCGCACGACTATCGGCATGTCCACCTCTACGTGATGCAACGAGGGCTGCTCCGTTTCTCCAATGGGCCTGGAGATGGCTTTGTTCCGCCACGACCGCCCTGGACGGGACTATCAATCGAGGTGGGGGCCGGATCGGTCCTCGCCCACCCACCCGTCCACCTCGAAGGTGGGGGATTGGGGCTGGTTCGAGAATGACCAGCGTTAACTCAAGCTCCCGCAACCGCTCTGGCGGTTCATCCTCACGCCATACGATCCAACTTCGCCGCCATTATGAAATCGTTCTCGTGCAAGCCCTTGATCTTTTTCGTTTGTAGCGACACCGTCGCGTAGCCCCAGCCGAAGCTGATATCCGGGTGATGGCCCTCGGCCTCGGCGAGGTCAGCGGCTTTCTCCACGAATGCGAATGCTCCAGCAAAGTTCTTGAACTTGAAAGTCCGCTCAATACGTCGCGCTTCGTCCTCAACGCTCCATTCGGGCGTCTGACGTTGATGAGTAGCGACCTCTTCGGAAGTAAGCGGCGGTATGCCGCCACGGCACGGCGTGCAGGATTTCGCGACTAGGGATGAGGCTTCCAGGGCCATAGGCACCTCCCTGAGGAGGGGGCCTCATCTGGCCCCCTCGAAGCAAAGGTTAGAAGTAATAGGGGGTGTTCCAGTAGTCGTGAAGTTCCCGCTCTCGCTGCCGGTCCGACCAATCGTAGTCGCGCTCACGGTAGAAGCTGGGAGCACCACGAATCTGGTCTTCGGTGATGTCGGTCTGAAAGCCGCCGCGGCTGGTATCATAGTCCAGCTTGCTCCACGGAATGGTGTGCTCCTCGCTACCAAGGCCCAAGAAGCCACCGAAGGACAAGACCGTGTAAGCCACTTTCCCGGTCTTCTTGTCGATCATGAGCCGCTTGACGGAGCCGATCCTATTACCATTGCGGTCGTAAACAGCGGTCCCCTCCACACGATCACTTTCGATTAGGGGTTTTCCAGTCATCACGCCGGGGGCGTCAGTTCCAGCCATAGTTCCCTCCTGGTGAAGAAGCTTGCTCAAGTCGCCAGAGCCGCCACCGAGTGACGTGCTCACGGCAAGAGGCTCTTGCGTGGGTTCCCACGAGTGCACCGCCTTCTGGGCAGCCGGGACATCAAGCGAGCTTCGCGTCAGCATAACCTCAGGTGAGAGGCTTCGTTCCAGAAATCCCCCGCCTCGGCGGAAATCGCTGACCACCGGCGTGCGGACCGTAGACACAGCCCGACCGTGATCATACATCGAGCCCGCTCTCCCGAAATTGCGCGACTGGTCCATCTCTCACCTCTCCGGACAATCATGAAACTTTCAACGCGACCGTTCATGGTCGAGGTCAAGAACAGGAAGCGGGCGACATCGCCGGCGATGGCCTCATCGTTTACTCGTCGAGATGACTGGCTTGATCCCATTTCTCCCGATGCTCTGCCTCAGCGCGATGTGCATGAGGGCCTCACTGTCGCTCCCGCTCAGAGTGAGGCGCTGCGAGAGGCAGAAAAGGTCTGCCAGGGCGTCCGAGGCGGCGCTCAGCCTGCCCCCGCTGAGAGGGAGCCGACAACGGCGGCGATCTCCTCTGGGTCTGAGGCTGTAAGCCCTAGAGTTCTGCCTGACTTGCGTGCCGCCGCCTGCGAAGAAGAGCGAGAGGATGTTCGCAATCCAAGACGGAACGGTGCCTCGAACCGCTCGACCGAGGATCAGCCCCGCAAGAAAGCTCCTGCTAAGCCGGCCCAGGTTCCTGCCGCTGGACCTATCATCGAGGCCGCTCCGGCCATGGCGTCCAGTGCTCACGCCGAGGCGGCTATGGCGCTCAGTCGCCGTATGAGCGGACCGAGAACGAAGCTTCCTCCTGGCCAACGCTGGAGGGAGCGGCGGCTACCGAGGGTCTGTTGGGATCGTAGGACCTAATCACCTGTGTTCGCGAATTCTCGCAGCCATCTCCTCCTGACGGACACCCCGCGTGTGCTACACAGAGGGGCGGCATAGCCGCCCCACGACCAAGGGGACCACCATGGCTCTTCAGATTGGCGACACGGCACCAGATTTCGAAGCGGAGACGACAGAAGGTCGAATTCGCTTTCACGACTGGCTTGGGAACTCCTGGGGTGTTCTCTTTTCGCACCCGAAGGATTTCACCCCAGTCTGCACGACGGAACTCGGCTACATGGCTCGGATCAAGCCGGAGTTTGACCGCCGCGACGTCAAGATCATCGGGCTCAGCGTCGATCCCGTGGATAATCACGCACGGTGGGCGGATGACATTCGCGAGACGCAAGGACACGCCCCCAACTACCCGATGATCGGCGACACTGACCTGAGCATCTCAAAGGCTTGGGGTATGCTTCCGGCGAGCACTACCGGCGATGCCTCGAAGCGCACGCCAGCCGACAACCAGACGGTCCGGAACGTCTTCGTGATCGGGCCGGACAAGAAGATCAAGCTGATCCTGGTTTACCCCATGACCACCGGCCGGAACTTCGACGAGGTCCTTCGGGTCATCGACTCCCTCCAGCTAACAGCGAAACACAAGGTTGCGACACCCGTGAACTGGAAGATGGGAGAGGACGTGATCATCGCAGGATCGGTGTCGGATGAGGAGGCGAAGAAGACCTATCCAGATGGCTGGAAAGCCCCGAGACCCTACATTCGAATCGTACCCCACCCGACGAACCCCTAAGATGTAGGAGACGGCGTTATCGGGGGGAGCCATGATCTTCCGTCAAATGTTCGACAGCACGTCCGGCACCTACAGTTACCTTCTGGCCAGTCGACGTGGTGGCGAAGCCCTCATCATCGATCCCGTGCTGGAGAAGGTGGATCGCTACCTCCAGCTTCTGCGCGAGCTGGACCTGAAGCTCGTCAAGGCTGTAGACACCCATCTCCATGCCGATCACATCACTGGGCTCGGAGCCCTCCGAGACCGGACGCATTGCATCACGGTCATGGGGGAGCAGAGTGGCGTCGATGTCGTCTCAATGCGGGTGACGGAGGGCGACAAGGTGGAGATCGAGGGCGTCGCTCTCGATGTGCTCTACACGCCAGGACACACGGATGATTCCTACAGCTTCTTGCTGCCTGACCGGGTGTTCACCGGCGACACGCTCCTGATTCGGGGCACGGGTCGAACGGACT
>Ga0136846_1232806_pt1 | contig 11865 bp, 12 predicted proteins | sample HopSoiMetagenom2_FD_96841 | JGI IMG/M metagenome (GOLD analysis project Ga0136846, IMG submission 96841) | Grasslands soil microbial communities from Hopland, California, USA - 2 Assembly 2016 (version 4) | ecosystem: Environmental > Terrestrial > Soil > Grasslands | place: USA: Hopland... | reverse complement strand
TGCGCTCTGAACTTCCTCGCCACCGGAGGCGTGTTCATCGGAGGCAACATCGCAGCCAAGAACGCCACCCGCATGCAAGACCCGATCTTCATGAAGTCGTTTCTGGACAAGGGCCGCATGAGCGCATTACTGGCAGATATTTCGGTGAAGATTGTGGTGAATGACGACGCCGGGATTATCGGGGCCGCACGATATACGCTGATACAGAAGGCGTTCAAGAGTGGGACGCGGCTGTCGGCCTGATTTGGCGGTGACGGCAGGGCAGGGAAGATCAAAAAGCCCCGCTTAAATGTGTTCCGCCACGCCGGTGCTGGCCAGGAATAACGGTTCTCCCCATAAGAACGCTTGATCTACTCCATCAGGACTTTTGATTGGCGCTGGCGGGGCGAGGCGGGTAGTCTATCGAGTCGCGCTAAATCTGGCCGCTGCCCGGCCATCCACCTAAAGGAGATGCATTGTCCAACGAACTACGGAATTTTCTCGCTCTGTCGTATGACGAACTGGAAGATCTGAATCTGGAAGCTAAAGAAAAACGGAAGAGCCGCGTCGCTCCCGAGAAGATTCGGGAAGAGCGGCTGAAATATCTGACTGACGAAAAGCGGATTAAGGCCGTGACCGTGCTGTTCAGCGACCTCGAAGGCCGGCTGCACATGCTCGATTACGACAAGAAATTTTTAATCAACAGCTGGGACAATCTCACGTTTGATGGCTCGTCGATTCGCGGGTTTACAGCTCAGAAGGAAAGCGATTTGCGCCTGGGCATCGACTGGAACGCGTTCTACTGGGCGCCGGCGGATTTTTTTGGGCCCGGCAAGGTGATGGTGTTTGGCGAGGTGATTGAGAAGCAGGGCGGACCGTATGCAGCCGACATCCGGGGCGTGCTGAAGGGTTTTGCCGAGAAGCTGAATAAAGACGAAGGCTACACGCTGAACGCCGCCAACGAAATCGAAGGATTTATTTTCAAGGGGACGGACGCGGAGAAGACGTATCACGAAACCGGCAAATTTGAATACGTGAACACGGGCGGATATTACCACTCGCTGCCGGGCGATCCGCTGCGCAATTTCATTGATCTGTCGGCAGAAGTGCAGCGCGCGATGGGATTTCAGAATGAGAAGGACCATCCGGAAGTGGCGCCGTCGCAGTTTGAAATCAATTATGGATACGGCGAAGTGGTGGCGGCTGCGGACCAGATTCAACTCTACAAGCTGATCTGCCGCGAGGTGGCGACCAAGCTGGGATTGACCGCGTCATTCCTGCCGAAGCCGGTGGTGGGAGTGAACGGCAGCGGGATGCACACCAACGTGTCGATCACCAAGGGCGGCAAGAACCTGTTCTGGGACGCGAAGGGAGAGGAAAAACTCAGCAAGATGGGGTGGTCGTTCGTCGATAAAATTCTGACGCATGGTCTGGATATCTGCCTGCTGCTGAATGCCAGTGTGAATGCTTACCGGCGACTGGATCCGCACTTTGAGGCTCCGAACCAGATCAAGGCGTCGGCGGTCGATCGCGGATCGATGGTGCGCATTCCGATCGGGAACGACAAGAGTATGCGCGTCGAAGTGCGGTCGGTGGGGCCGGACGCGAATCCGTACATGGTGCTGTACTCGATCTTCAAAAGCGGACTCGATGGCGAGACGGCGAAGATCAAAAACCTGCGCCAAGCGGAACGCTACCTGCCCGACAACATTTACACCGCGCTTGAACACTTCCGCGGCTCAGAGTGGATCACGAAAATTCTGGGCAACGACGTAAAGGGCCGCTACGCCGACCTGAAACAGGCGTCGGCGGACCGCTGTGCGCGCTTGCTGGGGACGGTGGTAAAGGCCCCCGAGGTGCAGTTCCACCACGAAGTTTATAACCAGTATTTGTGGAACCAGTTTTAACGGGAGGAGTCATTGAGGGCCACGTTCAGAAATGAGCGTGGCCTTTTTTTCGTCTCGGACGCGGGCGCATTTCGGGTGCCGGTTAGGATGCGAACCTGGAATCAGCGCTGTACTATTTCGAATTCTACTTCTACTACATCTTTCACTTTGACGGCGCCGCCGGCAATCTTTACTGGGGTGATGCCGTAGCCGGTTTGCTTCAGGGAGACTTTGCCGGTGTAGTGTCCGTTGGTGTTAGAGACTGGCATTGCGATTGGCTTGGTGGTGCCGTGGAGAGTCAGGTTGCCGGTTACGTTGAAATGCGTGGCGTCTGTGGACTCGACAGAGGTTGAGACGAAACTGATTTCTGGGTAACGCACCGGGTCGAGGACTTTTTCGCTCTTCATTGTGCTTTCAATCTGACCGCGTTCCCAGGCGCCAGCCTCGGGATCCAGCAACTTCATATCGGCCGCGCGGAACTTCAGTTCGATGGTGCGGCTGGCGGGATCGAGGGTTCCGAACGCCAGTGGGGCCGCGATGGTGTGATTGTGCGCGAAGCCGGAGAACAGGCCGGATTTCTCGACGTGGATCGTGATTTTCGAAGAGGCCAGATCGAGGTCTGCCGCTTGGGCGGCTGCTACCGTCGCCAGGAGTAACACGGTCAACCTGATCATTGGTCCTTTCGCTGGTGCGCGGGTCGTTCGAATCAAGAACAAAAACCGAAATCAAAATCAAAATCAAAAACATTAACCACGAAGGGCACTAAGGTACACGAAGGTAAAACCCGCGAAGGTAAAACCCGCGAAGGTAAAACCCGCGAAGGTAAAACCCACGAAGGTAGAACCCCGAAGGTAAAACCCACGAAGCCTAGAGCATAAGGCCCCGCGAATGTGGCGCAATGGTGATTATATTGGGGGTGCTGCGTGGGTTGTCAGCGGGAAGTCATTTTGTTGTGACGATTCTCCGCTTGGCTGCGGCGCTCGGTTGCTGTACTCGGCGTATTTAATTCGGAGCCCTGCATCCTATGTGCAGAATTGTGCGATGTGATTGAGTGCCGGCAGCGGACGCAGGGGCGTCTCCCAAGCCCTGCAAGCTATTGAGCCATAGGTAATTAGACAATGACTAGAGTATGACTCGGAGGTCTGCTCTTTTTGGCTGCACAAGTGCAATTTCTCAAGCACGAAAAGAGGCACTCTTGACCCGTAGTCTCGTCTTCAGCTCTCGACCTTTCGAACTTGCCGCTTTCTCGACAGGAGCGGCTGCCATCTGACTGCAGTTTTTTCCTGCCAATCGCCTCTTTTAATTTGGCCCCAGCGATGGGGCCATTTTTTTTGACTCGCCGCCGGTGTCTGGATGATCCAATCACCAAAAGTCACCCGAATGTTATTTTTGTAGTCTTTCAATTTTCAGACTGAGGAATACATGCGCACTGGAATCCTGTCGCTGGTCGTATTCATTTCTTTGTTCAGCTTTGGTCAAAAACCGAAGAGCTGGGCGGATTTGCCGGTTGAGTCGGAATTGGCGGCGCGGTCTTTCCCGTCACAGCTCAGAACTCAACTCGGCAAATTGCGCGATGCGGCCATGTCTGACGACTACGCCTACCAGCAGCTCGAGCATTTGACGGATAGCATTGGGCCACGCCCTTCCGGTTCCGCTCAGGCTGATGCGGCTGCGCATTATGTGGCCGACGAGTTGCGGAAACTTGGGCTCGAGGTGAAGTTGGAGCCGGTGCCGGTGCGACGCTTTGTTCGCGGAACTGAGGCAGCTGAACTGGTCGAGTATCCCGGCCAGGTTCCAGGAACAAAACAGAAGGTGTTTGTAACCGCGCTGCTGGGAAATTCGCCAACGCCGGAAGCGGGCATCACCGCCGATGTTGTGGTGGTAAATAATTTTGACGAATTGAAACAGCTTGGACGCGACAAAGTTTCCGGCAAGGTTGTTGTGTTCAACGAAATTTACGACGGCAACAAAGCGGCTGCTGGACAGGCCGGCGCCGCTTACGGAGAGGCCGTGAAATATCGCGCTGCCGGAGCGACCGCCGCCGCCAGCCTGGGCGCGGTTGCGTCACTGGTGCGCTCCGCAGGCGACGGCGCGTTCCGTCTTCCCCATACGGGATGGAGCGCCGACGCGCCAATTCCCGGAGGCGCAGTCAGTGCCGAGGACGCGGGTTTGATCGCGCGGCTGGCCGCGAAGGGAAAAGTGCGGTTGCATCTTACGCTCACCACCCAGAAGGGGCCTGAAGCAGTGGGCTACAACGTGGTTGGCGATTTGAAGGGTTCTGAGCATCCCGAGCAGGTGGTGATTGTTTCCGGACATTTGGATTCATGGGACGTCGGGACTGGCGCGATCGATGACGGCGCGGGCGTTGCCGTGGCCATGGAAACCGCGGAACTGATCCACCGGCTTAATCTTCATCCCAAGCGGACCTTGCGCGTGATTGCCTGGATGAATGAAGAGATGGCTGCTACGGGGCGTGATGCTTATGTGAAAGATCATGCCGCCGAAATTACGAATCATGTGGCCGCGATCGAGAGTGACCTGGGCGCGGAACATCCGCTGGGCTTTCATGCCAAGATGAGCGAAGCCGCGCAGAAGCAGCTTGCGCCGGTGCAGGACGCGTTGCTTCCGATTGGTGCGAGTCTGTTGATGTTGGTGCCGGCGTCGCCGGAGACTGATATCGAACCACTGGGGGATAAAGGTGTACCCGCTCTTGGCATCTGGCAGAACGGATTGAAGTATTTCACCTATCACCACACTCCGGCGGACACGCTCGACAAAGTTGTTCCCGAGGAACTTAAAGAAAATGCCGCGTGCATGGTGGTAATGGGATACGCGCTGGCTGAAATGACCGAACCGCTGGCGAAGTGACGCGGTCTTAGAGCGGCGGGGCGATCTGGATAAAAGGCAAACCAGTACAGCCAAACCTAAGTTGGCCTACCTGAATCCCGCCGGGTAATTCCTGAAGCCTGCGGGCCATTTGACGCATCTTATTTTAGGCGCATATGATTCCGGTTTGACTTTATAGCCCTGCGCCGTCATGGAGTAGCAGGTTGCAGTCTGGAAGCGAGCAGATGGATAAAAAGAAGTTGGACTCATTCAAGAAGCGTTTAGAGACACGGCAGCAGGAATTGCGCCGCACCGTCACCCGCACGCAGCAGGACGGCCGCAATGCTGACGAAGACACGGCGCAGGATATCGCCGACAAGGCTGCCAGCTCCTACACCAAGGAATTTCTTTTTCATCAGAGCAACAATGAACGCCAAACGCTGATGATGGTGGAGGGGGCGCTGGCGCGTATCCGCGAAGGCAATTTTGGAGAGTGCATCTCCTGCGGGAAAGAGATCAATGCCAAGCGCCTCGATGCCGTTCCGTGGACCCGCCACTGCATCGAGTGCCAGGAAAAGCTGGAGAATGGCCTGCTGGAAGAGGCTTCGCGGTAACACAGAGCCGACGCCTTGCCCCGAGGGGCAGAATATCCGGGGAAACAGGTTTGTCTGGCACATCCAGTTCCATCCTGTGTAGACGCTGCCGGCTTTGACGCTGCGGTTTTCCCACTGATAAACTTAATCTTCCGATTGATCTTCGAGTAGAAGGGAAGTTCGTGCGCGCAGAAGCCAGGCATCAACTTAAGACCGACAAGTTTCGCGGCGCCACGATTGATGCGGCCGAGAGGACTGTCCACTGGACGGTCGAGCACCAGAGCAAGTTAATCGTTGCGGCTGTAGTGGTTGTGATCGTGGTCGCGGCGGCTCTGGGCGGCTGGTACTACCTGATTAAGCAGGACGAAAAGGCCAGCGTCGATTTCGGCAAAGCCACGCAAACAATGGAGACCCCATTGCGGCCGGCAGGTATGCCACCGCAGCCGGATAATCCCAGCTTTGCGTCTTCTAAAGAGCGCGCGACCGAAGCGCATAAGCAATTTCAGGCGATCGTCGATAAATATCCGCATACCCGGGCTGCAGATTTTTCGCATTATTATCTGGGAGTGACTTCGGCAGATCTTGGTAACTCCGCAGCCGCCGAGCGCGAGCTGAAAGATGTTGCCGGATATCACAACGAAGATCTCTCGTCGCTGGCAAAGATGGCGCTGGCTTCCATTTATCGCAGCACCAACCGCAGAAAAGAAGCGGTGGATATTTATCAGCAACTCATCAAGAAACCCACACAGATGGTGAGCAAAGGCGCTGCCGAGATTGAACTGGCGCAGACTTACCAGGCGGCCGGCCTGACCGCCGATGCCAAAAAACAGTACGAGCAAATATCGAAAGAAGCACCGCAAAGCGCAGCCGCGCAAATCGCATCGAACAAGCTCGCGGAACTGAAGTAATTCTTTTCAGCGTCATCGTCACATCCGCGCCATTCTGCGGGGCAATCTGTGCCCCGTTCCGCCACCGGAATAGCAGGCAGAACTAAGGAATTGGAAGTTCTTCTTTCCTGTTCTAGGGAATTTTCAGTATTCCCGTTTCCCCCCAACTCTCATTAAATGAAGTCAGGTCACGCAACAACGTAGACGCGCGGCCTTGGATTCGAGAAGCTTTGTTTTCCCACCGCAGTCCCGTCTTACTTTCCAGGAGATTAACCGCCATGTCGCGCTTTCTTAGGGAGAAATTCGCCTTCATCTTTTTAAGTTTTTTCAGCATTTTGATTATCTTGACCGCGGCATTGGGTCGGGCACAGTCCGCGGCCACGCTGCAAACCACCGTGGGCGGGCCAGACATGGCTGCCGCGAGTACCGTAACCAACAATTGGTATCGCATTTCTCCCAGTGCGACGGCAGCGGCGAAAAAGATTCCGGCGAGTTCGCTGGGCAACCGGAAGCGGAAATCGGTTCCGGCGCTGCCGCAGCCCGGATTTTATCCGGCGGACCTGGTAAACCATGGCGGCCCGGTATTGAAATCAGCCGAACACAATCTGGTTTACTTTGATTGTCCGGCGGGACCGACGGCGTGCTGGGGAAATCCGGCGGCCTTTCTGCAGCGCCTGAATACGAGCGAATTCATTCACATGACCGATCCGTACGTTGGGACGACGGCAAACTTCCGCTATCCGGTTGGCCCGTCGGTCTCCATTAATCAGACGCTGCAGACCAACGTGATTGGACAAAACGAAATCCTCTCGATCGTGCACGCCGCGGCCGTTAAACTCTCGATCCAGAATTCCTACAGCAATATCATTCACGTGTTTCTGCCGCAGGGCGTGGACACCTGCTTCGATTTCACCACGGTGTGCTACTCGCCGGACTACCCGCCAAACTTCGCGTTCTGTGCCTACCACGGGGCAGCGTTCTTCAACGACATCGGACACATCCTTTACACGGTGGAACCCTACCAGAACGTGATGGGGTGCCAGGTTGCGTCGCCCAGTCCTAACGGTGCAGTCGTGGATTCAACAGCGTCGGTGCTCTCGCACGAAGTTTTCGAAACCATTACCGACCCTGACTTCGATGCCTGGTGGTCCGACCATTCGCTGGTCGAATGGGGAGCCGAGATTGGAGACATTTGCGCACCGGTGTCAAACTTTTACGGTCAGTTCCTGGACTCAACCTTCATCGTCGGCGGCAAGAACTACAAACTGCAACTGGAGTACTCGAACAAGTTCCACGGCTGCACCCATTGACGCGTGCTTTAGGCCTAACCTCAGGCGACGGGAGCGATGGAGTCTGCTGGCAACCCGGTTTTCCTTTTATTGCAGATCAGCTAGCATGGGTGCGGTCTTTCGACAGCCATGCGGAAACTTATACTTTTGCTGGTCGCGATCTTTTCCGTCCACGCCATTGCGCAATCCAACACGCTGGCGCAACGCCGCGCTGCTCACCTTCGTCACGGCATCAATCTGAGCGAGTGGTTTGCGCAGGTTTACGATCCCAAGGGGTACACGAAAGAACATTTCGAAAACTGGACCATCGATGCCGACATCGCGCTGATCAAGTCGATGGGATTCGACCACGTGCGGCTGAGTGTGAATCCAGAGCCGATGTTTCACCGCAACCGCGCCGACCAACTTCCCGCCGAATATTTGTCATATCTTGATGCCGCGGTAAAGATGATTCTGAACCACGGGCTGGCGGTGATCATCGACATGCATCCGGAAAGTGATTTCAAGCTGCGGCTGGTGCAGCACGATGACTCAGTCGAACAATTTTCCGATTACTGGCGGGCCATCGCGCGGCATTATGCAAGCTACGATCCGGAACTGGTGTTGTTTGAAGTCATGAACGAACCCGAGTTCCGCGACCGCTATCGATGGAGCGGCGTGCAGGCAAAACTGGCAGCGGCGATTCGCGAGGGAGCTCCGCAGCACACCATTATTGCCGCGGGCGGAAACTGGTCAGACGTGGAGGACCTGCTGCCACTCACGCCTTTGCCGGATTCAAATGTGATTTACAACTTCCATTTTTACGATCCGCATACCTTCACCCATCAGGGCGCGACCTGGGGTGTGAATTTCTGGCACTTCGAGAGCAAGCTGGCCTATCCGGGAAGTATGGAAACCGCTGAGAAGGTTGCGGCTATGCAACCCGATCCAGTGAACCGGTTGAATGTTCTGCGCTACGGGCTCGATCACTGGGACATCAATCGTGTCGCCGTCGAAATTGGCCAGGCGGCGGAATGGGCGAAGCACTGGAACGTGCCGTTAACCTGCAACGAGTTCGGCGTGTTCCGCAAGTATGCCGAACCCGATGACCGGGCACGCTGGATCAAGGATGTCCGCACTACGCTGGAGCGCAACGGCATCGGTTGGACAATGTGGGATTACAGCGGCAACTTCGGCACCGTGAATGGCAAGAACGGTGAGCATACCGCAGATGATGTCACGCTGAAAGCATTGGGACTGAAGCAGTAGCCGCGAAGGCGACAGGGCGTGTTTAGCGCTGGCGTTGGAATTAGGCGTGCCGGTCTATACGGCGGACAAAGCGTGGAAGAATTTGAAGCTGGGGATATCGATCCACGTCATCCGCTAGAAGTGTTATTCAACCGCAGCAATTTGCCGCCGTCCGCGCATTGTGCGCTTGCGTTCCAGCAACGTTTCCAGCGCCTGCCGGGTTTCTGCCGACAAGTGATAGGACTCGTTGTCGGCGGGATATTGGCGGGCCAGCACATCGGAACGGAACGCCTGTACGGCGTGACTGATGTCGGCGGCGGCATCGGCGTAACGGCGAACGAATTTGGCCGGCGGGCCGAACGTCAGATTCAGAATGTCGTGGATGACCAGCACCTGACCATCGCAGCCGGGGCCGGCTCCGATGCCGATGGTTGGCGCCGCGACTTCGCTGGTGATCAATTCGGCGACCTCGCGCGGAATGCCTTCGAGAAAAATGCAGGCTACGCCGGCGCGATCGAGCGCGGTGGCGTCGCGCATAAGTTGTTCGATATCGGCGAGGGACTTGCCCTGGACTTTGAATCCACCCATGCGGTTCACCGATTGGGGGGTGAGCCCAATGTGTCCGGCGACGGGAATTTCGGCGTCGATGATCTGGCGGATAAGGTCGGCGCGTTTTTCGCCGCCTTCGACCTTCACTACCTCGGCGCCACCTTCTTTCACAAAGCGAGCCGCATTGCGGACCGCCTCGCTGGCGCTCACGTGGTAGGAGCCGTAAGGCATGTCGGCGATCAGCAGCGCGTTCTTCACGCCGCGGCGAACGGCGCGCACGTGATGCAGCATCTCGTCCACGGTGATCGAGAGCGTGTTTTCGTGGCCGAGCATGGTCATGGCGAGCGAGTCGCCGACCAGAACGACGTCGATGGAGCCTTCATCCACCAGGCGCGCGGTCGAGTAGTCGTAGGCGGTCAGGCAGGTAATAGGCTGGCGCTGAACCTTGTTTTCGCGGAGTGATGCAACGGTGATTTTCTGGCGCGGAACGCCAATCGGAGTGAGACTCACGATGTCCTCCAGTGCCCCTCCGCAATCGCGGATAGAGCATGCTTGCAGCGTTTAGATGCCGCTTGGTGAATTGTAGACCTAAAATTGCTTAATAGTCGAGAGCCGCCGGTTACGTCGAAAGCGGTTACTGGAGTTTCGGGCGGTAATTGTCATTTTGAGCGAACTACCTGTGCTGGCCCTTTTTGCGAGCGGAGTTCGATCGCAACCACGCGGCATATCCCACTTCGTCAAGTTCGCCCGCAGCGAGAGCGAAAATGGATGTTGTAGCGCCTTCTTCCACGGACTGAAAAACAAAGCCGTTGAGCTCGAGAAATGCGATGCCGATGGTGAACCCCGTGCGCTTATTGCCGTCGACAAATGGATGATTACGAACGATGCCAGCCGTATAGAGGGCAGCCAGTTCGAAGACGTCGGGTGAGCCGTAGTTGAAATGCTGACGAGGCCGGGCAAGGGCTGATTGCAGCAGCCCAGCGTCACGCAATCCGGTTGGCCCGCCATGAGCAGCCAAGAGGCGATCGTGGGCTGCCAGGACAAGCCGTTCCAAAATCCAGACAGGTTCTTTGCGGTTCACTTTGCCAGTGCGCGAAGCGTGTTTTTGTAGCGAGACATGATCCCTTCCACCTTCTCCATTTGCCTTTCAAAATCGGGGTCGTAAGGTGTGAGACGATAATCGCCATCCGCAGACTCGATCAGGAACAGCCGTTCGCCGTCGGCAGCGCGCAAGCGGTTAATCACTTCTTTGGGCAAGACGACGCCCAGCGAATTACCAAATTTTCGGACCTTAAGCTCAACCATGAGATCTGTCCACGAGTTATTACAATTGTAATAACTCGTGAGCGGCATGTCAATTCGCGAAATCCGACCTTTTGAGAATTTCCGCTTGTTTACTTATGGTTTCCTGTGCGGTGTGGTAATCGGCGTTTAAGTTCCACGGTTTGTCGAGAACCCAAGAGAGGTGAGTCGCGAATTCAATAACGATGACGCCTTTACCGAAAGCAGCTGGAGGTCTAGGGAAGGACGTTCCAGCAAAATACTCAAAATCATTACCAATACTGCAATTCCGCTCACCTGCCTCGAGCAGTTTCCCGACAAGGTAAAACCAGCCTTCATAAAAATGCAGTTCCCCGACGGGCCCGTAATGGACTGCCTCGCCTTCTTTAGAAGGATCAACACCAAGTGTGTTAAGCAGATCGCGAAATTCAACTGGGTAGATTCTGTCTCGCTGAAGCACAAAGTTGCGGCACCCTTGACATGTGCAACGATCAGCCCAGCCTTGCGAAACCTGCGAGTACGCCGCGGCGGTAGCTTCGCGATCAAAAGAAATCAACTGGTCACCGATGCGAAGTTCGGTCATCGAATAAGTCCTTCGATTGGCGCGACCAGCCAACGACCAAGAGCCAGCCACCACCCTACGCGCTGGCCGCTTCCTGGCTTCCTAAGGGCAAGAAATATTGCGTTCCTTTGATGGGTTCGGAGACTTTGCGCAGCAATTCCTGGAGGTCTTCATTGCGCTCGACGAAATCGATGTCGGAAGTGTTCACGATCAGCAGGTCCGAAGAGGTGTAGTGAAAGAAGAAGTGTTCGTAGGCCTTCACTACTTCTTCCAGATATTCCTCGCTGATGGCCTTTTCACTGGGAGCGTTTTTCTTTTTCAGCCGTTTCTTCAGGACCTCGGGCGTGGCCTGGAGGTAAATGACGAGGTCGGGCGTTGGCAACTGCTCGCGAAAATAATTGTAGTAGCGGTTGTAGGTGTCGAGTTCCTGATCGTTCAGGTTCAGGCAGGCGAAAAGTTTGTCTTTCTCGAAGATGAAATCAGAAACCACGACTTTTTGCGAACGGGCGCCGAGGTCGAGGGTTCGCAGCTGTTCGAATCGCCGCACCAGGAAAGTGAACTGCGCCTGAAACGCCGCGCCCGGATCGCCTTCATAGAACGAAGTGAGAAAAGAATTGCTCTCCGGATCGGTTACCCGTTGGGCGTTGAGGCGCTCGGCAAGAATATTTGAGAGCGTGCTCTTGCCCACCCGTATGGTACCTTCAACTGCGATTTACCGGGGCAGAACGAAAAGATTGGCCATGAAGGTGAGAGGATCGCTTTTGAGAATATCCCGAGAGCGGCGGG
>Ga0136846_1233851_pt1 | contig 11866 bp, 10 predicted proteins | sample HopSoiMetagenom2_FD_96841 | JGI IMG/M metagenome (GOLD analysis project Ga0136846, IMG submission 96841) | Grasslands soil microbial communities from Hopland, California, USA - 2 Assembly 2016 (version 4) | ecosystem: Environmental > Terrestrial > Soil > Grasslands | place: USA: Hopland... | reverse complement strand
TCTCGCCACCATCGAATGTGCTTATTTCGAGGACTCAGATGCGCAACAGCGGGAAACTTCTATTAAGCTCGTTCGGCGTCGCCGCAAGTATTTACCTGCTCGCGAGATACATCAATCGTCGGCCACCGATCCGCGAGCTCCAGATCACCAGCCGCGATCTCGACTTCCAACAACTTTCGTCTGAGCAAGTCGCTTCCGAACACCTGCTTGATTTGAACAGCGCAACCGCTGAGCAGTTGACGGGACTTGGAGTTACAGCAGAAATTGTGGCGCGTGTTATACAGGGCCGCCCCTACCGCAGCAAGCTGGAACTTGTCTCACGAATGGTAATACCGGAGCCGATCTACGCCGGGATCCGGGACAAAATTGCAGTGGCGGAAGCTCGCGATCCAATCAAAGTGGCGTAGCTGCGCGTCGGGCACCTCTTTTCAGGCGGGCGCTCTTCCCTGCCCGGTGTCGAGCGGTTCTTCCTTCCCGCCATTATCATGGGTACACAGCTCTTCAAGGAACCTATGGCCGCACTCATTGACGCAATTGACGTTAAGCGCAAGACCTTCTTTGAATTCGAAAAGACTCCCTATCTTTGCCTGGAAGCTGTCGTGAACACGCCTACTGCACGAGGGGGCCAGACGCTGGTGCGCCTGAAAATGCGTAACCTGCTCACCAATGCGGTTTTTGAGAAATCGTTTAAGGCGAACGACAAATTCAAAGACCCCGACTTGCAGTCGGTTCCCGCTTCATATCTGTACAGCGACGGTGACGGCTCTCATTTTCTGGATCAGGAGAGTTTCGAAACCCTTACGCTTTCGGAGCAGATGGTGGGCGATGCACTGGACTTTCTGGTCGAAGGCGCAATCATTGAATTGCGCAAGTACAACGGAAATCCTATTGGCCTGGACCTGCCGATCTTCGTCGAGCTGAAGATTTCGGAAACGGAGCCGGGCATCAAAGGCGACTCGTCCAGCGGCAGCGTGACCAAAACAGCCAAGCTGGAAACCGGCCTTGAGATCCGCGTCCCTTTATTTCTCAAAGAGGGAGAGAAAGTGAAAGTCTCGACCGAAACCCGCGAGTTTGCGGGGCGGGCGTGAGCCGCGCGGTAAAGTCGCTTGTGTTCACGAGGTCAAGGTCACGACAGAACTCGACTGATCCACAGAATAGTTCCGATCTACGAGCGTGAACGAAAATACCGACCCGTGTCCCAGTTGACTGGTGACGGTCACCGTTCCGCCATGTGCTTCAATGATTGCTTTCGCGATGGCAAGGCCCATGCCGGTGCCCTGCACCGAGAAGCGGTTATCTTTGCCGCGATAAAACTTGTCGAAGATCAACGAACGCTCCAGTTCGTCGATTCCAGCGCCCCGGTCCGCAACGCTCACTACAACTTCTGCTTTGTTCCTCACAGCTGAAATGTTGATTTCGGAATCGGGGGGGGAATACTTCGCGGCGTTCTCGAGTAATTGCGAGAGCACGTTCGAGATGAGTTCCAGATCGAAGTTAAGTGGCGGAAGCTCTGGCGCAATTGTCACCTTTACGGAGCGGCCTGCAATTGCTTTTCGAGTGGCATCGAGCGCCTTCTGAACTGCGTCGCCAATCTGATGCGGCTCCCGGTCGAGTTCCACCTGATTGGACTCAAGCCTGGCCAACTGCGTGGCTTCCTCAACCAGGTGGTTCATGCGATCTGACTCTTCGTCCACCACCGTCATTAGTTCGTTCTGCTGACCAGCGCTTAATCCTCCTGCTAAAAGGCTCGTGACAGACGCTTTGATGGCGGTCAAAGGAGTGCGGAATTCATGCGCAATGGAATCCAGAATGGCAGAGTGAAGTTTTTCATGCTCACGAGCGGCTTCAGCTTTGCCGATGTTTTCGATTGCGTTGGTGCGCTCGATTGCGATCGCGATCAACGTGGAAAGCGCGTCCATGCTTTCATGCGACAAAGCCGCGCCTGAAATACCGAAAGCGCCTATCGTCCTCACTCCCAGACGAAGTGGTGCGAAGGCCAGGCCTTTTGCAGAGTCAATTTCCGGCCCGCCGCGCGTGGCGACCATCTGCAGGCGTTGGCTTTCAAGCTCACTGGTCTGTGCACTGGAACGATACACGTCGGGGCGGCCGGACAGATGAATGGCCGCACCCCGGGCCCCGAAGATGTCACTGATATTGCGCGGTACCTGATTGAGCAACTCGGGCACGCTTTCAATCGTGAGCAGACGCTGGCTGAAAGAATACAAGCGTTCAATTTCCGTGCGGCGTTCGTTCGCCCTCAGCGCTTCGCGCCGCGCACGTTCCGATAACTGTCCCGCAATGACGGCAGTGAGTAGAAAAGCGAACAACGCAACCCAGTTCTGCGGATCCGAGATGGTGAGCGTGCCGACCGGCGGAAGAAAAAAGAAGTTAAACGCGAGGGTTGAGATTAGCGCGAGAAAAGCAGCGTACCAGAATCCCCATACGGTGGAAACAACCAGCACGGCCAACAGAAAACTTAATGCCACCGTCGTCGCATTAAAGTGTCCTACATGCCTGAAAAAGAGCACACCCGCAATTACAACAAGCGTGCAAACGACGGATCTGAAAACAATCCTGGCAGCCAGTCTCACGGCCTGATTGTATCTTCGAATGTACCCAAGGAGCGCGCTTTCTCGACAAAGCCATCAACTCAGATCACAATGGTTTCGTGCAGAAGCGCCCAGAACAGTGGCTGGAAGAGGTCGCGCCCGAGAAAAAGCAGGGCATCTTCAAGCTGTTTCTCGGCTACGCCCCGGGTGTGGGAAAAACCTACAGCATGCTCAGCGAGGGCATTCGCCGCTACAGCCGGGGTGAAGACGTTGTGATAGGCGTGGTCGAAACCCACGGACGAAAGGGGGTCCTCGATTTAGCCTCCAAACTTGAGACTGTGCCTCGCAGGCAAATCGAATATAAGGGGACAATCTTCAGCGAAATGGACGTCGACGCCATTCTCGCCCGCAAACCTGCGGTGGCGGTGATTGATGAACTGGCACACACCAATATTGAAGGCAGCCGGAACGTGAAGCGCTATCAGGACGTGCTCGAGTTGCTGGACGCGAAAATCGACGTGCTGTCCACCGTGAACGTCCAGCATATCGAAAGTCTTAATCCGATGGTGGAGCGAATCACCGGCGTGCACGTTCGCGAGACCGTACCCGACTGGGTAGTTCAACGCGCCGAGGAAATTGTGATGGCGGATCTGACGCCGGAAGCTCTGCAAACCCGCATGCGCCGTGGAGATATCTATCCTCTCGACCGAGCAGAAAAAGCCCTGGGCAACTTTTTTCGCCGCGGAAACCTGATCGCGCTTCGTGAGCTGGCCCTGCGGCAGGTGGCGCAAGTGGTGGATAAGAGCCTGGAGGCACATTGGGCACGGCAGGGGATGGAGCCGGTTGTTGCGGTCCGTGAGAAGATCGCCGTCTGCATAAGCTCGAATCCCGCAGCGCAATATCTGATCGCGCGCGGCGGCCGCATGGCCCACGGCATTGACGCTGAATTCTTTGTCGTCTATGTCGAGTCGCAAGCCGACGCAGACGGCGATAACCGCCGAACTTTGCAGGAGAACATTCGATTCGCCGAAAACCTCGGTGCAATCGTGGTCCAGCTACCCGCGGGCAACATCGCGGAGAGAGTCGCGGAACTTGTCCGTGAAAAACACATAACCCATGTTGTTTTCGGACGCTCTGCGCAGGAAGGCTGGCGAAAATACCTTTATCTCACGGTGATACAGAAGTTTCTGCGCCACGCACCTCCCATTGACGTGCACATCGTTACGCAGGAGGCGCGGTGAGTTCGTCTGAGCATCGGCCTTCTAGTCATCCACGCATTCTCATTGTGGACGACGAGCCGCAAATCACGCGCGTGCTTCGCACTTCTCTTGGGGCACACGGTTATGATTTGCGTGTCGCCAACGATGGCCAGACGGCGCTGGAGATTGCAAAGGACTGGCAGCCCGATCTGATGATTACCGATCTCTCGATGCCTGCCATGGATGGCCTGCAGCTTTGCCGCGAATTCCGAACCAAATCGAAAGCTCCCATTATCGTGCTTTCTGTGAAAGGCGAAGAGCGCACTAAAGTGCAGGCTCTGGACGCAGGCGCGGACGACTACGTCACCAAACCCTTTGGCATCGGCGAGTTGCTCGCTCGAGTGCGCGCTAATCTTCGCCGGGTGCCTCGGGAAGAAAGTGGGGGAGGAATCATTCAAGAGGGAGACTTTCGCATTGATCTCGATGCTCACCTCGTCTTTGCACGCGGGTCGGAGATCAAGCTCACACCGAAAGAGTTTGACCTGCTGGTTTATCTCGCACGCCAGCCGCACAAGGTAGTCACGCACCGCAAACTACTGTCAGCGATATGGGGGGCAAATAACGCGGAACAGCCGGAGTACCTGCGCGTCTTCATCGGGCAGCTGCGCAAAAAGATTGAACTCGGCCATGGCTCGCCCTCCTACATCCTGACTGAACCCTGGGTCGGGTACCGCTTTGAGCCGGACGGATCGAAATCGCAGTAGCACGTTCCACTCCGATTCACGGCACGCCTTTATGACTTCCTTATAAACGTTTTAGTCCTTCCTTACGCCCTTGTTGCTTCAATAAACCTGTAGGCAAGAATTTATTGAGGTGATTGTGACAGGCGTCCTCATCTTCAGCGAGATCGCGATAGCGGGCTGTGGTTTTCTTCTGTACTTCCTGTGCGCACTTTGGCGCGAGTCACGGGCAACCAAAGCACGTGCCCAGGTCAGGATGTCGAGAATTATGCCCAGATCGAATGACCGCAAGCTGCTTCACTTTCAGAATCCTGAATACGCGGGCATAAGAGAGAAAGTGAAGAGGAAGGTTTAGGTATGCAAGACCTGCTGTGGATTGCAGCCACGATCGCGTTTTTTGTCCTGTGCGTCGGCTACGTTACCTTTTGCGATCGTTTGAAGTGAGGACATCATGGGACTGGAATCTTTGATCATGCTTGCGGTAAGTGCGGCAACGGGGGTCTATCTGCTGTACGCGCTCTTGCGGCCGGAGAAATTCTGAAATGACCGTCAATGGGTGGTTTCAAATTCTCCTCTTCTTCGCGCTTGTCCTTGTCGTAACAAAGCCACTGGGGATCTTTATGGCTCGCGTCTTCACCGGCGAGCGTACTTTTCTTGATCCTGTACTTCGCCCCATTGAAAAGATAATTTACCGCGTGACGCTGGTGGATGAAGATCACGAGATGCGCTGGCCCGAATATGCCGTCTGCATGTTGCTCTTCACTGCGGTTTCCATGCTGGTGCTGTACTTCATACAACGGCTGCAATACTTCCTGCCTTTCAACCCGCAGAAACTCGCGGGCGTGAACCCTCCGCATCTGGCGTTCAACACTGCCGCATCTTTCAGCACCAACACTAACTGGCAGGCCTATTCCGGCGAGACCACCATGAGTTATTTCACGCAAATGGCGGGGCTCGCTTATCACAACTTTGTATCAGCCGCGATGGGAATTGCACTTGCGATCGCTCTGATTCGGGGAATCGCGCGCCGTCAGATGGAAACCATCGGCAATCTCTGGGTGGACTTGGTTCGCGCATGCCTATGGGTGCTGTTGCCTTTTTGCATTGTGGGATCACTGTTTCTGGTTTCCCAAGGCGTTATTCAGAACTTGAAGCCGTACGACACTGTAAAACTGCTCGAGCCTCAGCGGGTGCCGCATCTCGGTCCGGACGGGCAGCCTGTGAACGGTCCTGACGGCAAGCCGGTGATGGACACAATGACCACGCAGACTATCGCACAGGGACCGCTGGCCTCGCAGGAAATCATCAAAGAATTTGGCACCAACGGAGGCGGTTTCTTCAACGGCAACAGCGCGCATCCGTTCGAGAACCCGACGCCGCTCACCGATTTGTTCGAGATGTTCTCCATCTTCGCGCTCGGCGCAGGCCTGACTTACACACTCGGACGCATGACCGGCGTCCCGCGCCACGGCTGGGCCGTTTTGGGGGCCATGTCTATTCTGTTTTTTACCGGCGTGACCGTCGCGTATTGGGCGGAAGCGCGCGGGAACCCGCCAATCAAGGGGGTTGATCAGCGTGCAAGTACGATTCAGTCCGGCGGCAACATGGAAGGGAAAGAAGTCCGCTACGGCATTGCGAACTCGGCTCTCTGGGTCACCGTCACCACTGACACCAGTTGCGGCGCGGTCAACAGCATGCACGACTCCTACACGCCGATTGGCGGCCTGGTGCCGCTGGCCAACATCATGTTGAGCGAAGTTGTCTTTGGAGGCGTGGGATCAGGTCTCTACGGCATGATCGTTTATGTGGTTCTTGCGGTTTTTATTGCCGGCCTGATGGTCGGCCGCACGCCCGAGTATCTGGGAAAGAAGATTGAAGCATACGACGTGAAGATGGCCATGCTGACCACTCTTATTTTCCCGCTGATTATTCTTGCACTTGCGGGTGTCTCGGCAGTCAAGAGCTATGGCACCTCAAGTATCGCTAACCCCGGGCCCCATGGATTATCTGAGATTTTGTACGCCTACTCGGAAGGCGCGGCCAACAATGGGTCGGCATTCGGCGGATTGAGCGCTAACACGCTCTGGTATAACTCGACGCTCGGTTTCGACATGCTTTTCGGCAGGTTCTTCATGGCCATTCCGGTGCTCGCTCTTGCCGGAAATCTTGCCCGCAAAAAGTATGTGCCGCCATCGCTGGGCACTTTCCCAGTCACGACTCCCCTGTTCACGCTGCTGCTGATCAGCGTCATTGTGATCGTGGGCGCGCTCACCTTTTTCCCGGCACTTACTCTGGGGCCGATTCTCGAGCATTTGCTAATGTTGGCGGGGAAGACATTTTGAACCGGGAGAAAGGCATCTTGAATCTGCTGACTGCGTTTGGCTTGTTCGCGGTAACCGCAATGTTGGTGACGTACGCACTGGAGTCGCGAAGCCCATGGTTCATTTTCGCCTTCGCGTTCGCATGTCTGCTGGGATCGATCTACGGGTTCCTGCAAGGCGCATGGCCGTTCGGCCTGGTCGAAGCAGTTTGGTCGGTCGTGGCACTTCGACGCTGGCAGGGCAAGCGATGATGCTGGAAAGTTTGCTGAAAGTTCAGATATGAGATCAACATCAAAAGCAGTCTGGGAATGGAAAATTGTCCGCCGCGCGATTCGGGATTCATTCCTGAAACTCGACCCGCGCAAAATGATGTCCAATCCCGTGATGTTCGTGGTGGAGATCTGCAGCGTGATTACCACGGCGCTTCTGCTGAAAGGCGCCGCTGGATTCAAATTTAACCTCCAGATCACGCTGTGGCTATGGTTTACCGTCCTGTTCGCTAACTTCGCTGAAGCCATGGCTGAAGGACGGGGCAAGGCCCAGGCAGACACCTTGCGCAAAGCTCGTTCGGAAACCCTGGCACATAGGATCCTGGGCAACGGAACAACTGAGCAGGTTCCGAGTTCAAATCTGCGCTCCGGGGACCTTGTGCTTATTTCTGCCGGCGAATTGATTCCATCCGACGGCGAAATTGTAGACGGCGTCGCGTCCGTAGATGAGTCAGCCATCACCGGAGAATCCGCACCGGTCATTCGCGAGTCTGGCGGCGACCGCTCTGCTGTGACTGGTGGAACACGAGTGCTCTCCGATCAGATCAAAGTGAAGATTACGTCTAATCCCGGCGAAACCTTCATGGACCGTATGATCGCATTGGTCGAAGGCGCCGAGCGGCAAAAAACTCCAAACGAAATTGCCCTCAACATTCTGCTGGCGGGGCTGACAATCATTTTCCTGCTGGCTGTCGTAACTCTTCAACCGTTCGCAATCTACTCGGGATCGGCTCAGACCGTGTTCGTGCTGGTGTCACTGCTGGTTTGCCTCATTCCCACGACCATTGGCGGACTTCTCTCAGCTATCGGAATCGCGGGTATGGACCGCCTTATTCAGCACAACGTGCTGGCGATGTCAGGCCGTGCCATTGAGGCCGCGGGCGACGTCAACACGCTGCTGCTCGACAAGACCGGCACCATCACTCTGGGCAATCGGCAAGCCTCGCGTTTTATCCCTGCGCCGGGGATCTCAGAGCAAGAATTGGCTGACGCAGCGCAGATGTCGTCTCTGTCGGACGAAACACCCGAGGGGCGCTCCATCGTCGTGCTCGCTAAGGACAAATACGGTCTCCGAGGACGGGAACTCGGCTCGCGCGATGCCACTTTCGTTCCCTTCTCGGCACAGACACGAATGTCAGGAGTCGATCTAAATGGATTTCAAATCCGAAAAGGCGCAGCGGAATCGATCGCAACCTTTCTGTCGCAGAATGGCAATGCGCTCCCCGCATCTGTACGAAACGCTGTCGAGGAAATAGCTCGCTCAGGCTCCACGCCTTTGGTGGTCGCGGAAAAAACTCGTGGCGCTCTCGGAATTATTGAGCTTAAGGACATCGTAAAAGGCGGCATTCGAGACCGCTTCAATCAGCTTCGGTCCATGGGAATCAAAACCGTGATGATCACCGGCGATAACCCGCTCACCGCAGCGGCCATCGCGCGCGAAGCCGGGGTTGACGACTTTCTGGCTCAGGCCACTCCCAAGGACAAGATGGACCTGATTCGGGCCGAACAATCAGAGGGCAAATTAGTCGCCATGACAGGGGACGGCACAAATGACGCGCCCGCGCTGGCGCAGGCTGACGTTGGGGTCGCCATGAATACCGGCACGCAGGCGGCAAAAGAAGCCGGCAACATGGTCGACCTCGATTCGAATCCCACCAAGCTCATCGAAGTCGTGGAGATCGGCAAACAATTGCTGATGACGCGCGGCTCCCTCACCACATTTTCGATCTCTAATGATGTTGCGAAATATTTTGCGATTATTCCTGCGATGTTTGCCGGCACTTTCCCGGTCTTGAATGCTCTGAACATCATGAGGTTACAAACGCCGCAATCCGCCGTTCTCTCCGCCGTCATCTTCAATGCGCTGATCATCATCGCGCTGATCCCTTTGGCGCTGCGGGGGGTGAAATATCGGCCGATGGGTGCTGCTGCGCTGTTGCGAAACAATCTCCTTATCTACGGGCTTGGCGGCGTGATCATCCCATTCATCGGAATCAAAGCCATCGATCTGCTGATCACCCGCATAGGCCTGGCCTGAGGCAACCATGAAAAGGAATCTGACCACCGCAATTCTTATGACCTTGGCAACAACGATTCTGCTGGGCCTTATCTATCCCCTTGTGATCACCGGAATAGCACAACTCGTGTTCCGTGACAAAGCCAACGGCCAGCTCATCGTCAGAAACGGCGACACAATCGGATCACGCCTGATCGGCCAGCCATTCGTATCCGAAGGTTATTTTCATTCTCGCCCCTCGGCTGCGGGTAATGGATACGACGCTGCAAATTCCGGCGCTTCCAATCTCGGGCCAACGAATCAGAAGCTTATCGATCGAATCAAGATCGATACCGCCGCGGCGCAGGCTGACAACCCAGGCACCCCTGTTCCCATCGATCTCGTTACCAGCTCTGCTTCAGGCCTGGATCCGGACATCACTCCCGCAGCCGCGCTGTTTCAAGTGCCGCGCATCGCGAAAAGGCGAAACTTAAGTGAGCAAGCAGTACGTGCTCTGGTCCAGGCGCATGTTCAGCGGCGTCAATTCGGGATATTAGGTGAACCGCGCGTCAATGTTTTGGAGTTGAATCTCGCTCTGGACCAGCAGAGTCGAGCGAAATGAATTCAAGCAAAATCGCGGCACAGAAGGCTACCGCGGCCACAATCACGTTTTTTGTGACTATGGCCGTTTGTGCGTAACCGTTGTTACCCAGGGGCTATCTCGGACGGGGGTACAACTTCAACTAGCGTCCCACGTACCCACGCTTGTCAGAAGTTGTAACCGACGATCACTCGAAGCTTCGGAGCCGGTCCCGACCACAAGCTGGTCTTCAACTCCAGAAAGGTACCTCGCCGCGATTGCACGCCGGCCAGGACATTGAAGCCCGTCTCGTAATCGAAGTTACCGAAATCAATGTCCCGCCCGGCCTGGAAGTTCTGGTGGAGGAAGATCAAGGCCGGTCCGGCTCCAAGATACGGAGTCCAGTCTCCTGTTCTGTGGGCGGCTGAAAATCGGTAGATTCCCTCGAGGTTCAGGGCAATTAGATCGGTGACTTCTCCGAAAGCGAACTCAGCATTAGGCCGGAACAGGAAGCGCGGGTGGAAAATTGGCCCCATCTGCGATTGAACTCCGAACGTGAACAGCTCGGGATCGAAGGCGGCACCGCCGCGCACTCCCAGCCGCCAGCGGCGGCTCTCGCGTCTAATCTCACTTTCGACCTCGCGAACTTTCTCGGGCACCGGAGCTGCCTGAGCTCCCTTGTCGGTTGTCCCGCCCGCCCCTCCGGATGCAGCGCTCAGCACGGTAACGTCGTTCGCGGCACGGGTGCCGTTCTGGTCGGCAGGGCCGGCACTCACTCGAACACGCGCGCCCCGAGCGAGTGATCTCGTGAAAGCTGCTCCACGACCGTACGTGAATAGCTGAAATTGATTGTCTTCCGTTCGGACTACGAACGTATCGCGGCCTGCTGACACCACCGTACCTTCAACATCGGCGGTAGATTGGGCCGAGGAATTATTCTCTTGAGCTTTGGCTTGAGGAACAGTAAAGGTTGAAAATACAGCGACGAAGCAGGCCAGTACCAGTACACGGGTCCGCATGAACTCTCCTTGATTTCTGCTGCCCGCTTTTCGTTGACGAATGGCGAACTTGCAGTTTCGCCTAGATTAGAGAGGGCTGAGGTGACAAGTCGATACGGTAGAATCCGCATTTGCACGTGATGTTCACCTTAAGTGATCAAAGATCGTCTTACGGGCAGCGTAGCTGCTGGCGCTTGTTGATGAGACCTGGTGAAAGGGTTATCGCAAATTCGTTTTTCTTCGTTGCCGCTCGGCCTGCCGGATCTGCCGCCGTCTACCTGCATCTTCGTATCGCCGCTTCTCCTCGTCGGTTTCCGGAATCACAGGAGCTACTTTCAAGTGACGACCCGCTCCATCGACAGCAACAAAAGTGAGATAGGCGGAACTCACCTGCTGTGTTTCGTCCGCCAGGTAGTTTTCCACCCAGACCGTCACCCCGACCTCCATCGACGTCGTAAACACGCGGTTCACGGACGAGCGCAACACAACCAGGTCTCCCACATGGACGGGAGTCCAGAAATCCAGATGGTCAATGGAAGCGGTGACAACGTAGTTGCGTGAGTGCCGGTGCGCAGCCAGCGCTCCAGCCATATCGATCCAGTGCATCAGCCGTCCGCCCAGCAGCGCGCCAAGGGGATTGGCGTCATTGGGCAGAACAAATTCGTTCATCTCCGAAATGGATTCGCGCACCGGGCGCGGCATCGGTGGATCGTGGGTTTCGTTCATGTTCGTTGTCGATCGAGTTCTGTCAAAAAGCATCAGCCGCAGAGTTCGCGAGTACGGCGAGAGTTTTTAAACTTTTCTTCGTTCCAGATACGACTGCAAAAAACACTCTGCCTGCCTCTGCACGCGAGCCTCCGGATGTACCAGTTTCCAACCGCCAAGCGCCCGGTCATATTCGAGCAATCCGTTTCCAGCCGGCTGGTGTGCAGTTTCCATCACGTAGTGTAGCGAGACCAGGGACTCAGAATCGCGAGCCACGCCGAAGCGAATTGCATCACACGAACGTTCCCTCGGAAATCGCCGGCACGCTTTCGCGTATCCCATGTTGCACGGTTCCAGCTCCTGAACGTCCGGCGTCTGCCCCTCGTGTCCCGGCGCGTTGCAGGTTCCCCGCCACGCTGCCCCCAGCGGCAGACGCGCCGGATGTGGCAGTGCAATGTCATGGGCTCGTTCAGTCGGAGAAAAATAGGGACAGGGCAAAGTTCCTCGTT
>Ga0136846_1216010_pt1 | contig 11866 bp, 9 predicted proteins | sample HopSoiMetagenom2_FD_96841 | JGI IMG/M metagenome (GOLD analysis project Ga0136846, IMG submission 96841) | Grasslands soil microbial communities from Hopland, California, USA - 2 Assembly 2016 (version 4) | ecosystem: Environmental > Terrestrial > Soil > Grasslands | place: USA: Hopland... | reverse complement strand
GGAGGTCGTGGTGCTGCTCAAGGAGGCGGCCGACGGGACGCGCATCAGTGTCCGAACCCGACCCGGCGGCGTCGATGCGACCGTTCTCACGGGCCGCTTCGGTGGCGGCGGTCATGCCCGAGCGGCCGGGGCCACCGTGGCGAAGCCGCTCGAACAGGCTCGTTCGGCTGTTCTCGAGGTCGCCGGGGAGCTCGTCGCCGAGGTGAGGCGCTGAGCGAGATCGGGGGAGAGGCGACGCGCCGCCGCGGTCCGCGGCCGCCCGGTCTCGACGGCGTCCTGGTTGTGGCCAAGCCGGCCGGCCCGACGTCCCACGACATCGTTGCGCTCGTCCGCCGGCTCGCCGAGACGCGCCGGGTGGGTCACGGCGGGACGCTCGACCCCTTCGCGTCCGGCGTCCTGCCCGTGTTCCTCGGCCGTGCCACACGTCTCGTCGAGTACCACCTCGGCGATGCGAAGCGGTATCGCGCCACGGTCTGCTTCGGCGCATCGACCACGACCGACGACCTCGAGGGCGAGCGGACACCCGTCGACGCGCCGGCGCCGGACAGGGCAGCGGTCGAGGCCGCGCTGCCCACGTTCCTCGGCGAACAGGAGCAGCGACCGCCGGCATACAGCGCGGTAAAGGTCGCCGGTCGCCGCGCGTACGCTCTCGCGCGAGCCGGCGAGACACCGTCGCTCTTGCCCCGCCGTGTCCGCATCGACGCGCTGACCCTCCTCGAATGGGACGACAGCGATCCGACCCGTCCCGTCGCCGTGATCGACGTCGCGTGTGGCGCCGGGACCTACGTCCGGGCGCTGGCCCGGGATGTCGGGGAGGCCGTCGGCAACGCCGCGTACCTCGGCGCGCTCGCGCGTACGGCGTCGGGTCCGTTCGAGCTCGGAGACGCCGTGTCCCTCGACGCACTCCGGACCGCGGCGCTCGACGGCCAGGCCGGGGTCGCTCGGCTGCTGCGACCGATCGACGCCGGGCTGGAGGACATGGGGTCGGTCCAGCTGGCCGCTGCGGAGGCGGACAGGATCGTTCTCGGACAGACCGTGAAGCTGCCGCCGGATCTCGAGTCGACCGAGGCGCCCGTCCGCGTCGTGGACAGCCACGGCCGGCTCGTCGCGATCGCTCGAATCCGGGGCTCGACCCTCGCACCCGACAAGGTTCTCGTCGACCGTCCGGCCGCATTCGAACCGGCGCACGCCTGATGGACGTGGTCGACGGGATCGGCCAGCTCAACGAGGCGGCTGGACCGGTCTTCGTCGTGGTCGGCGTGTTCGACGGCCTCCACCGCGGCCACCTGTATCTCCTGCGGCGTCTCGTCGCCGAAGCGACAGGGCGTGGCGTTCGGCCGACCGTGCTCACATTCGATGCCCATCCCGACGAGATCCTCGTCGGGGCCGCCCCGCCGCTCCTGCTCGATCCCGCGGAGCGCCTCGTCCGGCTCGCCGGGGCCGGTGTCGAAGTCACGATCGTCCAGCACTTCGATCGCGTCCTGCGCGAAACCCCGTACGACCGGTTCGTCGGGATGATCCGTGACCGCGTCGAACTGGCCGGGTTCCTGATGACGCCGGACGCGGCGTTCGGGTTCGAGCGTCGCGGGACGCCCGAGGCGTTGGCCGCGCTGGGGCGCTCGGAAGCCGGCCGATTCGAGGTCGTCGTCGTCCCGCCCTTCGTCGTCGACGGCGCACCCGTTCGCAGCTCCGACATCCGTGCTGCGATCGCAGAGGGTGATCTCGAGCGAGCGCGAGGGCTGCTCGGGCGGTCGCACGCCGTCGTCGGAAACGTCGACCCCGCGTCGGAAACCGAGACGCGGTTCCGGCTGCCGGTCGCGTTACCGCCCGCCGGCGACTACGCCGCCCGGGTCGGTCGCGTGCTCGGCGCGGATCGGCGGGCGCCCGCCCGGCTGGGCGTCGTGACGGTTCATTCTTCGGTCGTCCACCTCGGAGGCCGGCGGCCCGGTCCGGTTCGGATCGCGTTCGTCGGCGCGGCCGTCGGCGGCTGAAGGGACGCTCGCCGCGCTCAGGAGGAGCGGCCGGGCCGCGGCGACGGTTTGGCCGGCGGGTGTCAGCCGCGGAGCTCCAGCTGGGCGACCTCCTCCTGGGTGACGTCGCCGGGCTTCTTGCCGAGGATGATCATGCCGAGGACGTCGTCGGGTGTGATGCTGCCCTTGTTGACCGTATCGACGACCCGGCCGTGGTACATGACGCTGATTCGGTCGGACAGGTCGAACACGTCGTGGATGTCGTGGCTGATCAGGAAGATGCCGATCCCCTCGGTCTTGAGCTGCCGGATCAGGTTGCGGACCTGTGCGGTCTCCATGGGCCCGAGCGCCGCCGTGGGCTCGTCCATGATCAGGATCTTCGCGTTGAAGTAGACGGCGCGCGCGATCGCGACGGCCTGCCGCTGCCCGCCGGAGAGTGACTTGACCGGCTGCGTGAACCGCGTGAAGTTCGGGTTGAGCCGGCCCATGACCTTGCGGGTCGCGTCCTCCATGGCCGACTCGTCGAGCGTCCCCCAGCGCGTCGTCAGCTCCCGGCCGAGGAACATGTTCGCCGGCGCGTCGACGTTGTCGGCCAGGGCGAGGGTCTGGTAGATCGTCTCGATCGCCAGCTCCCTCGCGTCCCGTGGATTGCTGATCGTTCGGGTCTCGCCGCTGATCCGGATCTCGCCCGAGTCAGCCGGATGCGCTCCCGACAGCACCCGCATCAGGGTCGACTTACCCGCGCCGTTCCCGCCGACGAGGCCGATCACCTCGCCCTCGTAGAGATCGATCGTCACGTCGCGGACGGCGTGGACACCGCCGAAGGCGACATTAATGTTCCGCATCTCGACGAGCGGTGTCCGCTCTGCGGTGGTCATCGGGGCGGCCTCGGCGGTCATGACGTCCGCCGCCGGTTCCAGGCGTCGAACCCGACGGCGAGGATCAGCACGACCCCGGCGACGACGTTCTGACCCGGCGAGTCGACGCCGATGAAGCTCAGGCCGTACGCGAGCGACTGCATCACGAACGCTCCGATCACCGCACCCGGGATCGTCCCGACGCCGCCGGCGAAGGAGGTCCCACCGACGACGGCGGCCGCGATGACATACAGCTCGTAGCTCTGGCCCACGTCGAGCGTCGATCCGTTCAGCCGCGCGGCAGCGATCGCTGCGGCGATCGCGCACAGGACGCCCATCAGGACGTACGTCTTGAGGATGGTCCAGCGCGTGTTGATGCCGGCCAGGTCGGCGGCATCGGGATTGCCACCGTACGCGTAGACGTAGCGCCCGAACCGCCGTCGTGTGGCGAGCCACGCCATCACGAGCGTCACGCCGATCACGAGCATGATCGGGTAGGGGAAGCCCGTCGCGATCTGGTAGCCGCCCGGCGGGACCGGGATGTTGTGGGCTGCCGCAAACCGGTCAGCCAGCCCTCTCGGCCACAGGTTTGCGTTGGCGAACGCGGCGACGCCCAGCACCGCGACGCAGCCGACGACACCGAGCAGAACCTCGGCCCACAGCGGTCGCAGCGGGAATCCGTACCGGCGTCGACGGCCACGGTTGTACATGAGCAGCCCGACGATCGCCACGCAGCCGACGGCGGCGACGATCCACGTCGCGGTGCCGCCCAGCGATCCCTGCGCGCCACCGCCGAGCAGCTGGAAGTCCGGGTCGAGGCCCGACACCGCGGCGCCGTTCGACAGGTACCAGACGAGGCCGCGGATCGAGAGCAGGCCGCCGAGCGTGACGATGAACGACGGCACGCCGACGTACGCGATGATGAAGCCCTGGAGCGCGCCGAACCCCGCTCCTATCGCGATGCCGATCGCCAGCGCGATCGCCCAGCGGAACGGGACGTCCGCGCCGAGCCCCAGGATGTTCGGCAGCCAGTTGGTCATCAGCAGCGCGTAGACCATCGCGATGATGCCGACGAGCGACCCGACGGACAGGTCGATGTTCCGGGACACGATCACCAGGACCATGCCGGTCGCGATGATCGCGATGCCGGATGCCTGGACCGACAACGTCACCATGTTCGTCGGCTGGAAGAGCGTCCCGCCGCTGGCGACGTTGAAGATGAACAGGATCAGCGCGAGCGCGAGCAGCATCCCGAAGAGGCGCAGGTCGATCTCGGTCGCAGCAAGCATGCTGCGGATCGACGGCCGTGACCGCGCTCCGACCTGGCCTGGAGCGGCGTCGGCGACGTTCGCCACGGCGAGCCTCCGGTAGCTGCTGTGAGAAACGACCTGCGCGCCCCGGCGACCGGGACGCGCAGGCGACGGCTAGTTCAGGTCCTGGCTTGCGTTACTTGCAGGCGGCCGGGCCGGTTGCGGCGTCGACGCCCTTGCAGATGTCGGCCTTGCTGGCGTACCAGCCGGCCGTGATGACCTTGTCAAGCGTGTCGGCCGTGATCGGCGTCGGCTTGAGGATGATCGACTTGACGGTGTTGCCACCCGGCGTCTTGAAGTCGGTCGCCGCGTTGCCCGCGGCCGGCGCGACGGACGGATCGACGTTGACGGTGACCTTGCTCGGGTCAGGGTTCGCGCAGAGCTGGAGCGCCGCCTGGCCGGCGGCCTTGCCGAGCTCGTTGCTGTTCTTCCAGATGTCGACGTACTGCTTGCCGAGCGCGACGTTGTTCAGGTTCGCCGGGTCACCGTCCTGGCCGCTGACCGGCGGGAACCCGTAGTTCTTGCCCTGGAGCGCGGCGACGACGCCGAGCGCTGTGCTGTCGTTCTCGGCGAGAACAGCGTCGATCTTCTTGTTGTCCGAGTTGGCCTTGTCGATGATCGCTTCCATGTTCGACTGGGCCTTCTCGGTCTTCCACGCGTCCGTGAACGTCCCGTTCGGGGCGTTGAGGATCGTGATGTCCTTGGAAGCGACCTTGTCCTTCAGGCCCGCCTCGTCCCAGCCCTGCGGCAGGAACGTCGAGGCGTTCGCATCGCCCGGGTCGCCCTTGATCAGGACGTAGTTGCCCTTCGGGACCTTGGTGAGCAGGGCCTCGGCCTCGGCCTTGCCGACGCCGACGTTGTCGAACGTGATGTAGAGGACGTTCGGATCCTCGATGAGGCGGTCGTACGCGATGACCGGGATGCCCGCATCGCTCGCCTTCTTGAGTGCCGGCAGGATCGCCTTGTTGTCCTGCGCGAGCAGAACGAGAACCTTGGCGCCCTTGTTGATCAGCGTGTCGATATCCGACAGCTGCTTCTCGCTGTTCAGGTTCGCGTCAGGGTCGCCGACGATCGTGCCGCCGCCGTCCTGGATGGCTTTGAACATCGCTGGCTTGTCGGTCGCGGCCCAGCGCGGTTGCTGGAAGTTGTTCCACGAGATGCCGACGTTGCAACCGGCGCCGGTCGCCGCGCTTCCGCTGGCGGCGGCACTGCCGCTTGCTGCTGCGCTGCCGCTGGCGGCCGCGCTACCACTCGCCGACGCGCTCGCGCCGGTCGATTCACTTGCCGCTGCGCTGCTCGCGGCAGTCGAGGCGCTCGCCGGTGCGGCGCTTGCGCCCGTCGATGCGGCCGGCGTGCTCGAACAGGCCGCGAGTGCGATCGCGGCCGTCGATACGAGGACGCCTACTCTCCGAATTGACATCGCTGGACCTCTCCTCCTTGATCCGAACCCCTCGTTCGCGACGTTCGGCCGTCTACGCTAACACCCTCCCTGTCGGCCACCGCGCAGTCGTTTGCGTCGACCGGATGTCTCGCGGTGACATGCACGGAAGGACTTCCTGACGGGGCCTCCACGCGTGTGACGGCGGCTCGGCGTGGCACGATGATGCAGATTGCCGTTGGTTCGGAGGTATCGTTCCGCCCGCCGAAGCGGGCGGGCCGCGGCAGCCGAGAGGGGACGAGGGGCCGTAGATGGCAGTGGAGGATTCGTCGACGCCGGCCGGGAGACGTCGCGGGCCGCTGGCGAAGCTCGCCGTGGGGCTGGCGGCGGGTCTTCTCGTCGCCGGCGGCCTGGTCGTCACTCGTCCGTGGGAGCAGCAGACGCGCTGCGCCGCCGTCGTGGAGCATCCCGACTGGTCGGTCGCGCGGCGGTGGGACGAGGCGCTGCTCGACGCCGTTCGGCGGGCGCTGCCGAACCCACCCGTTCACGCTCGCAACCTGTTCCACACGTCCGTCGCGATGTGGGACGCGTGGGCCGCGTACGACCCGACCGCGAAGGGATACGTCGCCGACGAGAAGGACCACGCCGGCGATGTCGCGAGCGCTCGTGACGAGGCGATCAGCTACGCGGCATACCGTGTCCTCGCGTCTCGCTACATCAAGTCAGTCGGCGGCGACGAGTCGTTGTCCGAGTTCGCGGACGTGATGGATTCGCTCTGCTACCCGATCGCCAATACGACGACCGAGGGAGACTCCCCGGCCGCGGTCGGCAACCGCATCGCGGCGGCGGTCCTCGCGTATGGCAGGACCGACGGTGCAAACGAGAGCGGTGGCTACGCCAACCCTGCGTACAAGCCCGTCAACCCGCCGCTCGTCGTCGCAAAGTCAGGTGCGTCGCTCGTCGACCCGAACCGCTGGCAACCGCTCCAGCTCGAGCACATGATTTCGCAGAACGGCATCCCGGTGACGAACGGTGTCCAGCAGGCCATCGGTTCGCACTGGGGCCACGTCGCGGGCTTCGGCCTCCCGGACGGAGGATCCGACGGGACGCCGATCGATCCGGGGCCGCCACCGCACCTCGGCGACCACGCGACCGACCAGGCGTACAAGGACCAGGCCGTCGAGGTCATTCGCGACAGCGGCGCGCTCGACGCGGCGAGCGGCGCGACGATGGACGTCTCACCCGGCGCGCGTGGCGCGAACGACCTGGGCTCGAACGACGGCACCGGGCATCCCATGAACCCCGTTACCGGCAAGCCGTACGAGACCGACGTGGTGAACGCCGGCGACTTTTACCGGGTGATGGCGGAATTCTGGGCCGACGGGCCGAAGTCGGAGACGCCGCCCGGGCATTGGAACGTCCTGGCGAACCTCGCATCCGACGAGCTGGCGCCGAATCTTCGGATCGGCGGGACCGGTCCCTCGGTCGGCCGGCTCGAGTGGGACGTGAAGCTGTACTTCGCGCTCAACGGCTCGGTCCACGACGCGGCCATCGCCGCGTGGGGCCTCAAGGGCCGCTACGACTCCGTCCGACCGATCTCGATGATCCGGTACATGGCCGGCCTCGGTCAGTCGAGCGACCCGTCCGGTCCCGCGTACAACCGCGAGGGCCTTCCGCTCGTGCCCGGGCTGATCGAGGTCGTCACGAAGCGCTCGAGCGCGCCCGGACAGCGCCACGCCGCGCTCGCGAGCCACGTCGGCGAGATCGCGATCAAGGCGTGGGCCGGCAACCCGAAGGATCCGAAGACCGAGACGTCCGGCGCGAGATGGATCCTCGGCGTCGACTGGGTCCCATACCAGCAGCCGACGTTCGTGACGCCAGCATTCCAGGGCTATGCCTCGGGTCACAGCACGTTCAGCCGGGCGGCCGCGGAGGTGATGACGGGCTTCACCGGGAGCGAGTACTTCCCGGGCGGGATGAGCGGTTACACGATCAAGGCCGGCTCGCTGAAGACCGAGGCCGGGCCGAGTACGGACATCCGGCTCGAATGGGCGACGTACTACGACGCGGCCGATCAGGCAGGACAGTCGCGGCTCTTCGGCGGGATCCACATCCAGGCCGACGACTTCACGGGCCGCGTGGTCGGCGCCCAGTGCGGCAAGGCGGCGCTCGCGCTCGCCCAGCGGTATTACGCGGGGCAGGCCCGGTCGTGATCGGGCCGGTCCGCGGCATCGTGGCGATGGCGACCCGCTCGACAGCGCCGTGAGGGTCCGGTCGCGCGTCGTCGCTTTCGGCGTCGCGGCGGTCGTCGTGGTCGTCGGCGGAGCGACGGTCGTCGCGACCAGTCTTGCGAAGCGCACGCCGACGGTCGCGCTCGGCGCTCCGCACTACGTGGACGAGACAAAGGCCGCGGGTGTCGACCACGTCTACGACGGCGGGGACACGTTCTCGGTCGGCGGTGGCGTCGCGGTCTTCGACTGCGACGGCGACGGGCGGCAGGACATGTACCTTGCCGGCGGCAGCCGTCCGGCCGCGCTCCTGCGCAACCAGAGCCCGGTCGGTGGCGCATTGCGCTTCACGCCTGTCGACGATCCCGCGGCCGAGCTCCAGGACGTCACCGGCGCGTACCCGTTCGATCTCGACGGTGACGGCAACGTCGACCTCGCCGTCCTGCGCGTCGGTCAGATGCAGCTCCTTCGCGGTCTCGGCGCCTGTCGCTTTCAGCCCGCGAACGCACCGCTCGCGTTCGCGGCAGGAAACGGCTGGGTTACGGCATTCGCCGCGCAGTGGGAGGCGGGTGCGTCGCTGCCGACGCTCGCGATCGGTCGCTACCTCGGGCTCGACCGTTCCGGCATTCCCACGAGCTCGTGCGCCACGAACGAGCTGGTCCGTCCGGCGACAACGGGATCGACGTACGCCGCGCCGCTCACGCTCGAACCCGGCTACTGCGCGTTGTCGATGCTGTTCAGCGACTGGGACCGATCGGGCCGGCGGGATCTCCGGGTCAGCAACGACCGCCACTACTACGACCAGGCGACCGGCCAGGAGCAGCTCTGGCGCATCACGCCGGGTGCGCCGCCGCGGCTCTACACGGACGCCGACGGCTGGGTCCAGGTCCAGATCGAGGGCATGGGCATCGCGAGCTACGACCTGACGGGCGACGGGTATCCCGAGGTCTATCTCACGAGCCAGGCGGCGAACCGTCTTCAGACGCTGACCGCAGGTGCGAGCGCCCCCACGTACCGCGACATCGGCTACAAGCGAGGCGTCAACGCCACGACGCCGTTCACCGGCGGCGACGTCCTGCCGTCGACGGCGTGGCACCCCGAGTTCGAGGACGTCAACAACGACGGGTTCATCGATCTGTTCGTATCGAAGGGCAACGTCAACACGCAGGGGGAGTACGCCACGAAGGATCCGAGCAACCTGCTGCTCGGGCAGGCCGACGGCACGTTCACCGAGGCTGCGGACGCCGCCGGAATCCTCAGCTTCGACCGTGGTCGTGGAGCGGCGCTCGTCGACTTCAACGTTGACGGGTTGCTCGATCTCGTCGAGGTCAATTACGGGCAGCCGGTCAGGCTGTGGCGGAACGCCGGGTCCGGGACGTCAGCCGCTCCGGCGGCGCTCGGCAACTGGCTCGCCTTGCGGGTCTCGGAGCCCGGCCCGAACCGTGATGCGATCGGCGGATGGCTGGAGGTCCGCGTCGGCGATGTCGTGGAGCGGCGCGAGTTGACCGTGGGCGGCGGCCACGGCGGGGGCCAGCTGGGCTGGATCCATTTCGGGTTGGGGCCCGCGTCGGATGCGCAGGTCCGGGTGACGTGGCCGGACGGCACGGCCGGCCCGTGGCAGGACGTGCGCGCGAACCAGTTCGACATCGTCGCTCGCGACGTAGGCGTCCGGACCTGGGCTCCGCCGCAGGACTGAACAGGAGGCTGGCGATGCGCGCCCGGCTCGCGGACGTGGCGCTCCCGGACTTCGGGATGCCGGAGACGGAGCCGACCGTTCCCGACGCAACCTATCGCCGGCGCGTGGAGCTCCTGCGCGAGCGGTCGGCGGACCGCGGCTACGACCGGGTCGTCGTCTACGCCGATCGCGAGCACATCGCGAACCTCGCGTACCTGACCGGGTTCGACCCGCGGTTCGAAGAGGCGATCCTCGTCGTCGCGGCGACCGCCGAGCCGTTGATTCTGGTCGGCAACGAGTGCTACGGCATGGCCGGCGCAGCGCCGCTGCCGATGCGACGCGAGCTCTTCCAGGATCTCAGCCTGCCGAGCCAGCCCCGCGATCGCTCGCGCCCGCTTCGCGACATCCTGGCGGACGAGGGCGTCGGGCGCGGAGGCCGCGTCGGTGTGGTCGGCTGGAAGACGTTCGCGAGCCGCGAGCTGATCGAGCCACCGGCGTATCTCGTGGACGCGCTTCGCGAGCTCGTCGGCCCGACGGGCACGGTCGAGAACGCAACGGACTTGCTCATCGATCCGGCCGACGGTCTGCGCGTCGTGAACGACGTCGATCAGGTCGCGGTCTTCGAGTACGCCGCGTGTCAGACGTCGCAGGGTGTCCGCAACCTGCTGTTCGGCTTCGAACCCGGGCTGCACGAGCGCGACGCCGTCAGGCTGCTGGGCTGGAACGGGTCGCCGTTGTCGTGTCATCTGATGCTGTCGAGCGGGCCTCGTGCGTCGCTCGGTTTGCTGAGCCCTGCCGACCGCGTCATCGAGCGTGGCGATCGGTTCACGGTCGCGTTCGGCATCTGGGGCGCGCTCAACTGCCGCGCGGGATTCGTCGTCGAGACGGCCGATGAGCTCCGACCGGGGATCCGGGACTACGTCGAGCGTCTGGTCGGGCCCTATTTCGAGGCCGTCGCCGAGTGGTACGCCGCGCTCCACGTCGGTCAGACGGCGGGGACGCTGCACGAGATCGTCGCGCGGCGGCTCGGCGACCCGTTCTTCGGGATCTTTCTCAACGCCGGGCACCAGATTCATCTCGACGAGTGGGTGAACTCACCGATGTTTTCCGGCTCGACCATTGAGCTGCGGTCGGGAATGGCGCTCCAGGTCGACATCATTCCTGCAACGGGCACCGACTACTTCACGACGAACATCGAGGACGGGATCGCGCTCGCGGACGAGGCACTTCGCGCGCGGTTCGCGGCCGCCTACCCGCCAGCATGGGAACGGATTCGGGCCCGGCGCGCGTTCATGTCGGGTGCGCTCGGGATCGATCTGCATCCCGACGTCCTGCCCTTCTCGAACATCCCGGCCTTTCTGGCGCCCTTCCTGCTCGATCCGTCACGGGCCATGACTGTCGCGTAGCACCGTCCGCTCGCGTTGCGAGAGCTCCGGGTGAGGCCCGGATAACTCGTGCTCGTCATGCTCGGGCGGTGAACGACCTCGCAGTGGGTCGAGTCGTCCGTGCGGTCCGGCGACGAAAACGCTGGCGACAGCTCGACGTAGCTCGTGCGGCTCGCGTCAGCCAGCAGGCCGTTTCGGCACTCGAGCGCGGGCAGCTCGACGCATTCACGGTTCGGACGCTTCGACAAGTCGCGAAGGCGCTCGAGATCGACGTGGCATTGGCGCCGCGCTGGCGCGGCCCACAGCTCGATCGGCTTCTCGACGCCGCGCACGCATCGCTCGTCAACGCCGTCGTCGGGACGCTGAACGCGAACGGCTGGGAAACGCTCGTCGAGTGGTCGTTCAACAACTTCGGCGAACGTGGCTCTGTCGACATCGTCGGCTGCAATGCTGCAACGCGAACGCTGCTGGTCGTGGAGGTCAAGACAGCGATCGTCGACATCCAGGATCTACTGGCCGCGCACGACCGCAAAGTGCGGATCGCCGTGCCGGCGCTCGCGAGGGATCGTGGATGGCCCTCGCCGGCGGCGGGACGCGTGCTCGTCGTCGCCGATACATCCACGAACCGCCGCCATGTCGCGGCGTACCGCTCCACGTTCGGCTCCGTGATGCCGGCCGGGACACGCGCGATCCGTCGATGGGTGGTGAAGCCGAACGGTCCGATCGCCGGTGTCTGGTTTCTTCCGTCTACTCCTGCAGGGAGTGCACAGAAGGAGCGGATCGGCTCGCGCGTCGCGCCGCGAGCGTGAGCAACTCCGTGAGCTACCGGCGATCCCGCCATGCACCATCCCTGCTGGTAGCGAGGGGCTCCGTTTCTCCACGCACTACGAGGAGACGTAAATGGCGGAACCGACGCTCTGACCGTCCTCATCGGCCCGCTGGGTCGGTGGCCGAAGATCTCGCATGTCCCGTCGCCCTTGTCTGGTTTCTTCCGTCCACCCCGGGAGGGCACGGAAGGAGCGCATCGGCTCGCGCGTCCCGCCGCGAGCGTGAGCAACAACGT
>Ga0136846_1229792_pt1 | contig 11871 bp, 12 predicted proteins | sample HopSoiMetagenom2_FD_96841 | JGI IMG/M metagenome (GOLD analysis project Ga0136846, IMG submission 96841) | Grasslands soil microbial communities from Hopland, California, USA - 2 Assembly 2016 (version 4) | ecosystem: Environmental > Terrestrial > Soil > Grasslands | place: USA: Hopland... | reverse complement strand
AGTGCCTGGTGCGCTCGACCTTCATCATCGACAAGCACGGCGTCATCCGCCACGTCGCGTACGGCATCAACCCGCGTGGCCACGCGGCCGAAGTGTTCGACGTGGTGAAGAAGCTACGCTCGTAAAGCGGGACACCGTCGTCGGCGTGCGCATGGAGCTGCACGACGCCCAAGGCGTCCAGCTCTCCTCGCCCTCGGAGCTTTCCTACCTGCACGGCGGCTACGGCCAGATGCTCGAGGCGCTGGAGAAGTCGCTCGAAGGCAAGGGCGCCGGTGAGTCGATCGTCGTCCAGCTCGAGCCCGACGAGGCCTTTGGCGAATACGATGCCGAGCTCGTGCGCGTCGAGCCGCAGGAGCGCTACGGCGACGGCATCAAGGTCGGCATGCAGGTCGAGGAAGGCGAAGCGCTCTACACCGTGACCGACGTGGCCGGCGGCAGCGTGGTGCTTGATGCGAACCATCCGCTTGCCGGCATGGCGCTGCGCTTCTCCGTTGTAATTCTTACCGTACGGGCGGCGACGGAGGACGAAATTCAGCGCGGGGTATCATTGCCCTAAGTAGTTCAGGGAGGGGCAATGGTGAAAGACATCCTGTCGTACGGGCTCGGGACGCTCGTCGCGTTCCTTCTCGTCGGCACGCTCGTGTTTCTCTTCATCCGCGACGTCACGCAGAAGAAGCACAGCGTGCTGCGCAACTATCCAGTCATCGGCCGCTTCCGCTACTTCTTCGAGCAGCTGGGCGAATATTTCCGCCAATACTTCTTCGCCGGCGACCGCGACGAGATGCCGTTCAACCGCGCCACGCGGGGCTGGGTGTATCGCCTGGCGAAGAACGAAGGCGGCCTGATCGGCTTCGGCTCGACCTACGACTTGCACCAGCCGGGCTCGCTCATCTTCGTCAACCACCCGTTCCCGGTGCTCGAGGAAGAGCGCCAGCCGACGCCGACGCTCAAGCTCGGCGAGGGCTTCTGCCGCGAACCCTTCGAGGCCCGCTCCATAGTGAACATCAGCGGCATGAGCTTCGGCGCCATCTCCGCGCCGGCGGTGCGCTCCCTGTCGCGCGGCGCGACGGTTGCCGGCTGCTGGCTCGACACCGGCGAGGGCGGCCTTTCGCCGTATCACATCGAAGGTGGCTGCGACGTGATCATGCAGATCGGCACCGCCAAGTACGGCGCGCGCGACGCGCAAGGCAACCTGTCGAGCGAGCGCCTGCTCGAGCTCTCGCGCGTGGTGAAGGCATTCGAGATCAAGCTTTCGCAGGGCGCGAAACCGGGCAAGGGCGGGGTCCTGCCGGGGCGCAAGGTAACGCCGGAGATCGCGCATATCCGCGGCATCCCCGAGGGTCGCGACTCGATCAGCCCGAACCGGCACCGGGACATTTCCAACATGAACGAGCTGCTGGAAAAGATCGCCTGGATGCGCGACCTCACCGGCCGGCCGGTGGGTGTTAAGTCCGCGGTGGGCGGCTGGCGCTTCATGAACGAGATGGCGGACATCGTGCACCGGCGCGGCCTCGAATTCGCGCCCGACTTCCTGGTCATCGACGGCGGCGAAGGCGGCTCAGGCGCGGCGCCGCAGGCGCTCGCCGACCATATGGGCCTCTCCATCGAGGAAGCATTGCCGCGCGTGGTCGACTCGCTGATCGAGACGGGGCTGCGCAGCCGCGTGCGCGTCGTCGCCTCGGGCAAGCTGGTCACCTCCGCCCGAGCGGCCTGGGCGCTTTGCGTCGGCGCCGATTTCATCAACAGCGCGCGCGGCTTCATGTTCGCGCTCGGCTGCATCCAGGCGCTGCGCTGCCACCAGAACACTTGCCCGACCGGCATAACCACGCACAACAAGCGCCTGCAGCGCGCGCTGGTCGTCGAGGAGAAGTACCTGCGCGTGGCGAACTACGCGATGAACATGAACCGCGAGATCGACATGATCGCCCACTCGTGCGGCGTGCGGCACGCGCGCGAGCTCAAGCGCGAGCACGTGCGCATCGTGCAGGCGAGTGGCCAATCGGTGGCGCTCAACATGCTCTACCCGTACCCCGAGCCGAAAGCCAAGATGAAAGTGGCGTGAGCCGCGCCGCACTCGCGTTCCTGCTCCTTGCGCCGCTTCTGGCGGCGGCCGGGAGCCTGCACGAGGAGCCCGTCGGCACACGGGGAAGGGGGGATTTCACCCTCGGCCAAAAGCGCGTGCACGCGCCGCCCGGCGAATGGACCCTGATCGCGCGCCACACCTGGACCGGCAGTACCAACCGCGTCCTGCAGGGAACCAACTTCGCCGGCGTGTACCTGGCCCAGATCGACGACGGCCGACTGCAGCGCGCCATCCAGGCATGGACCAATATCGATCCGAACCTCGCGCGCGGCTGGATCCACACGGTCGACCCGTGCAAGCAGCGCGAGAACGTGCTGGCCTACCGCGACCTCAGCCAGGACGCCACGAACCTCTTTTGCTTCGACGTGACGGAGCTTCGCGGCTACATGAAGAAGAGCACCGCCTGGCGGCAGCAGGCCCAGCAGTGGCTCGAAAGCGAGCAAATCAAGGTGCCACCGACCATGCTGATGGTGCGCTTCGCGCGGCTCGAGCGCGCCTATTGGACCGAGCTCTACTATTACTTCGAGCCGCGGGAATTCGCCGGCTCATCGCTCGCCCAGCAGGCACAAGGCGCGACGCAGTGGGCGGAGGAGCTCGCCCCCGTGATCCGCGCCGGCATCGAGATCCGCGGCCCATGAAGATCCTCGCGCTCATGGTCTTTCTGTCCCCCGCATTTGCGTTGAGCCCGGCGGCGCGAGAGTTCATGTCGATCACAAAGGAGCTGGAGCCGGTGCAATGCGAGAAGCGGCAGCTCCGCCGCGAGCTCGCGCGCGCCGAGATCGAGCAGCGCGAGCAAGACGTGAACAAGCTGCGCGCGAAGTTCGCCTTGCTCGACAAGGACAAGAAGGTCCTGAAGCTCGAGCGCCGGCTCGCCGAGCTCCAGCCGCAGGTATCGCGCTCGTCCGACCCGGACGACCTGCCGGCCATCAGCCTGCAGCAGCGAGAAGCGTTCTACCGATGCGACTGAGCGTCGGGATTGCAGCGGTTCTCTTTTGCGCCGTGGCGCAGGCGCAGTCTTTTCCCACGCGTGCGTTGCGCGTGATCGTGCCGCAGCCGCCCGGTGGCGGCTTCGATACGGTGGCGCGCACCATCGCCGAGCCGTTCGCCGCGCAGCTCGGGCAAGCGGTGGTAGTCGAGAATCGACCGGGCGGCGGCACGCTGATCGGTACGGAAGCGGTCGCCAAGGCGGAGCCCGATGGCTATACGCTTCTCCTGGGCGCTTCCGCCAACCTGGTCCTCAACGCCGGGCTGTACCGCAGCCTGCCCTACGATCCGAAGGCGGACTTCGCGCCGCTCGGCCTGGCCGCCGCCTTCGGCTATACCCTTGTCGCACGCAACGATTTGCCGCAGGCGACGCTGCGCGAGATCGTCGACCATGCGCGCGCCAATCCGGGAAAGCTGACCTACGCCTCCGCCGGCAACGGCACGGGGCAGCACATTGCCGCGGCGTTACTGTGGCAGCTTGCCGGGGTGAGCGTGACCCACGTTCCATACAAAGGCGCGCAGGCGGTGTACCAGGATCTAATCCCGGGTCGCGTCGATCTATTCTTCGATGCCGCCTCCACGGCGCGCGGCCATGTCGAGGCTGGCCGCGTGCGCGCCGTCGCCGTATCGCCGGCCGGGCGCCTGCCGTATCACCCGGCTGCGCCCACGGTGAAGGAGACGGGCGTGGTGGACTTCGTGTGGGATACGTGGGCCGGCTACTTCGCGCCCGCCCGCACGCCTGCGCCGATCCTCGCGCGCCTGCGCCAGGCGTTCGACCACGTCGCTGCCTCGCCGGAGGTGCAGGCGGCATTACAGAAGCGCGGCGTGCAGCCGATGCACGTCTCCGGACCGGATGCACAGGCCCTGCTGGCACGCGACCTCGCGAAATGGGTGCCGCTCATCCGCGAGGCGGGGCTGACCGCCGATTGAAAACCGCCACCCACTATCGCGCCACCGCGCGTCGCGCCGGCTTGCGCTATGTGACCGACGGCATCGACGGCATCCGGCGCCGGCGAGCCGGCAAGGGCTGGATCTATTTCCATCCCGGCGGCCGCCGCATCACCGACTACGGCGTGACGAAAAGGCTGAACAGCCTCGCCATTCCGCCGGCGTGGACCGATGTATGGATCTGCCCGGATGCCGACGGCCACATCCAGGCGACGGCGCGCGACGCGCGCGGCCGCAAGCAGTATCGCTATCACCCGCAGTACCGCGAGGCGCGCGACCGCTCCAAATTCAAGCGCATGCTCGAGTTCAGCGAGGTGCTACCGCGCCTTCGCGAGCGCATCGAGCGCGACCTGCGCTCGGCGGACTTGAGCCGCCGGCAACTCCTCGCCACCGTGGTGCGGCTCCTCGACCGCACGCTGATCCGCGTCGGGAACGACGAGTACGTGCGCGACAACCGCTCGTACGGCCTCACCACGCTGAGGCGCCGCCATCTCACCATCGACGGCTCGGTCCTGCGCTTCAGCTTTCGCGGCAAGAGCGGCGTCGAGCACAGCATCGCGGTCGCCGATCCGCGGCTCGCACGCATCATCCAGCGCTGCCAGGACCTGCCCGGGCAGGAGCTCTTCCAGTACCGCGACAAGGCCGGCAAGCGCCACCTGATCTCCTCCGACGACGTCAACGACTACCTGAAGGAGATCTCCGGCCGCGACGTGAGCGCGAAGGACTTCCGCACCTGGGGCGGCACGATGCTCGCGGCGGTGGAGCTGCGCCGCCGCGGCGTGGCGGCGAGCGGGCGCGAGGCCGACCGCAACGTCATCGCCGCCATCGACGCGGTGGCCGAGCGCCTGGGCAATACGCGCGCGGTCTGCCGCAAGTACTACGTGCACCCAGCGCTCATCGATGCCTATCGGATGGGCGAAACGGTGCCCGACCTTCCGCAGGCGAAGCAGGCGCGGCAAAAGCGCGGCGCGGCCCTGCGCCGGGACGAAGTCCTGGTGCTGCAGTTCCTGCAGGAGAGGCTCTAGGACCAAGGTCCCATATCGAGTGGCGCAGCCATTAACTAAGGTTGTGCGCATGAGATGGGGCCTCGTGGCGCTAGCGCTGCTGCTCGCTTGCGCGAGCGGTACCGCCTGCGCCGCGGACAAGAAAGCCGCTGCGCCCGCGCTGCCGGAAGTGCCGGAGACGCTGTCGCCCGCCGAGGCGGACGCCTTCCTCGCCAAGCTAACCGACGCCCAGGTGCGCGCGCTGCTCGCGCGCGAGCTGAAGGCGCGCGCCGGCAAAGAAGCCAGCGCAGCGGACAAGGCGCAGCCCCAAGGGCTAGGCCCGCTGATGATGGGCATCGCGCACCGCCTGGAGAGCGAGGAGTTCGACTTCAGTGCGCGCACCGTGGTACTCTGGCAAGGTTTCTCTTACTTGCCCGCCACCGTCGGCGCCGGCGTATCCCGCATCGCTCCGCACGTTCCCGTTTTCGCCGCCGTGCTCGTCGTCGGCGTTTTCGCTTCTTGGGTGGTGCGCCGAGCGTTACGATTTCGCGGGCTCGCACCAACCATTGCGCTCACGGCCCCTGCCGGCGCGAGGCTCTCAGCCGGGGCACTGCGCTTCGGACTGGACCTCCTGACATTCGTCGCCTTCGCGCTCGCCATGCTCGCGCTGGGACATGCGGCCACGGCGGTGCAGACACCGGCGCGCAGCGTGACCATCGCCTACGTGACGGGCGCCATCCTCCTCTACGGCATCGCCGTCCTGCTACGCCTCTTACTCTCACCCGCACAGCCGGCACTGCGCCCCTTGCCAGTCGGCGACGAAGGCGCGCGCTTTCTCTACCGCTGGCTGCTCGCGCTCAGCGGCATCACGATCTTCGGCATCCTGAGCGCGCAGCTCATCGTGGAGAGCGGCGTCCCGGTCGAGGCGGGGCGTGTCATCACCGTGATCGGCGGCGTATTCGTAACCGCGACCTTGCTCTTCATGATCGTGGTCGCGCCGCTATCAACACTGTGGCGCGCGTTCGCCGCGGTCTACGTCCTCGGCGTGGCTGCGTTCTGGATGGTCGGCGTGCTGGATGGCCGCCCGAGCCGCGCCGGCGCGGTCGCCGCCTCGCTCGGCATCCTGCTCGTCTTTCCGATCCTCGACCGCTGGGTGGGGCGCGCAATCGACGACCTCGCCGGCGTGTCGGCCGCGCCGTTGCGCTGGGCGATGCGCGCGCTCATTGCGGTGCTTCTCGTCGGCGCAGCGAACGAGATGTGGGATTTCCAATACTTCGCATGGCAGGCGAGCTTGCGGCAGACGCTGCTCGGCGCAAGCTTCGACCTAGTGGCGGCTTTCGCGGTCGCCGTGCTCGGCTGGCAATTCATCAAGATCGCCATCGACCGGCGCCTCGAGCCGCGCGAGATCAACGGCGAGCGCGTCGGTCCGAGCACGCGCCTGCAGACGCTGCTGCCCCTCGCGCGCGTGTTCCTCGTCACGGGCCTCATCGCGACGACCGTCATGCTGATCCTCTCGGGCCTCGGCGTGAACATCGGCCCGCTCCTTGCCGGCGCGGGCATCCTCGGCCTCGCCATCGGCTTCGGCGCGCAGACGCTGGTGCGCGACATCATCACCGGCGTATTCCTGATCCTCGACGACGCCTTCCGCGTCGGGGAGTACATCCAGAGCGGCAGCTACAAAGGCACGGTCGAGTCGATCGGCCTGCGCTCGGTGAAGCTGCGCCACCACCGCGGCCCGATCTTCGTCGTGCCGTTCGGCGAGCTGCGCGGGGTGCAGAACCTGGCGCGCGACTGGGTGATCCACAAGTTCACCATCGGCATCACCTATGACAGCGACCTCGAGAAGGCGAGGAAGCTGGTGAAGAAGATCGGCCAGCAGCTCGCCGAGGAGCCGGAATACAAGGACACCATCCTCGAGCCGCTCAAGATGCAGGGCGTAGAGGAGTTCGGCGACTTCGCCATCCAGGTGCGCATGAAGATGATGACGCGGCCGGGGAACAAGCAGTTCGGGCTGAAGCGCAAGGCCCACGCCCTGATCAAGCAGGCTTTCGACGCGAACGGCGTCAAGTTCGCGTTCCCAACTGTGCAGATCGCCGGGGGTGGCGGCGATGCCGCCGTCGCCGCCGCGGCCACGCGCATCCCGGCGTTCAAGGACGGTACAGCCGCTGCTTAGCTGTTATTCCTAGGACCATGGTCCACTACCGCGCGGCAGGGGAGGGCGCCAGACTGGGCACATGCGTTCCTCCATCATCGGCATTTGCCTCCTTGCCGGCGGCTGCGCATCGAACGATTGCGCGATGAACGCCTTCGAGCTCGGCCAGCGCGACGGCATGCTCGGCGCGAACCAGACCGAGCGACACCTTTCGCGCTGCGGCTCTTCATTCGACGCTGGGCGTTACACCGAGGGCTTTCGCGACAGTTTCTCGCGCCGCCCGGCGCCGCAGGGAGATTAGCGTGCACCGTTCATTTCTACTTTGCCTTCTCTTTACCGCGGGTTGCGCGGCCACCGGTTCCGACTGCGCAGACGCCTATCAGACCGGACAGCGCGACGGCATCCTCGCCGCCGAGCAGTCGGAGCGCCTCGGGGCGCAGTGCGGCGGCTCCTTCGACGCCTCGCGCTATCGCGATGGCTTCAGCGACGGTTTTTCGCGGCGCGGCCGGGTGTATGCCCTCTAGCGGCGGTTAGCGCCGCAAGACTTGCGCGTGGTTAGACGGATCACGTTCGCTGCCGCACTAGCCCTCGCGGCGCCGGCGCTGGGGCAGGACAACCTCTTCAAGGATCCGCAGGACGGCGCGCTCGACGGCTCCGAGTGGCTGCTCGACAGGAAGGGCTTCCTGCCGGTGCCGATCCTCATTACGGAGCCGGCGGTCGGCTATGGATTCGGCGCGGCGCTGGTTTTCTTCCGCGAATCCTTTCGCGAGCGCGCGGCCAAGGTGAAGCCGGGTGAGCGGCTGACGCCGCCGGATATCTACCTTGCCGCCTTTGCCGCCACCGAGAACGGGACGAAGGCGGCGGGCGCCGGCGGCCTCGTTACCTTCGCCGAAGACCGCTGGCGCTGGCTCGGCTTCGTCGGCCGGCCGGACGTGAACCTGGATTTCTATGGCCGCGGCGGCAAGCTGGAAACGGGCGATCGAAGCGTCGGCTACAACATCGACGGTTGGCTCTCGACGCAGCAGCTGACGCGGCGGCTGGGCGAGACGAACAACTTCGTCGGCGCAAAGTGGATCTGGCTCGACCTCGACACGCAGTTCGACCCCGGGCGCCCCGAGCCCGTGCTGCCGCCGCGCTCGCGCGGTGTGACGAGCTCTGGCCTTGGCGTGGTATTCGAGCACGATGCGCGCGACAACTTCTTCAGCCCCGGGAACGGCTGGAAGGCGAACCTCGAGGCCATGTTCTATTCGCCGAGCATCGGCAGCGACAACCAGTACCAGACCTACCGCACGCAGCTCTTCGGCTACGTCCCGGTCGACCGGTTCGTGCTCGGCGCTCGCGTGAACGCCCGAAGCGCGCGCGGCGACGTGCCGTTCTACCAGCTGCCTTTCATCGAGCTGCGCGGGGTGCCGGTCGCCCGCTACCAGGACCAGAATGCCGGCGCCGCGGAAGCGGAAGTGCGCTGGAACGCTACGCCGCGCTGGGCGCTGGTCGGCTTCCTTGGCGTGGGTCGAGCCTGGGGCTCGAGCTCCGGTCTCGGCGACGCCGTCTCGGTCAGCTCGAAGGGAGTGGGGTTCCGCTATCTCATCGCGCGCCGGCTCGGGCTACAGGCCGGCGTGGACGTCGCGCGCGGCCCCGAGCAAACCGCCATTTACATCCAGGCGGGCAGCGCCTGGCGCTAGCCGTGGGACCAAGGTCCAATTTCGCTCGGGCGGGTAGCTGCGCAGACTGGCTCCTTGGAATCGCTTTGGCCAGGTGCAGGTCAACCTCCCCTCTGCAATCCCCGGCACGTCCCTGCCGGGTCAAGGCCTGCACCCGGCCTTTTCACGGAGCCGTCATGCGACGACTGATCGCTGCCGCGCTGGCCGCGGCGCTCTGCGCGGTGCCGCTTTTCGCGAGCGGCGCGGACGGTGGCATCTATATCGGCGCAGGCGCGGGCCGGGGCCACATCGAGGAGAACGCGGTTGGCTTCGACTCGAACGGCACGGCCTACAAGGGATTCGTCGGCTATCGCCTGGGCGCCCTGCCGATCGTCGATCTAGCGGTGGAGCTCGGCTACACCGACTTCGGCCATCCGGCGCAGGACACCTCTCTCGGCCCGCGCGTTGAATACAAGCTACGCGGCGCGACGGCGGCGGGGCTGCTCATCCTTCCCATCGGTCCGATCGATCTCTTCGCCAAGGCCGGCGGGGTGCGATGGAGCTCCGAGAGGACCATCAACGGCACAGCCTCGAATCGCAACGGCACCACCGCGCTCGTCGGCGCGGGCATCGGACTGCGCGTGTGGAGAATCGGCCTGCGCGCCGAATACGAATACTTCGACGTCAAGAACATCGACCGCGCCGACATGCTGTCCGTGAGCGCGGTCTTTCAGTTCTGAAAGCCACTCTCCTCGTTTGCGTTGCGAGCTTGCTCGCGGCCGCTTCGGGATGCTCGAAGGAAGCGCCGGCCCCGCAGCGCCCGCCGCCGCAGGTGGCCGTGACGACGATCGCAGCCGCGACGATCCCGAACAGCATGAGTTTCGTGGCGCAGACGGAGAGCTCGCGGCGTGTGGATATCGTCGCGCGAGTCTCCGGCTACCTGGAGCGCATCGCGTACCAGGAAGGCGAGCTGGTGAAGGAAGGGCAGGTGCTCTTCGAGCTCGATCGCAAGCCCTTCCAGGCGCAGCTCGACGGCGCGAAGGGCGAGGTGCTCGCACAGCGCGCGCGCTTCGCCACGGCGAAGGCGAACCTCGACCGCATAAAGCCTCTTGCGGAGCAAGACGCGCTGTCGCGTGCGGATCTCGACCGGGCACAGGGTGATTACGACGGCTCGAAGGCCGCGGTGTTCTCCGCGGAGGCGAAGTTGCGCGAAGCGGACCTCAACCTCGGCTATACCGTAATCCGCTCGCCGGTGGCCGGCGTCGCCGGCCGGTCCCTGCAGCGGCAGGGCGCCTATGTCAATGCGATGGCCGACTCGGCCCAGCTCACCTATGTCGCCGCCCTCGATCCCATGTGGGTGAACTTCAGCGTGTCGCAGAACCAGATGGCGCGCATGCGCGGCGAGCTTGCCTCCGGCCGCGTGGTCGCGCCGAAAGGCGAGGCGCTGCAAGTGACGCTCGTCCTCTCGGATGGATCCGCCTACGCCGCGAAAGGTCGCATCGACTTCGCCGACCCGTCCTTCAGCCAGGACACGGGGTCGTTCCTCGTCCGTGCGCAGATCGCCAATCCCGACCGCGCGCTGCGGCCCGGGATGTTCGTCACCGCGAAGGTCGAGGGCCTGGTGCGGCCGAACGCGATCGTATTGCCACAGCTGGCGGTGCAGCAAGGCTCGAGCGGCCATCTGGTCTACGTCGTGCGCTCCGATGGCGTCGCGGAGCTGCGTCCGGTCGTCGTCGGCGACTACTTCGGAGACAAGGAGATCGTGATCGTCGAAGGCCTGAAGGCCGGCGATCGGGTCGTCACCGACGGCATGCTGAAGGTCGTGCCCGGCAAGCCGGTCCAGCTAGGGAAGTAGATGTTCACGCACTTTTTCATCGACCGGCCGATCCTGTCGTCGGTGATCTCGATCCTGATCGTCCTCGGCGGCACGGTTTCGATGACCACGCTTTCCATCGAGCAGTACCCGGAGATGGCACCGCCCGAGGTGGTGGTCGACGCGATCTATCCCGGCGCAACTGCAGATGTGATCGCGTCGAACGTCGCGGCGCCGATCGAAGTGCAGATGAACGGCATCGACAACCTCCTTTACTACTACTCGACCAGCTCCTCGACCGGCAACTCGCAGGTGGTGGTCACGTTCAAGCCGGGCAGCAATCCCGACATCAACCAGGTGAACGTACAGAACAAGCTCTCGCAGGCGACGCCGATGCTGCCGCAGGCGGTGGTGCAGCAGGGCCTGATCGTCGACAAGAACATGCCCGGCATCATGATGGTCGTGTCGGTGTACGCGCCGGACGAGCGCTACGACGCGGCCTACATCGACAACTACACGAACCTCTACGTGCTGGAGGAGCTGAAGCGCCTGCCCGGCGCGAACCGCTCGCAGGTGTTCGGCTCGCCGGACATCGCCATGCGCATCTGGCTGCGCCCGGACCGCATGGCGCAGTTCGGCGTCACCGTGCAGGAAGTGGCCGCCGCGGTGCAGAGCCAAAACCAGTCGTTCGGCGTCGGCAGCCTGGGCGCGCCGCCGTCGGTCCCTGGCGTCGAGCAGCAATTCGTCGTCACCGCGCAAGGCCTGCTGTCGAAGCCCGAGGACTTCGAGAACATCATCGTGCGCGCGGCGAAGGAAGGCGTGGCGAGCCTGCGCATTCGCGACATCGGCCGGGTCGAGCTCGCCAAGCGCGACTATTCCATGGCGAGCCGGCTGAACGGCAAGACCGCCACCACCATCGGTGTCTACCAGCGCCCCGGCGCCAATGCCATCGAGACCTCGCGCGCCGTGCGCAAAAAGATGGAGGAGCTGAAGGGCAAGTTCCCGACCGGCCTCGACTACAAGATCGTGCTGGATACGAGCCAGTTCACGCTCTACTCGATCAACAAGGTGGTGAAGACCTTTTTCGAGGCCGTGGCATTGGTGGTGCTCGTCGTGTTCGTGTTCCTGCAGTCGCTGCGCGCCACCGTCATCCCGATCCTCGCCGTCCCGGTGTCGATCGTCGGCACCTTCATCGGCATGTACCTCCTCGGCTTCTCGATCAACATGCTGACGATGTTCGGCATGATCCTCGCCATCGGCCTGGTGGT
>Ga0136846_1209925_pt1 | contig 11872 bp, 6 predicted proteins | sample HopSoiMetagenom2_FD_96841 | JGI IMG/M metagenome (GOLD analysis project Ga0136846, IMG submission 96841) | Grasslands soil microbial communities from Hopland, California, USA - 2 Assembly 2016 (version 4) | ecosystem: Environmental > Terrestrial > Soil > Grasslands | place: USA: Hopland... | reverse complement strand
TCCTGGACGCGGGCGCGATGCAGTGCGGCTTCTGCACGGCCGGGATGATCATGGCGGGCGCGGGCCTGCTCCGGAAGAACGCGGACCCGGAGGAGGCGGAGATCCGCCACTCCCTCGAAGGCAACGTCTGCCGCTGTGGCACCTACCCGCGCATCGTGGCCGCCGTGCGCGCGGCCGCCGCCGGCACGAGGACGACGCGTGGCTGACGAGCAGCCCGCCGGACGCGCCTTCCCGGGTTCCGAGATCGAGGCCGAGCGCTACGAGCTGTTCGCCTCTCCCGCCTACCGGTTCGAGGTCCGCCGTCGCGATGTGTTCAAGGTGCTGGGGGCGGGGCTGGTCGTGGCGTTCTGCGTTCCGGCGGTCCAGGGTCAGGAGACGGGTGGCGCGCGCCGCCCCCCGGGCGACGCCATGCCGGACGACGTGTCGGCCTGGATCCACGTGGGCGAGGACGGCCGCGTCACCGTCTCCACCGGCAAGGCGGAGGTCGGCCAGAACATCCGCACGTCGCTGGCCCAGGTGGTTGCGGAGGAGCTGCGCGTTCCCGTCGATTCCATCACGCTGGTCATGGCCGACACCGCGCTCACGCCCTACGACATGGGGACGTTCGGCAGCCGCACGACGCCGATCATGGCCGCCCAGCTCCGCAAGGTGGCGGCGGCCGCGCGCGAGGCGCTCGTCGAGCTCGCCGCCACCCGCTGGACGGTCGACCGCGCCACCCTCAACGCGCGCGACGGCATCGTCCTCCACGGCGCGAGCGGCCGCCGCGCTACCTACGGCGAGCTGACGCGCGGACAGAAGCTCGTCAAGACGGCGTCGGACGACGTGGCCACGACGCCGGCGGCGCGCTGGCAGATCGCGGGTCATTCCGTCCCGAAGGTCAACGGCCGCGACGTCGTGACCGGCCGTCACAAGTACGCGTCCGACGTCGCCCGGCCGGGGATGCTCCACGGCCGCGTCCTGCGTCCGCCGAGCTTCGGCGCGACGCTGGTCACCGCGGACCTCGGCCCGGCCCAGGCGCGCGCGGGAGTCACCGCCGTCCGCGACGGCGAGTTCGTCGGCGTGGCCGCCGGCGACAGCCAGGCCGCCGCGGACGCGCTCGACCTCCTGCGCGCGGAATGGAAAGCCGCGCCGCAGCCCTCGGGCGCGGAGCTGTTCGACTACCTCAAGAAGAACCCGACGGATCCCGCGGGAGGGGACGCGCGGTCGCGCGTGGTGTCTGGCTCGAGCGACGAGGGGCTGGCCGCCGCCACCACCCGCCTGGCCGCGACCTATACCGTCGCCTATATCGCCCACGTGCCGCTGGAGCCGCGGGCCGCGGTCGCGGAGTGGCAAGGTGACTCGCTCACGGTGTGGACGGGAAGCCAGCGCCCCTTCGGCGTGCGCACGGAGCTGGCGGAGGCCTTCCGGATCCCGGAGGAGAGGGTCCGGGTCATCGTGCCCGACACGGGCTCCGGCTACGGCGGCAAGCACACCGGCGAGGCCGCGATCGAGGCGGCGCGGCTGGCCCGAGCCGCCTCGCGTCCGGTCAAGGTGGCCTCGACGCGCGAAGAAGAGCTGACCTGGGCCTACTTCCGGCCCGCGGGCGTGATCGAGGTGAGGAGCGGCGCCACCCGCGATGGTCGGCTCACCGCCTGGGACTTCCACAACTACAACTCGGGCCCGTCCGCCATCCGCACGCCCTATGACGTGCCGAACGTCCGCACCGAGTTCCACGCCACGCGCTCGCCGCTGCGCCAGGGCTCGTATCGAGGCCTGGCTGCCACCGCGAACCACTTCGCGCGCGAGAGCCACATGGACGAGCTGGCCCAGGCCCTCGGGATGGACCCCCTCGAGTTCCGTCTGCGCAACCTGACCGACGCGCGCCTGCGCGCGGTGCTGCAGGCGGCGGCGGAGAAGTTCGGCTGGGGGAAGAGCAAGGCCTCCGCCGGGCACGGGTTCGGCCTGTCCTGCGGCGTCGAGAAGGGCGGCTACGTCGCGACCTGCGCGGAGGTCGCGGTCGCGCCCGCCAGCGGAGCCGTCTCCGTGACGCGCGCGGTGACCGCGTTCGAGTGCGGCGCGATCGTGAACCCCGACCACCTCACGAACCAGGTCGAAGGCTCGGTGATCATGGCCCTCGGGGGCGCCCTCTTCGAGTCCATCCAGTTCGACGCCGGTGTGGTCGACAACGCCCGGCTCTCGCTCTATCGCGTGCCGCGCTTTTCGGACGCGCCGGTGCTGGAGACGGTCCTGCTCGATCGCAAGGACCTGCCGTCGGCGGGCGCGGGCGAGACGCCGATCGTGGGCCTCGCCCCGGCGGTGGCGGGCGCGATCTTCGCCGCCACCGGCCAGCGCCGCCGGAGTCTGCCCCTCGCACCGAAGGGCGTCGGCCCCGCCGCCAGCTAGCCGGCCGCGGCGCGGCCGCCGACCTCGGCCGCCTCGCCCGCCCCGCCTCGCGGCAGGAGCGCGACCGCGATGGACCCGATCGCCGCGAGCCCGACGAGCAGCGCGAAACCGCCCGCGTAGTTTCCGGAGCGGTCGCGCACGGCCGCCACCGCCATCGGCACCACCGCCTCCGCCACGCCGTCCGCGGTCAGCACGACCCCCATCACGCGGCCGAGCAGGCGCAGGCCGAACAGGTCGGCGGCCATCAGCGGGATGATCATGTAGTCACCGCCGAGCCCGATCCCGCACAGGAGCGCGCCCGCGCGAATGAGGGGCAGGCTCGGCGCGAACACCATGGCCGGGATCGTCACCGCCACGATCGTGTAGATGAGCAGCATGACGTGCTTGCGGAACCACCGGTCAGCCAGCCCGCCCATGAGCAGCCGGCCCGCGATCGAGCCGAGCAGGATCAGGGACAGTACGGTGGCGATCTCGCCCTGCGGCAGCTTGCGGTCGAGGCTCAGGTACAGCTTCAGGTTCTGCATGGTGCCGCCGACGGCGCCGATGGAGGCCATGCTGCCCACGGCGAGCAGGTAGAACGCGGGCCGGCTCAGGACACCGGCCAGGGAGGGGCCGGCGCCGGCGGAGGAGGCGGCGGCCCGGGGCGGCTCCCGGACGAAGACGGCTCCCGGCAGCGCGATGACGAGCATCAGCACGCCGAGCGTGCGCAGCGCGCCGCGCCAGCCGAGCGTCTGCGTGAGCGCGTAGGCGACGAGCGGCACCAGCGTTCCCCCGATACCGATGCCCAGGTACGCGATCCCCATCGCTTTGCCGCGTCCGGACGCGAACCAGCGCGACAGCAGGACCTGGCTCGGCAGCGGACCGCCCAGCACGTAGCCGAGCGCATTGAAGAGATAGAAGAAGTAGAACGCGCCGAGCGTGGTGACGCCGCCGAGGCCGATCAAGGCCACGCCCGCGATCACGATCCCGATCAGCATCAGCCGCCTGGGACCGAAGCGGTCCACCATGACGCCGGCGAGGAGCCCGAACAGCGGACCCACGACCAGCTTGCTCAGGGCGTTGCCGGACGTGACCTGCTGGCGCGACCAGCCGAGGTCCCGCACGAAGAAATCGTAGAAGAAGGGCAACCCGTAGAGCGCGCAGCCCACGATCGCGAAGAGGGCGAGGAAGCTCGCGCCGACGGCGACGGCTTGATCGCGTGAGGCCTTCACGCCTGAGCCACCCGGCGGCGCGCGGCACACGCGGCCGCACGATGGCGCGACGTCTTCACGCCAGCGCCGCCTTGCCCTCGCGCAGGCGCTCCGCGTCGGGATGGGCGACGTAGAACGGATCGAGGGGGAAGCAGCCGGAGACGAGGCCGAGCCGCGGTCCGCTCGTGCAGTCGCTGAAGGTCCGGCAGATCGCCTTCCGGCGCAGCGCGCGACCGGCCAGCACGTCCGCGGGCAGATCGGGGTAGGACAGGACCATGCGCCCGAGGCCGACGAAATCGGTGAGCCCGTGCGCGACCGCATGCTGGGCAACGTGCGGAAGCCACTCCTGCAGGTAGCTGTAGCCGGATCCCACGAACACGAGCCCGGGGAAGTCCGACTTGAGGCGCGCGGTGGCGTCTATCTGCCGCGCCACGCCGCAGAGCGGGTCTTCCGGCGGCAGGTAGCCATCGGAAGGCGGGAACAGCGCCGGCCGCTGGACGTGCGGGTTGTAGTACGGGCTGCCCGCGCTCGTGCAGATCCAGCGCACGCCGCGCGCCTCCAGCACGCGCAGCAGCGCGCGCGCATCGTCGAGGGCGGGCCCCATGTCCTCGTCCTCGAGCAGGCCGAACGCGCAGTCGTAGGCATCACTGGAGGCCGCGGGCACGCCACGGCCGCTCCCGTCCTTGCGATAGGGAACGGTGTCGAAGACGGAGAGGCGCACGGCCACGGCCAGGCCGGGCACCTCCGCGCGAATGCCGTCCACGACCTGGCGGATGAAGCGCGTCCGGTTCTCGAAGCTGCCGCCATAGCGTCCGGCGCGGCCGCGCGCGCTGAGCAGCTCGTGGCCGAGGTAGCCGTGGCAGTGCTTGAAGTCCACGAACCGGTACCCGGCCGACCAGGCCATCCGCGCCGCCCGCACGAAGTCGGCGGCCAGCCGGTCGAGGTCGTCGTCGCTGAGCTGGCGGAGGCCGCCGGGGAAGCGCTCGTCCAGCACCGGATGTGCGTAGGCGACGAGCGGCTCCGGGCGGTCCTTGACGTGCGGCCGTGCGAAGCGGCCGGAGTGCGTGAGCTGGAGGCCGACGTAGAGGTCGGCGTCGGCGCCCGGCCCGAAGCGCTCGCGATGCGCGGAGACGAGATGCTCGCGCAGCCGGGCCAGGGCGGGGAGCGTGGCCTCCGACATGAGGAGCTGGTTCGGGTTGGCGCGGCCCTCCGGCCGCACCGCGACCGCTTCCCCGCCCCAGATGAGCTTGGCTCCGCTGACGCCGAAGTGCCGCCAGCGCCGTTCGGTGAGAGGGGTCGGTTGCCCGTCCGCGGTCCCGTCCCATCCCTCCATGGGCAGGATGCAGTAGCGGTTGCCCACGCGCACGCCGTCCACTTCGATCGGCTGCGCGAGCGGCGAGGAGTCCCCGGCCGCGACCTCGGAGTCGAAACCGAGGCGGATGCCGGACTGATCGAGGTGCGCGCGGAAGCTCTCCGCCGTCCGCAGCGAAGCGATCCTCGGGTAGCTCACCCTGCCCGCGGCCGCCCCCGCGCGCTCCCCATCAGAACGTCACGCGGACCCCGAGCTGCACGTTGCGGGGCGGCGCCACGGCCGTGAGCTGGCCGAATCCACCGGCGCTCAGGTTCGGGACCTGGCTGCTGAACCTGAAGCTCTTCTGGTTGAACGCGTTGAACAGGTCGGCCTGCACCTGCAGCTTGACGTCTCCCGCCACCGCGAAGCCCTTGCGCAGCGAGAAGTCCCACATCTGCAGGCTCGGCCCGCGGAACTGGCCGCGCTCGCTGTTGCCGCGACGACCTTCGGGCGCGGGGGCGAAGACCGCCGGGTTGAGCCACCGTACGACGCCGGGGTTGGCGGGATCGAAGCGCTGGTCGTCCGACACGTAGGGATCGCCACCCAGGTAGTCGGCCCGCCGGTTGCCGATCGAGGTGTCGGCGGTGATGGTGAGCGGCGCGCCCGTCTGGTAGCGCGCGATGCCGCTGATCTCCCATCCGCCGAGCACGCGACCGATGCCGTTGCCCTCCTTGAACACGGGAACCTGCCAGGTCCAGGTCCCGACCAGCACGTGCGTGCGGTCGAAGTCGCTCGGCCCCCAGTTGTAGTCCTTGTTGAGGTAGTCCTCGGGGTTGTCGCCGTTGCCGCTCGCGTTGTCGAGGGCGCGGCTGAGCGTGTAGCTGCCCGTCCAGCGCAGCCGCCCGGTGCGCTTGCTGAGGAAGAGCTGCAGCGAGTTGTAGGTCGAGTCACCGTCGGAGAGCCGCATGCGGATCTGCGAATACCCCTTGTACGGGCGGAGGAAGTTCGTGTTGGCGCGCTGGGCCGCGGGCAGGGCGGCGTTGGCCTGCAGAGCCTCGAAGGACGGCTGGTTGATGTCCGGCTGCCGGAGCAGGCGCTGGCCCTTGCTGCCCACGTAGCCGATCTCGCCGAAGATGCCCCACGGTAGCGCGCGCTGGAGGCTGACGCTGTAGTTCCAGGAGCGCGGGACCTTGAGGTTCGGGTCGATGGAGTCGATCTGGCCGATGGGCGCGGGGGCGGGGACGCTCCCGCCGCCGGGGGCGGAGAGGTTGCCGTTCTCGTAGCGCGAGCTCAGGACGTAGGGCGGGTTGTTGACGGGACCGTTGCTGGCGCCGCCGAAGAGCAGGTTGCCCTCCGGACGGTCGTAGAAGAGCCCCACCCCGCCGCGCACCGAGGTCTCCGCGTTGTCGCCGGGCGTCCAGGCGAAGCTGAGCCGCGGCGCGAACAGGTGCTGATCGTTGTAGAAGCCGCGCGGCGCGCCCGCGGGCACGGAAAGGGCGAGCGGCGTATCGCCGGTGGGCACCCGGAACAGCTCGTCCTCGGGCACGCCGTCCCCGGCGCGGACGAGACCGTCATAGGGATCGCCGGAGTTGGGCACGAGCGTCCCGTTGCGGTTGACCGTCACCGCACGGGCGGGATCGTAGCGGGCGGGATCGAAGCTGGCCATGTTGTTGGCCTGGGTGTACATCGGCATGTGCCAGGTGTAGCGCACGCCCGCCTCGACGCTGAGGTTGCGGGAGACGCGCCAGTCGTCGGAGACGAACCCTTCCACCTGCGAGAAGCGGAAGAAGCCCATGGGGTCGTACTGGGCCTCGGTGTAGGTGCGGAAGTTGCCGAGCAGCGCGTCCGCGAACGCGTTGCCGGTCGTGCGCGTGTTCCCGCTCGGGTTGAAGTCCACCTGGCCCGCGTACAGGGAGCGGCCGTTCTGGTCCTTGCGGTTGCGCACGTACATGGCCCCGGCCTTGAGGTTGTGGGCTCCGCGCAGCCAGGTCAGGTGATCGGAGAACTGGAAATCGGTGGTGGGCGAGACGAGCGAGCGCGCGGCCCCGAAGATCGTGGCGTAGCCGGAGAGGGTGGTGTCCGGGATGCTGTCCTCGAACCGGTCGTTGTTGTCGAAGAGCTGCGGGAAGGCGAAGCCGTAGGTCGCACGCTGCCAGAGGTCGCCCTCCGGCGGGACGCGCTGGCTGTTCCAGGAAGCGTTGGCCTTGAACTCGTTCACGATCCGCGGGCTGAGCGTCCAGTTGTGGGAGAGCTGGATGTTCCGCCCGGGGCGGTGGCGCAGGGTCGGGATGGTCGGCAGCGAGCTCGAGTTCGAGATGAACACGCCGAAGGGGTCGGTGAGGTTGTAGCTGTCCAGGAGCACGCGCGCGGTCAGGCGGTGGTCCGGCGCGGGCTGGTAGTCGAGGCGGATGACGTCCTGGCGCCAGTCGAACGGGTTCTCCTCCTGGAACAGCGAGTTGTTCGCGACCGGCTTGTCCGTGTACGAGCTGGCCATCTCCGCCATGCGCGCGTAGACGTTCGCGATCGCGCGTCCGTCCGGGGTGATGCGGCTCGCGGGGATGACGTTGCCCGGGAAAGGCAGGCCGGTGAGCGGGTCGCGGATGGCGGTGGTGATCCCGCTGAAGTCCCCATTGCGCATGGCGCTCGTGGGCAGCGTGCGCAGGGCGGGGGTGGTGAAGCGGCGGATCTTCTTCCACTCCTCCCCCGCGAAGAAGAAGAGCTTGTTCTTCTGGATGGGCCCGCCCACGCTGTAGCCGAAGTCGTTGAACCGCAGGTCCGCCTTGTCCACCCCCCGCGAGTTGTTGAAGTAGTCGTTGGCGTCGAGGGCGTCGTTGCGGGTGTACTCGAAGGCGCTGCCGTGGAAATTGTTGCTGCCGCTGCGCGTCACCACGTTGATGTTCCCGCCCGAGTTGCGCCCGTACTCCGCGGAGAAGTTCGCGGTCTTGATCGACACCTCTTCGATGAAGTCGATGCCGACGTTGCTGATCTGGCTGTTGTTGGAGCCGGAGTCCATGTTGAAGCCGCCGTCCACGGTGAGCAGGCTCGAGTTCGTGCGGCTGCCGTTGATGGAGGTGTTGATGCCGAGGCCGGTCATGATGTCGAGCGCGTTGAGGTTCGCGTCGAGCAGCGGCGAGCCGGGCACCAGGCTTGCGAGCTGGAGATACTGGCGGCCGTTGAGGGCGAGGTTCTGGACCTGCTCGCGGTCCACCACGCGCGCGATCTCGCCCGAGGTCGTGTTGACGGTCTCACCCGCGACCGTCACCTCCACCACCTCGCTCACCTGCCCGAGGGCGAGGTTGAAGTCGGCGGTGACGCGGCCGTCCGCCACGAGGTTGTAGCCGGACTTCACCTGCTTGCGGAAGCCGGACATCTCCGCGCTGACGGTGTAGGTCCCGACGGGCAGGCTCACGAACAGGTAGGCGCCGTCCTTGTCGGTGGTCGCCGACTTCGTGAGCCGCGTCTGGTCCTGGATGACGGTCACGGTGGCGCCGGGCAGCACCGCCCCCGACGCGTCCACGACCGTCCCCGAGATGCGGCCGGTCGAGCTCTGCGCCCTCACGGTCGAGGCGAGGAGCCCCGCGGTCAGGACGAGGAGGGCGAGCCGCGCAACGCTGTTCTTCAGCATCTGGAGCCTCCTTGAGGCCGGGCTGCGAGTGATTTAGAAACGTATGGGCACAATATAGACGCACCCTTCGGCGTGTCAACAGGTTCGTTGCGCATTTCCATACGCGTCCAACCGCCCGCGGCAAGGAGCGCTAAGCGTTCATCCTGGCGATGATTTCGTCTCTCTCTGGGCCGATCCCCGTCCGCCATCCGCTTTGACAGCCGGCGGCCCAGGCCGCTACCATTTGCACCAACACGGTCCATTCGGAGGAGCCGGTGCGACGGATCCACTCCCGACAGCTCGCCGTCGCCACACGCAAGACGCCCCGCGCCATCAACCGCCAGATCGTCATCAACCTGCTGCGGCAGCACGCGGCCATCTCGCGTGCGGACCTCGCGCGACTCCTCGGCATCCAGCGCAGCGCGGCGGGCCGGATCGTCAGCGACCTCATCGCGGAGGGGCTCGTGCGGGAGGGCGCGGCGGGCGAGGCCGACCGCGGCCGCAAGCCGACCCTGCTCCATCTCGACTCGCGCGGCCGCTGCGCGGTCGCGGTCGACGTGCGCGTCACCGGCACGTCGCTCGTGCTCACCGACCTCGTCGGACGAGAGCTCACGGCCGTGCGCGTCTTCGAGACGGACGCCGGGCCGGAGGCCTTCGTGGGCCACCTCGCCTCCGAGGTGCATCGCCTGCTCCGCGAGGAGGGCGAGACGGAAAGATGCCTCGGGGTCGGGGTCGCCTTCCCGGGAATGCTCGACCACTCGGGCAGCGTCGTCCTGCGCGCGCCCGCCCTGGGCTGGCGCGACGTGCCCCTGCGCGAGCCGCTGGCGGCCGCCCTCCGCCTGCCCGTGGAGATGGAGAACGCGGCCAAGGCCTGCGCGCTCGCCCTCCTCTGGAACGCGGGGCCGGAGGCCCCACCCGGCGACCTCGTCTTCGTGAGTGTGTCGGACGGGGTCGGGGTCGGGCTCGTGCTGGGAGGCGAGGTGCTGCGCGGCCGCCACAACACCGCGGGCGAGTTCGGCCACGTGCCCCTCAGCATCGACGGCCCGCGCTGCGCCTGCGGAGCGCTCGGGTGCTGGGAAGCGTACGTCTCGAACCTGGCCACCCTCTCGCGCTACCTGGGCGTGCCGTTCCTTCCCCACCCGCCCATCGCGGCCGAGATCGCGCGGGTGAGGATGGACGACGTCATCGCCCGCGCCCGTGGCGGCGACATGAAGGCGCTGACCGCGCTCGGCGCCACCGGCCGCTACTTCGGGCTGGGCCTGGCCTCCGTCATGAACGCGTTCGATCCCGCCCGCGTCTACGTCGGCGGCGAGATCACCGCGGCCTGGGACCTCATCGAGCCCGCCATGCGCGAAGGCCTGACGGAGAGGGTGCTGGTGCGGGCGGCGGCGGAGACGGAGATCGTCCCCTTGGCCGCCGAGGACCATCCTCGCTTGCGCGGCGCCTCCGCCCTCGTGGGCGCCTCCGTGTTCGCGGCGACGAGCGTGGCCTGAGCGGCTCAACTCTCCGCCTTGCCCGCCCCGGGGGTGGGCGCGGCCTCCAGGAAGGCGGTGTAGTCGGCCAGGGCGCCGCGGTTGTGGGCGCGGATGATCGCCTCCAGGCCGTCCCAGTCCCTGGCCCGCATGGCCGCCAGCAGCTGGTGGTGCTCCTGCTGCGCCTGGTGCGCGCGGTGCACGAGCACGCCCGAGAAGAAGAAGCGCCGCACGCGGTCCCAGCGGTCGAGGACGCGCTCCATCATCTCCTGGAGCATCGGCATGCCGGTGAGCCGGCTGATGGCGGCGTGGAAGCGCGTGTTGAGGTCCGCCCATTGCTCGTGCGCGCCCGAGGCCAGCGCGCGGTCCATGCCATGGACCATCTCCTCGAGCGCGTCGAGGTCCGGCGGCTCCGCGCGCGCCCCGGCCGCGCGAGCGGCCACGCTCTCGAGCGCCTCCATCACCGAGAACACCTCCGCCACCGATTCCCGGCTCAGGCTGGCCACGGTGGCCCCGACGTGGGGGACGACGTCCACGAGTCCCTCCGACTGCAGGAGCTGCAGGGCCTCGCGCACGGGTGTGGAGCTGACCTCCAGGCGGCGGGCGAGGTCGTCGATGACCAGCCGCTCTCCTGGCGCGAGGTGGCAGCGCACGATGGCCTCGCGGAGCGTCTGGTAGACGAACTCCTGCTTGGTGCGGTGTCGCGTCCCCTTGGGCACGGCGAGACGCATCGACATCTGAGGTCTCCCGCCTCTTAGACCTTGATCCGCTCGTTCTTCTGGAGGGCCTCGCTCGCGACGATGCAGGCGCGCGCGGAGTGGCTCGCCCGCTCCGGCCCGCACAGGAGCGGCGCCCCCGTGCGGACGGCGGCCGCCCAGCGCGCGATCTCGTTGCGGGAAGCCGCGCCGCGCTCGGCGTTCTCCCCGCTGGCGCCCCTCACCGCGGTCGAGGTCTGGCTGGCCGGCTTGCTCTCGGAGGCGTCGAGGTCGGACCCGCCCTTCCGCGCCACTTCCACCGAGGTCGGCGTCCCCGCGCCCGCCTCCGGGAAGAGCATGGCGTCGGTCTCCGCGCGCAGGATGAGCGTGCCCTTGGTGCCCATGAACATCTCGTAGTAGTTGTCGAAGGCGTTGGACTCGATGGCGGAGAACACGGCCGTGCGGCCGTCCGGGTACTCGAACGTCGTGTACACGTGGTCCTGGACCTCGCGCCCGTCCTTGAAGCGGAAGACGCCGCCGTAGCCCTGCACGTACTCCGGGGTGGATCCGAAGAACCAGTTCGTGATGTTGATCTGATGGCTGGCCAGCTCCGCGAGCAGCCCCTTCGAGTAGCGCCAGTACAGGCGCCAGTTGATGAGGTGATCGACGTCGGGATAGCCCCAGGGCGAGGGGTCGAAGTCCTTGCTCGGGACGGCCGCCTCCACCGGCCGCCGCCAGTTGCCGTTGCGGTGCCAGGCCAGGCGCGCGTGGTACACGTCTCCGAGCACGCCCGCCTTGATGATGCCCTCGTAGGTGGCCTGGTAGACGGGGTTGTAATTGCGCTGGTACCCGATCTCGAGGACCTTGCCCGTCTTCTGGGCCGTGTCCATCATGCGCTGGCAGCTCGGCACGTCCCAGGCCATCATCTTCTCGCACAGCACGTGCTTGCCCGCCTCCATGCAGCCCACGGCGAGGTCGGCGTGCATCCAGAGCGGAGGCGCCATCACCACGCCCTCGATGTCCTCCTTGGCCAGCATGTCCTTCCAGTCGGTGTAGTGCCGGGCCGGAGGCTGGCCGGCCTTGGCCAGCAGCTCGTCCGCCCTGGCCAGCGAGCTCGGGTTGATGTCGCACAGGGCCTTCACGGTGGTGAAGGTCGGGTCCATCCGCCCCAGCAGCGCGCGCCCCTGGTTTCCGACGCCGAGCCACGCCACCTTGCCGGGGCCGCCGCGGATGGGCCC
>Ga0136846_1212306_pt1 | contig 11875 bp, 13 predicted proteins | sample HopSoiMetagenom2_FD_96841 | JGI IMG/M metagenome (GOLD analysis project Ga0136846, IMG submission 96841) | Grasslands soil microbial communities from Hopland, California, USA - 2 Assembly 2016 (version 4) | ecosystem: Environmental > Terrestrial > Soil > Grasslands | place: USA: Hopland... | reverse complement strand
GACCGGCTCGGCCCCGCGGACGCGGCGCCTCGCGCGGCTGGCCAGCTGCCGTGCCGCGGCGGGGGAACGGTCGACGATCGGCGCGATCTCCTCGAACGGCACGTCGAACAGGTCGTGCAGCACGAACGCCAGCCGCTCGGCCGGGCCGAGGGTGTCCAGGACGGCGAGCAGGGCCAGCCCCACCGAGTCGGCCAGCACGGCCTCGTCGGCGGGATCGGCCACCGCGTGCAGGTGCGGCGGTGGGGCGTCGCCGAGCGGGTCCTCGCGGCGGGAGGCGCGGCTGCGCAGCTGGTTGAGGGAGACGCGGGCGACGATCGTGGTCAGCCAGCCGGCGAGGTTGTCGACCTCGTCGCTGTCCGCCCGGCTGACGCGCAGCCACGCCTCCTGGACGGCGTCCTCGGCCTCGGCGCGCGAGCCCAGCAGCCGGTGCGCGACGGCGGTCAGCCGGGCGCGGTGCTCCTCGAACTGCGCGGCCAGCAACTCGTTCTCGGTCACGTGTCACATCCCTCGGTCGGTGCGTGTCAGGGAGGTGGAAGGTCCGCTGACCACCGAACCCGAGGAGCACATCATGACCGCTGGAGTGCGCACCGTCATCTACCCCGTGGACGACCTGGCCCGCGCCAAGCAGTTCTTCACCGTCCTGACCGGCGCGGAGCCGGTCGCGGACGCGCCCTACTACGTGCAGTTCGACGTCGCCGGCCAGGCCGTCGGGCTCGATCCGCACGGCCACCGGTACGGGCAGGCCGGCCCGGTCGCGTACTGGCACGTGGACGACGTCCCCAAGAGCCTGGCGGAGCTGGTCGAGGCCGGCGCCGAGGTGGTGCAGGAGCCGACCGACGTCGGCGGAGGCATGCTCATCGCGGTGGCCAAGGACGCCGAGGGCAACCTGATCGGCCTGCGGCCGGGCGCCTGATCCGGCGTCAGCTCACCGGCAGCCGGGCGAGCCGGGCGGCCAGCTCGGCGTTGCGGCGGAGGAACGGCTCCCAGGTCTCCGGGCAGGAGGCGCCGCGGTCCGGCCGCGCGCAGCGGCGCTGTTCCCAGCCCGTCAGCCGCCCGCCGCGGATGCGCAACCGGACGAGGACGTCGTCGGCCCAGCCGGTGACGTCCTCGTCGCGGTCGGCGTCCGGCGTCGTCACCCGTTGCGGGGCGAGCACCCATTCGAGCGCGGCGATCTCCTCCTGCAGCCGGGCCGCCGCCTCGTAGGCCTGCACGTGCGCCGCGGCGTCGCGGCGGGCGGTGAGCGTCTCCCGCGCGGCAGCCACGGCGTCGGGCCGACGATCGAGCACCGCGGTGATGGCCCCGGCCAGCTCGCCCACGTCGCCGCGTACCGGGCCGCGGGCCTGCGCCAGCTCCCGCTCCGCCGCGCTGCGCGAGCCCCCGGCGTAGGCGAGCGGGTGCACCCGGTTGAGCGCCGACACCGCGAGCCGGACCTTGCGGCTGCCCAGATACGGCCCGAACACCCGGACCCCGGGTGCCGGCCGGACGGCGGAGACGGCGTGCAGCCGGGGCGCCGCGGGGGAGGGGTCCAACCGGATGGAGACCGGGACCTCCGTGCCTCCCCGCAGCCGGTTCCACGGCGGCAGCGAGCGCTCGAGCAGGTTGCGCTCGGCCCACGCGGCCTCGTGCGCGGAGTCGCACACCAGCGCCTCGATGCGCGCTGTGCGCCGCACCATGCCCGCCAGGTGGACGCGGTCGCCGAGGTCGCCCCAGTACGAGCCGACGCGTCGCCTGAGGTCGACCGCGCGGCCGAGGTAGAGGACGCGGCCGGCGGCGTCGCGGAAGCGGTAGATCCCCGGCTCCGCCGGGAGGGAACGGACGGCGGCCGGTCGGGCGGGCACCCGCTCATCGTGCGGGCGCACCGCCCGGGAGCGGGCGCGACACGCGGGACGGACCGGTCCGCCCTGCGTGTGGACCGGTTGGCCGGCCGCGGGTGCGGGGTAGGGCGCACGCATGGCTTCGGACGGGGGACCGCGGGAGGGCAGCGTCCGGCTCCCCGACGGGCGCACGATGGCGTACGCGGAGTGGGGCGACCCGGACGGCCGGCCGGTGCTCGGCTGCCACGGGTCGCCCAGCTCGCGGCTGGAACGGCACGTCGAGGACCCCGGGGACTACGTCCGGTGGGGCGTGCGCCTCGTCGTGCCCGACCGGCCGGGGTTCGGGCTCTCCGACCCGCACCCCGGCCGCCGCGTCAAGGACTGGCCCGGGGACGTCGCGGTCCTCCTGGACTCGCTGGGCATCGACCGGTTCGCCGTCCTCAGCCTCTCCGGCGGCGCCGCGTATGCACTGGCCTGCGCGCACGCGTTCGGGGACCGGGTGCGGGCGGTCGGGGTGCTGGGCGGTGCGCCGCCGCCCGACGTCCCGTGGTCGTGGCCGCGGTGGGTGCCCGGGCGGGTGCGCGCGGCGGCGCACCGACCGGCGAACCCGGCGCTGCTGCAGCCGGTGTTCGCCCCGCTCGCCGTCCGCCCGGGGCTCATCCCGCGCTACCTCCAGGCGCGGCTGAACCCGGCCGACCGGCGGGTGATCGGCCGGCCGCGGGTGCGGCAGGTCCTGGCCGCGACGTTCACCGAGGGCCTGCGCAACGGCTCCGCCCCGCTCGCGGAGGACCGCGCGTTGCTGTTCCGGCCGTGGGGCTTCCCGCTGTCGGAGGTGAGCCAGCGCGTGCACGTGTGGCACGGCACGCAGGACTGGCAGGTACCGGTGGCCCTGGGCCGGGTGCTCGCCGCGATGCTGCCGAACTGCGCGGCGCACTGGTTCGCCGGTGAGGGGCACTTCCTGGTGTTCGACCACGCCCGAGAGGTCTACGGGTCCCTGTTCCCGTGATCCACCCGGCCCGGCATGGCTGACAACCCATGTGCCGAGGTGGTCGGATGGCCCCGCGGGGGGACGCCGGCCCGGGTTCCGGGCGGGCACGCCGGAGGGGCGACGAGGGTGACGGATCCGGAGCTGCGCTACGGCACGCCCACCGGCCGCTGGGTGCTCGTGGCGACCGTGCTCGGGTCCGGCATGGCGGGGCTCGACGCCACTGTCGTCGGGATCGCCCTGCCGGCCATCGGGCGGGACCTCGGGGTCGACGTCGCCGGGCTGCAGTGGGTCGTCAACGCCTACACCCTCACGCTCGCCGGTCTGCTCCTGCTGGGCGGCACGCTGGGCGACCGGTACGGGCGGCGGCGGGTGTTCGTCGTCGGCACGATCTGGTTCGCCCTGGCGTCGCTGCTGTGCGGGGTGGCGCCCGACTCCACGACGCTGATCATCGCCCGCGCCCTCCAGGGGGTCGGCGGTGCGCTGCTCACCCCCGGCAGCCTGGCGATCCTGCAGGCCTCCTTCGTGGAGAAGGACCGGTCGCGGGCGATCGGGGCGTGGTCGGGTCTCGGGGGGGTCGCCACGGCGGTGGGGCCGTTCGTGGGCGGCTGGCTCATCGGGGTGGCGTCCTGGCGGCTGGTCTTCCTGATCAACCTGCCGCTCGCGGTGGCCGTCGTCCTGCTCGCCGCCCGGCACGTGCCCGAGTCCCGGGCACCCGCGGTCACCGGCCGGCTCGACGTCATGGGGGCGGTGCTGGTCACCGGGGGCCTCACGGGGCTCACCTACGGCCTCATCGAAGGCTCCGATCTCGGCTGGACGTCGCCGGTGGTCCTCACCGCGCTGGTCGCCGGGGTGGCGCTGCTGGTCGGCTTCGTCGTCTTCGAGGGGCGGACGGCGAACCCGATGCTGCCCCTCGAGGTGTTCTCCTCCCGGCAGTTCTCCGCCACCAACGCGGTGACCTTCGTCGTCTACGGCGCTCTCGGCGGGGTGCTCTTCCTGCTGCCCGTGGTCCTGCAGGTGGTGTCCGGCTACAGCCCCACCCTGGCCGGCACCGCGCTGCTGCCGGTCACGGGTGTCATGCTGCTGCTGTCCTCCCGCTCCGGTGCGCTGGCCGCGCGGATCGGGCCGCGGCTGCAGATGTCGGTCGGGCCGCTGGTCGTCGCGGCCGGGCTCGCGCTGCTCACCCGGGTGGACAGCGCGGGCGACTACCTGACCGAGCTGCTGCCGGCGGTCCTCGTCTTCGGCCTCGGCCTGGCCGTCACGGTCGCGCCGCTGACCGCCACCGCGCTGTCGTCGGCTCCGGTGGAGCACGCCGGGGTCGCGTCGGCGGTCAACAACGACGTCGCGCGCGCCGCTGGGTTGATCGCGGTCGCCGTGCTGCCGGCGGCCGCCGGCATCACCGGCGACAGCTACCTGCACCCCGCGGCGCTGGCGTCCGGCTTCCACATGGCCGCGCTGATCGCCGCCGTCGCCTGCGCACTCGGCGGCCTGCTCGCCTTCCTCACCATCCGCAACCCGGCGCCCACCCGGGCGCCGGAGGAGGCGGCCGAGTACCACTGCACGCTCGACGCCCCCCCGCTGCGCGGCGCGCGCTCCGCGGTCGCACCCGCCGCGGAGGGGTGAACCCGCCCGGTCCGCCGGGTGCCCGACCCGCCGTCGGCCGGCCGGCCGGCGTCAGCGACGCGGCAATCCGACCAGGACCGGGTCGGCCGGCTGGACGTCCGAGGCGTCGACGAGGCGGACGGAGCGCCAGGAGCCGGACCCCCAGGCGCGGGCGAGCAGGCCGTCGTCGGCGAGCGCGACCAGCGCGCCCCCCTCGGTCGCCAACAGCTCGGCCTCGATCGTCTCGACCTCGCCGTCGACGTCCTGCACCGTCCAGATCGGCATGCCACGCTCCTGGGGCTCGCGGCACCGCTTCTCGGTGCCCGCACGGGCAGGAAACGGCCTCGTTCCCCCGGTGGCAACCGGCCCGGGCGCGTTCTCGACAGAACGGTGAGGAAGGGAATGCACCGGGTGACGAGGGCAGGGACCTTCGGCCCTGGGCGGTTCCGGACGGAACCGTCACGGTTCCGTCATGAGCCGAGACGCGGCCGATCCCCGGGACCCTGCCCGGTCCGCCCGGTGTGCCCACTCCGGAGGCGAGCGGTGGACAGCCGGTGCGGACGGCATCCGCGCGGCCGTGCCGGTGGGCCGGTTGCACGCCGTCGCCGCCCGGGACCTGATCGCCGGACGGGCGGTGTGCCGGGCGCCGGTGCTCCTGCTCGACCCGGCCGGCTGGCACTGGCCGGACGACGGCGGCCCGGACCGCCCGCTGTGCTGGACGTGCCTGCGCCTCACCTGTTGAGCACCGGTCTCACCCCAGGGCGAGCCGGACGGCGAGGGCGAGCCCCAGTACGGCGACCGCCCACCGGACCAGCCGGGCGGGCAGCCGGCGCACGAGGAGGGGGCCGAGCGTGCTCCCGGCGAGCATGCCGACCGCCAGCGGCAGGACCGCCGACCACTCCACCGGCCCGGCGACCACCAGGACGACGGCGGCCGCTACCGTGCCCACGCCGTTCAGCATGTTCTTGACGGCGTTGGCCTCCGGCAGCCGCGGTTCGACCAGGACGAGCAGCGTGGCGAGGAGCAGCACGCCGGCGCCCGCGCCGAAGTAGCCGGAGTAGACCGAGACCAGGCCGACCAGCGGGAGCGCGGCCGACGAGGTGTGCCCCCGGTGCGCGGCGAGCCGCGCGGACAGCACCGGCTGGACGAGCAGCGCGAGCGATCCGGCGGCCAGCAGGACCGGCACCAGCCGGTCGAACACCCCGGGGGGAGTGGTCAGCAGGAGCACCGCCCCGCCGGCCGCGCCGGCCCCGGCGACCGGGAGCCCGCGCGCCAGCCAGCGCCCGGCGCCGGCCAGCTCCCGCCGCGACACGAGGGCCGAGCCGGGCCAGCAGGCGACCAGCGCGACCAGGTTGGCCACGTCCGCCGCCAGCGGCGGGACCCCGACGGCGAGCAGGGCCGGGTAGGAGATCAGCGACGTGATCCCGCCGGCCGTGCCGACCACGCCGGCGACGAGCCCCGCGGCCGCGAGGAAGGCGGCCGTGCCGGGGCTCGTCGCGAGGGTCATCGGCGCCCATCGTCGTCCCGGCGACGACGCCGCGGCGCGTCAGCCGGGAGTGATGACCACCTTGAGCGCCTCGTTGGCGGCGGCGTTCGCGAACACGTCGTACGCCTCGTCGATCCGGTCGAAGGTGAACGTGTGCGTGCCCATCTTCTCGGCCGGGATCCGCCCGCTCGCCACCATCGTCAGCAGCGTCGGGATGGACACGGTGTCGACCAGCCCCATCGTCAGCGTCACGTTCTGGATCCACATGTCCTGCATCGGCAGCTCGACGGGGACGCCGTGGACGCCGATGTTGGCGATGGAGCCGCCGGGCTTCACCAGCGCGCAGGCGGTGCGCAGCGTCTCCGGGTAGCCCACGGCCTCGATGGCGACGTCGACGCCGCCGTCGGAGAGCCTGCGCACCTCCTCGACCGTCCCCGGCCCCACCTCCACCGCGTCGGTGGCACCGAACTCCAGCGCCTTCTCCAGCCGGAACTTGTTCGTGTCGACGGCGATCACGCGCGAGGCGCCCCACAGGCCGGTCGTGAGCACCGCGGCCAGTCCCACCGCGCCCGCCCCGACGACGGCGACCGTGTGCCCCGGGCGCACGTTGCCGGCCAGCACGCCGACCTCGTAACCCGTGGGCAGCGAGTCGGCCAGGAAGACGACCTGCTCGTCCCGCAGGCCGTCGGGCACCCGGTACAGCGAGGTGTCGGCGAAGGGCACCCGGACGAGCTCGGCCTGGGTCCCGTCGACGAGGTGGCCGAAGACCCAGCCGATCCCACCCACGGTCAGGCAGTGCGACGGCATGCCCCGCTGGCAGTACGTGCAGCGACCGCACCGCGTGATCGCGGGCACCAGCACCCGGTCGCCGACGGCGAAGGCCCGCACGGCGTCGCCGACCGCGGTGACCGTGCCGACGGCCTCGTGCCCGAGGATCCGCCCGTCGGTCACCGCCGGCACGTCCCCGTGCAGGATGTGCAGGTCGGTCCCGCAGATCGTCGTCGTCTCGACCCGGACGACGACGTCCGTCGGCTCCTGGACGGCCGCGTCCGGCACCTCCTCCCAGGCCTTGCTCCCCGGACCGTGGTAGACGAGCGCCTTCATCGGAAGCCTCCCTGCCGTCGACGGGAGGAGCCTCGACGGCCGGGCAGTGCTCGCGCGGCGGCTGTCGCAGATTGAGACCGGGGAACCCCGGGACGTGGTGCCCCGGCCGCCTCAGCGATCGGCCGGGTGGTCGTCGCGCGAGCCGCCGGGAACCGTCGGTCCGGTCCGCTCCACCACCACCCGCGGCGTGGTCAGCACCGCCTTCAGCGCACCGACGATGCCGAACGCCGCCACGGCGACCGCGCACCAGGCGCCGATGCCGAAGCGGGCGGCACTCCAGCCCTGCGCGGCGAGGGCGACCAGGACGCCGGCGGCGACCACCGCCGCGACGAGCAGCTCGAGGACGCCGACGAGCCGATGGGTCCGGGCCGGGCGGATCAGCAGCGCCCCGAGCAGCAGCAGGATCCCGCCGCCGACCACCACGGCGACCGTCGGCCAGAGCGGACCGGAGACGAACCCCGCCATCCCCGAGCGGGCCTCCTCGAGGCCGCGGCGCACCAGCTCCGCCCCCAGGGTCGGGTCGCCGCGTCGCCACGGGACCCACAGGCTCATGACGGCGGCGACGCCCGCGATGACGAGCGCGGCCGCGGCGACGGGATCGCCCCGCCGCACCACGACCAGCCGGACGCCGGGCGGGGCGCCGGGCGGCCGCCCGCTCTCGTCGTACCCCTCGTCGTCGTACTCCGCGGGGAACCCGAGGAGCGAAGGTCCGGGCTCGGCGGGCGGCACCGGACCGGGCTGGGACGGGTGGCGCTGGTGCACGGACATCGTTCCTCCGACCGCGCAGGGCGCAGGGAAGACGCCCTCAGGACATGAGGATAGGTCCGCGGCGGCCGTGCCGCCCCGAGCTCCGCACCCGGCACGACAGCCAACGCGTCGTCAGGTGGGCAGCGACATCCCGATCGCCTGCTCGTTCGGGACACCGAGCGATGCGTGGTTCTGCACCAGCCGCCACGCGCCGTCCTCCCGGTGGAAGACCGCGGTGATCCGGATGCCGGCGGTCGTGCCGTCGGGCAGCACGGCGAGCAACGAGTCGGCCACCCAGCCGACGTCGCCCTCCTCGTAGGCGCGCATCCGGGTGGACTCGTAGCGGACGCCCGAGAGCCCGGCCTCGAACTGCGCCGCCAGCTTCTCGCGCACCACGCGGCCGCCTTCCCACCACTCGGCCGCATCGGTGCCGATGGCGGTCGTCGCGTCGCCCGGCGACAGGGTCGAAGTCAGCCACTGGAGGTCGCCCGTCGCCATGGCCTCGTACATCTCGCGGACCGCCGCCGCGAGCTCCGCGGACTCGTGCATGAGGCACCCTGGCACGGACCGGCGGTCCCTGGAACGGCTCGGCCGACGGCGACGGCCTCCGGCTCCGGTGGGCCGGCCGCCCGTGACCAGGGACTTCAGGCCCTGTGTGATTTCGGACGGAACCGTCACGATCCGGTCATGAGCCAAGACACGGCTACGACCACGACCAGGCCCCAGCCGCCCACGCTGGTGGTCCGCTGCGACGCCCTGCGCGGGATCGTCCGCGCGCGGGGCCGCATCGACGCGGTGGGTGCCGAGCTGGTGGCGGCGCAGGTGGAGCAGTTGCACCTGTCGGGTCACCGGTGCATCCGCGTGGAGCTGCCGCCGGACGAGGACGCCGGCGCCGGCGCGCTGCTCGCCGCCCAGGCGCGGCGGCTCGAGGCCGCGGGGGTCCGCGTCACGCTGGTCTGAGGTCGGAGACCTCCGGCGAGGCCCGGCCGGCCTCGATCCGGCGGTCCAGCCACACCCGGTCGCGCAGCTCGATCCCGTCGACGAGCGTGCCCGGTGGGTAGCCGGTGGCCTCGGTGAAGGCGTCCCGCTCGACCGAGAGCAGCCGGAAGCCCTGCCGCTGGTAGAAGCGCAGGTCGCCCGTGCCGGCGGCCGCGGTGGCGACGACCAGCCGCGTCGTCCCCTCGGCGGCCAGCAGCTCGCTGGCGGTCGCCACCAGCCGGCCGCCCACGCCGAGGCCCTGCAGGTCCTGGCGCACTGCCATGTTCTTCAGCTCGCTGGTTCCGTCCTCGTCGGTGGACACCAGCTGCAGGTGACCGACGACCGTGTCCGCACCGGTTCCCGCGACCAGCACCCGGCCGGCGTCGATGTAGGAGTCGAGCTGGGCGGAGGAGTCCTCGGCCAGCTCGAAGAGGGGCCGCAGCGACCGTCGCGACCCCTCGTGCAGCCGCACCTGCACCTCGGGGACGTCGACAGCCGCCAGGACGACGTGGTGCCCGTCGGGGTCGAGGAAGGTCCGGCCCCAGCGCTCCCAGTACGGGTTGGCCGACCGGACCGCTGCCACCCCGGCCGCCGCCAGCCGGGCGGCTGCCGCAGCGACCCGTTCCGGCGTCGGGAGGTAGAGCACGAGCAGGTCGTCCGTCCCGGCTCCCGGCTCGACCGGCCCGCGGGTCAGCTCCAGCTCGGCGCCGCCGGGCAGGGCGAGGAAGACACCGTCGTAGCCGTCGTGCCCGGTGAAGCCGCCGCGCTCGGCCAGCCCCAGCAGGTCGCGGTAGAAGGACCTCGCCCGGGCGAGGTCCCGCACCGGACGGGCGGTGCGGACGGCGGTCCAGTCCGGTGCGGTCATGCGCGCGATGATGCGCGCCGGGTCAGCCCGCCGGGGTCGGGACGGCCACGGGAGCGCGGCCGGTCACGGTCGCCAGCACGCCCCGGGCGTCGGCACCGGCACCGGCAGCGCCGCGCCAGGCGACGTGCTGGTCGGGGCGGACCAGCAGCAGGTCGGCGTCGTACAGCGACCGCAGCCGCGGCAGGTGCACCAGGTCGACCACCCGCAGCGGGACCCCGGCACGGGCGGCGGCGTCGGCGAGCGGGGCGACGTCGGCCTCCGGGGCCAGCCGCAGCAGCGTGAACCCGTCGCCGAGGAGGTCGTAGACGGAGGTGCCGTCGGGCAGCCACGCGTGCGGCAGCCGCGCGCCGGCGTGGGACGACGGGGTGTAGGTGACGACGTCGTGCGCCGGCTGGGGGGCGCCGTCCGGGACGACGACCGGCGAGTCCGGGTAGTCGGAGCCGAGCACCACGCCGAGGCTGTGGAACTCGGGGTCCTTGACCTGCAGCGCGCCGGCGACCTGCGCGCGCAGCTGTTTCCCGGCGGGGCTGTCGGCGTCGAGGTCGGCCGCGGCGAACGACGGGGCGAGGAACGCCTCCTGGCTGCCTGCGGCGGCGATGGTGCGCTGCGCCACCGGCCGCCGCTCCGCCTCGTAGCTGTCCAGCAGCGACTCCGGGGCCCAGCCCTGCAGCACCGCGGCGAGCTTCCAGCCGAGGTTGACCGCGTCGCCGACGCAGGTGTTGAACCCGTGGCCGCCCCACGGCGGGTTGAGGTGCGCGGCGTCGCCGACGAGGAGCACCCGCTCGCCGCGGTACCTGTCGGCCAGCAGCATCCGGGCCGACCACGGATCGGTGGCCAGCACCTCGACGTCGATGTCGGCGCCGACCAGCTCGCGGACGAGCGCGACCGGCTCGACGTCGCCGGTGTTCTCGTCCGCGTTCGTGTCGATGCCCTGGACGATCGCCCACCAGGTGCCGTCGAGGTCGAGCCGGCCCATGAGACCGCCGCGCTTCGCGCCGATCACCCAGTAGTGCACGCCGAGCGCGCAGAGCGGGCGCTCCTCGAGCGCGCGGCTGCGGAAGGTGATCGACATGTTCGGCACGGTGCCGGAGGAGCCCTCGTAGCGGGCGCCGATCGCGGCGCGGCTGATGCCGCCGCTGCCGTCGCAGCCCAGCAGCCAGTCGGCGAGCACCTCGTGCCGCGTGCCGTCGGAGGCTTCCAGCCCGGCGCGCGCCCCGTGCGGGCCGTCGACCACCGACAGCGCCCGCCAGCCGGCGAGCAGCGTGACGGTCGGCAGCGCGGCGGCGGCCTCGCGGAGCACCTCCTCCACCAGCGGCTGAGGCGCCTGCTGGCCGGCCTCGGCGAGGACGTCGACCCGCTCGTCGAACAGGGCGAACGCGTTGCGGAAGCGGGTGATCTCGTGGCCGAACAGGCCGGTGCAGAAGACGACGTCCTGCGCGTGGGAGACGGGCAGCGGGGCGCGCTCGCGCAGCCGGTCGGCGATGCCCCAGCGCCGGAGGTGCTCCATGGTCCGCGCGCTGGTGGTCTTGGCCCGCGGCCGCAGCGGGTCCAGCTGGGTGCGCGGCTCCACCACCAGCACCTCGATGCCGCGCCGGCCGAGTTCGATCGCGGCGGCGAGACCGCTGGGGCCGCCGCCGACGACGAGCACCGGGACGCGAGCGGGCACGTCGGTCATCGGATCTCCTGTTCGGGGGCGCCGCTCACCAGGGGCGGGCGGACGTGCGGGGAAGCAGCACCGGGGACCTCGGCGGTCCCGCTCGGCGCCTCTCCAGCATCCGTGGCCGGGGTCACCGTCCCGTAGCCCCTTGCCATTGACCGGAAGGGAGGACAGGACTTCTCAGACCGGCCGGTTCCGCTCCTGCCACTGGCGGACCCAGGCGCGGCCGTAGTCGTTGCCGTGCGGGGTGCGCAGCACCGTGTGGACGTGGAAGGGCTGGGGGGTGTCGTAGTCGAGGAAGACGCCGCAGTGGTGGTCGAGCTCGGCGACGAGCACCGGTGACTGCAGGCGGTAGTAGAAGACGTCGCCGGGCGCATGCCCGCCGATCCACGAGAACCAGGTCTCCTCGAGGTGCGCGTCGATCTCGCGCATCCGTGCCTTCCGGGGGCCCTCGGGCAGCAGACGCACGAAGGCCTCGGCGATGCCGCGGGCGGCTCGCCGGGCTGCGTCGGGGAGGTCGGCGACGCGGACGCCCTCGACGGAGATGACGCGGTTGTCCTGGAAGGCGCCGGCCAGGTGCCGCTCGTCGCCGGGGTGCACCCGGCCGGGCGGCATCGCGGGGTCGACCAGCTGCCGG
>Ga0136846_1238479_pt1 | contig 11876 bp, 12 predicted proteins | sample HopSoiMetagenom2_FD_96841 | JGI IMG/M metagenome (GOLD analysis project Ga0136846, IMG submission 96841) | Grasslands soil microbial communities from Hopland, California, USA - 2 Assembly 2016 (version 4) | ecosystem: Environmental > Terrestrial > Soil > Grasslands | place: USA: Hopland... | reverse complement strand
GCGTGTCCGTGCGCGAAGCATGGAACGTCAGCAAGAGCGCTCATGGCCCATGGCGAATCTCGCAAACCCCGGCACTATCGGTGGCGATGCCAACGAGTTTCCTCAGCGCAATGGGCCTGCCAGAACTGGCGCCAGCCAAGGCCTGACGCGCATGCATTTAACGCAGCGAACCGCCGTGTACGTGACCCGTATGCACGGTGGTGTGGGAGGGAGGGGCCGTGAGGTTCCTTCCTATCCCGATTCGACGTCACCAAACACCCACCGCGCGTCGTAGCCTTTGGGCTACACTACACGCATGCGCGTTGAGAAGACCCACGAGTATCGCGACTGGATCGACAACCTCAAGGATCCGGCAGGTCGTGCTCGCATCTTGATGCGCGTTGATCGGCTCATCCACGGCAATCCAGGCTCGCACCGCAACTTGACGCATGGCGTGTCAGAGCTGAAGGTCGATGCAGGTCCCGGCTACCGCGTGTACTAAGCGCAGCGCGGCGACCACTTGCTCCTTCTGCTCATCGGCGGCGACAAGTCTACGCAGGCCAAAGACATTGCCAAAGCCATTCGCCTCGCAAAGGCATACGGAGATTGACCATGGCCACAACTGCTCGCAGGAAGCCCACAAAGCTGAAGGCCTCCGCCTACGATGTGGCGGAACATCTACGCACGCCAGAAGAGATGGCAGCCTATCTCGATGCCTGGCTCGAGCAGGCACCAGACGATGTGTCCGGCATTGCCCGAGCGCTGGGTGATATTGCAAGAGCCAAAGGTATGAGCCAGGTCGCTAAAGAAGCCGGGCTCAGCCGGGAGAGCTTGTATCGAGCCCTTAGCGAAGGCGGCAACCCGAGCTTCTCCACGGTGCTCAAGGTCGCTCGGGCGCTCGGAGTGCGTCTACACGCTCAACCGGCTTGAGCCACGGTGCGAGTGACGTCGAACCCTTCGCTCGAGCGGCGGACGGCGGCATGGCGCCCTGGCCGCGAGGCGCTGTGGTACATGTTGCGCCTCGCGGCCAGGGCGCCATGCCGCGTCCGCCGCTCAGCTCAAACGTTCGCATCAAACCGACCCGCACAAGATGCCTCTATCTGCTGAACTCCAGTGTCCCGTAGGGGACAGGCCGTGAAAGCCTTGCAGGAATGCCCGTCACTGGTCTCCGCTATTGCGGAGGCGGTTTCCCATGAGGGGAACCTTCGCATTGATGTCCTGTCGCTGCTGCTGGCCGAAGATCTATACGGCGAGAAGTATCCGATCTCGAAGGAAGACTTCGCCCTCTGGTCTTCCGCAAATGCAATGCCAATCCTCTTCGAAGGCGACCTCGGTTCGGCGGAGTTCACCGGGTACATCGGCACCTGGAACCTTGAGTTTCTCCGGTGGCTGAAGGCCGTTTCTGTCGCCACGGGCGAGGAAGTGTCCATCTACTATGACCACGAGCGCGGTGATACGCCGTACGAGGGCGCATGGTGGTGCTCAAGCCCGGCATCCGTCGAGGGTGAAGTCGAGATCTTTGGAATCGAAAGCAACGACGGAATGGATGAACCGCAGTGGCGGCGCGAGGTTGTCCGCCATGCTGATGGTCAACTCGAGGTCCGCGGCGAATGACCGTACGTATTGCTTCGGCTAAAACGCCTAGACAAGATGGCTTCGTGAACTCGGGCGGCCCGTCCCCTGCAACACCGTAGGTTGCACGCCGAGGGCGTGCCGAGCCACACCAATTCACCGGACCGATGGTCGGTCGGGTCGTTGCGACTTTGCGAGGAGACGAGCCATGAACCAATCTATCACGACCCTGTACGTGGATTTGGACGTTCACAAGGACTGGCCGGTACCTCCACAGGGGACTTCCACCCCATAAGTTCGCGCCCATGCTTGGCGCACACCCTTCGCTCGAGTGGACGCGCTGCGGCATGGCGCTTGGCCCGCGAAGCCGCGGTTCTTATCATCGGCCTCGCGGGCCAAGCGCCATGCCGCAGCGCGCCCCTCAGCTCAAACGTTACAAGACTTCCATGGTCGGCCTCCTTGTCCTAGGCATCGCTGCTGTTTGGTTGTTCGTCGCAGCGTGGATTGCGCGTCGGGCGTCGAACTGGTTCCCGCTGCGCACAGCGTCCGGCGTAGTTGGCAGCATCGCATTCGTTTGCGCAGCCGCATTGCACTTCGCGGATGAAGTCATCGGAAGGTGGCAGTTTCAACGGCTGTGTGCTTCAGAAGCAGTTGTCTGGGTACATCCAAACGCGGCAAAGGTCATCGCTGCACGAGATGCTTCAAGGTCCCAGGATCTCGTTGGATTCGTCTTCCCGATCCAAGAGCAAGTGTCAGAGTATGTCGACTCAGTCACCGGAGAACCGTTTCTCAGAGTCAAGGCGTTTCACACGCCCGGCGGCTTCATCATGCGCGCTGGCCTCAACATGGGTAGCTCAACGGCGTGCTGGCCGGAGCGCTGGACTGAACCATATCGGACGCTACGACTTGACGAACTGCTCAAGCGCGGAAAGACGTGACGCCAACACTCAATTGAACCGCGTACCTGACGCGATGAATCCGAACCGGCGAGCGACCCGCCTTGGGTCCGTGTTCTGCCCGCCTCACTCGCAGCAAACGAAGGACGGACTCCACGTCTGTTCCTGACCTTGGGTCACCAAGCAGTAGGCCTGTTGCGCGACAAGCTTGTCAGCCGCACGATCTCCCGAACGGACTTCTTGCCTCGTAAGCCTTGCTACCGCTCTCTCAGCGCATACGCCTTGCCCTTGAGAATGGGCTTGAGCAAGTAGGACATGACGGTCTTCTTCCCCGTCAGCACGTCCACCTCCGCGGTCATGCCCGGAATGATTGGCATCTTCGCGTTGTCGTTGAACTGCGATTGAGTGGTCCGCACTCGCACCAGGTAGAACGCGTTGCCGCGCTCGTCGACGATGGTGTCGTGGCTGATGTTCTCCACCTTCGCTGCTAACCCCCCGTAGATCGAGAAGTCATACGCCGTGAACTTCACGGTCGCGTCCTGCCCGGGGTGGATGAAGGCAATGTCCTTGGGCTGCACCTTGGCCTCGAGGACGAGGTTGTCGTCCAGCGGAACAATCTCCACGATGTCTTTGCCCGGCTGCACGACGCCGCCCACGGTGTTGGCCAGCAGCCGCTGCACGCGGCCGCGCACGGGACTCTTTACCTGGGCCTTTTCCACACGGTCGGCCAGCGCTACAGCGCCTTCGTTGAGTGCGTTAAGTTTGCCCATGACTTCGGACAGTTCCTTGCGCGCATCGTTGCGGAAGGTGAGTTCCGTTTCCTGAATCTTTCTTTGCGCCTCGCCGATGGCGGCCTGCACTCTCGCGATTTGCGCACCGGCTTGTTCTGCTTCGCCACGGGCGCGTGATACGTCGCGTTCGAGGCGGAGGATGTCGACTTCCGACACGGCGCCGGTGGCGAGCAGCGGCTTGGTCTTGGCGAGTTCCTGCTGGCCGAATTCGGCCTGCTTCTCGGCCGATGCCTTGCGAGAACGCATCTCGCTCAATTCCTGCTGCCGCTGCTGCAGTTGCTGTTCGTTGATGGCGAGCATGGTGCGCAACTCTGACATGCGCATTTCATACAGGCGCCGCTCTTCTTCCACTGTGCGCATTTCTTCCTGGTTGTTGTCGCGCACCGCGGGAGGCTTGAACGCCGCCCCTTCGGCGATCGCGCGCAGCCGGGCCTGTCGCGCCTGCAGTGCAAAGCCCTGCGCGGCGCTTTCGCGCACGCCAGAACTGGCACGCGTCTCGTCGATCTTCAAGAGCCGCTGGCCGGCTTCGACGACTTCGCCCTCGCGCACGAGAATTTCAGTGACGATGCCGCCGTCGAGCGACTGCACCACCTGGAGCTGCTTGGACGGAATGACCTTTCCGTCGCCGCGTGTGACCTCTTCGACGTGCGCCAGAGACGCCCACACGATCATCATCAGCAGCACGACCACGGCGGCGCGGACGATCTTCTGCGCGCGATGCGTCTTGTCGCGCGACATGACGACATCGGCCTCTTGTTCGAAGTTGCGAAAGCCGGTTCTGCCGGCCGGCATCTGTTGTGCATCGGGGCCGAAGATGCGCTTGGTGAGTGGCTCGATCGCGATCCGGATGGGCTCGAGCACGAGCAGAACGACTTGGCCTGCGCGGATCAAGCGCTTGTTCGTGGCGCCTTCGGGCGAGGCTCCCGACCCCGCCAGCAGGTTCGCCTTGTTCTCGTTCATGCGGTTGTCCTCAGCCTCTGAGCCTCTGTGCCTCTCATGCGGCGCGCGCAATGCGCCCGCTCGCCAGGGCTTCCATGATGCGGTCGCGCGGCCCGTCGGCCACGATCTTGCCGCCGTCGATCACGATCACGCGGGTCACCATCGCGAGCATCGAGGTGCGGTGCGTCACGAGGACCACGGTCTTGTTCTGCACGAAGCTGTTCATGCGCGCGGTGATCTGCGCTTCGGTCGAAAAGTCCATCGCGCTCGTGGGTTCGTCGAGCAGCAGCAGCGGCGCGTTGTGCAGAACAGCGCGCGCCAGGCCGACGCTTTGCCGCTGCCCGCCCGAGAGCGACTCGCCGCGTTCTCCCACAGTCATGTCGAAGCCGCGCGGATGGTGGTTCACGAAGTCGGTCATGCCCGCGACTTCGGCCGCGGCCACAATGGCGGAGTCGTCCGCATACGGCAAGCCGAAGGCGATGTTCTCGCGCAGCGTGCCGTAGAAGAGCGTGACGTCCTGCGACACGTGGGCGGTGTTGCGGCGCACGTCGGCAGGGTCGAGTTGCCGCAGGTCGATGCCGTCGAGCAGAACGGCGCCGTCGGTGGGTTGATAAAGACCCATGATGAGCCGCTGGATGGTCGACTTGCCCGAACCCACGCGGCCGATCAGCGCGACGCGTTCACCCGCCGCTATCTTGAAGCTCATGCCCTCCAGGGCCGAATCCCGCCGGTTCGGGTAGCTGAATTTGACGTTGCGAAACTCGATGTCGCCGCGCAATTGCGGCCGTTGGATGAAGGTCTCGCCGGGCGGGCGTTCGACCGGCTTGTCCATGATCTTGTTGAGCGAGTCCAGCGCAGTGCGCGCGCTCTGGTACTGCAGCAGCAGTCCGACGATCTGCCCCGCGGGCGACAGGGCGCGAGACGACAGCATGTTCGCCGCGATCAACGCGCCCATGGTCAGCTCCTTCTGGCCGATCAGGTACACGCCGATCAGGATCATCGTGACCGTGACCAGTTGCGCGATCGAGCTCGTCGTGTAGTTGGCCGCCGAGGTCAGCGCGCGCGTCTTGACGTTGGTCGTGGACAAGAACTCGTTGGTCCGCTCCCATCTGGCCTGGATGACGCCCTCGGCCCCCTGGGACTTGATGGTCTCGATGGCGGTCAGGCTTTCGATCAGCGTCGCATTGCGCAGCGCACTTGCCTTGTAAGTCGTCTCGGACAGCTCGTGCAGCCGGTGCTGCAGCACATAGCCCATCACCAGGATGACGACGAACGCCACGATGACCGGCACCGTGAGCCAGGGTGAGATCCAGGCCATCACCACCACGAAGAGCAGCGCAAAGGGCAGGTCGATCAGCGCCGTGACTGTGCTCGATGCAATGAAGTCGCGCACCTGCTCGAAGCCGCGGAGGTTCGACGCGAACGAGCCCACCGACTCGGGTCGATGTTCGAGCCGCATGCCCAACACCTTCTCCATCAGCGTGGACGAAAGCTGCACGTCGATGCGCGCACTCGCCTCGTCGACGAAATGGCTGCGCAACAGCCGCATGAAGAGATCGGCGCCGAGGATCAGCAGCACGCCGATCGACAAGGCCCAGAGCGTCTCCACCGCGTTGTTGGGCACCACGCGGTCATAGACGTTCATCGAGAACATCGGGAAGGCGAGGGCGAAGACGTTGATCAGCAGTGCCGCCCACAGCACGTCCCGGTACACGAAGCGCTGCGTGAGGATGGCACTCCAGAACCAGTGACGAGCCGCAGGCTTGCGAACTTCCGGCGTACGCGCGTCGAAACGGAAATGCGGGCGGACGAAGATCGCGACACCGGCATAGCGTTGCGCCAGGTCGTCATGGGCGAGCGTGACCGACCCCTGGCCGGTTTCAGGCAGCAGCACTCGCGCCTGAAGGGCAACGCTTCCGTCTTTGTCCCACCCGAGCAATACGCAGGCCTTGTTGTCCTTGAGGACGAGGATCGTGGGCAGCACCGCGTTGTCGATGCGCTCGAGTGCCGTGCGCTGAAGCTTGACCGACATGCCCACCCTGGCCGCGGCGCGCTCTGCAAGGTCGAGCGTCAGCCGCCCGCCATTCTCGGTATCCAGCGGCAGCCCGGCCGACAGCGACGCGCGAGAGGCCGTCTTCCCATGCAGCCGGCAGACCTCGATCAGGCAGTCGAGCAACGGATCGGGATGGATCAGATCCTCTCGCAAACGCTGCACGGTTCCCGAGGTGGTGGTGGGTGTGCTTGCGCTTGCGCTTGGATTGGTCATGGTCAGTAGATGTCGGCGCAGTGGACTTCGTACTGACCGCGGCGTCGATCGTCGAAGTAACGTGTGAGTGTTTCTCTCACAGTACGGAACGCGAGTTGGTCCCAGGGAATCTCGTCTTCGAGAAACAGGCGGGCCTCGATGGTCTCGGGGCCCGGTGCGAAGTCTGTGTCGCGCAATTCGGCACGGTAGAAGAAATGAACCTGTGCTACGTGAACGACGTTGATGACCGTGAAGAGCCCGAGCAGGTCGACGCGCGCGCCGGCTTCCTCCACCGTTTCGCGAACGGCCCCTTCGGCGCTGGTCTCGCCAAGTTCCATGAAGCCAGCCGGCAGCGTCCACAAGCCGTATCGCGGCTCGATGTTGCGGCGGCAAAGGAGCACCTTGTCGTTCCAGATCGGAACCGTGCCCACCACATTGATAGGGTTCTCGTAGTGGATGGTGCCGCAGACCTTGCAGATCGCGCGTTCGCGGTTGTCGTCGAGAGGTATGCCGTAGGGCGCCTCGCCGCCACAGACCTTGCAGTACTTGATGCTGCGTGCTTCGAACATCGCCCCAGTTTAGCCGCGCAAGCAAGTTGCCAACACTGGCATGGCATCATCTCGCGAGCATTCTGGAGGCTTTGTTCGTTCATGGCATATGTCATTCCCATTCCCCGCGTCGCATCGGTCCCCGTCAAGGGCGGCTCGGCCGGCGATGAGTTCCCCGTTCACCGCATCTACTGTGTCGGCCGCAACTATGTCGACCACGCCATCGAGATGGGCCACACCGGCCGCGAGACGCCGTTCTTCTTCATGAAGCCAGCCGATGCGGTGCTGCCCGTCGTCGAAGGCCAGGTGGGCGCAATGCACTACCCGAGCCTCACGAAGAGCCTGCATCACGAGGTCGAGCTGGTGGTGGCGATCGGCAAGGGCGGCCGCGACATCCCGGCGGCCTCGGCCATGGAGCATGTGTGGGGCTATGCGGTCGGGCTCGACATGACGCGTCGCGACTTGCAGAACGACATGAAGAAGCAGGGCAGGCCGTGGTGCATCGGCAAGGGCTTCGACGAGGCCGCACCCATCGGGGCCGTGGTGTCGGTGGCGAATTGCAGCGTCAGTCCCGACACCCGCATTGAACTCAGGGTCAATGGCGAGGTGCGGCAGACAAGCACCATCGGCAAGCTGATCTGGAGCATTCCCGAGATCATCGAGCAGATGTCGCAGGCGTGGGAGCTGGCGCCAGGGGATTTGATATTCACGGGGACGCCGGAAGGTGTTGCCGCCGTGGTCGCAGGAGACACGCTGAGCGCCCGCATCGATGGCGTCGGCAGTCTGGAACTCAACATCATCGGAGGCTGATGCCGTGGCTTTGCAGCTCTACAACTATTTCCGCTCGTCCGCTTCTTACCGGGTCCGTATCGCGCTGGCCCTGAAGGGTCTGAGCTACGACTACGTTCCCGTGCACCTGCTCAAGAACGAGCAGCTCAACCCGCCTTTTTCCGACATCGCGGCGGCAAAGCTCGTGCCGCTTCTCAAGGATGACGATCACGTTTTGGCCCAGTCGCTCGCGATCATCGAATACCTCGAAGAAACGCATCCTGAGCCGCGTCTCTTGCCAGGCGACGCCTTCGCCCGGGCGCGCATTCGCGGCCTTGCGCTCGACATCGCTTGCGAGATTCACCCGATCAACAATTTGCGTGTGCTGCGCTATCTTGTTCATGAGATGAAGATCAGCGACGACGACAAGAGCCGCTGGTACCGGCATTGGGTCGAGACGGGACTCGACACGGTGGAGCGGCAGTTGGCCAGCAGCAAGGACACCGGCCGTTTCTGCCATGGCGACGCACCCACGCTTGCCGAGTGCGTTCTTGTGCCGCAGATCTTCAACGCGCAGCGCATGGACTGCCGCCTCGATCATGTGCCGACGGTCATGCGTATCCACGACGAGTGCATGAAGCATGAGGCCTTCATCAGCGCACAGCCTTCCGCCTGCCCTGATGCATCCTGATTGGCTCATTCCCGACTGGCACGCGCGAGGTGTCGGCGCGGTGATGACCACGCGCCGCGGCGGCTTCAGCCAGCCGCCTTTCGACAGCATGAACATCCGTGTCGGGATCGGCGACGATCCGCAGGCGGTGCACGACAACCAGCGCCTGCTGGCCGAGGCCATGGGCGTGACGCCGGTGTATTTGAATCAGGTGCATGGCACGACTGTCGTGCGCCTCACGGCTGCAGATCTGAAGTCTGGGGCGCCAATCCACGCGGCGGATGCAAGCGTCACGACCAAACATGGCATCGCCTGCGCTGCGCAGGTGGCCGATTGTCTGCCGGTGCTGTTTGCAGCGCCGGGCGCGGTGGGTGCAGCGCACGCGGGCTGGCGGGGCTTGGCTGGCGGCGTGCTTGAAGCCACGGTGAAGGCGGTGTGTGAAGCGGCTGGGTGTCAAGCAGGCCAGGTACAGACATGGCTGGGCGCGTGCATCGGCCCGAGGCACTTCGAAGTGGGCACTGATGTCCTCGAGGCTTTCCAGGTGGATCCGGTGAAGGGCTCACCTTGGTTCCGAGTGCACGCTGATGGCAAATGGATGGCCGATCTGCCCGGACTGGCCCGCGACCGCCTCGCCCGACTTGGCGTGGCATCGATCAGTGGCGGGCATTGGTGCACGGCCGACGACCCGGCCAGGTTCTTCTCATATCGCCGCGATAGAACGACGGGGCGGATGGTCGCCGTCGTCTGGCTGCAGTAGTCCGGCCGTGGCCCGGATGAAATTCGGGATCTGCCTTCGCGAACACCCGAACCCGGGTTTCACCCGGGCGAATCTTCTTTCTTGGCAGCCGCCTCTTCAGGCTGTTGCGCCTCTTCCTTTGCCTCCCAGGCCCGCTGCACACGTCTTCGGTGCGGTGTTCGCATGAGGTACATGACGATCGACAGCGGCAATACCCCGTACAGCAAGAAGGTGAACAACGCGCCCAAAACGGTGCCGTTGGAGCTCGTCGCCTCGGCGACGGCCATCATCAACACCACGTATACCCATGCGATCGCTACGAGATACATGCCAAATTGTGAAAAGCAAAATTACAATATGAAAAATTCTGGATCACGACACCGCCGCCGACTCGACATCTTCAACCGGGTCGTCAACAGTTCCATGAACCGGCGTACAACGTGAATCACATCACATTCCGACTCTGAAGAAGCGAGCAGACGAGTGAGCAGCAATGAGACAGCAGCCCAGGCCGACGCCGCCATGGGCTCATTCCCCGAATTTGACGAATCCGCGCGCGCATTCGGCTCGAACGTTGGCGACATCTTGAAATCCATGTCCGGCCTGAGCCTTCCGCTCCCCGCCGTGAGCCAGGTCCAGTCCGAATACCTGCGGCAGGCCACCGACCTCTGGAACCAGTCGCTCCAGCGCCTGCAGGCCCCTGCGAAGAATGAGTCCAAGTCAACGGCGAACATCGGCGACCGCCGCTTTGCCGCGCAAGACTGGATCGATAACCCCGGCGCCGCCTACATGGCGCAGATGTACCTGCTGAACGCGCGCACCCTGCTGCAATTGGCCGAACAGGTCGAGGGCGATGAGAAGACCAGGCAGCGCATTCGCTTCGCCGTGCAACAGTGGATCGAAGCGGCTTCCCCCAGCAACTACCTCGCACTCAACCCCGAGGCCCAGCGCAAGGCGCTCGAAACCAAGGGCGAAAGCATCGCCCAGGGTCTGCAGCACCTTCTCAAGGACATCCAGCAAGGCCATGTCTCGCAGACGGACGAAAGCGTCTTTGAAGTGGGTCGCAATGTTGCGACGACCGAAGGGACGGTGGTGTTCGAGAACGAGCTGTTCCAACTCATCGAATACAAGCCATTGACCGCCAAGGTGCACGAAAAGCCGATGCTCTTCGTGCCGCCTTGCATCAACAAGTTCTACATCCTCGACCTGCAGCCGGAGAACTCGCTCATCCGCTACACGGTGGAGCAGGGACATCGCCTCTTCGTCATGAGCTGGCGCAATGCCGACGACAGCATGCAACAGCTCAGCTGGGACGACTACATCGAGGAAGGCCCCATTCGTGCGATGCGCGTGGTGCAGGACATCGCCGGCTCGGACACGATGAACACGCTGGGCTTTTGCATCGGCGGCACCATCCTTGCGACCGCGCTTGCGGTGCTGGCGGCCCGTGGAGAAAAGCCCGCGGCCAGCATGACGCTGTTGACTACCTTCCTCGATTTCGAAGAGACCGGCGTGCTCGATCTCTTCATCGACGAGGCCGCCGTGCAAATGCGCGAGATGACCATCGGGGCTGCGAGCCCGAACGAGGGCGGCTTGCTCAAGGGGAGCGAACTCGCATCGACTTTCAGCTTCCTGCGCCCGAATGACCTGGTGTGGAACTACGTGGTCGGAAACTACCTCAAGGGCGAAACGCCGCCGCCCTTTGACCTGCTGTACTGGAACAGCGACAGCACCAACCTGCCGGGCCCCATGTTCTGCTGGTATCTGCGCAATACCTACCTCGAGAACAACCTCATCGAACCGGGCAAGCTCACGGTGTGCGGCGAGGCGCTCGACCTGCGTCTGGTTGATACGCCGGCCTACATCTATGCCTCGAAGGAAGACCACATCGTTCCCTGGGATGCCGCCTACCGCAATACGCAGGTGCTCACGGGCAAGAAGCGCTTTGTGCTGGGGGCATCCGGGCACATCGCCGGCGTGATCAACCCGCCTGCCAAGAAGAAACGCAGCCACTGGATCAGCACCGCCCTGCCATCCAAGGCCGACGCCTGGTTCGACAAGGCAGGTGAGCACCAGGGCAGCTGGTGGCCCGACTGGGCCGAGTGGCTCAAGAGCCATGCCGGCAAACAAATTGCAGCGCCCAAGACACCGGGCAACCGGCAATACAAAACCATCGAACCCGCACCCGGGCGCTACGTCAAGCAAAAGGCCTGATAGCCCTTCGTTTTCATCTCTCGTTCTTGAATCTTGGAGACTGACATGACCGATATCGTGATCGTTGCCGCCGCACGGACCGCAGTGGGCAAGTTTGGAGGTACCCTGGCCAAGACGGCAGCGTCGGAACTGGGTGCTGCAGTAATTACCGACCTGCTCAAGCGAGCCAAGTTGAGCGGCGAGCAGATCAATGAGGTGATCCTTGGCCAGGTGTTGACGGCCGGCGTGGGTCAGAACCCCGCCCGCCAGGCAGTGATCAAGGCCGGGTTGCCCAGCGGCGTGCCGGCGATGACCATCAACAAGGTCTGCGGCTCGGGCCTGAAGGCAGTGATGTTGGCCGCGCAGGCCATTCGCGACGGCGACTCCGAAATCATCATCGCTGGTGGCCAGGAAAGCATGAGCATGTCGCCGCACGTCCTGCCGAATTCGCGCGACGGCCAGCGCATGGGCGACTGGAAGCTGGTCGACACGATGATCACCGACGGCCTGTGGGACGTCTACAACCAGTACCACATGGG
>Ga0136846_1224749_pt1 | contig 11880 bp, 13 predicted proteins | sample HopSoiMetagenom2_FD_96841 | JGI IMG/M metagenome (GOLD analysis project Ga0136846, IMG submission 96841) | Grasslands soil microbial communities from Hopland, California, USA - 2 Assembly 2016 (version 4) | ecosystem: Environmental > Terrestrial > Soil > Grasslands | place: USA: Hopland... | reverse complement strand
TCGACGAGGACGGCGACTTCTGGCTGCTCGGCCGCGTCGACGACGTCATGAACGTCTCCGGCCACCGCATCTCGACGATCGAGGTCGAGAGCGCTCTCGTCGACCACCCCGAGGTCGCCGAGGCGGCCGTCTGCGGCCGCAAGGACGAGCGGACGGGACAAGCGATCGTCGGTTACGTCAGCCTCGTCGGAGGCCGCGAAGGCTCGCTCGAGAAGCTCGAGGAGCTGCGGAACCACGTCGGCAAGAAGATCGGCCCGATCGCGAAACCCGCGAACATCGTCTTCACGCCGGAGCTACCGAAGACGCGGAGCGGCAAGATCATGCGCCGCCTGCTCCGCGACGTCGCCGAGAATCGGGAGCTCGGCGACACGACCACGCTCGCCGACCCCACGGTCGTCGAGGAGATCAAGCAGCGCGCGGCGACGGGTAAGGCCGAGGAGTAAGACCGCGGTCTGCGTGCGGTAGTCCGGCGAAGGCCGGGCTACCGCCGTGGCCGCATCATGTGGTCGCCGGGGCCGCAGTCGCACGCGCTGCGCTGCAAGCCGCAGCCGACGCACACGCTCTGCCACCAGATCCACCACAGGCGAAACAGGCACATGGGCGTGCCGACGGCGAGGAGCGAGAGCGTGACAGCGGGATGAACCACGGGGAAGTTCGAGTCTATTCCGTTGAGCCGCTGTTGAACATCGGCGGCTCGACGGAAGCGCTTGAGGCAAGCGCGAGCAGTTGCTCGAGCGAGTCGAGCTGCGCGAGCGGCGGCTCGCGCTCCCCGAGCGGGAGCCGCAAGCGGTTGTGCCAGCAGACATACATCCCGGCGTCGCGAGCTCCGGTGATATCGGCAGGGGAGCCGGCCACGAACAGCGCCCGCGACGGTTGCACGCCCAATCTGTCGAGGGCGAGCCTGTACGGCTCCGGCCGTGGCTTGTAAGCGCCTGCGGCCTCGGCGGTGACGACGGTGTCGAAGTCGACCCCGACGCGACCGGCTGCGTGTTGTCCGAGCTCTTCGGAGCAGTTCGTCACGACACCGATCCGGACCCGCTCGCGCAATTTTCTGAGCACCCCGGGTGCCTCGGGCCACGGGCCCAGCTGTTCTCCCATTCCACGAACCAGCTCCGCGGCCAGCGTCGGGGGCACGCCGGCGAGCCGCGCCGCCTGCGCGATCGTCTCGACGAACGGGCGGTACCGCCCGGCGGAGTACGCGAGGCGGCTGGACTCCTCCCGCCAGGTCGCGCCCGCTGCCGCGCTGCCGGCGACCTCACGCCAGAGCGGCTCTGAATCCAGGAGCGCCGTGAAGAGATCGAACAGGACCGCGTCGTAGGTCGGCCCGGATGGCCGTGCTGCGTTAACGGCCGAGCCGCGTGCGGCGGCGGATCCCGAGCCGGCGCTGCAGCGCACGGTCCTCCTGGCCGTCCCGGATCGCCGCCCACACGAACATCGCCCCGGCGATCGCGGCCGGAATCACCACCACCAGCACGATGACGATGACGACGGCAACGGTGTCCATGGGACCAGTGTGCCTTGCGGCGTTTACTTCATTTTGTATAGCCTCGCCTCAACGCGACGAAAGGAGCCGAGATGCCGACGATCGACGAGCTGGTCGACAACGCAGAGGCGTACGCCGAGCGCTTCGACGGCGGTGAGCTGCCGCTCCCGCCCGCGAAGCGGATCGCCGTCGTTGCGTGCATGGACGCGCGGCTCAATCCCTACGGCCTGCTCGGGCTCCGGGAGGGCGACGCGCACGTGATCCGGAATGCCGGCGGCGTGATCACCGACGACGAGATCCGGTCGCTCGCGATCTCGCAACGGCTGCTCGGTACGGAGGAGATCATGCTGATCCACCACACCGACTGCGGCATGCTCACCTTCGCGGACGACGACTTTCGCCGTCAGGTCCAGGACGACACCGGCATCAAGCCGGAGTGGGCAGCCGAGACGTTCGTCGACCTCGACGAAGACGTGAGACAGTCGATCGCGCGGATCGAGGCGAGCCCGTTCATCCCGCGCAAGGACCAGATCCGCGGCTTCGTCTACGACGTCCACACCGGCCGGCTGCGCGAAGTCGAATAGCGCGCCGCCTGCCGTGAATCGCTCCGCGCGGCGAGGAACGGATGGCTGCCGACGGAAGCGGCGTTTCTACCCGTGAACTGGATCCCGAAGGCGCTCGCCGTCGCACTCACGCTCCTCGTACTGGGGGCGGCCTGTAGCTCGGGCTCCCGGCGCAGAGATCCGCCGGTGCTGGTGCCCTGGCACCGGATCGGCGACATCGCGCTCGGGGCGCCGACGGAGCGTGTGCTCCGGGAGTACGGCACGCAACCCGATCTGGGCTATCGGCTGCACGGGGGCAGGATTCAAGTCACCTTCGACGGCGGCCGGGTAGCCGGGATCTGGTTCTCGACGCCGTACTACCGGACGAAGGCCGGTTTCGGCGTCGGGAGCAGGATCCCGCTCGGTCCGTGCCACCGCACGAAGGCGAGCCGGTGCGAGCATCGGTGGCACGGGTTCGTCTGGAATGCGTGGGTCAGGGAGAAACCGTGCAACTGCTGGGTGAAGGTCGGCGTGGGGTCGCGTCCGCTCGCCGCGACGGCGAACAACTTCTTGAAGCCGTGGTTCTTCATCGACGTTCGCCGCGGCCGCATCAGCAGCTTCTACTTCGCTTCGAAGTTCGTCGACTGACGCGTCACGTCCTCGCGCCGGAACCGTGCCGAAACACGAACGGACACTTTCGGCGCGCGGCGCGCTCGTCTATTCAGAACGGCGACCCGTTCTCTAGACCGATCGGAGCGCACAGATGCATCGACTCCTCCTGCTCGCACTTGCGTCAGCATTACTCCTCCTTCCGAGCACGGCCGGCGCGAGCACGTCCGGCCTCGTTGTCACCCAGGTTTACGGCGGCGGCGGTAACGGCGGCGCCACGTTCCAGAACGACTTCGTCGAGCTCTTCAACGGCGGCGCAACCGCCGTCGACATCTCAGGCTGGACGGTGCAGTACGCGACCGCGGCCGGAACATCGTGGCAGACGACGCCGCTGACGGGGACGATCCCCGGTGGACGCTATTACCTCGTTCAGCTCGCGTCGAGCGCAGCCGTCGGCGCGCCGCTGCCGGCTCCCGACGCGACCGGAACGAGCAACCTCGCGGCGACGAGCGGGAAAGTCGCCCTCGTCCGCAGCGCGACCGCGCTCACGTGCGGAGCGTCCGCCGGCACGTGCGCAGCGGATCCGTCCGTCGAGGACCTCGTCGGCTACGGGAGCGCGAGCGACTTCGAAGGCACCGGCTCGGCGCCCGCTCCGTCGAACATCTTGGCGGCCCGCCGCGCGAGCGAAGGTTGCAGCGACACGGGCGACAACGCTGCGGATTTCACGGCCGCGACCCCCGACCCGCGAAACGTCGTCTCGCCTGCACACGCGTGCAGCGGCGCGCCGGCAGCCGGTCCCGGCGGCGCGGTGCACGTCGACGTCGACGTCGCATCCGCGTTGTCGCTCTCGCTCGACCGCCCCTCGCTCAGCTTCGGCACGACGGGCGCCGGCGCCACGCCTGCACCGATCGCCGAAAACGTGACGGTCTCGAGCAACAACACCACGGGCTACTCGCTTGCCGTTGCGCGCACCGCCTTCGCGCCCCGCGATCTGCCGCTGGCGATCGGCGCAACCGCTCCCGCCGGCGCGAGCCTTGGCCCGGCGCTCGCAGGCGGCGCGCTCGTTCCGATTCCCGTGCAGCCCGCACCGGCGCTGACGCTCGGCACCAGGGACTCGCCCTCCGCAGGGACGGGCGACACCTGGCCGACGCGGCTCGGCTTTTCGGCCGCTCTGCCATCCGTACCGACCGGCCGCTACAGCGCGACCGTGACCTTTACCGCGATCGCACGGTGAAGTTCGCCTTTGCCGCTGCCGTCGCCGTTGCGGCGACGACCCCCGTCTCCGCCGCCGCGGTGAGCGCCGCCCCCGTGGCGCTCACCGTGTCGCCGGCGCACGCGGTAGTTCTGGCACCCGCCTCACGCACGCTCCAGGTGAGCAACCTCGGCAGGGAGAGGGTCGCCGTCGAGGTCTCCTGGCGGCCCCTCGGCTACCACGTCGGTTCGAACCGCTGGCTCAGCATCGCACCGCGCCGCGTTGTGCTTCGCGGCGGCGCGCGCGCCGTGCTGACCCTGCGCGCGGGTCCCGGTGCAAGCCCGGGCGACCATCAGCTGCTCGTGCTCGTGACCGGAAGGCCGGTCGAGCGCGGCCGCCTCGCCGTCCAGCTACGTGTGGGCGTCCGCGTGCGTATCCGCGCCCCAGGTCGACTCGTGCGCAAGCTCGCCGTCGACGGGCTGCGCGCTCGACGCTTCAACCGACAGCGCGCGCTACTCGTCTCGCTTGCGAACCACGGGAACGTCACCGAGCAACTACGTGGCCGCCTCACGGTCACGCTCGTCGACCGCACGCGCGTCATCTCACGGCTGCGGCTCGGCCGCGCCCGCGAGCTCTATCCGGGCACGCGTGCGGTGGTCGTCCTGCCCTACGCGGGCCGCGCACGCGGTGTCCTCACGGCGATCGTCACTCTGCGGATCGGTTCGAGCGGCCATCCGCTCGAACGACGCTACCGCCTCTTGCTTTGACCGAGGCGCAGAGTCCGCGGCCGTGGTTTCCCACGGCCGCGGACCTAACCCGTAGATCAGGGAAGCGTCACGTAGTTCGCGAGGAACTCGCGCGCCGATGCGGTGTCGACGCGATAGTCGACGTTCGTGGAGCGGCACGGCGTGTCGCCCGTGATCGTCGTCGCCGCGACGATGCGCGTCTCGCTCGAGCCCGCGCCGAGGAAGTTCGGGCCGCCCGAGTCGCCGTAGCAGGTACCGCCGTTCCCCGTCGACGCGTTCTGCGAGATGCGCAGCCAGGAGTCGTTGCCGGGCGCGGAGTTGAGCGTGCCGACCGCCACGTAACGGATGTCTGCGTAATGGAACGTCTTGCCGCCGGGACCGTTCGTCACCGCCTGAGCCCCGTACCCGACGGACGTGAACTTCTGGTCTCCGGAAAGCGTGCTCAACGAGTTCGCCGCCGGCAGCCGTGCGGGCGTGATTGCGCGAACGGCCTTGTCGAGGACGACGACGGCGATGTCGTGCGGGTCGCTCTGCGACTTGCGGTATGCCGGATCGCCGTGCCACGTGCCCCAGTACGTCGTGCTCGTCGCGCGATCGAACGACGACGCGAACGTCACCTCGACGCGGGTGACTCCTTCATCGCAGTGCTCGGCCGTCAAGAAGACGCGCGGAGCGATCAGCGTCCCGGTGCACTCCTCCCACGTCCCGTCGGGGAACGCTTGCTGGGCAAGCAGGGCGCCGACCTCGGGGTGGCCGTTGCCGTCGGGCTGGCCGTTCGTGATCGCAAGGGCGCCTCCGACCACGATGAGCGTCGCAAAGATCGCGGCAAACGCCGCGAGGATGTGCCTCTTCAAGATTCCCTCCCCTTGGACTGTCCGGGCAGAGTAGACGCCGGATAGCCGAACGTCTACCGGCTCTCGAGCCAGTCCATGTGGAAGCTCCCACCGAGCTCAGCCGCGACGTGCTCCCGCGAGAAGCTCGAGGCCGGCTGGTCGCTCTGCCTGAGGAACCGGATGCTCATGGCGAGCGTGATGACGCAGCCCGCCGACTCGGCACGGCGGGCCGATCACCACGTCGACGCCGCGCGCGAAGTGCAGGAGCGGCGGCCCGGCGAGCGTCAGCCCGGGCGGGGCAAGCGTGTTGACCTCGATCGCCGCGTCGGCCGCCTGCAGCAGCCACGGCGGATGAGCGACCTCGGCGCTGACGAGGTCGCCCGCGCGCCGCGCGAAGAGGCGGTAGCGCTCGACCAGCCATTCCTCGAGCGAACCGCGCTCGGCCGGGACGGCGGGCCCGATCGGCTCGTAGCTCGCGACGAACGCGCGGTCCGCATGGACGCTCGCGTAGTAGACGCGCGAGCCGTGCCGCGCCACGATCATGTCGGCGCGGCGGTAGGCCAGACCGTAGAGCGCGCGTCCGACAGCGACGAACAACGGGCTCGAGGTGTCGAGCGTGACGAACCAGACGCCGCGCCGCTCGCCGACGCGTACGTACGTGCGGAGGTTCAGCTCCGGGATCGAGCCCAGGCCTCGAGGCGGAAAGAGGCCGCCCGCGCGCGTGTCGCTCATCCGGAACGCAACGACGCCGACCCACGAACGGCCGTCGCGAACGTCCGGTTGGACACCCGCGGGGAGCAGCGCCCGAAGCTCGTCCGGATCCACCGGCCAGTGGGCGAAGAGAAGGTCGTCCCAGCGCTGTGAGAGAAACGTGTTAATCAGTTGATTAAAGCATATGATTAAAGGCGATGCAAGCACCTGACGGCACGAGGAACCAGATCCTCCGGGCGGCCTTCGACACGCTCGAGGACAAGGGTTTCGCGGCCGCCACCTCACGGGCCGTCGCCGAGCGCGGCGGCTTCAACCAGGCGCTCGTCTTCTACTACTTCGGCAGCATGGACGCCCTGCTGTTGGCGGCGCTCGACTGGACGAACGAACGGCGGCTGAGCGCGTACAGGGCGGCGCTCGCCGACGCGAAGACACTCGACGAGGTCTTCGCAACGGCGGCTCGCCTGTTCGAGGAGGACCGTGAGTCGGGTCACGTCACGGTCGTCTCGCAGATGATCGCGGGGAGCGTCGCCCGCCCGGAGCTTGCGCCCGAGACCCTGAAGCGGATGCAGCCGTGGCTCGAGCTCTGCGAGCAGACGCTCGAACGCGTGCTGGGCACCTCGCCGCTGGCGCAGGCTCTCCCGACGCGCGACCTCGCCTACGCAATCGTCAACTTCTACCTCGGCGCCAACCTCCTCACGCACCTCGAAGGCGATCGCGCCCGCGCCGACGAGCTGCTCGCGCGACTCCGCGCGCTCGAGCCGTTGGCAAGCGGGTTGCTCTAGTCCGAAGGCGCCTCGACCTGCACCTTGAACCAGTCCTCGCCCGGCCGCGCCGTGTGCTTCCGCGACTCCATTCGCCAGACGACCAGGCCCACGAGGACGAGGGCCGCCACGCTGCCGATGGCAAAACGGCGGTCCTCCGCCAGCACAAACACGACGAACACCGCGATGGCGGACGCGCCGGCGAACCGCCGGGCCCAGTAGATCTTCGCTGGCAAGGGTGATGCCGAGTGCTCGACGACGGCGCCGCGGGCATCCAGCAGGTGCCGGTGACGCTCTCGCTTGCGAAACGTCTCGACCACGACGCCCCCGTCTGCCACGTTTCGCACGCGCACGCTGGCCTCGTCACCGGCGTCGCACAGGTCCTCGACCGCGGCGAGTTGCGCGACCGTCCGCGGCTCCCAGCCACCGAGGCGATACGGGATCCGCGCCGACACCATCCCGGGCGCGGCGAGCTCGCGCCAGTCTTGGCTGATCAAGGCGCCGCAGAGCACCAGGCCGAATGCAATGAACAACGGGCCGCCCATCCAGGGCGTCGAGTTCTCCGGTCGGAAGATGAAGCCCGCAGCCACGATCACCGGAATGCCGGCGAGGCCCGCGCGCGTCAGCTTGCGGCCGGCGCGATATCTCCGTGAAGGTGCGCGCGTCTCGACCTGTTCGGTGGCACCCGACGCGTATGCGACATAACGCTGGAACGCCCCGCCCTTACGCACGAGGAGCTCGGTCGACTCGTCTGCGGCGTCGCACAGCAGGCAGGCATCCGGCTTCAACTCCTTCGCGAGGCTAAGCGCCGCCGCGACCGACTCGCCGGTCGGGAAGCGGTCTCGACCCCAGATTTCGCCTGCCATGCGGTCTCCTGGACCGCACGAAAGCACAACTCAGCGGAATTGCAACAGACGGCTACTCGAGCACGTCTTCGCCGTGCATCAGCACGCGGCGGATATCCAGCGAGTCGTCGAGCACGACGACGTCGGCGACGGTTCCGGGCGCGAGCGTCCCGAGCTCCGGACGAGCGGCGATCCGCGCAGGCAGCGCCGTCGCCGCCGACAACGCCGCCTCGAGCGGCGCGCCCAACGCCACGAGGTTGCGCACCGCGTCGATCATGCAGACGGTGCTGCCCGCGAGCACGCGTTCGGCATTCCGCGCGACGCCGTCCTCGACCTCGAAGTCGACGCCGGCGATCGTGTAGGTGCCGTCACCCGCGTGCGCGGCCGCGATCGCATCCGTCACGAGCGCCACCCGGCCGGCGGCCGCCTGCCACACGAGCCGCGCAGTGTCGTCCGCGAGGTGCACGCCGTCGAGAATCACCTGGACGACGACGTCGTCCGTCACCAGGGCGGCTCCCGCGAGCCCCGGCTCGCGCGCGGCGAACGGCCGCATCGCGTTGAAGATGTGCGTCACGGTCTTGACGCCACGGGCGAACGCTTCGCGCGCCTCGGCGGCGGTCGCGTCGGAGTGACCGCAAGAGACGGTCACGCCGCGCTCGCGGAGCAACTCGACGAGCTCGAGCGCGCCGGGCAGCTCGGGTGCAAGCGTCACGTGACTCACCGGCCCGGCGGCCAGGAGCCGCTCCAGCAGCGCGCGGTCCGGATCGCGGCGCGCATCCGCCGGATGCGTGCCCAACCGCTCCGCGGAGATGAACGGCCCCTCCAGGTGCGCGCCGAGCACACGAGGCGCGACGCCGTTTGCGGGCACCTCTGCGAGCGCACCGACGAGCTCCTGCTCCGGCGAGGTGATGAATGTCGGCTGGTACGCCGTCACGCCGCACTCGAGCAACGCCTTCCCCGCAAGGCGATAGCCGTCCGCATCGGCGGAGAAGAAGTCGACGCCGGCGAACCCGTTGACCTGCAGGTCGACGAAGCCGGGAGACGCGATCCCGCCCCCGTTCGGCGACCCGAGCCCGACGGCGGCGATCTTTCCGTCCGCGACTTCGACGTCGCCCGGCAGCAGCGTGCCGTCGACCAGCGCTGCCCCGACGCCGAGCCGCATCGCTAGCCCGCCACTCCGGCCACGGCCGGAACATCCGCCGTCGGGAGGGCGGCACCCGTCTCGAGGTCGAAGAAGTGCAGCAAGCGTGGGTCGATCGCCACCTCGACCGCTTCGCCCGGCGTGAGGAGGAGGTGCCGGTCGAAGCGGCCAAGGAGCGTCACCGACCGCTCGAGCTCCTCGACGCCGAGGGACGGTCCCGGGGGCTGGGCCGCGGCGTCGACGAGATCTGCCCGCTCGAGCGGGGTTGCGGCGATCTCGATGTGGACGAGTTGCTCTGCGCCGAGAGCCTCGACGAGGAGGACGCGCCCGCCCACGTGCGCGCCGTCCCACCCGGAAGCCTCGCGCACTTCTTCGGGGCGGATGCCGACCACGACACGCCGCCCCTTGTAGTCGCGCAGCGACCGCGCGCCGAGGTCGAGGCGCGTGTCGCCGAAGACGAGCTGCGCTCCGTCGGATTCGACATCCGCCTCGAACAGGTTCATGGGCGGCGAGCCGACAAAGCTGGCGACGAAGAGGTTGGCCGGCAAGTCATACAGGCGCTGGGGCGTGTCGACCTGCTGCAGGATGCCGTCGCGCATCACGGCGACTCGGTCGCCCATCGTCATCGCCTCGACCTGGTCGTGCGTGACGTAGAGCGTCGTCACTTCCAACGCCTTCTGGATGCGCGCGATCTCCGCGCGCATCTGCACGCGCAGCTTGGCGTCGAGGTTGGAGAGCGGCTCGTCCATCAGGAACGCCTTCGGCTCGCGGACGATCGCGCGCCCCATCGCCACCCGCTGCCGCTGGCCGCCGGAAAGCTGCGACGGCCGGCGGTTGAGCATGTCCGCGAGCCCGAGCTTCCGCGCGATCTCCTCCACCCGTCTGCGCTGCTCGTCCTTCGGCACCTTGCGCATGCGCAAGCCGAAGGCGAGGTTCTCGTAGACCGTCTTGTGCGGGTAGAGCGCGTAGTTCTGGAAGACCATCGCGATGTCGCGGTCGCGCGGCGCGAGCTCGTTGACGACGCGGTCACCGATGCGGATCTCGCCCTCGGTGATCTCCTCGAGGCCCGCGACCATGCGCAACGCCGTCGTCTTGCCGCAGCCTGACGGCCCGACCAGCACGACGAACTCGCCCTCGCCGACCTTCAGGTTGAGATCCCGGACTGCGGGGGTGTCCCCGTAGCTCTTCGAGACGTGGACGAACTCGATCTCAGCCATGATGCTCCTGCCGGTCGTGCCGTCGTAGGAGCATCAGCCCTTGACCGCCCCTGCGGTGAGCCCGAACGCGATCTTCCGCTGCACGAGGACGAAGAAGACGATCACCGGCAGCGAGCACATGGTCGCGCCGGCCATCAGCGGCCCCCAGTCGGTTCCGCGCAGCGTCGTGAACGATGCGAGCCAGACCATCAGCGTCTGCTTCTCGGGCGTGTGCAGGAAGACGTACGCGATGATGAACTCGTTCCACGCCTGGATGAACGCGAAGATCGACGTCGCCACCAGGCCGGGCCCGAGCAGCGGGAGCAAGATCCGCACGAACGCGCCGAAACGCGTCGCGCCGTCGACCATCGCCGACTCCTCCAGCTCCTTCGGCACGCCGAGCAGGAACCCCCGCAGCGTCCACACAGCGAACGGCAGCACGAACGTCAGGTACATGACGATCACGCCCGAGAGCTTGTCGACCTGATGGACACGCGACATCAGGATGTACAGCGGGATGATCAGCGCCGCGAGCGGGACCATCTGGACGCCGAGGATCACCACGATGAACGGCTTCCGTCCGTAGAAGCTGAACTTCGCCAGCGCCAGCGCCGCGAGGAACGCCAGCACGAGCGAGAGGACGACGACGACGGTGGTGACGATCAGGCTGTTCTTGACCGCATTCCAGAAGAACTGCTGGTGGATCGCGTCGGTGAAGTTGGAGAGGACCGGATGGGTCGGGATCCACTGCGGCGTGTAGCTGAGGATGTCGTGCCCCGGCTTGAACGCCGTCGAGACCATCCAGTAGACGGGGAACACCATCACCGCGAGCACGACCAGGCCGAGCACGTTCCACCCGGCCTTGCGCAGGCGCTTGCGCGAGCGCGGCCGCGTCACGGCCGGCGCGACGGGCGTCGGCGCGATTTGCGTGACGGAGCTCAATTGACCTCTCCGGTGCGCAGCATCTGGCGCAGATAGATCAGCGTTGCCATGAACATGAACAGCACCATCACGACGGCGATCGCGGCGCCCAGGCCGTACTCGCTGATCTGGAACGACTGGTGGAATGCGTAGATCGCCATCGTGTAGTAGTCGCTCGAGGGTCTCGCGTCGAGCATCACCCAGATCTGCTGGAAGACCTGGAAGTCCCAGATGATCGACAGGCTCGTGAGGATCACGAAGATCGGCTTCAGCAACGGCAGCGTCACCTCGCGAAAGATCGCCCACGGCCTCGCCCCGTCGATCGCCGCCGCCTCGAGCAGTTCGTGCGGCACCTGCGCGAGCCCGGCGTAGACGGTGATCGTCACGAACGGAATGGCTCCCCAGACGATCAGCAGGGTGAAGACGCCGAACCCGGTCCACGGGTTCGCGAACCAGTCGTGCCGTACGAAGTCGCCGAGGTGCAGCTTCGTCAGCGTCCAGTTCGCAACGCCGAACTGGTAGTCGACCATCCAGCGCCAGATGTTCACGGCGACGATCACCGGCACCGCCCAGACGAGCACGAGCCCTGTGGTGAGCGCGATGCGCACCCACCGGCTCACCTGTAGCAGCAGCAACGCGATCGCCGTGCCGAGCACCATCGTCAGCGAGACGCACACGATCGTGAAGACGAGCGTGCGCAGCACGACGTGCCAGAACTCCCCGTCGTGGAAGATCGATGCGTAGTTCGCCGTGCCGATCCACCGCCCCTTGTGCCTGATCAGCTCGAACAGCCCGTACTTCTGGAACGAGAGCGCGACGATCTTGTATAGCGGGTACCCGAGCACCGCGACGATCACGGCGACCGTCGGGACCATCAGGGCGTACGGCGTGACGCCGCTG
>Ga0136846_1239490_pt1 | contig 11881 bp, 10 predicted proteins | sample HopSoiMetagenom2_FD_96841 | JGI IMG/M metagenome (GOLD analysis project Ga0136846, IMG submission 96841) | Grasslands soil microbial communities from Hopland, California, USA - 2 Assembly 2016 (version 4) | ecosystem: Environmental > Terrestrial > Soil > Grasslands | place: USA: Hopland... | reverse complement strand
GCCGGCGGCAAACGTCGAGCCCGCCACGAAGGCCCCGCCGGCACGCGCGGGCGCCGCGGAGCCGCCGCCACCAGCGGCCGTGCGGAAGCTTTCGTACCGCGAGCAGCGCGAGTTCGAGGAGCTGCCGGCGCGCATTGACGGTCTCGAGGCCGAGCAGCGCGCCCTCCAGGCCGCTGTTCAGGATCCGCTGTTCTACACGACGGGTGCCGAGGCGATTCAAGCGTCGCTCGCGCGCCTGGAGGCGGTCGGGTCCGAGCTGGCCACCGCGTATGCACGCTGGGACGAGCTCGACGCCCGGGCTAATCGTAGTAGCCCGGCGCCTTCTTCAGCTTCGCGTTCGCGTTGAAGTCGTGCTGTATCCAGAGCTGGGCGCCCGTCTTCTCGAGAAACACATCGAGCGCTTCCCGTGAGGCCGCGGTCTGCTTTTCATCGGCGTCGAACGTCGGGATCCGGTTTAGCGTGCGTTCCTCCGGGTAGTGATAGAGATCGCCCGAGACGACGACCGGCCCGGTGTTCGCGAGCTTCACGAAGAGCACCTGGTGGCCCGGCGAATGACCGGGCGCCCACTTCAGCACCACCGTCCCGTCTCCAAACACGTCGCGGTCGTCCGTGCCAATCGCGATCGTCTTGCTGTTCCGCAGCGCCGAATACGTCGACGGCTGGAGCAGATCGGGCGGCTTGGCGGCGAACATCGCCTCGCGCTCGACGGCCCGCACGAGCCAGGTCGACGCCGCGAAGAGATTGGCGTTGGCCGTGTGGTCGTAGTGGTAATGCGACAACGCTAGAAATGTAATGTCGGCGGGAGCGTAGCCGGCCGACGCCAACTGCGACGTGAGTGTCCGCGCCGATGTCACGAACCGTTCCGCGTTGTTGGGCAACACGATTCGGTACCGCTTCGCCACGGATCCTGCCGGTGAGCCCTCGATGTCCGAATCAGGAACGGCGCCGGCGTCCCAGATCAAAGTTCCCCGCGGATGGACGACGAGGTAGCACGCCACCGACATGTCGGTGGTCGCCATCTCCTGGCGCGTCAGCCGGAACCGGCTGACATCGCCGCCTTCGAGGCGGCCGCAGTCAAACACGTAGAGCCGCGGCGATTTCGGCTGCGGCGCGCGCTGCGCTACAACGGAGAAGCCGGCGGACGCCAGCAGCAGGACCGTCAGAAGGCTTTTCACGCTTCTCATAGCCGCGCATCTTACCTTTTGTGCGACCTTGCGTTAAGCTCGGTGCATGAAGCGCAGCTCGTGGGGATTCCTCATCGCCCTCGCCGTTGTCTCGTGCAATCGCACGCCACCGGAACTTCAAGCCGTCGTGGATGCCGCCGACGCGCTGGGCGGGCGCGAGAAGATTCTGGCATTCAAGACGTTGAGCATGGAGGGGGAAGGCTCGGCGGCCAACCTCGGACAGAACACGATGCCGGATTCCGAGCTGCCGGTGTGGAAGGCGACGGAGTTCCGACGCTCCATTGATTTCCCGAACAATCGCATGCGGGTTCAGCAAACCCGGACGGCGCAGTTCCTGTTCGCGGGCGCCAACACGCAGCGGCTCGACCAGGGCCTCGACGGCGACGTGGCGTACAACGTCGGCATGGACGGCCAGGCGACGCGCGCGGGCGTCGACGCGGCGCGCGACCGGCGCATCGAACTGCTGCACAATCCGATCGCGATCGTCAGGGTGGCGCTCGATGCGCCAGGCGCGAAGGTCAGCGGGCTGCGCGTGGCCCAGAACCAGAAGATTGTCGAGGTCAAGACCGCCGCGGGCGACGTGCTGACGCTCGCCATCGACGCCACCACCAACCTCCCGACGCGCGTCACGTCGATGGCAGATAATCCGAACATCGGCGACGTCGCGATTGATACGGCGTTTGCCGACTATGAAGACGTCGGCGGGGTGAAATTGCCCCGCCGGTACACGACGACCATCGACAAATATCCCCAGTCCGAGCTGACGGTCGCCAAGTACTCGATCGACGGCGCCACGCCCGAACTGGCGGCTCCCGCCGCCGCGAAAGCAGCGCCGGTCCCTCCGGTTCCCGCGGTAGTCGTCACGGCGGAACCGGTGGGAAAGGGCATCTGGTGGCTGGCCGGATCGGGCAACCACCGCAGCGTCGTGTTCGAGTTCGACAATCACCTGACGCTGTTCGAAGCGCCGCTCAACGAAGCGCGATCGAAGGCCGTGATCGACAAGGCCCGGACGCTGTCAACGAAGCCGCTGACCCAGGTGGTCGTCTCCCATCACCATTTCGATCATTCCGGCGGCCTTCGCGTCGCCGTCGCCGAAGGGCTCACCATCGTCACCTACAAGGCAAACGAGGAGTTCTTCAAGGATCTGGTCGCCCGCCCGCACACGATCGTTCCCGACGCGCTCGCCAGGAATCCCCAGCCGCTGAAGCTCGTCACCGTGGACGACATGATGACGATGAAGGACGCGGCGATGGAGGTCCAGCTGTATCATCTGCGCGACAATCCGCGCGAAGGCACCAACCTGTTCGCCTACATCCCCCGCGACCGCATCCTGGTGCAGGCCGACCTCTACGATTCCACCTGGATGTACCATTTCTGGGGAGAGAACGTCATCGCCAACATCGAAAAGATCAGGAAGCTGCGGGTCGATAAGCAGGTGCCGATTCACGGCAGCATTCAGAGCTACCGCGATATGGTGAAAACGATCAGGGCCGCGCCGAAGGCGGTCGTGGACTGAGGCGTCTTCTTACCTGGCGAGGGTGATCGGAATTTCCGCGGCGTAGAGCATCGTGCGGTCGTTGTCGCGAGCGGCCCATTTCATCAGCGTGCCCGCGCTGGGCTGAACGGTGCCGTCAAAGACGACCTTGCCATTCGACGTCACCCTGATTGCCTGGGTCAAATCGAACACGTCAGGCGAAATCAGCAGCGTGAACGCAGCCACTCCCCGCGTGATCGCCTCGATCGCGTTCCCGTTGCGCACGAGATCGACGCGCCCGGCCGCCTCGCGGTGATTGAAGAGCGGCAAGACCGTCGCGTCGTTCGGGGTGAACTCGTTCACATCCGGCAAGTGTCTGGGATCGCTCTTCTGGGAGCCCAGCTTGTCGATCACGACCCAATGAGCGCGGTTGTGTTTCAGGTTGGACGTTTCCCACGTCAGCCGGGCGGGCGACGGGTCCCGCGGGTGTTCGCTGGCGAATCGCTCGAACGCGTCCTTGAGGTCAGGCCACCACGCGGTGTTGTGCTCCCCGAGCGGCTGCGGGTGGTACTCGATGCTCACGCCGGCTCTTTTGAGGTGCATCACGTATGGCTCGACCGCGGCCGTCGGATACAGGCGGTCCCGCCCGCCATTGACGACGAAAAACGGCTTATTGCGGAGATTGTTGGGATAGAGCTGATCGTGAATCCCGGTATCGACGTTGGCGAGCACCATGATGAAGCCGTTGAGCGGCAGGAAGCTCGCGAACGGTGTCGTCTCGCGCATCGCCAGGTAATATGCCCCCGTCGCGCCATCTGACACCCCGGACACGACAATGCGGTTTTCGTCGATGTTGTACGTCCGCTTGAGCGTGTCGACGATCGCGTTCATGTTGAGAACCTGGTCTTCGCTCCACCATGGCGCGTCAGTCCAGCCGTACGGGATCACGTAGAACTGCTCGGCGCCCGCGAGCGCGCCGATATCTCCCGAGTTGCGAGGTTGATTCGTCGAACGTCCCATCACGCCGCCATGCAGCTGGAAACGGACCTGGTAGCGGCGTGACGGGTCGTAGGACGCCGGCACCGTGACGGCGTAGTAGTGCTCGACCCTGTCGTCCGTCCGGTTGGTGAGCATGACGACGCCGGACTTCTGGGCGGCGTAGCTGCGTCCGGTTTTCAGGCGCTTCAGCGCTTCGTCGTAGCCGATGCCGGTGCTCAGTACCGTATCAACCGCGCGGCCGGCCTCGGCAGGCGTCCGTGCGTCCCAGAACGTCGCGAACGCGGCGGTGGTTTTATCCGCCGACTGGCCGTGCGCGACGAGCGACCACACCACAACCGCGGCGGCGAGGCCCACGGCGGCGGTCGCAGATCGAATCGGCGTCATAGGGGGAATATAGTACTGTAGTGCCCAGGGAACCCCAGATTTATGTCCTCGAGCACAGTCCCAGTTCCTGCCGCCGTCGCCGTTGCGCGCGTTCCGTTGTGGATTGACGGACAACACGCGAGCGCGCACGGCGCCCGGCACGGGATCGTCACCAATCCGGCGACAGGCGAGACGATCCGCGCGGTGCCGTTCGCCGATGCCGCCGACGTCGACGCAGCGGTGAAGGCGGCGGCCGCAGCCTTTCCGGCGTGGCGGGCGACGCCGCCACTGAGGCGCGCGCGCATTCTGAATCGATTTCGCGAGCTCGTCGAACAACATCAGAAAGAACTGGCCACGCTGGTCAGCGAGGAACACGGCAAGGTCTTTCTCGATGCGATGGGATCGGTACAGCGAGGCCTCGAGGTGGTCGAGTTCGCCGCCGGCGCTCCCCAGCTGCTCAAAGGCGACCACGCCGAATCGGTCGGCCGCGGCGTCGACGCGCACAGCCGCCTGCAGCCCATCGGTGTGTGCGCGGGGATCACGCCGTTTAACTTCCCGGCCATGGTGCCGATGTGGATGTTCCCGATGGCCCTCGCGTGCGGAAACACCTTCGTGCTGAAGCCTTCCGAAAAGGTGCCGTCCGCGAGCGTGCGACTGGCGGAGCTGCTCAAAGAGGCCGGATTGCCCGACGGCGTGTTCAACGTGGTGCACGGAGACAAGGAGGCGGTGGACGCGATTCTCCATCACCCCGACATCAAGGCCGTGTCGTTTGTCGGGTCCACTCCGATCGCGAAATACATTTACTCGACCGCCGCCGCGCAGGGCAAACGTGTCCAGGCGCTTGGCGGCGCAAAGAACCACGCCGTCGTGCTGCCCGATGCGGATCTCGAGTTCACGGTCGACGCCCTCATGGGAGCTGCGTACGGATCGGCGGGCGAGCGCTGCATGGCGATTTCGGTGGTCGTCGCCGTGGGCGCTGTCGCGGATCCGCTCGTGGCCGCGCTGGCCGCGAGGGCGCGTCAGCTGAAAATCGGACCGGGTGCTTCGGAAGGCATGGACATGGGGCCGCTGGTGACCGCCGCCCATCGCGATCGCGTGAAGGGCTACATCGACGCGGGCGCAGCCGCGGGCGCGTCGCTCGTCGTGGACGGGCGCGGCCACGTGGTACCGGGGTTCGATCGCGGGTTCTTCCTGGGGCCGACGCTTTTCGATCGCGTCACGCCTGAAATGACCATCTACACGGACGAAATCTTCGGGCCTGTCCTCGTGGTGCTGCGCGTTCAGTCACTGGACGAGGCGATTGCCCTCATCAACCGGAATCCGTACGGCAACGGCACGGCCATCTTCACCGCATCGGGTGGTGCGGCCCGGAAGTTCGAGGACGAGATCGAAGTAGGGATGGTGGGGATCAACGTTGCCATCCCCGTTCCGATGGCGTTCTTTTCATTCGGCGGCTGGAAACAATCGCTCTTCGGCGACCTCCACGTCTACGGCGTGGAAGGCATTTCGTTCTACACACGCACGAAGGCGATTACCACGCGGTGGCCGGCACGCGACGCGGTCTCGGCGGGGTTTCACATGCCGACGACGGGGTGAGCGGTGGCGCTGAGGGGCGGCCGCCTCGCTCTCCTCCTCGTCCTCTGCGCGGCTGGCGCCCCGACAGGATCGGCCCAGACGCCCGCCGCGTCGTCTGCGCCCGAACCACAAACGGAAGCCGTCTGGACCTGCCCGGTTCACGCTGTCGTCGCTGAAAAAGGGGCAGGCAGGTGTCCCATCTGCAGGCGCGACCTCGTACCGGTGACGGCGACGGTGACGTGGACCTGCGCGGACCGTCCAGAAATCGATCGTCGGGCGCCGGGCAGGTGCCCCGATGGATCCGCCATGGAGCCGCGCTACACGCAGTCGACGCACGCGAATCACAATCCGCGGCATGGCGGCCTGTTTTTCATGGCGCCGGACCTCTGGCATCACCTCGAAGGCGCGTATCTACAGGACGAGATCTTTCGGGTTTATCTGTACGACGACTACACGAAGCCGATCGCGCCCGATCTCGCCAGGCAGGTGAGCGGACGCGTCGTCATGAAGGAGACGTTCGACCCCGCAACGCGAACCACGAAGGAGCTTGTCACCGCGCCGCTGACCATGGCAGCAAGCGGCGAGTATCTCGAAGCGCGCGTCGGGCGGGTCAAGCTTCCGGCGGAGATGACGGCCAAGGTGAAGTTCACGCGCGACAGCCAGGAGTATCGGTTCGATTTCACGTTTCCGGAGTATTCCACCGACGCGAGCACCGCGTCGGGACCCGCCGCGCCGACGCTGTTTGAAGTGCCGGACGACACGTCGGAGATCCTCCGGCTGCTGGACGAACGTCTGAGTCTCATCGGCGAGCTCGTGCGAAAGGGCGCGTTCAGCGAAGTCTGGGTACCGGCGTTTCATGCGAAAGATCTGGCGCTGGCGCTCGATGTTCGCACGCGGACGCTGCCGCAGGCCGTGCGGCCGAAGGCCACGACGGCGGTGGAACAGGTGGTCCGTGCCGCCTGGGCGATGGACGCCGCGGGCGACACCGGGAACCGCGGCGACGTCGAGGACGCGTACGCTGCGTTGGTGCGCGCGGCCGCGGACGTCAAGATGCTGTACCGCGGTACTGTGACGGGGACGCCACGATGACGCCGGGTCGGGTGGCGAAGAGAAGGCTCGGCGGGCGCCGGAGGATGGCAACCGCGGTGGCGCTCGCCGCGCTCATGGTCGACGTCGCGAGCGCGCACAAGCCCATCACGTCGAAATACACGTATACCGAGGATGTGTATCCAATCGTGAACCGTCAGTGCGGCGGGTGCCACGCACCAGAGGGCGTGGCGCCAATGTCGCTGCTGACGTTTGATGATGCGCGGCCGTGGGCGGAATCGATCAGGCAGGAACTGACGGCAGGGCACATGCCGCCCTGGTTCGGCGATCCGGGATTTGCGGGACTGCGGGACGCGCATAAGCTCTCGCCGCGCGACCTGGACGTCGTGCTGACGTGGGTCACCGGAGGAACGCCGCGCGGGCCGGTGAACCCGCCCGGCGATTCGGCGAAGAGTCAAGCCGTGCGAAACACCTGGCGGCGGGGACGGCCGGCGGTCACGTTGCAGATGCCGGTCGTCTTCAACCTGCCCGCTGGGAAGGCGGAAGACACGCGGGAGTTCGTTCTCGACACAGCACGCGATCGTGAGCGGTTCATCGCGGCGGCCGACCTGCTTCCTGGCACCCCTGCGATTGTTCACGACGCCGTCATCTTTGTCCGGGCCGCCGACGGCGCGCGCGAGACAATCCTGTCCACGTGGCTGCCGGGTTCGACGCCCGTGACTGCAGGGGCCGGCATCGGTTTCCCCTGGCGGCCCGGCGAGCAGCTGGGCGTGCGGATTCATTACAAGAAAACCTGGAAGTACGAGAATAAAGCCGCTTCGGATCGCAGCACCGTCGGTTTGTATCTGACGAACGGGCCGGCTCGGGAAGTACGCCGTCTCGATCTGTCACCATCCGGCGGCGTCGTCGAGGAAGATGCTCAGGCGCTGGCGATCGTCGCGCTGCGAAACGCAGCGGCACCGGGCGACATGAACGTCCGAATCGAGGCGGTGCGTCCGGATGGATCGCGCGTGCCTGTTGCCGGTTTCGGCGCGCGGCCAGGATGGGATCAGCGGTACTGGCTCGCCCGCCCGCTGACGCTGCCGAAAGGCACGCGTCTCGACGTCAGAACGGCCGGCGCCGACGTCTCCACGCTGCGTCTCTCCATGGATATCGTCCGACCGCCGTCATGACCGTCTGCCGCTGACCCGGATCTGTCGCGACCCGCCTGCAGGGCAGCATGCTAGTATGTCGCCGTGGCGACCTGTCCCAGGTGCATGGGTTTCCTCGAGGAGGGTCACCGCTGCCGGCGCGGCGTGTTTTCCCGGCTTGGCGAAGCGCTCGTCACGCTCGTAATCGGTGCCGCCGCCGGCGTTGCACTGTGTTACGCGATCGAAGATCGCCCGGTCGCCGCGCTGGTTCTCGCCGCCGCCGCCCTAGGAGCCGTTCTCGCCTCAGCCGTTCGTCAGGCCACTTCACCCCGAATTTAAAAGCGCTTTCCTGGGCAGGCGTTCAGGCCGCCATGAGAGGCGGACCTCAAACGTCCGCACTACACCAGCACGGAGGAGCGGCCGATAGAGAAGCAGGCACGTCCGTGCCACGCGCGGGCGAGAGCAGTGTCATGGCGTTTTTCAAGACATACGCGACGCGACTGATGAATGCCGGCGCCGCGCCGTCGCGCTGCCGCGTACTCGTCGTAGATGATGAGGACGCGGTGCGGCGATACGTCGCCCATGTGCTGACCGCGGCCGGATACGACGTGTCGGCGGCGTCCAATGCCACCGAGGCACTCGAATCATTCAGGGACAACAGCTTCGACGCGCTCGTGACGGATGTCATGATGCCGGGGATGACGGGAGACGAGCTCGCGCGGCAGCTGCGCCAGTCCGAGCGCGGGCTGAAAGTGCTGTACCTGACCGGGTACAGCGATCGTCTGTTCAAGGAAAAGGTCGCCCTGTGGGCGGATGAAGCATTTCTCGAGAAACCGTTCACGTCGAACGGTCTGCGTGAAGCGCTCTCGCTGCTTGTGTCCGGCCGCCTCGAGATCAACACGTCCAAGTCCGCGGCGGAGCCGGAACCAACCTCGTAAACCTCTTCTCTATCCCCCGCGCGTGTGCATTTCGAGATGCGGGTCTTTTTTCAGCGATGTGACCGGCACGAATGCGCGGCGGTCGCCCAGCGCAAGCCGGTCCTCGGCGCCCCGGTCGCTGCGCTGACCCCAGCCGGAGCCGATGATGGCGGCGATCTGTTCTGGCGGCGCGCCCGCGCGCAGCGGCGCGCGCAAATCGATTCCCTGTGCGGCGTACAGACACAGGTACCACATGCCGTCGGCAGTCAGCCGGCTGCGGTCGCAGCTGCCGCAGAACGGCCGCGTCGTGGAGGAGATGATGCCGACCGTCGTGCCGTCGGGCAGCGTGAAGCGGTCGGCCGGCGCCGAGCTGGCTTCGACGACCGGCGCGATCGGACCGTAGTGCGCGGCGAGCCGCGACAGGATCTCGGCCCGTGACACCACATCCGCCGCCGACCACTTCGTCGCGCCGCCGACGTCCATATATTCGATGAACCGAACCTCGGCGCCCACGGATTTCCCGTACTCGACCAGCGCGATCAGCTCATCGTCATTAACGCCTTTGATCACGACCGTGTCGATCTTGAACGCGTGGGGGAACACTCGGCTAGCCGCTGCCATGCCTTCGTGGACGCGCGCCAGTTCGTCGAAACGGGTCAGTGCCTTGAACCGATCGGCGTGGAGCGTGTCGAGGCTGACGGTGATGCGGCGCAGGCCCGCGGCCGCGAGCGCGTCGATCTGATCGGCCAGCAGCACGCCGTTGGTCGTCAGCGCAAGGTCGTGCAGGCCACGCTTTGCGGCCAGCATTTTTACAAGCTCCGGCAGGTCGCGGCGGAGAAGCGGTTCGCCGCCCGTCAGGCGGAGGCGATCGACGCCTTGCGTGAGGAACACGTCCACCAGCGCCGAGATCTCCTCGAAATGCAGGACATCCTCGCGCGGCAGCCAGTTGTACTCCGCTTCCGGCATGCAGTACTGACAGCGGAGGTTGCAGCGATCCGTGACCGACAACCGCAGGTTGCGCAGCGGCCGGCCGAGCAGGTCAACGGGCACGTGTTCGATTATGACAGATGGAGAAGCGGCAGGCGGGAACCGTGCCTGAACCTGAACGGCCTTGACGCCTTTTGCCCGTCAAAATGCGGACTCCAGCGTCCCGGGACCGGTGCCGTGCATTCCGGGCAGCGGCCGTTCGGCGTCACGCGGTACTCCCGGATCTGGTAACCAGACCGCGCAATCAGGGTCGCCTGGCACGACGCGCAACGCGTATTTTCGAGCGCGCCGACCGAGCCTGGAAGGTTACCGGCGTACACATGGCGGAGACCGGCATCCGTGCCAATGCCTGCCGCCTCGACGAGCATGGCGGCCGTCGTGTTGTCCGGCTCGGTCATTTTGTAGTCCCCGTGAAATGCCGTCACGTGCCACGGGATATCCGGGGAGACGCTCGCCACGAACGCGGTCAGGCGCTGGAGTTCGTCGCGGGAGTCGTTGAAGCCGGGAATCAGCAGCGTGACAATTTCCACCCAGAAGCCCATCGCGTGCAGCCGCCGGATCGTGTCGAGGATGGGCGCCAGCCGTCCACCGAGTTGCCGATAATGGCGGTCGTCGAAGCTCTTGAGATCGACCTTGTAGAGATCGACAAACGGACGCAGATACTCGAGCACTTCGGGCGTGCCGTTGCCGTTGGAGACATACCCGGTGACCAGTCCGGCCGCTCTGGCCTCTTTAAACACCGCCACCGCCCATTCGCTGGTGATCAACGGTTCGTTGTACGTGCTGACCATCACCCGGGCGCCAAGGCTCACCGCATCCTGGACCATGGACTCGGGCGTCGTGTGCAGCGGGGGCGCAACGGCCGCCGAATCGCGCAGCGCCTGCGACGTCACCCAGTTCTGGCAGTAGGCGCAGTGCAGATCGCATCCGAGCATCCCGAAGCTGTACGCGAGCGCGCCCGGGTATGCATGGAAGAACGGCTTCTTCTCGATGGGATCGCATTGGACGCCGCCGACGTAGCCCCAGGGCACACGAAGGCGGCCGGCTCGGTTGAACCGCACCTTACAGACGCCGACGGCGCCTTCGGGCAGGGGACAGCAGTGGCCGCATGCGTAACAGCGCAGGCGCCCGTCGGGGAGGACGTCGTACAGCTCGCCCTCGCGTGTGTCGCGCGCCAGTGTGTCGGCGAGGGTGGACATACGCGAGGTCCATTGTACCAAGGTACAATTGGCGTCTGCATGCTCCGCATTCTCGTCACCAATGATGATGGATATCGCTCTGAGGGAATCCACGCCCTCGCAGAGGTCCTGGCGCCGTTCGGCGATGTCACGATTGTCGCCCCGACCACCGAGGCCAGCGCGATCGGCCATGCGCTGACGCTGCGGCGTCCGCTGCGGCTCGAGCATATCGGCGACCGCACCTACGCCGTGGACGGCACGCCCACCGACTGCGTGAACATTGCCGTCTCGCAGATCTTCAGGGGCCTGCCGGATCTCGTCGTCTCGGGCATCAACAAAGGATGGAACCTCGGCGACGATGTGACGTATTCGGGGACGGTGGCGGGTGCGCTCGAAGGCGCGCTGCTGGGCGTCGCGGCGCTGGCGGTTTCGCTGCGCGGCGCGACGGAGTACGACTTCAGCCACGCGGCCCACGCGGCCGCAGCGGTGGCGCGGGCGATGCTGCAGGATCCGCTGCCGGCGCGGACGTTTCTGAACGTCAACGTCCCGCGCGGCGAGCCGAGGGGTTATCGCGTGACCGTACAGGCGAAGCGGAACCACATCACGTCGGTCGCCGAGCGGCACGATCCCAAGAACAAGCCGTATTACTGGATCGAGGAGGGGCAGGACGACTGGGAGCCCCACGATCGGTCGGACTACCAGGCGGTGCGCGACGGATATGTCTCGGTGACGCCGCTGCATCCGGATCTGACGGCCCATCAGGCGCTTGGGGCGGTCGAGCGGCTATCGTTTGCAGCCGAAGCTAAGGTAAGATAGCGGTTCCAGGTCGCGCGGCGGGATATCTACCAAGATTCTCCGACGCGTGTCCGGGGCCGCGGCCCCGGAGCAAACAGTGTCGGGGCGTGGCTCAGCCTGGTAGAGCACTCGGTTCGGGACCGAGGGGTCGGAGGTTCGAATCCTCTCGCCCCGACCACTTTCCTAAACAAGAACTCGATTTCCGAGGAGCATCACGCCGCTGTGGTGCCGT
>Ga0136846_1215327_pt1 | contig 11884 bp, 11 predicted proteins | sample HopSoiMetagenom2_FD_96841 | JGI IMG/M metagenome (GOLD analysis project Ga0136846, IMG submission 96841) | Grasslands soil microbial communities from Hopland, California, USA - 2 Assembly 2016 (version 4) | ecosystem: Environmental > Terrestrial > Soil > Grasslands | place: USA: Hopland... | reverse complement strand
TCGCCGGGCACATCCCGGGGGCGCGTTCGGCGCCGTTCCCGGACGTGCTTCGCGCAGACGGAACGTTCCGGTCGGCCGAGGAGCTGCGCGAGCTGTTCCGGATCCTCGGCGTGCACGACGACACGGCGCCGATCGCGTATTGCGGCAGCGGCGTTACCGCGTCGCTCGATGTGTTCGCGCTCCGGCTGGCCGGGCTCCACGCCCGCCTGTACGAGGGCTCATGGTCGGACTGGGTGCACGACCCGTCGCGCCCGATGCGCACGGGCGCGGAGCCTTAGACCATGTCCTCCGGAACGACCATCGAGTCGTACTCGGCCTCGGTCAGGTAGCCGAGCGCGAGCGCCGCCTCCTTGAGGGTGGTTCCTTCGTGGTGGGCCTTCTTCGCGATCTCGCCCGCCTTGTCGTAGCCGATGTGCGGGGTCAGCGCCGTTACGAGCATCAGCGACCGGTGCACCAGATCGTCGATCCGTTCGCGATCCGGCTCGAGCCCCTCGACGCAGAACGCTCGGAAGTTCCGGCTCGCGTCGCCGAGCAGCACGGCGGAGTGCAGCAGGTTCTTGATGAGCACCGGCTTGAAGACGTTGAGCTCGAAGTTGCCCTGCGAGCCCGCGACCTTGATGGTCGTGTCGTTCCCGAGAACCTGCACGGCAACCATCGTCATCGCCTCGGACTGGGTCGGGTTCACCTTGCCCGGCATGATCGAGCTGCCGGGTTCGTTCTCGGGCAAGACCAGCTCTCCGATGCCGGCGCGCGGCCCGGACCCGAGCCAGCGGATGTCGTTCGCGATCTTCATCAACGAGGCGGCGAGCGTTGCGAGCGCGCCGCTCATGAACACGACGGCGTCGTGGGCGGCGAGCGCCGCGAACGCGTTCCCCGCCGCGACGAACGGCAGACCCGTCAGCGCGGCGATCTTCGACGCGCACAGATCGCCGAACCCGTCGGGGGCGTTCAGTCCGGTGCCGACCGCCGTGCCGCCGATCGCGAGCTCGAACAACCCACCCATCGCGCCGTCGATCCGGTCGAGGTCGGCGTCGAGCTGGGCCACGTAGCCCGAGAACTCCTGTCCGAGCGTGAGCGGCACCGCGTCCTGCAGGTGCGTTCGGCCGATCTTCACGACATCGCCGTACGCGGTTGCCTTCTCGTCGAGCGCGTCCCGGAGCGCGCGCACCTGCGGCAGCAGCCGATCACCGATCGTCATGACGGCGGCGATGTGCATCGCGGTCGGGAAGGTGTCGTTGGACGACTGCGACATGTTGACGTGATCGTTCGGGTGAACAGGGCTCTTGGAGCCGGGCGCGCCGCCGCCGATCTCGATCGCGCGGTTCGAGATCACCTCGTTGCCGTTCATGTTCGACTGGGTGCCCGAGCCGGTCTGCCACACGTACAGCGGGAAATGCTCGTCGAGGGAGCCGTCGATCACTTCGTCGGCGGCCTTGACGATGAGCTCGCCGATCGATGGATCGAGCCGGCCGAGCTCCATGTTCGCCTGGGCGGCGGCCTTCTTGAGGATCCCGATCGCGTGGACGACCTCACGCGGCATCCGGTCGACGTCGGGCCATCCGATCGAGAAGTGATGGATCGAGCGCTCGGTCTGCGCGCCCCAGTACCTCGACGCATCGACCTCGATCGGTCCGATGGAATCGGTCTCCGTGCGGTACTCCGTCATGCGCCCATCGTAACTGGGGGGTCGGGCGGCCAGCCGGTACGCTTCGTCGCATGGAGATCGCACGAGCGGCCGACGCGTCCTACGAGCATGGCGATACCGGCAGGTTCACCGGCGAGGTGTCGCTGCGCGGCACGATCGTCGCCGACGACGGGACGAACGTGGGCATCGTCCACTTCGCCGCCGGGGCGCGGACGCATTGGCACCAGCACTCCGGCGGGCAGTTCCTGTACGCGGTCACCGGCCGGGGGCGGGTACGGAGCCGCGACGAGTCAGGCCACGTGCTCGAGGCCGGCGACGTGATCCGCGTGGCGCCGGGGGAGTGGCATTTCCACGGCGGCACACCGGATTCGCCGCTCGTGCACGTCGCGGTCAACGGCGGCGATCCGACCTGGGGCGACCCCGTCACCGACGCCGAATACGACGAGGGCTTCTAAAGCTCTTCCCGCCGCGGCCGGCCGGGGGTACCCTCCGTGCGCGAAGCAGAGCCGTCCAGCAAGCTGATCCTCCCTTCCCGTCCGCGCAGACACGTGCGACCGCGGACGACCGGATCGTCGGTGTAGCTGGATCCGGAGCTTCAACGGGAGAGGGGCGCGGCGTGGTGCGCAAGCGAACGTGGAAACGGTGGCTGGGTGGGAGCGTGGTCCTTGCGTCCATCACGCTCGCACTGACGTTCTCCGGGCTGCCCGGAGCACCGGCGGCAACGCGAGCCGCCGGCTCGCCGGTGTCGCCGATCACCCACATCGTCTTCATCCCGAAGGAGAACCGCAGCTTCGACGAGTACTTCGGGACGTTCCCCGATCCGGGGAACAACATCGATGGGTCGACGACAGCCTCGTGCTACGACAAGGCGCACCCCTCGAACGTCACAACCTTCACGATGCCGTCGACTCCGGACCCGATGCCGCAGGACGTCTCGCACGCACCGTCCGCGTTCAAAACCGCCTACCACGGCGGCAAGGTCGACGGGTTCTGTCATGAAAGCCGCGCGATCGTGAAGGCGACCGGGCAGGATCTGGCGGACACACAGATGCGGGCGGGCAAGATCCCCAACTACTGGTCGTACGCCGATTCGTTCGGGTTGGGGGATCGGATGTTCGCATCCTGGCGCGGCGCGAGCTTCGGGAACAACGTGTTCGCCGTGTCGGCGCAGACCGGTCGGTACAGCACGCTGCTGGATCGGCGCGCCATCTACGGCCTCCCGCATGACCCGTCGTCGATCCCGAAGTACTCGTGGGGCTGCACCAACAGCGCCGGGACGACGGTTCAGATGATCGGTCTGGACGGAAGCATCAGCCAGGTGTACCCGTGCTTCGGCTTCCAGAGCTTGCCCAATCTGATGGACGCGAATGGCGTGACGTGGCGGTACTACAGCACGCAGAACCAGTCCCATTTCATCCACTCGGGGATCGCGGCCATCCAGTCGATCAGGTGTGCACCTGGCGATTCGCCGCCCTGCACCCAAGACAACCCGTATTGGAACCAGCACGTCCTCGACGGCTCGAAGTTCTTCGACGCTGCATCGGCCGGGAACCTGCCGGACGTCTCGTGGTACCTGCCGCACCAGACCGAGCACCCACCGCAACCGGCCTGCACAGGGGAGAACGCGACCGTTCGGGCGGTGAACGCGGTCATGAGCAGCCCCGACTGGAGCTCGACGGCGATAGTCGTGTGGTGGGACGAGTGGGGCGGCTTCTACGACCACGTCAAGCCGCCGACCGCCGACGGCACCGACGCCGGCATCACCGGTCTCAACAGCTTGCTGTCCTACGGATTCCGCGTCCCGCTGCTCGTGATCAGCCCGTGGGTGCAGGACGGACCCCTCGCACAGCAGGGGTACGTGAGCCACACGTTCTACTCCGACGCGTCGTTCCCCCGGTTCGTCGAGTGGGCGTTCGGGCTGCCGACGATGGGCGCCGCCGACGACCTCAGCACCTACACGGCCACCGAACCACAGCCCGGAGACCTGACCGATTTCTTCGACTTCTCAGGAACGGCGCCGAAGGGCAAGCTCTTGTTGAACACGCATACGTGTCCGGCCATGACGGCCGCGCAGCGACTGTACGTGCGCACGCACGATCCGGATTAGCGTCGCGGCGGTGCGCCGATCACGCTCCTGCGGAGAGGCCGTACGCGTACAGGTGGCCGTCGTTCGAGCCCACGAAGAGCGTCCCGTCGACGATGACGGGCGACGCCGTCACCGTGCCGTTCGTCGAGCCGCTCCACAGGACGTCGCCGGTCGCGCCGTCGAGCGCGTAGATGCCGTCGTCGTTCGAGCCGGCGTACACCACGCCGTTCGCGACGGCGATCGGCGAGCGGTACGACGTGCCGTTCCCGTTCGCCCAGGGACTGCCGCCGGTCGTGTCGTACGCGTACACGTTGCCGTCGTTCGATCCGAGGTAGATCAGGCCCTTCGCGTAGGCCGGGGCCGAGCTGAATGCGACGCCGGCCGGGTTGTCCGACCATTGCGTGTTCCCGGTTGCGAGCGACAGCGCGAAGATCGATCCGTTGCTGGAGCCGGCGTAGACGCTCCCCGAGACGATGAGGGGAGTCGTCATGTTGCCGCCGGGCGCGACGTTCCACTGGAGCGCCCCGCCGGCCGCGCCCGATGAGTAGGCAACCGCGTGGCCGGTCGACGAGGTGAACACGACGCTGCCGTTGGCGATCGCTGGTGATGTGTTGCTGAATGAACCGGCGCCGGGGGCGATCGTCCAGTCGACGCTTCCGCTGGTCGCATCGATCGCATAGGCGTTCGTCGTCGTGCCCAGGTAGACCACGCCTCCGGTCACCGTCGGTGAGGAGTTGCTCGTTCCGAGCAGCGTGACGGGCGACACCCACACCGCGGTCCCAAGATCGGCGTCGATCGCCCAGAGCTTGCCGTCGGCTGAGACGGCGTACACGACCCCCCCGGCCACGGCGGGGGAGGCGGTGACCGCGCCGGTCGTCGGGAACGACCACAGTTGCGTGCCGTTTGTCTCGTCGAACGCGTAGACGGTTCCGTTGCCGGAACCGACGTAGATCACGCCGCCGACGATCGCCGGCGAGCTCGGGGCACCGTTGACGTTGACCGACCACGACTGGAACAGGTCGCCCACATTGCCGGTGCCGACGGTGTTCTCGTACGTGTTGTTCCCTCGGTGGGAGGGCGTGTTGCGGAACATCGCCCAGTCGGTGCGGACCGTGAACGTGGTTTGCGCGTAGGCGCCGTCCCGCCGACCGACCACCGAGACGACGTGCGCGCCCGGCGTCGCCGAGTCCGGGATCGTCACACTCACGCCGCTGAACGTGCCGTCGGTTGCGGTTCCCGCGAGGCCGACCGCCGTCGCGTCGAGGTACACGTCGACCGTCTCGTTCGCGCCGAAGCCGAGCCCGCTCACCGAGATCGAGCTCGACGGCGGCCCGGCGCTCTTATCGAGCACGACCGAGGGGAGAACGGTGAAGTCGGCGGAGGTCGTGGCCGTACCGGCGGCGGTCGAAACCGCGATCGGTCCGGAGAACGTCGTCGGCACCGTGGCCGTGATCTGCGTCGCGGTGTTCGGTGTGAACGGGGCCGTGACGCCGTTGAACGTGACGCCGGTGACGCCGGTGAAGCCTGTGCCGGTGATCACGACCGACGCGCCGACCGCGCCCGACGTGGGACTGAAGGACGTGATGTGGGGCAGCACTGAGAAGGAGGCGCCGGTCGTGGCGGTTCCTTCCGGCGTCGTGACCGCGACCGCGCCCGTTGCCGCACCCGCGGGGACGGTCGCGGTGATGCGGCCGGAGGTGTCGACCGTGAAGGTCGCCGGGACGAGGTTGAACGTGACCGCTGTGGCGCCGGTGAAACCCCCGCCCGTGATCGTGACGGTCGAGCCGATGATCCCCGACGACGGCGTGAAGCTCGCGATCGACGGGAGGACATGGAACGTCCCGGACGATTTCGCGACGCCCGCCGTGGTGGTGACGGTGATCTTGCCGGTCGTGGCGGTGGAGGGGACCGTCGCGGTGAGCTTCTTGGCCGACGCGACCGCGAACTTGGCGGTCGCCGTGCCGAACTTGACCGACTTGACGCCGGTGAAGTTCGACCCGTTGACCGTGACCTTCGACGCGACCGTGCCGGATCCGGGGCTGAACGAGGTGATCCTCGGGGCGGCGGCCCACGCACCGGGCGCGAAGACGGTCAGGGCCAACAGCGTGAGCACGGAGACGGACGTGATGCGGGCGCGCATCTGAAGCGACACGGCGGTTCCTCCCTTGAGGCCGAGTTGCCCGGCAAGCGCGGGCTTCAACGCGTCCGAGGGTATGCCCCGTTGGGCGGGTGATCGTGGAAGGGTTCAGGAAGAAGGAACGGACGGGCGACCTACAGCGCCCTCGTGCACGGCGAAGTCGGCGACAACCGGTCCGGTATATACACGTATGCGCTCAACTTACTGACCCCGGTCCCGCCCCTACCCCCACCCCGCCCGATCCGGTGCAACACACACAACGGGCGTGGACACTGAAACAACGCTCGATCCCACCAGCGAGCATTCCGAGTAGAAGCACGGATCGCTAGCTGTTCGTCTTCCGCTCTCGAGCGGTCTCTCGGAAGCACGCGTGCGCGGCGTCGCTATAGGTGCGGGTGACTGGAAGGTACCCTGGCGTCTGTATCCGGATCAGGGGGCGGTAGCTCAGTTGGTTAGAGCAGCGGACTCATAATCCGTCGGTCGCAGGTTCAAGTCCTGCCCGCCCCACCGTACAGTTGCCGTGTTTCGCGTGATGCCTGGTCATTCCGGCGTCGTCTCCCTCTCGGTCCCGCAACGCCGGCCATCCGGCTCGCCGCCCCCTCCAGCGAAGCTGATCGTTCGATGGTCCATGCCCACGCGACGTAGCGGCCGACGCCGGAGTTCGACTTCGCAAGCGGAGCCGAATCTCATGTCACCTTGACGACACATGAGGTCGCCGCTGGACGGCAAGCCCACGTCGGGAGCCGGAGGGCAGTCGACCAATTCGTGTCGATGTGCGCGTTCGAGCCGCTGTTCCGGTAGCCCTAACCGTCCTGCTGGCCGTAGGTGTAGCAGCCATGATCTTCGATTTAGGGAAGATCAGAGATGAGCGAGACAGTGCCCGCTCGGAGTTAGCCGCTGCGCAGCGATCACTGATCGTTACGACGGAGCCGCTCAATGTGGCGACCGAGTGCGTGATCCGTACGAGGGCTCGGCTGCCCAGCTTCGACGGACCATCCATGGGATGCAGATGAACTCCGATAGATCGCACCGAGTCGACTGCTGGACCGCGCTTGTGAAGATCGTCCCACCAGAAAGGATGGCGGTCATCTTCGGCCGGCCACCTGGCTCCCTGGGCCAGCCGACACGGCATGGAGGCCTCTTCGCCAATGTCGTTCGCTCGTGCGCGGCCATCGTGGCCTAGTGTTTCGTAGGGGAATCAGCGGGATCCCGAGTGAAGATCGGACCGGTTGTGATCCGCCCGGTTATGGAGGTTCCGGGAGGCGTCCGAAGAGGGTCACTATCGATGGCTACGACGTGTGGGCCCTTCAGTTCCCTACGGATCCGCGTATCACCGGATGCGGTCGCAGATCAGCGACGACGGCCAGCGGATCAGTAACGCCACGTTCGTGTGGACTCCCCACTTCTATGGCTCTGGAAGGCTGATCGTGCTGTACATAGGCGACCGAGGTTCGGCCATCCGCGGCAAACTTCGTCAGCTGTTCGGCAAAGAGTTCGCGGGCCCCGATCAGTAGCTCACGACTAGCGGCTGGTATACAGTGGACGCATGGGTATGAGCCAACCTCCGTACGAACATCGAGATCTGCAGAAGAGTCAGCTGGCGGACCTGCATGTGCGCGACGAGGGAAATCCTACGTCCGGTCGAATGAGCAGGTCGGCGTTGCTGATCGCGATGGCGATCGCGGCTGTCGCTGCGGTCGCCATCGTCGTCTTGGTGTTCTTGCGCTAGCAGACCGCCAAGAGGGCCAGTCGTCGCCGTCTTGTACCTGGATCCTCGCCCTCCGATATCCACGAGCTTGCGTCCGGCAATCACGATCCCTGGATGGAATACGCCACCCCGGGCGGGCCAACGATGGTGGCGGAGCGTTCCGTGCAGATCATGGTCCCGTCGTCCTTCTTTTCGATGGGATCGCAATGGTGGGTGACTCCATCCAGCGTGGTCATCGTGCCGGTGTGCGGAGCGCGACTCAGCATGAAGCCCATCACAGCGAGCAGGGCAACCATCGCGCCTACAGCAAGGACGACTTGCCACGTTCGGACCTGGACGTCCCCGTATCGCAGGCGACTGAGTGGTGTCCTGCGGTCATGATCCGGATCGGGGCTGCGACTCGGACCACCGTCGGGGCTTGGAGGTGCCATCCGTTCATTATCCGCCCGGCCACGCCGGTCGGGTGCGTGCGACTACGTCGGGATCGCGACGATCATGAACAAGCCGAATGCGATGAACAGGCCGCCGACCAGCCCGGTTCGGAGCCGTGAGGCCACCATCCATCGTCCCGGAGCGGCCATCGCGCGATCCGCTGCCGGTTCCGCGACGTCTGGGGACGGCTTCTGTAGGCCACGTTTCATCTGCTCCCGACTCACGATAAAGATGGCGCCAACGATGATCAGAGCGATGCCGAGGAAGATTCCCATCTGACCAGTATGCGTTCTGGTAGGCCTCGTGCGCAGATCACCTAGCCAGACCGGCACTAGACGCGTGCGTCGGTACCCGTCCGGGCCACCTTTGTAGCTGGTATCGCTCCCTGTGTGTCGTTGGGCAAGAACGATCTACTGGCGCTCGACGGTGCTCGGCGCGGGCTCGATGCTGCGGAGCGGTTCGTTCGCCGGTGAACGCACGACGTTGCCGTCGATGTCGAAGCGCGAGCCGTGGCACGGGCAGTCCCAGGTCCGGTCCGCGGTGTTCCACCGAACGATGCATCCCATGTGCGTGCACACCGCCGACAGCGCGTGAACCGTGCCCTGGTCGTCGCGATAGGCGGCCACGAGCTTTCGACCGTCGCTGATCACCTGCCCTTGACCACGTCCGATGTCGGCGACGTCGCCGTCTCGCGATCTGAGTCGATCGCCGATCCACCGGCCGGCGACCGCGGCGTTCTGACGCACGAAGGGTGTCGTCGCAGCGGCGATGTCACTTCGTCCCGGGTCCATGAGCCGCCCGGCGTCGCCACCGTCGCCGCCTTCGTCGATCTGCTCCGTCAGCACCGAGGCCGCGGCTGTTGCGTTCGTCATGCCCCACCCGCCGAACCCGGTGGCGACCCACAGGTGGCCGGCGCCACTCAGACGGCCGGCGTACGGCAACGAATCGCCCGGCCACAGGTCGTGCGTCGACCAGCGGTACGTGGCCGGCCCGACACCGAAGCGCTCGCGCGCCCAGGCGGAGAGCCCTTCGTACGGGTCGGCGTCGGGCCCCACGCCTACCTCATGCTTCGCCCCGACGACGACGAGGTACCGATGCCCGCCGATATCGGCGGTTCGCACCGACCATCCTCCGTCGGACTCCGAGATGTACATATCCGACGGACCCTCGCCGTCCGGCAGCTCGGACGCGACCGCATACTCCTGCAACGGTTTCATGCGCGCCATCAGCAACCCTCGATCCGAGATCGGCGCGCCCGTCGCGACGACCACGTCGCGTGCCTGGATCTCGACGTCGTTCACCTCGACACGACAGGGATCACCGTCGTGAACGTTCGTTGCGCGGCTCCCTTCGAAGATCGAACCGCCCAAGCCGACGAACGCCTCGGCGAGCCCGAGCAGATACCGGCGCGGATGGAACTGCGCTTGCTCGTCCATCACGAGACAGCCGGTGATCGGGAAGGGCAGATCGGCCGTCTCGGAGTACGAGACGGGGAGCCCGATACGGCGTTCGAGATCGGCCTCCTGCTCGACGCGAGCCCGGCCCTCCTCGGACTCCGCGCAGACGAGGTGCCGCCGACGCTCCAGCATGCAATCGATCGAGTGCGTCTCCGCAACCTCGAAGATCGTCTCGATCGCGCCGAGGTTCATGTCGGCGTACACGCTCGCCGCATCCTCTCCATGGCGCGACGCGATATCGCCGTAGCGCAGCCCATGGCTCGCAGTGACCTTCACCGTCGAGCGCGCCGTTGCGCCCAGCCCGATCCGGTCGGATTCGAGCAGGACCACGTCGGCGCCGCGCGTACGTAAGAGCAAGGCGGCGGTGAGCCCGGCGATACCGCCGCCGAGCACCGCAACGTCGGCCGTGCGCGGCGACTCAAGGGTCGGATACGAGGTGCCTCGCGCGGTTGCTATCCACAGCGGTGTCTGAGGATCCATAGGGGTTCGCTACCCATCAGCAGGGTGCGCTACCCGCCTCGTTCTCGGTGCACGCAGCTACCCCGGTTCGCGTAGTCATACCGGGCTGCGAAGTTGGTCCGGGGTGGTCGCCCACAGTTTCGGCCCGCGCGGAACCGATACATGGGGCATGCTCGAGACCGTCTGTGTGACCAACGCTCCTGGCATCACCGAAGGCGCCGCCGTGTCGATCGCGCGCTCGCGGCTCCAGATCCGCGGCCTCGCGCCCGCGGAGGGGATCCGTCCAAGGGTCAAGCGGGTCGGACTGTCGAACGAGGCCGTGACGTTCTGGCAGGTCTCGTTCCTCGTCGAACGCTGATCTGCTCTACGCCAACAGCGCGTCGACCTCGGCCAGCTCTTCCCCCGTCAATCGCCACGTCGACGCCTCGACGTTTCCCTGGATCTGTTCGGGCTTCGTCGCGCCGGTGATCACGGAGGCCACGGGGTCGAGCGACGCGAGCCACCCGATCGCGAGCTCGAGCAACGATCGATCCTTCTGTTGTGCGAACGCGCGGAGCGCGTCCACGCGGTCGAACTCCTCGTCGCTCGGCGTCTCGTTGTAGTTGGCGAGTCGCGTGCCTGGCGCCGGCTTCTCGCCCCGCCGGTACTTACCGGTCAGCACGCCGCTCGCCAGCGGGAAGTAGGGGATGTACGCCAGCCCGAGCGCCGTCGCGCCCGCGAGCCCGTCGGTCAGATCGGTGGTCTCGAGCAGGCTCAACTCGTTCTGGACGCTGACGAACCGTGCGGCCCCGGCTTCGACCGCGTTCGCCGCCTCCGTCAGCTGGTCCGCCGAGAAGTTGGAGCAGCCGATCTCGCGCACCAAGCCGTCTCGTACCAGCTCGTCCAGCGTTGCGAGCGTGTCGGCGATCGGCACCGTCGGGTCCGGCTGATGGAGCTGGTAGAGGTCGATGTGGTCGGTCTGGAGCCGCTCGAGGCTGTCGCGGACGGCCTGCCGGATGTATGCCGGGGCCGCGCCGGTCTTGTCGGGGGCGACGTCCATGCCGAACTTGGTCGCCAGCACGATCCGATCACGACGTCCCTGAAGGATCCGCCCGAGGAACGACTCCGACAACGTGCCGCCGTAGATGTCGGCCGTATCGAACAGCGTGACGCCGGCGTCGATCGCCGCGTCGACCACCCGGCGCGTGCCGGCCTCGTCCACGCGCCTGCCGAAGTTGTTGCATCCGAGCCCGAGCACGCTGACCTCGAGCGAGCCGATCTTCCGCGATTCCATCGGGCTCGATGCTAGCGGCGAACGCGTTCAGGCGTGGCTGCGGATCGTGCCTTGGCACGCCGTCGCGCCGCGGCCCTCAACGGCGTCGAGCCACCCCTGCAGGTAGGGGTCGAGGATCGATGCGAGCACGCCTTGCTTCCCGACATCCGGATGGATCCCGTCGCTCGACAGCGCGTCGAGCGGCACCAGGCGGTCCCAGTCGAGGACGGCGCCGTTGGGCAGCGGCCCCATCGCGTCCCAGATCGCTGCGTTGACGGCGGGGATCTGCGGCTCGGGACCGTGGGCGGTGAGCCACACGAGCAGACGGGCGCCACCCTCGGCCGAGATGATCCGTTGCGCGTTGGCGGCGGTGGACGACGCGTCGGCGTCGTTCACGCCGATCTCGATCACGACGACGTCGGCCGCCGGCGACGGCAGCGACTCGGCGACGCCCGCGGCGCCGTCCGAACCGCGGCCGATCAACGCATCGATCGTCACGGTCCAATCCGGAAGACCCGCGACCACCTCGGTCTGCCCACCGTCGAGGATCGAGTCGCCGATCATCTGGACGGTCGGAGGGGTCGACAGCTTCGATCTGACCGGCAACGCGAGCCACCGCTCGGTGACGCCGTCCGAGCGCATCCACAAGAAGGTCGGATCGGCCGCGTCGAGGAACACCTCGCCGAACGGGGTCACGCCCTCGGACAG
>Ga0136846_1242390_pt1 | contig 11885 bp, 20 predicted proteins | sample HopSoiMetagenom2_FD_96841 | JGI IMG/M metagenome (GOLD analysis project Ga0136846, IMG submission 96841) | Grasslands soil microbial communities from Hopland, California, USA - 2 Assembly 2016 (version 4) | ecosystem: Environmental > Terrestrial > Soil > Grasslands | place: USA: Hopland... | reverse complement strand
TCCGAGGCTGTCGATCAGTCACTCTGGCGGCGGCTCTTCAGGGCACGTAACGTACGACCCGACGAACGCCGTCTGGCTGCGGGTGAACGTCGATGACGCCCTAAACATCGTGCAGTCCGTGTCGCTCGACGGTGTGTCCTGGAGCGACGTGCTTGTGGGCGTGCTTTCGATGGACTCCGTGGTCGAGGCGAGTCTGCGCGCAGGCACCTGGCAGAAACCCGTGTTCTTGGAGATCTACCAGGCGGACTACGCCTCCGTAATGGACATGCAGGCGTCTGCGCGGCTGTCCTACTTCGAGCACAACGGCGCGGTCATGCTGAACGTGACGGGAGTCGGGACCAGGGTGGACGCGTTCGCGCCCGTGGCCCTCGTAGTTCCGTCCCGCATGCCCGTCGACACGTTCGACCTGACGGCGTTCGACGGCGGGTTCGCCCCGCTCGGCGCGACGCGCCGCTCCTTCTCCACGCGCCCGGCCCGCGTCTGGACGGCCGCCAGGACCGGCGCCGCGCTCACCGCAGCCGCGGTCACGGCCACGGGGAACGGTCCCGTCGCCTATAACTATGTCGGAGGCGTCGTCGCCTATGACGCCACGCCGCCGGTGTCGTACGGATGCACGGCCTTCGGCACCGGCGTGTTAGGTCTGACGGCGGGGGCCATCGCGCCTCCCGTGGTCACGATCGTCTCCCAGACGCGCGCGAAGATCAGTCGCGCCTCCGGCTTCGATTCGACCATAGTCACGTGGTCTTCCGACGCCCCCTTTGCCTCCTACCAATTCCGGATCGTGGCCGCCGAGACCGACCCGGTTGGCGTCGGCGTCCTCGTCGAACAGGACCAGTCACCCGCCGCCGGGGGGACCGGCGGGACCGAGTACGCGAGCACGCTCACGGATGCAGAGGTCGAGGCCGTCTCACCAACCGAGGGCGACAAGACCGTCAAGCTGTTCGTGCGCGGCACGGATGGGACCTGGAGCAACTGATGACACCTACCGATGACGATCTTCCGCTCGGGACGCTCGGGCCGATCACGATCCAGCTCGTCAACGATCAGGGTGATGTCGTCGAGGGCGAAGTCGAGCTTCGGCGGCGTGACGGCGCGACGACCATTGAGGCATTCGCAGAGGAGGGCGGGCAGACGGCGCTAGAGTTGCCCGTGGCGACTTCAGCGACGGGTGAGCTTCTCTGCTGGGTCGTGCCCGGTCCGTACGAGTGGCGGGCGACGAGCGGCGGCGAGACGCTCGGCTGGCGCCCGCTGGACGTGGCCGACGTGAAGGAGTCGGTCGTGCCGCTGCTCGGATCGACGCCCATCTCAGCGCTCCAGGACGACTTCTCAGCGGAGACGCTTGACCCGCATTGGACGGACCACGCTGAGAGCATCGGAATCGTCGATGGCAGGCTCGCGATCCCGCTTGAAGGGGGCACCGTCATGATACGCAGCGATGCTATCTACGAGCTACGCGAAAGCGCCCTCTTCTTCGAGCTGGAGCTTCCCGAAGGTTTTGCCTCCGGTGGCCCCAGTACGGAGAACATACTCTTCTCGATTGAGGGCCGGGGAAGCGTGATATCGGTCCGCATAGCTAGCGACGGACTACAGCTCGTGTCGGCGATTCTCCCTTACGATCCCGTCGAGCATCGCTGGCTCCGATTTCGGCACACTGGTGGCGTGGTGTACATCGAGGCCAGTCCAACGGGGCAGCTCGGCACGTGGACGACGCTCGAATCCGCGGATACGGTCGACTTCGCGGGACCCGATGTATCGTGGTATCCGACGGACGTCAGGCTCACTATCTCGGCGTCGGCTCCGGAAGGTAGCTGTCTTCTCGACCCCTTCGCCTACATAGACAACATCAACGTCCCGCCTCCGCCCGGCTGATGGCGTTCCGCGGTACAACCGGCTCGATTGGTGTCTTCCCCGCCGTGGCGTCGTTCCGTGGCACGACCAGTCCGATCGGTGTCTTTGGCTCGGTCCCTGCTGAGCCACGTGCTTGGTTCATTCTCGATTATGAGGCCCAGTGGCCGGGTGAGCCACGCGTCGAGGAAGGAGTTGCGGGCGGTGGTGAGCACTTCGTCGCGCTTCCGCTGCTCCACGCCGAGTACGAACTAACTGTCAGTGGGTCCTTGAGGATCGTTCGGCCGGTCGAGGTTCGGATTCCGACTCGCATTCGCGTGCCCGTCCCGCTCGAAGCTAGGTTTGCGGGGCAGCTCTCGCTCAGTCGTGAGGTGGAGATGCGCTTTGAGGGCGCGCGTAGTCCGGCGCATCGATATGCCGGGATTTTGCGTGATGACGAGGAGCTACTTCTCTTGTAGCGCTTAGTAGGTTTGCTCGTATTGGGCGTCTTGCGTATGCTTGGCCAATATGGGGATGATCTGTAGGGGAGCAATGGGTGACACGATCCGAGATTCGTAATCTTCAGCTAGCGCTCAACAAGTTCACGGGCGCTTGTCTGTCTGGCGTTGGGAATCTCATCGTTGATGGCCTGGATGGAGTATCCACGACGAAACGGGTTGAACTGGCCAAGTTCTACCTCGGGTACGAGCGACCGATCAATGTGACGGTCGACCACACCTTTCTTCTGCGGATCAGGTTCCCCAAGGATCCGCGATACAGCTCGCCGATTCGTATCGCCAGAGGCATTACGCGACGCACCAAGCAGCGTAGCGAGTGGCGGTCCAATAAGAGCAGAGCAAGCAGGGATCACGGAGTTGGCGTCTTCGATGGGAAGCCGGTAGCTCTATGGTTCATTCCACATCTCCAATGGGCCAGAGCACACGGATGGCGAGGAGGACTCAGTAGCGGCTGGCGTGATCCTGTTTATTCGGAGAAGCTCTGTATTCGTATCTGTGGGCGCCCTTCGTGTCCTGGACGGTGCGCCGGTCGTACATCGAATCATGTCGGAAGCGACAAGCCCAAGGGGGCTATTGATGTCAGCGACTACGCACGTTTCGGGACCTTGATGCGGTCATGCCCTCATCAGCCGAAGATCTACAACGCGCTCCCCAACGATCCGGTTCACTTCAGCTCAACCGGCAGATAATTGATCTCGTGATACGAATCATCAATGGCACGACGCAGGGCCGGAGTCCCAAGGCGATCGCCGCACTGCTCTGGCCGCTGATCACTGCGCTGGCCGCGAGCTTGGTCTCGTGGCTTATCTCCGGCGACTTCAACTCCACCGAGCTGCGGACATCGATTGGCGGTGCGGTGTTGTCGGTCGTCGCGGGCATCGGCGCTGCGCTCTCGCAGACCGGCACGATCATCTCTGATGAGCCGCCTGAGATCGACTACAGCGAAGAGGAGTTCGAGGGCGAGGCCCCGGCCGGAGACGTGACCAAGTTCGAGCCCGAGACCGCTAGGCCGATCGCGTAGAGATGGCGATCGCGCTCCCGCAGACGACGCCGTACGTCATCAAGAAGGGCGACAAGGGCATCCACGTCTGGGCGCTCCAGCGGGCCTGCAACAAGCTCTCGATCGTCACCGACGAGGACATGGCGTTTGGCGATCAGACCACCGCCAGCATCAAGCAGATGCAGGCTGTTCTCGGAGTTGGTGCAGACGGTGTAGTGGGTCCTACTACTCAGCGGGCGCTGGCGATCGGTTTGGCGACGCAACAGGAGAGGTTCACGCCGTCGCTGCCCAAGAACCTCCTGCGCTCGCTCATCGAGGGCGAGTCCGGTAACTACATCGCGGCCGTGAACTGGGGCACGGCCGGAGGCGTCGACTGTGGCTACTGCCAGCGGCGTCTCTACGTGCCGCAGTACACCGACGATGCCACCGTCAAGCGGTGCTTCGACTCGACGTACCAGATCCGCCTGCTGGCCGATCGCGTCGTGGAGCTGTGCGGCATTTTCCTTCCGCGCTTCGGCGTGGGCGAGAACAAGCAGCTCGCGTGGCGCCTGGCCGTGCTCAATCACAACTATCCGTACGGTGCCGACAAGATCTCTCAGGTGGGGATTGGTGGGCTAGGGTCGTACTGGACTACGGCTCAGAGCTGGGTCGAAGCGATCCATGCCAATTTCCACGATGGCACTCCGGTCCTCACTCCACTGGCGTGGTGTCAGTACTACAGTCTGGGCTCAACGGAACACAACTGGCCAGGACTAATGACTAAATACGTCCAAATTTGGGCGTGAGGAGAACTCATGAACGCAGAGGAGAAGTATTGGGAAGCACTATGGACTGGACGCTTGCCGGGTTCTGTTCGCATCAAGGACATAGCTGGTCACGAAGGGATCGCAACAGTCGACGTGCCGCTGGATCATCCATCCGTAGTGGGCATGGTCGACTCCAAGGACCACAACACGCGGGCGCTGGCGGCGCTACGCGTGTGCTCAAGCGCCTCCAAGGCCATTCATCAGCTTTACCCGATGCTGCTCACGACACCGTAGATCGCGTGTCGGAGTCCTTGGGCGTGCTCGCCGTTATGCCCACGTACATGCGCCGGGCCGAGGATCTGGATATCACGATGCGCGCCATCGACACGTTGCTCAGGACGGCCGACGTGAAGCTGGTCGTGGTCGACGACGGCTCGCCCTATGGCGTGGGCGAACTGGTAAGTCTCAGTACGAACTTCGAGCTGATCGCCAAGAGGAAGAACGAGGGCTTCGCGACCACGGTCAACCACGGCCTCCGGCGAGCGGTCGACAGGGGCCTCGATGCGCTCCTGGTCAACGCCGACATGGAGTTCCGCGACAACGGCTGGTTCAAGGCGCTCACGGCGAACCAGGCGGATGTCGTCGGCGGCTTGCTCATGTACTCCAACCGGCTCGTGCAGCACGCCGGGATCTACTTCTCGCTCATCTCGCGCCGGTTCGATCACATCTACCGGCTGGCGCCGAGCACACTGGCCGAAGTCAAGAAGCCTCGTGACTGTCCGGTCACCGGGGCGCTCCAGCTCATTCGCCACGGCACGCTGGAGCGCGTCGGTCTCTATGACGAGCACTTCGTCAACGGCTACGAGGACGTGGACTACTGCCAGATGGTCTTCCAGGCCGGTCTGCGCTGTGCCTACGAGCCCAAGGCCAAGGCGATCCACCACGAGAGCATGTTCCGCAGTCAGGGCACGGGCGATGCCCTCCGTCAACGTGATCTGGAGAACATCATGTACTTGGGCGAGAAGCATCAGGGCTGGGAGTTCGCCGACTACATCCCCACGCTGCTGTGGGATTCCGAATGAGCGCCCCGGAGCCCAACTATTCCCGGTTGGCCGAGCTGGTCGAGGTACACGACGGCGACACTCAGGTCTACCGGCTCGATCACGGCAAGTTCCCCAAGGTTCGCTCGTGCGACGAGGTGCCGATTCGCGTCCGCAACCTCTGGTGTCCAGAGCTGAGGGAGCCAGGTGGCGTCGAGGCCCGCGAGCATGCGATCGAGCTGCTCTCCGACGCTCAGCAGATCATCGTGCAGACGTTCCGGTCGAGGACCGGCGTGACGTTCCGCGGCTCGCTGGAGCGCACGCTCGGCGACGTGTGGGTCGACGGCACGTTGTTCGCCGAGCGGATGGTCGCCGATGGCTTCGGCGCCGAGAAGAGGCCCGCCGAGTGACACTCAGTAGTTCAGACGTGCTGTTCGTGGGCAAGAGCAACAGCGTCGTGTCCTGGTATCGCACGGGGATGCCTGCCTTCTACCTCGGCTGCGACTGGGCGGGGATCGAGGGCGCTCCCGGCGAGGAGATGATCCTCAAGTCGAGCCTCAAGCGGGGCGGCCATGTGTTCCCGGAGTTCGATCAGTACCAGATAATCATCCTCCAGCAGCCCAAGGGCCAGCGCTGGTTCGCTCAGATCAAGCGCTGGCAGGACTTGGGGATCAAGGTCATCTACGAAGTGGACGACTATCTCCACGGCGTTCGCCGGATCAAGAGCCACCGTTCCAAGTCGTCGTACAAGAGCAAGGTGTTACCCGAGTTCGAGCTGTGCATGTCGGCATGCGACGCGATGATCGTCTCCACGCCACGACTGGGCCAGCTCTACCGGCGCTTCAACGAGCGTATCTATGTCTGCAAGAACTCGATCGAGCGTGTGCGCTACCAGTCGCTCAAGCTGCCCAAGCGCCAGACGATCAACATCGGCTGGGCCGGTGGCGAGGGCCATCAGGAGGCCGTGCAGGCGTGGATGCCTGCGGTTGGCCAGATCATGGACGACCACTTCAACACACGCTTCGTCTCGATCGGCCTGCCGGTCGCCAACCTCCTGGAGCTACCCGCGCGCACGGTCGCGCTGCCCTTCGTGCCGGTCGAGAACTTCCCCTCGGTGTTGACCAACATCGACATCGCGATCGCTCCGGCTGGCCGTGGCAACTTCTTCGCGGCCAAGAGCGATCTGCGCTTCTTGGAGACCGGCGCGCTTGCCATCCCGCTCGTCGCCGATGCCTTCGTGTACGACGACATCATCCACGGGGAGACCGGTGTGCTCGTGCACGGGGAGGCTGGAGACCTCCTGCCTGGCCTGCGCAAGCTCGTCGAGGACCCTACCTTGCGCGATCACATCGGTTACAACGCTCGCGACTACGTGCTGTCCAATCGCTAGATCGAGAAAGGGGTCGATCAATGGGAGCACGTCTTCGTGGATGTGGCGGCGCAGAAGCGGATCCCGACAGCGATGTCGGAGTCCATGGCTGTCCATTCTGCCGCTCCGGAACGCTCATCGTGATCGGCAGTCACGTGCAGTGCGCTGACTGTCGTCAGATCGTCGAGGGATGCTGCGAGGGGGATTCGATCTCAAGATCTGCGGAGGAGGCAAGTGCGACCAAATCCTTTCGCTCGTCCGGGCGATGACGCCCAGCGCACCGGACGCCGGTTTGAGCCGTTCTGGGCCAAGCTCTTCGGACGCGAGCCGACGCGGGGCTCGGGCAACCAGTGGACGATGCCGATGGATGTCGGTGACGGCCATATCCTGTGGTCGCTCAAGTACTCGGAGCACGTTGTCCTGCGCTTCGGCCCCACGACCATGAAGGCGCTGATGCAGGAGATCGATCGGCACACCCGCGGCGACGGCACGGTCTCCGGTGTGGCGACGCACGGCGAGGACGGCGAGACCTACGTGACGCTGCGCAGCGAGGACTTCATCCGCATGTGCCAGACCGGCAGCTACCAGTACATCACCCCGACTCGTGGCGCTCAGAAGATGGCTCGCGCCAAACTTCCAGCCTTGCTCCGCGATGATGAAGACGTGTAGAGACTGCCGTATCGAGAAGGATTACTCGGACTTCCATAAGAAGCAGTCCTCGTCTGACGGCCTACAGACCTACTGCAAGCTGTGCATGCTGGCGCGCAATCGCTCTTGGGCGAAAGGGAATCGTCGTGGAGCTTCTGAGGCGACTCGACGGTGGCGAGCGGCTAATCCTGAGCGGATCAGAGTAGATCGAGCCAATGCGAGGGCTCGGGCTCTCGATGTCTCGGCGACGCTGACTCTGGAGGAATGGCTCGCGATCGTTGATTTCTACGGTGGCAAGTGTGCTTACTGCGATCAGCCGTTCGCCGAGCTGGATCATGTCGTGCCGCTCGACAAGGGCGGTGGGACTACGAAAGAGAACGTCGTGCCTGCCTGTAAGCCATGCAACCGCAGGAAGCATGCTGAGCTGATCGAACGAGGGGCGTACCAGCGCGGCTACGAGCGAGGCTATGCCGACGCACTACAGGAGGAGCAGAAGCGTGCCCGATCCAAGGTCCCCGCAATACTCCGAGCCGACGACGACTGACAATCAGGAGAAGTGGGACCGGCGGTTTCTGGATCTCGCTGCCCACATCGCCGGATGGTCACGCGATCCGTCGACCAAGGTCGGCGCCGTGATCGTGCGCAACGATCGGACCATCGCCTCCGTGGGCTACAACGGGTTCCCCCGAGGGGTGGAGGATCTACCGGAGCGCTATGAGGATCGTCCGACTAAGTACCTGATGGTGGTCCATGCTGAGATCAATGCAGTCCTTGCAGCATCAGAGATCCTTAGCGGGTATACGCTGTATGTCCATCCGTTGTGCCCTTGCGCGACATGCGCCGCGGCCATCATCCAGACGGGAATCTCCCGTGTGGTGACGGTGGAGTCCGACAAGGACATCGAGCGCTGGCGGGACTCGTTCGACGCCAGCCTCACGATGTTCAAGGAGGCTGGGGTCCAGTTCGAGTACTTCTTGCCCGCGTGAGACGGCGCCGCCTTGGGTACGCAGTACCGGAGGTGCCGCCATGGCAACCCGACGTAGGCGCAAGACAAGCTCTAGCCGCCGCAAGACCAGCAGCAGCTCCAGGCGCCGCAAGAGCGGAGGCAAGTGGATACAGGGGGCCATCAAGCGGCCCGGCGCACTCCGCAAGTCAGCAGGCGTCAAAAAGGGCCAGAAGATCCCCAAGAAGAAGCTCCGATCAATGGCTAAAAAAGGGGGCAAGACGGGGCAACGCGCTCGCCTCGCCTTGACCCTCAGCAAGATGAATCGCAAGAAGCGCAGGAGGAAGCGTTCTCGCTGATGTTGCCCGTACTCTTGGTTCTCGTCTTGATCCTCTTGCTCTTCGGAGCGGGAGGAGTCGCCTATCACACGCTGTGGTTCCTGCTCGTGGTCGCGCTGATCATCTGGGCGGTCTGGGCCTTCTCGACATCACGGCGAACCTACTGACGTGCCTCGCGGGCGCGGCAGGAAGTACCACGGCTTCCGCAGCAAGGCTCAGTGGAGGATGTTCTTCGCTCGCCCCAACCTGCGGAAGTACGCCCGCAAAAAGGCTCACAAGACGCCGGGCGGTAAGAAGACGCGCTATCGGCGCCTGCCCAGACATGTCGGAGCACGCGCCCGGCGTCGGTAGATGGCTACGGCGACACGCTCTAGTTGTCACCGTAGCCATCCTCGGCGTCGCATCCTTCGTTCTCTTCTCGTGGGCTGAGTATGGCTACTTCTGTGATCAAGCCAAGTCTCATCACGAGGAGTGCTCCGGCTTTTGGTCCTCCGAGCACATTCACGACTGGGCCTACAACGCGGCGTCCAACTGGCAGAGCGAGCTGCTCTTCGGCGTGCTGCTCGTCGTGCTGCTGGTCAAGGCCGAAGGCCCACGCGGGGCTGATCGCGATGACACCACATGACGATTAGCCGGTAGGATCCCGGCATGGCCAATCGCGTGCGAGGTGCTCGCAAGGCAGCAGCGGCCCGGAAGGGCCACCGCAAGACGAGCACCAAGAAGTCGCACGCCGGGGTCAAGAAGGCTGCCTGGGCGCGCTGGGGCAAGAAGAAGTGAGGGCCGAGCCATCGCGTTGACTCCAGATCAGGTCCAGAAGTACCGCGGCCACCCGACTGTCTCCGGGCCTCGCGACGAGTACACGAAGCGCCGTGGCCGTGAGTCTCCTGGTAACGGTCAGCCGGGTTTCCCTGTTCCGAACATCCCTCCCGACTCTCATGGGCCGGGCATCCCTGGCAATACGCCGACCGGCCCAATGCAGCCGGGTGCCGGAATCGAAGAGATGGACATCTGAAAGGAACCCCAGTCGTGGCCTCAGAGATCAAGAACTTCGTCACTAGCGGCAGGGCGATGACCTACCGCCAGCGCTCCGTCCGCCCGAACAACGGCGGTAAGCCGAGCCGGGTCTATCACCGGCGCAACGCCACGCTCGGCATCTCCGGCGGCGGTGTGCGCGTGACCAACCCCAAAGCCTCGTTGCGCTCGGCGATTCCCGAGGGCAGGCGTCTGGGGATGCACGGCTACTAGGAGGACTCCGCCTCTTCCGTCGCCTCGGTCATCGGGTAGATCTTCCCGAGCCGCCTCGTCAGCTTGTTCTCTTCGGCCAGCTTGCGGACGATCGTGTAGACGTAGCCGGGCGCCGTCTGACGTATCTCGGCGATCTTGCTGACCGAGATGCCCTCCGGGTGCTCGGCGACGATCGTCATCACGTCGTCGGCGACGCGGCCCGAGCTACGGTGCGGGGTCGGCTCCGGGGCACCGGCCACCTCGGGCGAGGGCTCGATGTCGCGGATGTTGTCGTCGATCCGCCGCAGCGCGATGTACTCCTCGTGCAACGGCTGTAGCTCTGCGAGTCGCTCCTGCAACCGCTGGCGGATCTCGACGATCGAGTTCGGGATCGTTACCGTCAGCTCGCCGACCGGGGGAGCAGTAGGCTGCTCCGGCGCCTGGTCGTTGTTGGGCTGACGAACTCGTGCTCGGACCTGTCTAGGTGCTTCTGCTGACATAGGAACCTCCGTTCCGTTGTACGTGCTCGCTTCCGTACGAGCAGTTCTCGCTACATCATAGACCGAGATACTGGTATTTTCAAGTACTCGAAGTGAGTCCGACTACTCATCACGATCCGCCGCAGACCTGGCATGCTCGGTACTTCTGCTCGATCTCCACCGTCAGGTCGACCGCTTTCCAGAATCTGGCGTAGAACTCGCCTTGACGCTGGCGATGCACACGAGGACAGTCGAGCGCGTGTCTGACTCGTTTAGTTGGCGTTGCCAACGGATGAATCAGCACTTGCGGCTGGTTTTCGACTGGATGGGACAAAGGGAGGAAGGCGGGAATCGGACCCGCGTCTCGGTCTATATACACACTCCGGCGAAAGGATCGTAAGCCGGAGCGTGCGAGACCGTGTTCTACCGGGGGTACAGTCAGGCCCCTCTCTGAACTACTTCCTCCACGAGTTGCTAGATGTTCATTTGGGCCACGTACACGAACATGGCGATCACCATCGCAATGAAGATGATTGCTTCGAGCATGTCGGCCGAACTGGCTTGCTTGGACTGTTTCTTCATGCACGATCCTTTCCTTCGGTGACTGTACCTACACTGTAGCAGACATCTAGCCTACCGTCAAGATATGCTACTCTCCGCAAGCGGAGAGCTGCCCCATCGTGGTCGCCCTTTCCGCTTGGGTTGAGGGGCCGGGCGTCCTACAGGATACCTGGCCCCTCTCGCGTTCAGCAGTCCCGGAGCCCCTGGGCATGGAGCTTCGCCACGAAGTTGAGGAACTCCTTGGCGTCGTCGAGCGTCCCCGCGTAGGCGAAGAACGTGGCACCCTCGGGGTCCATCACGATCTTCTTGAACAGGTCCGGTGGTAGGAGCCGGACGAGCTTGGCCTCGGCGGCGTAGTTGCCCCACGGCACGGCGTCGTCGGTCATCTCCTCCGGCGCGTCGAACATCGGACGCAGATCACCCATGATGACGAAGCGGTGGTTCTCGCGATCGGTGTGCTCGTGGACCACGAGGTAGCCGAGGTACTCATCGGTGCTCAGCTCGACGACCTTGAGGGCCTCCGGCCACTGCTCCTTCGAGTACTCCTCCCATGTATAAGCTTTAGGCATGTATCTCCCTTCTGTTGACTGTATCTACCAGCGGTGGGTCCCGTGGACCCATTCCCTGCGGATCAGGTGCCCCACTGTATCAGGCGCCTGAATGTACTGCCGCGTGAGGTAGCGCGTGACGTGCAGCATGGCCTCAGGCTTGAGCTTGTCCAACGCGTTCTGGGCCGCGCGCGGGATGTCGCCGGTCGCCATCATCTGGCCGATCGGCGAGACCGTCCACATCGACACGCCCTTTCCGCGCGTCGAGATGTCGGGGTCGCTTGCCTTCTCGATCGCGCCGAGCCGCCGCAGCACAGCCAGCCGCGAGCCCATCATGGACAGCCGGTGGTCGCCCTTGAGGCCCACTGCATCGGCAATGTCCTTGGTCGAGGCAAAGCCATCGGCATCGGCCGCGCATTCCTCGATCACGAGCAACAGCAGCTCGCGGTCGGAGTAGTCGAGCAACCTCATTGACGCCGGGCTGTTTCCGTTGCTCGCCATCAGTCGGTCGGCTCCCTATGCGGTCGAAGTGTCATCGTCTTGCCTGCGCCGTCCGGCATCAGCTTGTAGATCGGCGTGTTCCTCGTGCCGGGCACCAAGCCTGCCTTGCGGACCTTCTCGCGCTGACGCAAGGTCAGGATCGCCTT
>Ga0136846_1236482_pt1 | contig 11886 bp, 7 predicted proteins | sample HopSoiMetagenom2_FD_96841 | JGI IMG/M metagenome (GOLD analysis project Ga0136846, IMG submission 96841) | Grasslands soil microbial communities from Hopland, California, USA - 2 Assembly 2016 (version 4) | ecosystem: Environmental > Terrestrial > Soil > Grasslands | place: USA: Hopland... | reverse complement strand
GCTTCACTCGGTAAATATGCAACAATTGCTTTTGCAGGAAGAGTGGATAAATCATCCGCACTCCCAAAAAATAACAGCAGTTATTACTATCCCAGCATCTCGGTAGCCTCCGTTGTATCGGATTATGTGAAATTGCCGGAATTAATATCCTTCTTTAAGATCAGAGGATCATATGCTACCGTGCATGGTGATGCTACTTCGGCCACAATCGGGATGGCTCCCTTCTCTACCATATCTGCATTTGGGAATACACCCTCTGGTAACTCCCTGTTTGATTACCCCCTGGATTATGGGAATAATTATTATTCTCCTTATGGTGGTCCGGATTATTCATTGAGTGCTGCCTATTCAACTGGCAAACCGTATAACGGACAGTCGGCAGCTTACTATTCCAGCAATTTGTATGATCCGGCAATCAAAACCTTCAATCGCGTGAGCTATGAAGAAGGATTTGATATCAAGTTTCTCAGGAACAGGCTGGGTCTGAGCGCAACAGCATTCCAGTATGTGGATGGTCCGCGGATCCTTCAGAATCCCATCTCTACAGCAACTGGTTACAGCTACTATTTCCTGAATGCATTGAAGACCCAGAAATCTGGTTACGAGTTTACTTTATCAGGAACACCTGTCAAAATGGCTAATGGTTTAAGCTGGGATGTAATGGTGAATGTTTCTACTTTCCAGGATAAATATAAAGAGCTTCCTCCCGGTCAGAATGTTTACAATACCTTCTTCAAAAAAGGAGATCGTGTAGATAAGTTTTATAGCAGCGCATTTGTGAGAACCAATGATGGCAGGATCGTTCATGATGCTGCGGGTAAGCCATTGGCTTATCCTGTAGAACAGTTCCTCGGTTATCTGAATGCCAAATATCAGTGGAGCATTTATAATAAAGTAAGATTGAAAAACCTGTCAGTAGGATTCCAGTTTGACGGAAGCGTTGGTGGCGTAACAACTGACTATATGCACAATAAGACCATGCGCGGTGGCCGTAACATTGAAACGGCTACCGGCAAACTGGGTATTGCCCGTAAATCCGATAATGATCACGCGGGTGATCCAGGCTATCCCGGTGTTTATGTAGGAGATGGTGTGGTAGTATCAAATGGTGTTGCTATTAACTATGATGCAAATACGGGAGCCATTCTTAATTATAAAGACCTGGTATTCGCTCAAAATACAAAGGTTACACAAGTGCAGGACTATGTGAGTAAGTTCTATGGCATAAATGAAGCAAACCTGATGAGTAAATCCTTTGCCAAACTTCGGGAGGTAACCATCAGCTATGATCTTCCGGAAAGATTTTTGGGCAGGAGCTTTATCCATAAAGTGAGTTTGTCGCTGGTAGGTCGCAACCTGATATACTTCTATAAAGACAAGCGCTTTAAAGATGTAGACCTTGATCAGTATAATTATTCTACCACCGGCACAGCTTTGCAGTCGCCCACTACGCGCCGGTTTGGATTCAACATCAACGTAATATTCTAACAATTCAAAAGCAATACAATGAAACGGATCTATTATATACTGTTTTTGATGATACTGGCAGCGGGTTGTAAAAAGTCATTCGAGGACCTGAATGTAAATGAGAACAAACCTACTTCGGTTCCTGCAGCACTTCTCTTTAATGGCATTTTGAATGATATGTATGAGGCGCCTTATGGAATGAATGAAAGGTGGTGCCAATATTATCTCTGCAATTATGATTATTATGGCAATAATCGATATGATTTCGGTGCCGGTACCAACAATTTTGCGACACTGAAGAATGTAAGTAAAATGGAAGAAGAGGCATTGAAAGGTGGGGCCGCTCCACTTAATCCTTATGCAGCACTGGCTAAATTCTTCAAAGCCTATTTCTTTACCAGGATGAGCCTGCAAATGGGTGATATTCCCATGAGCCAGGCTATCCAGGGCGCCAGCAACCTCACGCCCGTATATGATGCCCAAAAGACAATATTCATGAAGGCCTTTTCGTGGCTGGACAGCTCCAATGCCGAGTTGGGGCAATTGATAGCAGCCAGTAACAATTCACTGTCTGGTGATATTTATTTTGATAATAATCTTCCCAAATGGAGGAAGGCTGTAAATACACTGCACCTGCGCCTGCTGATTCAATTGAGCAAGAAGGTTGGAGATGCTGAGCTTAAGGTAAAAGAACAATTCACTGCCATCCTTGGTGATCCTGCCAAATATCCCGTTATGACTGGCATGGGTGACAATCTCCAGTTCAAATATGTGCATCCCACCAATGATTACCCCATGAACCCGGATAATTTTGGATTTGATGCACTACGGTATAATACAAATGCAACCTATATCAGTTTACTTACCCAGCTTAAAGATCCGAGGGTGTTTGTGACAGCTGAACCTGCGTCTGCCATTGTAAGTGGCGGCACCAGTCCTACCAGCTTTAGCGCTTTTGTTGGTGCTCCAGCAGGTGAGGATCTGGGAATTATGTATGTAAAGACTAATAACGGACAATATTCCCTCATCAACCGTAAGCATTATTATGATGGATATACTGCGGAGCCCAGCATACAGATCGGTTATCCGGAGATGTGCTTCAATATTGCTGAAGCCATCAATCGTGGCTGGGTAACGGGAGGCGCATTGGGTGATGCTGAAGCTTATTATAAGGAAGGTATCAAATCTTCCCTATCATTCTATAACATTCCTGAGACAGGTAATCTCACGGTTTATTTCTTACATCCGGGAGCCAGCCTGGGCACCTATGATAACTATACAGTGCCAGTTGATTTCAACACATATTATAACCAGGCTACAGTCAAATATGGCGGTAACAATGCAACCGGGTTGACTCAATTACTGAACCAGCGCTATCTGGCATTGTTCCGGCATTCAGGACTGGAAGCTTATTTCGACTATCGGAGAACTGGCGTTCCCACATTCAATACAGGCCCAGGCACAGGAAACGGAACCAGGATTGCCATGCGATTCAGGTACCCTATTTCTGAATTGACTTCCAATCCAGCCAATTACAAGGCCGCTCTGCAAAAACAGTTTAGCGGTAATGATGATATCAATGGAATAATGTGGATTGTGCAATAACATAAACTTAATGCAGCAGCAAACTGATAAATGCATAGTTTCCCTGTTTACAATATGGCAGCAGTTTTCTCTCTTCATATAAGCAGTTAGTGAAGTTTATGGCGATACTTGTCTAAGTGTCGCCTTATTTTTAATCTGATAAAATGAAATTCTACAAACAGGGTTTAATATTGTTGCTTTCCGGTATAGGCTGCCATTGCTGTTTATTTTGTGGTGCCCAGGTAAAGGATAGCTCAAAGCAACTGAAAGAAATAATCGTTGTCGGATACCGCGGCATGAATGGAATCGGGCATTTTCATGAGTCGCAGGATGCTTATATCTATGCAGGAAAGAAGACGGAGATCATTGCAGTAGATAGTGTTGACGCAAACAAGGCTATTAATAATACGCGGCAGATACTGGGCCGCATTCCCGGACTAAATATTGTTGAGAGCGAAACAGGAGGATTTGTTGCCAACGGAATCGGCTTCCGGGGACTGAATCCTGTACAATCCCTTGATATGAATGTGCGTCAAAATGGCTACACGGTTGCCGCAGATGTATATGGTTATAATGAAACGTATTACCTGCCACCCATGGAGGCAGTTGAAAGGATTGAATTGATCAAAGGTTCCTCATCCCTTCAGTTTGGACCTCAACTGGGAGGTATGGTAAATTATGTGATCCATGAAGGGAGCCGTACTAAACCTTTTACTTTCAGTAGCCTCCAGACAACGGGCAGTAACGGACTCTTTAATTCCTATAATGCGGCAGGTGGAACTATTAAAAGATTGAATTACTTCACTTTTATTAATTACCGGAACCTGGACGGCTGGAGACCAAATTCGCAGCAGGATCAATTGACGGGGTTTGGAAAATTAAATTGCCAGGTAAATAACAAATTATCAGTTGGGATTGAGTTTTCCCTGTTACGCAACAAAATTAAAATGCCAGGCGGACTCACGGACGAACAATTTGAAACTGACAGCCGGATATCCGTTCGCTCCCGCAACTGGCTTAAAAGCCCGTGGAATATTCTAACTGCCAGCGCAAAATATATCGTTTCAAAAAATACATCCCTGTTACTTCAAACAACCTACCTTAAAGGGGAACGAAACCTTGTGTGGATTAATAAACTGCCTGGTGAAAGGGATCTGATCGATCCACAAACCGGTCAATATTCCAACAGGGAAGTAGACAGGGAACGGATGAAAAGCTTCTCAGCAGAATTCAGGTTGCTTCATCAGTATAAGATAGGAAATATAAAATCAGCATTGGCTTCGGGAGTAAGATTGAGTACAGCCTCATTTGAAAGAATGGAAGAAGGAGCAGGCACCAATGGAACTGATTTTGATCTGGCCGTTAAAGGTGAATACGAGGAAAGATTTACCTTTAAAACAGTAAATATTGCGCCTTTCATTGAAAATAGTTTTAAGTGGAACGATAGATTTTCAATCACCCCGGGAATTCGATTTGAATTGCTGGAAAGCGAGATCGAAGCGGAATATGAAATTGCGGGAATTGAAAAGGAGACTGAAGAAGAAAAGGAAAGACAATTTATTTTAACCGGTATTGGAATGCAATATGAGTTGGACAAGAATTCCAGCCTGTATGGGAACATTTCACAGGCATATCGTCCACTTGATTATGGACAGACAATTCCATTGGGTTCTGTATCCAAAGTTGACCCTGATATGAAAGATCCGAAGGCCTGGAACTCCGACCTGGGTATCAGGGGTACTGTCAGGAATTACTTTAATTACGATATCGGATTATTCTATTTAAATTACAAGAACAGAGTAGGGACAATTTTGTTAACTGATGAAAACGGAACTCCCTATACCTACAGAACAAATACGGCCCAAAGTGCCCAAAAGGGAATTGAAAGCTATTTTGAGTTGAATATTACACGTTGGTTGCAATCACATAGAAAAGGACAGATCAGTATTTACAATTCATTTGCCTGGACCCATGCCCGCTACACGAAAGGAACATATGAGGGGAACAGGGTGGAATATGCTCCCGCAATTATTAATAGGGTTGGAATCACGTATGCTAATAAATCATTTTCTACATCCCTTCAATTATCGCATCAGTCAAAGGCATATAGTGACGCGGCTAATACGGAGAGGAGCAGCAATCCCATCGTCGGTGCAATTCCAGGGTATAGCGTTATTGACTGGTCAATGAACACGGGATGGAAGAAAATGAAGTTCAGGTTTGGTTTAAATAATCTGCTGGATAAAAAGTATTTCACCCAACGGACGGATGAATATCCGGGACCTGGTATCATTCCTTCAACAGGAAGAAGCTTTTACCTGGGAATTGGAGTTTATATATTTTAAATAAAATCAATAAAATGAAGCGAATTTGGTTGTCATTGGTATTTATAGGTATGGTGGGTGCTCTTTCAGCGCAGACGAAACAAAAAACAGAAAATTTAGTAATTGTTACCATGGACGGCATGCGCTGGCAGGAAGTATTCGGTGGTGTGGATGAAGTGCTGGTAAATGATAGTGTGTTTAACCGTGACCGCGAGGGAATAAAAAATAAATTCTGGGCAGCTACACCTGAAGAAAGAAGAACAAAATTGTTCCCTTTCTTTTGGAGTGAAATTGCTCAGCATGGCCAGTTATATGGCAATCGGAAATACGATAACAAGATAGATAACTCCAATCCTTTCTGGTTCTCTTATCCGGGCTATAATGAGATCTTTACCGGTTATCCAGATACTGCAGTCAACTCCAATGACAAAATATATAATAAGAACGAAAATGTACTGGAGTTCCTGAACAGGCAGAAAGGATTTACAGGCAAAGTAGCCGCCTTCACTACATGGGATTGCTTTCCGTATATATTAAATGAACCAAGAAGCGGGATCTATGTAAATTCAGATGTAGACACACTTGATTTTAATTCACCGGCCCTGAAGCTGATCAATGATATGCAGTTTCTGACTACGCGGCCTATTGATGTTCGTCCGGATATATTCACTTATATGGCTGGCAGGGAATACCTGAAAGCGTATAAGCCCAGGGTGCTATATATAGCATTTGATGAAACTGACGATTTTGCCCATGGAGGAATGTATGATCAGTATATCAAGAGTGCGTATTCACAGGACCAGATGATTGCTGATCTCTGGAAAACATTGCAATCCATTCCCCAGTACAAAGGCAAGACCACGCTGATTGTTACCTGCGATCATGGAAGGGGCGACAAAGAAAAATCAAACTGGCAACACCATGGCGCTAAAATAGAGGACGCCCATGAGATATGGCTGGCGGTAATGGGCCCTGATACCAAACCAATGGGGGAACTGAAAACATCCGGCCAGTTATACCAGCGCCAGATTGCTACCACTATCGCGAAACTATTAGGATATGATTTTAAACCATCTCATCCTGTAAAAGAGCCAATAGAGACAGTATTAAAATAATAAACGAATTCATGAGAAAGGGATCATTGATTGTAGTCTGCCTGATCTTTGTAGCTGTTAAGCATACTCATGCGCAAACAGCTGCTGGGGAAAAAGGGTCTGTCAATAAAAGAGTTCACCTGCCAAACGGATGGGCACTATCACCTGCAGGCAGGTTCCTGCCATTGGGCGATCTCCCATTAAATATTGCTGTTTCCTCTTCCAAAAAATATATTGCCGTAACCAATAACGGGCAGAGTGTTCAGAGTATACAGCTAATCAATCCGGCTACTGAGAAAATACTGTGCAACCTGGTAGTTCCCACTTCCTGGTACGGGCTTGCTTTCAGCGCCAATGAAAAATTCCTTTATGCCAGTGGAGGAAATGATAACTGGATCATGCAATACGCAATTGAAAACAATAAGCTGTTATTGAAGGATACGATTAAGCTGGGTCCCAAATGGCCGGAGAAGATCTCGCCTGCCGGTATTGCCCTTGATGACAGGAAACAATTATTGTATGTGGTGACTAAGGAAAATAACTCACTGTATATCGTTGATCTAACTACAAAGAAGCCAGTCTTTACTATGGCGATTGGTGCGGAAGGTTATACCTGTCTGCTTTCTCCTGATAAGAAGGAACTGTATATTTCCTTATGGGGTGGAGACAAGGTGCTGGTATTTGATACGCAACAGCGAAAGATCATTAGCGAGATACCAGTCGGAGATAATCCCAATGAACTCCTGCTAACCAAATCTGCACGGTATTTATTTGTAGCCAATGCAAATGATAATAGTGTTTCCGTCATCGATATAAAACAACGTAAGGTCCTGGAGGTGTTGAATGCAGCCTTGTATCCTGGAGCTCCGGCGGGTTCTGCCAGCAATGGACTTGCGTTATCAGCCAATGAGAAAACCTTGTATGTAGCCAATGCAGATAATAACTGCCTGGCGGTATTTGATGTAACCAAACCAGGAAGTAGCCATTCCCGGGGATTTATTCCCACTGGCTGGTATCCTACCAATGTAAAACTGATCGGAAAGAAAATACTGGTGAGCAATGGCAAAGGATTTACATCGCTTCCCAATCCCAGGGGACCACAGCCGGTACAAAAGAACTGGAATGTGAATTACCAGGCAGGAGATCCAAACAGGCCCGAGGAGGTACAATATATAGGTGGACTTTTCAAAGGAACACTCTCCTTTATTGATGAGCCAGATGAAGCTCAATTGCAGTCTTACTCCAGGGCTGTATATGCCAATACACCCTATACCAAAGAAGGGGAAATGAATGCAAAGGGCGAGCCGGGAAACCCAATACCAATGAAAGTGGGTGATGCTTCCCCGATTAAATATGTTTTCTATATTATTAAAGAGAATCGTACGTATGACCAGGTATTGGGCGATATGCCAAAGGGCAATGGAGATACCAGCCTGGTGCTATTTGGAAATAACGTAACTCCCAATCAGCATAAGCTGGCAAGTGAATTTGTGTTACTCGATAATTTTTATGTAGATGGAGAAGTGAGCGCCGATGGCCATAACTGGAGCCTTTCTGCCAATGCGGTGGATTACCTGGAAAAAACCTGGCCTACAAGCTATGGTGATCGCGGGGGAAATTATGATGCAGAAGGCAATCGCGCCATTGCCAACCCTGGAAAAGGGTTTATATGGGATTATTGCAAACGTGCCGGAAAAAGCTACCGTACCTATGGCGAGTTTGCGGATGATTATAAAGCGAATATTCCTGTTTTGCAAAACCATTTTTGTCCTTACTATACGAGTTGGGACCAAAGAGTAAGAGATACCACGCGTTTTTATCAATGGCGCCGGGAATTTGATTCACTGCTGGCGGTCAATGCAGTGCCACATTTTAATTCACTACGGTTTATCAATGATCATACAGAAGGCCTTGATCCAGGACGACCCACACCCTTTGCACATGTTGCGGATAATGACTGGGCCTGTGGACTATTCGTAGAATATTTATCCAAAAGTCCGATCTGGAAAGAGTGTGCCATATTCATCATAGAGGATGATGCACAGAGTGGACCTGACCATGTAGATGCGCATCGCAGTCCGGCTTATGTGGCTGGAGGTTTTGTCAAAAGAAATTATGTGGACCATACCATGTATTCTACTTCTTCCATGTTACGCACCATTGAACTGATATTGGGTTTGCCGCCGATGAGCCAGTATGATGCAGCTGCCACTCCCATGTGGAAATGCTTTTCAAATTCTGCTGATATGCGGCCTTTTCAATCGGTAGCAGCAATCGTTGACCTGACAGAGAAGAATACCAAACAGACAGCAAGCGCCAGACTTAGTGCCACATTTGATTTTAGCAAGGAAGACAGAATACCGGATCTCCTGTTCAGCCAGGTGATCTGGAAGGCAGTGAAAGGAGAAGAGAGTGTTATGCCGGCACCGAGAAGAAGTGCATTTGTCAGGGTTAAAGAAGAGGAAAATGATGATGATTAACCGGAATATCGATTGTCAATAAATAGATATGGAAAGGAACCAGGCGGAAGATACCGTCAATGAAATTTTTGAGCTGTATACGCATTATGGCAATGCCGATTATATTGGTGAGCCAGTATCACAACTCGAGCATATGTGCCAGGCAGCTGAGTTAGCAGAAGCAGAAGGTTATGATGAAGAAATTATCCTGGCCGCCTTCTTTCATGATATAGGCCATTTATGCGAACATATTATGCCAGTTGAGCAGATGGGTGGATATGGGGTGGCTGATCATGAAGGACTGGGTGGTAATTATCTTAGGGGAAAAGGATTTTCCATAGAGATGGCGCAGCTGGTGGAATCACATGTGGCCGCCAAGCGATACCTCACTTTCAGATACCCCGATTACTATCAAAAACTATCTGCTGCCAGCAGGGTTACATTGGAACAGCAGGGTGGAGTAATGTCTGATAAGGAAGCCGCATTATTTGAATCTGATCCGCTTCATCAATTATATATCAAGATCAGGGAATGGGATGATAAGGCAAAAATGATGAACAGGCCGTTGCCTTCATTGGAGAAGTATAAGGAGATGGCAGTGCGACAACTAATGAAATCAAAAAATTAAAATATTATGTCCATCCGTTTAGCCGTCTTTGACATGGCCGGTACAACAGTTGCCGATGACAATCATGTTGCACATGCTTTCCAGGAGGCATTCCGCAAAAATGGGATCGGGATTGAACTGGAAGCAGCCAATCCATTAATGGGATACCACAAGCCACTGGCTATCCAGATGTTGCTGGAACAGCAGGGGGTTGAGTTTGACGAGGAGTTCATCAATCAGATCCATGATGATTTTGAAGACGAGATGATCGATTTTTATGAATACGATTCGGCCGTAAAGCCGATCAGTGGAGCAGAGGATGTATTTGAAAAACTGAAAGAACGTGGGATCCGGATCGCACTTAATACTGGTTTTTCAAAGAGTATTGCGGATACTATTATTCACCGTTTTCAATGGAAGGAAAAAGGACTGGTGGATGATGTGATTGGCAGTAATGAAGTGGAGAAGGGCAGACCTTTCCCTTATATGATTGGAAAGCTGATGGAAAGGGCAGGCATCAATGACCCGGCAGAAGTGGCAAAGATCGGTGATACAACAGTTGATATCGAGGAGGGGTTAAATGCAGGCTGCACTTATGTAGTGGCAGTGACCACTGGCGCCTGCGACAGGGAAGAACTGGAAAAAATGCATCCAACGCATATTGTCAATGACCTTTCGGAAATTCCTGCCATACTTCAGTAATCGATTGGCCTTCATTTAAATCTTTTAATCCCTTACATGCGATCACTATTAAAATACAAAGGAGTGAGTACTGTACTTGCTGCGGTTTCGGCCTTCTGTGTGTATAGTTGCATGTACGCTTTCCGAAAACCCTTTACGGCGGCTGGATATGAAGGATTTACATTCCTGAAGGTGGATTACAAGATATGGCTGGTCATCGCACAAACCATTGGATACACATTAAGTAAATTCTATGGTATCCGGTTTATTGCAGAACTGAAGAACGAAAAGCGGACCATTACCATCATCAAACTGATAGCTGTTGGCTGGATAGCGCTGCTCTTATTTGCTATCGTCCCTGCTCCTTACAATATTATTTTCCTTTTGATCAATGGATTTCCATTGGGAATTATATACGGATTGGTGTTTAGTTACCTGGAAGGGAGACAGACAACTGAGTTCCTCGGAGCTGTTTTGGCAACCAGTTTCATATTTGCTTCCGGATTTACGCAGACTGCCGGCAAATTTGTAATGTTGACGATTGGCATTGATCAGTGGTGGATGCCCTGGGTTACCGGATTGCTTTTCTTTCCGCCCTTATTATTATTCACCTGGCTATTGGGAAAAACTCCGCAGCCTACCAGTAAGGATATATTATTACGAACTGAGCGAAGGCAAATGACCCGATCAACCCGGAATGATTTTATTCGGACATTTTTACCCGGGTTGGTATTGTTGATCATTGCCTATGTGTTATTGACGATTATCCGTGATTACCGTAGCAATTTTGCTGCAGATATCTGGAATGAGCTGGGGCAGGGAAAGGATGCTTCTGTTTTTACGAGGAGTGAGATCCCTGCTTCACTGGTGGTATTGGTTTTAATGAGCCTGCTTATTTTAGTTCGCAAGAATATCAATGCATTACTGATCAATCATGCCGTGGTGATGGCAGGATTTCTTGTTTGTATAGGGTCAACCATATTATTCACTACTGGCATAATCTCGCCATTCTGGTGGATGACGCTTACGGGCATAGGCCTCTATATGGGTTATGTTCCGTTCAATTGTATGTTATTTGACCGGCTGATCGCTGCATTTAAATATGCAGGCAATGCCGGGTTTATTATCTATCTGGCAGATTCCTTTGGTTATTTAGGAAGTGATGTGGTATTGCTAGTCAAAAACTTTATGCACCTGGAAAATTCGTGGACCTTATTTTTTGTGCGAATGATCCTGATCGTTTCCGTTATTGGGATATTGCTGGTGGGTTTGTCGGCCGCCTATTTCCATAAAAAATACAAGGTCAGTACACCCCTTTTACCCAATCAATTAAAGTATGCCTGATAAAGCTATTGTAATAGGAGCGGGGATCATTGGCCTGGCTACGGCGAGGGCTTTGGCATCTCGCGGTGTTGCAGTTACGGTCTTGGAGCGCGGTCCAAAGGCGCAAGGCGCTTCCATTCGGAATTTCGGAATGATATGGCCGGTTGGTCAGCCTGAAGGCGCGATGTATGAAATGGCAATGTCATCCCGGTCAATCTGGGAACAGATAGGAAAGGAAGCAAAGATTTGGTATGATCCCGTAGGTTCCGTACACCTTGCGTATAATAAGGAAGAATGGAATGTGCTGGAAGAGATGGCAACATTAATGGGGCACAGGAACTATTCAT
>Ga0136846_1222995_pt1 | contig 11886 bp, 11 predicted proteins | sample HopSoiMetagenom2_FD_96841 | JGI IMG/M metagenome (GOLD analysis project Ga0136846, IMG submission 96841) | Grasslands soil microbial communities from Hopland, California, USA - 2 Assembly 2016 (version 4) | ecosystem: Environmental > Terrestrial > Soil > Grasslands | place: USA: Hopland... | reverse complement strand
GCTGCCGCCGACCGCCTCGGCCTGTCCGCTCCGGCGATGAGCCGGACCCTGTCCCGCATCCGCGCGGCCTTCGGCGATCCGATCCTGGTCCGCTCCGGCCGGGCGATGGTCCCGACGCCACGCGCGCTGGCGCTCCACGATGAGGTCAAAGCGGTGCTGGAGCGGTCTCGCGCGCTGTTCGAGACCGGTCGGACCATCGATCCGGCCGATCTCGACCAACGGTTCACCGTCGTCGCGACCGACTTGATGGCGACGATCCTCGCCGCCCGGCTGCTGCCGGACCTGCGCGCCCAAGCCCCCGGCGTGACGCTGATCCTGCTTCCGGAGAGCCACCACCAGGACGACCATCTGCTGCGCGACGGAACAGTGGACCTGGACATCCGCGTGATGACCGACCCCGCGCCCGAGACCCGCGTCGAACCGCTGCTCACTGATGACATGGTCGCCGTGGTCCGCCGCGGCCATCCGCTGGCCGACCGGCCGCTCACACCGGCGGCACTGGCGAGTGGCCAGCACATCGTGGTTTCCCGCCGAGGCCGCACCCGCGGTCCCATCGACGACGCGTTGGAAGCCCGGGGCCTACGCCGCCGGGTGGTCGCGACGATGCCCGCGTTCTCCGCCGTGCTGCACACCGTCGCCGGCTCGGACCTCGTCGGTCAGACGCTTGCGCGGGTCGGTGCTCCGATGATCGAGGCGCTTGATCTGATCGCCCTGCCGATCCCGCTCGATGTGCCGCCGGTGACCGTTTCCATGGGGTGGCACCCGCGCTTCGACAACGATCCGGCTCAGCGCTGGTTCCGGGACCGGGTGCGTGCGGCGTTTGACCAAGAGCCTTGAGCTAAGGGCCTTGATCCCCGTTAAGACCAGGTCACCGCCCGGAACAAACGATCCGATACCCCGCCCCGGCCACTGTCTCGATCACCTCCGGCGGCCCCAGCTTCCGCCGCAGCCGCCCGACAGTGACCGAGACCGTCCGCGTAAACGGATCAGCGTTCTCATCCCACACCTTCTCCAGCAACTGCTCGGCGCTCAGCGGAGTCGGAGCCGCCGCCATCAGCGCCGCCAGCAACTCGAACTCCTTCGGGGACAGCCGCAGCGGTGCCCCGAGCCGGGTGACAGTACGCTGCGCCGGGTCCAGCTCGATGCCGGCGTGCCGCAGGATCCGGGGCTTGACCGACGGCCGGCGACGCGCCAGCGCCCGGATCCGCAACACCAGCTCCGGGAAGTGGAACGGCTTGGCCAGATAGTCGTCCGCCCCCAGGCGCAGCCCGGCGACCCGATCGCCGGGCGAGCCGGCCGCGGTGAGCATGATGACCATCGCCGGATCCCGCGATTCGCCGATCTGCCGGCACAGCAGGTCGCCGGACAGCCCGGGCAGGTCCCGGTCCAGGACCACTACGTCGTACCCGGTCGTCGCCGCCTTCTCCGAAGCGGTGAGCCCGTCGTACGCGACGTCCACAGCCATCCCCTGATCCCGCAGCCCTTCGGCGATGTCGTCGGCCAGCCGCCGCACGTCCTCCACCACCAGGACCCTCACAGCTCCCCCTCGGCCGTCACAGTTCCACCTCCGCTCGCAGGCCGCCCTCCGGCCGGGCGGACAACACAAGCCTGCCTTGGTGGGCCGCCGCGATGGCCGCGACGATCGACAGGCCGAGGCCGGTGCCCTCACGCGACGTCCGGTCCGCGCCGAGCCGCTGGAACGGCTGCCCGAGCAGCGCGACGCGGTCCGGACCCAGGACCGGGCCCCCGTTCTCCACCGTGAACCGGGCGGGGCCGGCGGGGCCCCGCGGCTGGGCCGTGATCCGCAGGAACCCGTGCGGCTCGTTGTGCCGGACGGCGTTGTCGACCAGGTTGTCGACCAGGCTGGCCAGCAGCGTCGGGTTGCCCCACACCAGCACCGGATCGGTCTCGGTGCCCAGCCTGTGCTCCACCGTCAAACGCTTCTCGGCGATCGCCGCCGACCGGGCCTGCAACGCCGCGAGCGCCAGGTACGCCAGCGACGCCCCGCCGGTCTGGCCACGGCCGTCGTTCTGGGCGCGGGCCAGCAGGAGCAGTCCTTCCAGCAGCCGGTCGGCGGCGTCCAGGCCCTCGCGCAGCTTGCCGGCGAGCACGTCCACCTCCCCGGGCCGTCCGGGTTTGCCGACCGCGACGTCGACCGAGGTGCGCATCATCGCCAGCGGCGTGCGCAGTTCGTGTGAGGCGTTGGCGATGAAGCGGCGCTGGGCTTCGAAGGCTGACTCCAGGCGCGCCAGCAGTCCGTCCACGGTGTCGGCGAGCTCTGTCATCTCATCGCGCGGCCCGGACAGGGCCAGACGTTCGTGCAGGTTGCGCTCGGAGATCCGCCGGGTCTTGGCCGTCATCGTGCGCAGCGGGCTCAGGACCCGGCCGGCGACGATCCAGCCCAGGAAGGCCGATCCCGCTCCCATCGTCGCCAGGACGACGGTCGACTGGGTCACGGCCGAACGGACGGTGTCCCATGTCGGTACGACATCCACGGATCTGGGCGTGTCCGGGGACGGGACGAACTTCACGGGCACGCCGTCCGGAGGCGGCCGCGACAGATCCGGGGCGAACGTGACGAGGATCGGCTCGCGGAACAGCAGCAACAGCACCAGCGTGAGCAGCACCAGCCCGGACAGCAGGAACAGCGCCGTGTAGAGCAGTGTCAACCGCATGCGGATCGTGTGCGGACGCAGACTGATCGCCATGCGCCAAGTATCAGGGCTCGATGTCAACAACCGGGCAACAGCTTCCGTGCGGCCCCTGTTACCGCCGGCCCTCTAGACCTTGATGCCGGAACCACTCGATTCGAGAAACCGGGAAAGGGAACCATGAGATTCGGCAAACGCACCGCCATGCTGGCGTGCGCAGTGGGATTCGGCGCCGCGGGCGTCGGCGTCGCGGGGACAGCCGAGGCCGCGCCGACCGCGCCCGAGGCCACGGCCCCGGCGATCACCTGGCAGGCCTGTCCGCAGTACTCTGATGACGTTCTGGCCGCGCTGCGCCTCCGGCCCGAGGAGTACGCGGCGTTCCGCGCGATCTGGGCCCGTGCCGAGTGCGGAACGATCAGTGTGCCGCTCGACTACCGGAACCCCGGCGGCGAGCACATCACCATCGCGCTCACCCGGCTCAAGGCGCAGGACGCGGCCCACCGCCGGGGCGTCATGTTCACGAACCCCGGCGGCCCCGGTGGCAGCGGCTATCTGATGCCGGCCCGGCTGATGCTGGAGAACTCCACCAACGCCCGGCTCAACGAGGACTTCGACCTGATCGGCATCGATCCGCGCGGCATCGGCTACAGCACGTCGTACGACTGCCCGACCGGGGACGGCCCGGACCCCGGCGGCGCTCCTCCCGCCCCCGGGCCGCTGACGGAGGCGGAGGCCAAGCAGCTGTACGACCAGGTCTCGGCTTCCAACGCGGCCTGCTCGACGTCGAATCCCGCGTTCCTGCGCCAGCTGACGACGTCGAACGCCGCGCGCGACCTCGACATGATCCGCCGCGGGCTGCACGAGCGGAAGGCGAGCTACTTCGGGGCGTCCTGGGGCACCCAGCTGGGTGCCGTCTACCGCAGCATGTTCCCGGAGACGATCGACCGGATGTGGCTGGACAGCGTCGTGTCTCCGGACGCTTATAACCTCTCCTACCGGTTCGCCGGCTCGGCCCGGGCCACGGAGGCGGACTTCCACCTGTTCGCCGCATGGCTCGCCGCTCGGAACGGCGTCTACGGGTTCGGGGACACCACGGCGAAGGCCGAGGCGGCCGTCCTGGCCATGCGGCAGCAGGCCGACGCCCACCCGTGGCGGTTCAGCGACGTCGACACGGTGCTCGACGGAGCCTTCATCGGTTTCCTGGCCGCCAGCCCGAACCTCAACTGGGAGCAGGCCGCGACGGTCCTGCAGTCCCTGACCACGGCGGTGTCCGGACAGCCGGCCCCCGATCCGGTCAAGCAGGTCGTCGGCGGCGACCGGATGCCACTCCCGCCCCCGGCCGGCGCGCCGAAGCCGTTCAACGGGACGGCGAACGTCGCCTACCTATGCAACGAGGACACCAGCGGCCGTGATTTCGACTCTCTGTGGAACGACTACCAGCACACCTTGGCCGCGAACCCGGTGACCGGCGAGTTCAGCGGCCCGCGCCCGACCTGCGCCGGCTGGAACCTGCCGCCGCAGCCCTTCACCCTGCGCTGGAGCCCGGGCTCGCTGCAGATGTCAGGACACTTGTACGAGACCTCGACCCCGTACCCGTGGGTGCGGCAGATGCAGGCCCGCATCGGCGGAACGGTCCTGACGGTGCCGGACTTCATACACGCCTCGGTGGGCCACGTGCCGGAGTGCGCGGCGCACATGGTCGCGTACTTCGAGACCGGACGACCTGACAACGGCACCTGCCCGGGGCTGCAACCGGAGACGACGCCCACGTCCGGGACGGCGGCCGCTCCGCCGGCCTCCCAGTCGTCGCGGACGCAGACTCTGACTCAGCCGCTGGTCTGGGACCCGAACAGCCGCTACGCGCTGAAGTAGCCGGGCTTCGGCGGGCGGTCGGCGGACTCCGCCGGCCGCCCGTCGGCGTTACCATCCGTAGGTGCCACCAGCCCACGAGGAAGAAGTCCTGGCCCGGATCCGCAAGGGCCTTGTCTACACCGAGTCCGAGGCGGCTTTCCAAGCTCCGCGACGCCGCGCGGAGCAGATCTTCGAGTACAACCACACACCACCGACCGAGACGGAAAGGCGTCGCGCGCTCCTGGTCGCGATCTTCGGGTCGGTCGGAGAGCGCACGGTACTGCTGCCGCCGTTCCACGCCGGATTCGGAAGCAACGTACATATCGGCGACGACTTCTTCGGGAACGTGAACCTCACGTTCGTCGACGACGTGGAGATCCGGATCGGCAACGGAGTGATGATCGCCCCGAGCGTGACGCTGACGACGACGGGACACCCGGTGCACCCGTCACGGCGCGTGGACTTCGGGCGGTTCTCGGAACCGATCGTGATCGAGGACAAGGTGTGGATCGGCAGCAATGCGGTCGTCCTTCCCGGCGTCCGCATCGGCCACGGATCGGTCATCGGCGCGGGGAGCGTGGTCAGCCGCGACATTCCCCCGATGACCGTGGCGGTCGGAACACCGTGCCGGGTACTGCGTCTGATCACGGACGAAGATCTGAAGACACGTACTACTGAACCCCGTTAGCCGAGGAGCGCCGGCCGAGGATGCCCTCGACCGGCGCTCCGACCAGCGACCGATCAGGTCGGGAGCCAGTACGAGCAATACGGATTCCACACTGTGGTGTGCTGGTACGACGCGAAGCTGTTCAGCAGCATGCGGCCGGTCTTCGGGCCGACGATCCCGTCCGCGGACAGGTGGTGAGCCCCCTGGAACTGGTTGACCGCGCCCTGGGTCGCCGGGCCGAACGAGCCGTCCTCGGCCAGCCCGGCGTGGTCCAGGACGTTGAGGAGACGCTGGACGCACCAGACGGCGTGCGTGTTGTTCGGCTGGTCCGGCCCGACCCAGGCCGCACCGACGCGAGCCTGCGCCTGCGTCGCGGTCGCGGTCGCGGTGCCGAGCGCGGTCGCGAGGATGACGGCGGCGGCGAATATACGCTTCCTGATCATGATGGCGATCTCCCGTCAGCAGTGCGGAACGCCGGAGGCGGGGTCATGGGAGGTGTTCACGTTGCCACCCCAGGTGTAGAAGTCGCTGTACACGTGGTCGCCGTCGGTGATGATGCCCTTGTACCAGACGTCGGTGTGGTAGCCACCGGAGTTCACGTAGGTGCCGCGCTTGTAGCAGATGATGTCGATGTCACTCAACGCGCGAGTGGTGCCGACGATGTGCGAGGACGTATACGGTCCGGTCCGGATGTTGCTGTGGGCGTCGACGGTCGTGAACACGTCGGCATGTGCGGCCGGGGCGAGCAGAGTGGCCGACAGCGCCATGGCGGCCGTACCGGCTGCGAGCGTCACTCGGCGGGGTGTCAGGTATTTCATGGCGGACCTTTCTCGGTTGGCGGCGTGCCAAAGATGAGTGCCACAGGTGAGTGCCACAGGTGAGTGCCACAAATGAGTGGCCCGAGCGGCTCAGGTGACGGTGGTTCCGGGTTCGGAGACGTGGTAGTAGCCGTATACCGGCGAGCCGTCATGGATGCTGAGCAGGTTGATGTCCGCGGCGACACCGGTGTGGCTCTCCTCGATGATCGCCGCCCCGGTTCCCTTGCCGGGCACGGTGATGGAGTTGCCGAGGAACATCGCGACGTGCACGGTGTCGTTCGGATGGCTGGACGAGGCCCAGTAGATGAGGTCGCCCGGTACCAGGTTGCTCCTGGACACCTTGTGCATGACCGATCGCGTCGTCTGCGAGTCGGTGTTGCCGGCTCCGAGGACGTCCTTCCCCGCGGCGATGGCGTAGAGCCAGCGGACCAGCCCCGAGCAGTCCAGGCCGATCGTCTCGTTGGCCGGGCAGGGCTGTATTCCGCCCGTGTATCCGCTGCAAGTGCCGTGAGTCGGCCCGGGCAGTTGTGACCAGTGCCCGCCGCCCCACGCGTACGGAACGCCGCCGAGCCCGGGGCCGTACGGCGGCGGCGAATGGCCGGGCAGACCGGGCGACGGCGCACCCAGCTTGTACCTCGCGCCCCGGTTGTACCTCAGGGCGTTGTAGTCCTCGTCGATACGGCGCTGTTCGGCTGCCTGGCTCGCCGAGTTCGGCCCGTTGTACAGGTAGTAGGCGACCGTGACCGCGCGCGAGGACAGCCCGTCCCCGGCTGCGCAAGTGGTCCTGCCCGGCGGCAGGACGCAACTGATCTGCACCGTCGAGCCGGAGCCGTGGTACAGGGCGTCCTTGGTGTTCGGTCCGACGATCCCGTCCACGGACAGCCCGGCCGCGGACTGGAAGTCCTCGACCGCGCCCAGCGTGGCGGGTCCGAAGATCCCGTCCATCGTGAGCTGGGCGCCGTTCTGGTTGAGCAGGCTCTGCAGCTCGGTCACGCAACCGTCGCGCTCGCCCTGCCGCATATTGGCCGGGCAGGCTGAAGAGGTCAGCCTGATGGGTGTGGGCGCTCCCCCGCCGACGTTGGAGTACAGCGCGTTCTTGGTGTTCGGTCCGACGATCCCGTCGACGGACAGCCCGGCCGCCGACTGGAAAGCCTTCACCGCGGCCAGGGTGTCCGGGCCGAAGCTGCCGTCGACCGCCAGGGCGTGGCCGTGGGCGTTCAGCAGGCTTTGCAGCGTGCTGACACAAGAGTCCACCATGCCCTGGTAGATCTGGTCGGGGCAGGCCGGTGAGCGCAGATCGGCGGCTCCGGTGTGGCTGCCGCCGGCGCCGGCGTACAGCGCGGACTTGGTGTCCGGGCCGACGATACCGTCCACGGCCAGGCCCCGGGCCGACTGGAACGCCTTGACGGCGGCCAGGGTACCCGGGCCGAAGCTGCCGTCCACGACGATGTGCGCGCCGTTGTCGTTCAGCAGGTTCTGGACCTCGACGACGCAGCTGCCCCGGGCCCCCTCGGCGATGTTCGTCGGACATGCCGCGTCGTTGAGGTCGGCCGGTCCCGCGAGTCCGGACCCGTTGGCGTACAGCGCCCCCTTGGTGACCGGCCCGACCATGCCGTCGGCGGCGATGCCCGACTCGGTCTGGAAGACCCGGACCGCGGTCAGCGTCGCCGGACCGAACTGGCCGTCGGCGGTCACGCCGGCCCCGTGCTGGTCGAGCAGGTTCTGCAATTCGACGACACAGCCGCCGGAGGCGCCCTGGACGATGTTCGCCGGGCACGACGACGAGTTCAGATTGACCGGCGCCGCCGCGGCGTGGGCTGACGCGGCGACGCCGGTCCATTGCAGGGTGCACAACGACAGCGACAGCGCAGCCGCGGTCGAGAAGCGTGATCGATGTCTTCGATGATGCGTGTTCGGCATGATCCTGATCCCCCCTCGGTGATCGGACAGGGTGCGCGGCACGGCCGCCGCGCGTCCTCCGAGTCTGGCGACCACCCCCTGCCACAGGCTTGTACGAATGGGACAACCGACAGCAATGCCGACGTCTGTGGTAGCCGCGCTACCACAGACGTGGTAGGTGCCGGGTCCGGCGTGACCGGAAGCGGGAGGCGATCTCAACCCAACGCCGGACGACGCCGACCCGATCGGCTTCGTACAGTCGGCCGTAGCGGATCGGCCCGCGCGGGGGAAAGGGCAGAGTAATGGCAGCTGACCTGTACAAGGACGCGGTCGTGGCCCGCCGGGGCTTCCAGAGCGCGCCCGGGCTTCGCCGGCGGCGGTTGGAGCTGCCCACCGGGTACGTGACCGTCGTGTTCGGCTTCGGGGAGCCCCTGGGGCTGACCCGGGTCGGCCGACCGGTGCCGGAGACCGTCTCGACCTCACTGGTCGGCGGGATCAACGCCAGGGCCGTGATCGGTTCACATGTCGGAGGCCTGCGAGGGGTCGAGGTGTCCTTGCGGCCGACCGCGGCGTCGCGGATCTTCGCGCGGCCGATGGCGGAGCTCGCCGGCCGGTTCGCCGAGCCAGGCCGACTGCTCGGCGTGGACATGGAGGAGTTCCAGGCCCGGCTGGCGGCCTGCGGCAGCTGGCGGGACCGGATGGCGCACATCGAGGCGGTGCTCGCCGAGCGGTGGCGGGAGGGCCGCCCCTGCCCACCGGAGATCGAGCGGGCCTGGCGGCTCCTGCACACCGGTCGCTGTGCGGCAGTGGCGGCGGTGGCCCGGGACGTCGGCTGGGATCGGCGCCAACTGGCCCGCCGCTTCCGCGAGTTCGTGGGACTGTCGGCGCGCGACGTCATCCAGGTGGCGCGATTGCAGCGCGCGTTGCGGCTGGAGGCCGACGGCCTGCCGCTGACCGAGGTCGCGCACCGGGCCGGCTACCACGATCAGGCTCATCTCAACCACGTCTTCACCGACCTGGTCGGCATGAGCCCCGGTGCCTTCCGCCGCGCCGCGTGCACCAGCCGGACGCTTTTCGGGGCGCAGGATCGGATCCCGGGCTTCATCACCAGCGTCCTGTTGCCCGACGGCGACACCCCGGCTCAGGTACGCCTGGGGGTGATCAAGCCGGTCTCATAGGCATAGGCGATGGCCTGCGCACGGCTGGTGAGTCCGAGCTTCGTCATGCCGCGGTACAGGTGGGTCTTCACAGTCGCCTCGGCGAGGACCAGCTTCTTCGCGATATCAGTGTTCGACAACCCGGTGGCCACCAGGTGGAAGACGTCGCGCTCGCGCGGAGTGAGGGTCTGGAAACCGCTGCCGTCGACCGGGGGGCCCTGACTCCCGGGCCCGGCGGCGCCGACGAAAGCCTCGATGAGGCGGTGGGTGATACTGGGAGTGAACGGCAGGTCGCCGGCGGCGACCGCGTCCACCGCGGCGAACAGCCGGTCGGCCGGCGTGCTCTTGAGCAGGAAGCCGCTGGCTCCGGCCCGCAGCGCCGCCAAGACGTACTCGTCGAGGTCGAAGGTGGTCAGCACCAGGATCCGGGGCGGGTCTGCGCGGTCGCCGCCGAGGATGCGGGTGATGGCGGTGATGCCGTCCATGCCGGGCATCCGGATGTCCATCAGCACGACGTCGGGCTGCTCCGGCCCGCGGCCGGCGATCTCGACCGCCTTCTCACCGCTGGCCGCCTCGACGACCGTGTACCCGGCGGGCGCGGCGCGCAGCAGCGCCACCAGTCCCGCTCGGACCAGGTCCTGATCATCCACGACCAGTACTCGCGTCATCGGCCCGTATCCCCCGTTGTCGTGCTGTCCGGTGTGGTGACATGGTCGCCCACGTCGTCGATCGGCAGCGTAAGAACGACCTCGAACCCGCCGCCGGGACGAGGGCCGGCTGACAGTGCTCCACCATAGATCCTGGCGCGTTCGGCCATGCCGATCAGCCCGTGTCCGCCCCCAGACACCCCCTGTGACACTCCCTCAGGGGCGTCGCCGCCGCCGTCGTCGACCACTGACACCATCAGCTCCCGCGGACGGTAGTCGATGGTCAGGGTCGCAGCCCTGGGCCGTGCGTGTTTGACGATGTTCGTCAGCGACTCCTGGATGACCCGGTAGGCGCACAGCTCCAGGCCGCCACCCAAAGGCCGCGGCCGGCCGCGGACCACGCTCGCCAACGGGACCCCGGCGCTGCGGATCCGCTCGACCAGCTCCGGGACCCGGTCCAGGCCCGGGGCCGGGAGCAGCAGCTCCCCGTCGGCCGCCTCCGGATCCGGCTTGAGCACCGCCAGCAGGTGCCGCATCTCGGCCAGCGCCTCCCGCCCCGCCGCGGCGACGTCCCCGAGCGCCCGCCGCGCGGTGGCCCCGTCCACCTCGAAGACATAGCGGGCCAGCTCCGCCTGCACGGAGATCACCGAGATGTGGTGCGCGACGACGTCGTGCAGCTCCCGCGCGATCCGCACCCGCTCGGCGACCACCGCCTGGCGAGCCTGCTCGTGCTGGGCGTGCGCCAGCCGCCGGCTCAGCTCGGTCAGCGCCAGCGTGTGCTCGGCCAGCTGCCGGTTGCGCGAACCGAGCCGCCGCACCCCGTCGCCGACGACCCAGAGCACGCCGATCCACAGCAGGGTCAGCGCGACGGTGTCGACCGCCGAGTTCGGCCACTGGTCCAGATTGCTGGTCACCAGGACCGGGGCGACCATCGCGGCGCCGACGAACGTCGCAGCACGCTTGTGCAGTGCCGCCACCGTCGAGAAGGCCAGCTGCGGACCGAGCTGATTCAGCGTCGTCCAATAGCCCGACGCCTCGTACACGCCGACCACGGCGCAGCAGAACGCCAGCACGGCCAGCGGCGCCCGCCGCCGGAAGGCGACCGACATGTTCGCCGCGACCGACAGGCCCAACGCCACAGCGTCGAACGGCTTCTCCGTGGCCGGATAGTGCTGCCAGGCCTGCCGCAGCCCGAAGCCGGTCATCAGCAGCGCGAGGACCGTGTCCAGGAGCAGGGGGTCGGTATGCAGCAGCCCGGCGGCCCGGCCACGAGCGGTGCTCCACATATCCATCGGCGAACGAGTCCTCTGCGACAGCGGCGTCTGGGATGAACAATACGTCCACGGTCGGGCGGTTCCTGGAGGGACTTCACTCCTTGGCGCCTTCTCAAGGCACTGCGACACTGGCGGGATGGCCCATCTGGACGCCTCCGCGAAACCCGCCCTCCCCCGCCCGGCGCGGTGGGCCGGGACCCTGGTCGGCGCGTGCGTGATCCTCGCCGCGATCGTCGGGTTCACCTATTTCGGGCTCCAGACCCTCCAGGCCGCCGGCGTCAGCGGCCACGCCGGGCACCTGACCGTCACCGACTGCGAGGGGCACTACGAGGGCACGGCCGCAGGCGGCGGGTTCAGCTACGACTGCCGCGGCGACTTCGTCTCCTCCGACCGCAAGTTCACCGCACCGGATGTGAAACTCCAGGGCGACGGGAACCAACACCGGGTCGGGCACGCCATATCGGTCCAGTACGTCGACGGCCGGGCCCGCCAGACCGGCATCAGCATGACGTTGCTGTCACTGATCCCGATCCTGCTGAGCATCGGCGTCGCCGGGGTGGGTGCCGCCCTGGTGGCCACGTGCACCACCTGGCGGCCTCCGCCACGGCGGCGGATCGTCGGCTCCTGACACCGGGCTTTTTTCAGAGTACTGATGACTGTACGAGCAGAAGACGCCGCCTCAGTTCGCCGAACTCAGCCCTCGTACCGCGCTGGCCAGCGTCTCCCGGAAGTCCGTGGAGTACGACCGCCGGCTCCACTCCGCCAGCCGCACTCGACGCGGCAGCACAGCGTGGATGTCGCCCAGCATCTGGTCGATGTTCCCCAGCGAGCGGGGAAGGACCAGCGTGCCGCTCGCGTTCTTGCCGCGAGCCCGCGCCTTGCGCACCGCCAGGTCCGTACGCACCTGCGCCCGGCGCTCGGC
>Ga0136846_1215597_pt1 | contig 11890 bp, 11 predicted proteins | sample HopSoiMetagenom2_FD_96841 | JGI IMG/M metagenome (GOLD analysis project Ga0136846, IMG submission 96841) | Grasslands soil microbial communities from Hopland, California, USA - 2 Assembly 2016 (version 4) | ecosystem: Environmental > Terrestrial > Soil > Grasslands | place: USA: Hopland... | reverse complement strand
GGACCAGCGCGCCACACGACCCACGCTCCGGCCGAGGGCGCGTGGTGTCGCGGCGACAGGTTGTGTGGCGGCCATCCGTGATCACCCCAGCAGACGTCGGGGTAGGCCCGTCGTCGAGGCAGGGACTCTACGTCACGCCTGTCGGCGTGGGAAGGGGGTCGTACGGGCTACTGGGCGAACGTGTCGCAGTCGTCGGGGTTGCCACTCTTGTACCCGCGCGTGAACCAGGCGACGCGCTGCTCCGCCGAACCGTGCGTCCATGTCTCGGGGTTCACCTGGCCCGTGGTCGACTGCTGGATCCGGTCGTCACCGACCGCTGCCGCAGCGCTCAACGCCTCATCGATGTCGCCCGCTTCGAGGTCCGCTTGGTCGGAATTCGCCCACACGCCGGCCAGGCAGTCGGCCTGCAGCTCCTGGCGGACGGAAAGATCGTTCCGTCGGCTCGGGTCCTGCTGGGCCATCTGCTGGACCTGATCGGAGATCCCGAGCGTGGTCTGGACGTGGTGCCCGAACTCGTGGGCGACGACATACGCCATCGCGAAGTCACCACCCTTGGCACCGAACCTCGACTTGAGCTCGTCCATGAAGCCGAGGTCGAGGTACACCTTCTGGTCAGCCGGGCAATAGAAGGGCCCGGTCGCTGCCGACGCCGGGCCGCAGTCAGACTGGGTAGAGCCGTCGAAGAGAACGAGCTTGGTCTCCGGGTACTGGCGGCCCGACTGGCTGAACGTCGATGCCCAGAAGGTCTGGATGTTGTCCACGATGTAGGCAAGCTGCTGGTCGGTGTCGCTCTGCGGGTCGAGCGTGCCGCCCGGCTGGACGGCGCCACCGCCCGACAGCCCGCCCAGCCCGGGGATCGAGCCGCTGCCGCCGAGCACGCCGCTGAACAGCAGGAACAGGACGACGAGCACGATGATGCCGCCAAGGCCACCCCCGGCCCTACCGGGGAGTGGGATCGGGATGCCCGCTCCGGTGCCGCCTGTCGGGAATCCGAACGAGCCACCGCCGCCTTGTCCGCGGCGGTCCTCGATCTGATCGAATCCCGTATTCCGCTTCCATCTCATAGTGAGGACGCCTCCTCCGCGCCCCGAGGAGGATACGAGGCGAGGCTGGCGTGCCGCCTCGCGGATGCGCCCGTCGGCCTTGCAGCAGCATCGTCATGCCTCGGTCGCGCGTCGTTGGCAACCGGAGGCATCGCGCCGTGGAGGACCGTGGCTAGGCGAGCTCGGTCAGCCGTCCATTCGAGACGTCGAACACGAGCGCGTGGATCGCGAAGCGGCCGAGGAGCGGATGTTCGCGCAGGATCGCGGCGTGGCGCCGGAGGTTCTCCTCGAGATCGGCGAAGCCGCCGTACCTGACTCGAGGTCCCTCATCCGGGACGCCGCTATCCTCGGCGACCCGTGCCCGGAAGGCGTCCTCGTCGAGGTCCTGAAGACCGCAGCGCGTGTGCTCGATCAACACGATCTCCTCGGTCCCCAGCAGCTCGACGCTGACGATCAACGAGCGGATGACGTCGTCGGTGACCAGGCCGCCCGCGTTCCGGATGACGTGGGCGTCGCCGGTGCGCAGGCCGAGGGTCTCCTCGACGTCGAGCCGCGCGTCCATGCAGGCGACGATCGCGAGCCGGGACAGCGGTTTCGCGGTCAGCGCCGATCGATCGAACGCATCCGTGTAGCGGCGGTTCTCGGCGAGGATCCGGGTGTATTCCGCTGTTCGGTCCGCGGCGGTCATCTGGCGCAGGATAGCGAGCACCGATCGATGCGGAGGTCTCCGAGTGTCGACGTTCCGAGAATGGCTGGGATCACAACGAGGACGCGACGACGCGATCGGCGAGGTCGCGAACACGGTGGCGAGTGACGAGTCGCTCACTGCGGACGACTACGCGACGATCCGGCAGCGCCTGAACGATCGGAACGTCGACGGCAGCGTCATCGACGCGCTTGACGACGCACATGCCGAATACGAGCGATCGGACGATCCGCCGAAGCCGCCGCCCGAGCCGATGTCGATTGACTGGCCGTAAGGCCGCGATCCGCCCGGTGGCTGAGGGGCGGGATGTGTCAGATGCTCGATGCAGGAGCGACTGACAAGACGATCCGCCCGCGACGGACCCGCTGAACGACCGGCCTGATCGGAGCGGCTACCCCGACGGCCCGAACAACACGGTCAGCCAGCGCTCGAGCGGGGTCACGTCCTCGACCTCGGCACCGAGCCGGACAGCCGCCGACCCAGGAGCATCAGCGGCGAGCGGCGGCGGATCGGGCGCGAGCGTGAACGCGATCTCATCGACCCCGCCGACGCCGTGCGCTCGGGCCTCCTGCTCGACGAAGCGTTGGCGGCCGATCGCCTCGAGCTCGCGCTCCATCGCCGCGACCTCGAGGCCGAGCATGGCGTTGCCGCCCGCGATGTCCTCCGCGCGCGTCGCGGCCTCGGACGCCTCGGCGACCTGACGCGCGAAGGCGACGACGATCCACGCGGCGAGCAGCGCCGCGGCGATCATCGCCATGCGGCGTCGCGTGAGTCCGACGATCGGGAGCGTCGCGAGATCGACGGTCGGGCTGGTCGAGACGGCCGTCGTGGGATCGAGCGCGTCGCCGGCGGGGTCGGGCGCGGGCGGCTCGGGGTCGATCGAGCGCGACATCGGCGGGAGCGTAGCTACACGTAGCTACAGTGTCAACCGCGATCCCGTGACAGCCAACCTGTCATCCGTGCGGTTGACGCTCCGTCTAGACTGCCTTCCAATCCGAACAGGCGTTCTAGACTGGAGAAGCTCGCCGATGCGAACCTACGCCCCCGCTGACGCCGCGACGGTCCTCGGCCGCGTCCTGGAGGAGCCTTCGCTAGCCCGCGGCGTCGTCCACCACGAGGTCATCGAGGCACGGCAGCCGTCCTATGCGGACATGCCGGACTGGCTCGACAAGCGGATCGTGAAGGGGCTCGCGAACCGCGGGATCGAACGGCTGTACACGCACCAGGCCGAAGCGATCGACGCGATCCACGCCGGCGAGGACGTCGTCGTGGTGACGCCGACTGCGTCGGGCAAGACGCTCTGCTACTCCCTTCCGACGCTCCAGTCGATCGCCCAGGATCCGGCGGCGCGCGCCCTGTTCCTGTTCCCGACCAAGGCGCTCGGCCAGGACCAGGTGACCGAGTTCGGTGAACTCGCGGCGTCGGCCGACCTGTCGATCATCACCTCGACCTACGACGGTGATACGCCCGCACCGATCCGCTCGACGGTCCGAGCAGCCGGACAGGTCGTCGTGACCAATCCGGACATGCTCCACTCGGCGATCCTCCCGCACCACACCAAGTGGTTCCAGCTGTTCGAGCAGCTCCAGTTGATCGTAATCGACGAGCTGCACACATATCGCGGCGTCTTCGGCAGCCACGTCGCGAACGTGCTGCGCCGCCTCATGCGGATCTGCGCGCACTACGGCAGCAAGCCGGTCATCGTCTGTTGCTCGGCGACGATCGGGAACCCGGCCGAGCTCGCAAGCATGCTGACCGGGCGACCGGCGCGCCTCGTCGACCGGAACGGCGCGCCATCCGGCGAGCGGCACGTGCTGCTGGTGGATCCGCCGGTGATGGAGCCAGCCAGCGGCGCACGCGGGTCGGCAGTGACACTCGCCCAACGCTGGGCGCTGCCCTTTCTGCGTGCCGGGCGACAGACGATCGTCTTCGGCCGATCGAGGGTCGCCGTCGAGCTGCTGCTGACAGGGTTGCGCGAAGCCCTGCGCGAGAGCTTCGGCCCACGCAGTCGCGTGCGCGGCTATCGGGGCGGATATCTCCCGACCGAGCGCCGATCGATCGAGCGCGGGCTGCGCGATGGCGAGATCCTCGGCGTCGTCTCGACGAACGCGCTCGAGCTCGGGGTCGACATCGGGCGGCTCGACGTCTCGATCCTGGCGGGATACCCGGGGTCCGTGGCCGGCACCTGGCAGCAGTTCGGCCGAGCGGGCCGGCGGCAGGGCACGAGCGTCGCCGTCCTCGTGGCATCCGGCGCGCCGGTCGACCAATACGTCATCCACCACCCCGAATTCCTGCTCGAGAACGCGCCCGAAGAGGCCCGCCTCGACGCTGACAACCTCCACGTCCTCCTTGCGCATCTTCGGGCGGCGACCTTCGAGCTGCCGTTCGAGCCGGGCGAGGTCTTCGGGCCGGCACCAGCGGACGACCTCCTCGCGTTCCTCGCCGAGGAGGGTCACGTCCGTCAGGCGGCTGACGGGCGCTGGTACTGGTCCAGCGAGAACTTCCCGGCGTCCGAGATCTCGCTCAGGACTGCGGCGCCTGAGAACGTCGTCATCATCGACACGACGCCCGATCGTCCCCGCGTCCTCGGCGAGGTCGACCTGTTCAGCGCGCAGGTCCTGGTCCACGAGCGTGCGATCTACATCCACGAGTCGGTCCAGTACTACGTGGACCGTCTCGAGTGGCACGAGCGCAAGGCATACGTCCACAAGATCGACGTCGACCACTACACGTACGCGAATCGGGCGGTGACGCTGAAGCCGCTCGAGGTCTTCGCCGAGGCGCCCTCGACCGGCGGGACGCGGAAGCACGGGGAGGTGATGGTCGCCAGCCTCGTGACGCTGTTCAAGAAGCTGAAGTTCATCACCGACGAGAACGTCGGCTGGGGACCGATCGACCTACCCGAGCTGGAGTTGCAGACCACCGCGTACTGGCTCACGGCTGACCGCGTGCGTGACCACTGGCGCCGGGACGACCTCGACATCGCGCTGCTCGGCGTCGGCCGCGCGATCCAGACGATCGCGTCGGTCCTCCTGATGGTCGATCCGCGCGACCTGGGGCTTGTGACTCAGGTGCGCTCGCCACATGCCGAGGAGCCGACGATCTACCTCTACGAATCGGTCCCGGGAGGGATCGGGCTGTCGGAACGCCTGTGGCAGCGCCACGACGAACTGCTGGCAGGCGCGGCGGACCTCATCGCGGCGTGTTCGTGCGACGCCGGCTGCCCTTCCTGCACGGGTCCCAGGCTCGAGCCGAACGTCGACGCAAAGGGCCTCGCGCTCCGGCTGCTCGCCGAGCTCGGTGCTGGCGCGCGCCTCGCCAAGGCCGGATGACCGCGCCATACGCCGCTCGGTCGCCCGATCGGTTGGCACGCAGACTCGCGCGCTACCGTGGGGCGAACCCGGGGCCGGGCTCCGCTGGCGATCCCCTGCCCTACCGGCCGACCGCAAGCCGCGAACTCGCGCGGCGTCTCGCAGACGCCGTCGATGGCGAGGTGATCGACGCCGCGCATGGCGTCTACGTCCGGGTGGAGCGACCGGCGATCGATCTCCCCGTCGACCGGGAGCGCCTTGCAACGCTTCCGGGCCAACCACCGCCGGAGCGGCCTCTCGTCTGCCTCGACACGGAAACGACGGGCCTCGCGACGGCGGCTGGCACGCTCGCCTTCCTGATCGGGCTCGGGTGGTGGAGCGGGACGTCGTTCCGGCAGGTCCAACTCCTGCTGCCGGACCAGGGCGAGGAAGGCGTGCTGCTCGACGTCGTCGCCGGGCACCTGCCACCCGATGCGTGGCTCGTGACGTACAACGGCCGCGGCTTCGATTGGCCGCTGCTCGTGACCCGCTACCGGATGGTCGGGCGCGGCGCGCCCGTGATCGGCGGTCACCTGGACTTGTTGCCGCACGTGCGGCGGCTGTTCCGGCATCGGCTCGACGACGCGCGGCTCGGAACTGTCGAACGGATGCTGCTCGGCGTTACCCGCGTCGATGACGTCGTCGGTTGGGAGATCCCTGGCCGGTATCTCGGGTTCCTGCGCGGCGGTCCCGCCCAGCCGCTGGCGGCGGTCGTCCGGCACAACGACGAGGACGTGCGCTCGCTCGCGCGCCTGCTTGCGCACGTCGAGCAGCGTCTCGGTGATCCCGCGGTACGTTCGTCGGCACCGCGCGGGGACCTCGCGGGCCTGGCCCGCGCATTCCGTCGCGAGCGACGGCTGGAGGAGGCGATCGGGTGCCTGGACGCGGCCCTGGCGGCCGACCCGGCCGAGCTGGGCCAGCAGCCGCCGGTGGAGCCGTCCGCTCGAGCGGTCCGCGAGGAGCCGTGGTGGTCACCTGGCCGACGCGCCGACTTCGGCGGCCGCCCGAGCTCGCGGCGCGTCTCGACCGGATGGGACCGGAGGCAAGCGTTCAGCCGACCGTGGGACGAGGGACGCATCGCGATCGACCGGGCGCATCTGCTGCGACGCCTGGGTCGCGTCGACGAGGCGATCGAGGCATGGGATGCCCTCGCGTGCGGGCCAGGTCGGAGCGCCGTCGTCGCCGCGATCGAAGCCGCGAAGCTACGGGAGCATCGGTCGGGGGATCCGGCCGGTGCGCTGGCCGCCGTCGAGCGTGGCCTGCATCTCGCCGACCGTCGACGCGCGCGCGGGATGCCGGAACCGGCGCTGGAAGCTGACCTTCGCCATCGTTGGAGGCGGCTACGAGATCGGCTCGCCCGCGCGGCGGCCTGAATCGGGCGCTCCGCCGCCTGAGTCAGGGGCCGGCCTCCGCCGAGCGCGGCGGCCTGCGTCCGGGCGCGGCGGCGTCGAGCTAGGAAGCGCCAGCGAGCGCCGACCGTACCGGGCCGGCCAGTGCCTCGAGCGTGGCGTGGTCGTACGGCGCGGGAAAGTCGAACATCACGGCGCTCGCACCAGCGTCGCGATACGCGCGCAATTGGGCGATCACGGCCTCGGCGGTATCGGCGAACGGCGAAGCACGGGCAGCACGCTCGGCTGCGGCACGGTCGATGGCTTGTCGCTCGAGGACCGCCGTCAACGCCTCGACCGCCGCGTCGCGGGTCGCGCGGATCAACGGTGGCGGAAGCCCGACCGTCCGCTCGATCGTTGCCGGATCCCGACCGACGTCGCGGCAATGCCCGTCCAGGATCGCGTTCCGGCGGGCGAGCGACTCGGGCGAGTCGCCGTCGGCATTCCAGATATCGGCGGTCTCCGCCACGATCCGAAGCGTCCGTTTCTCGCCGCTGCCGCCGATGACGAGCGGCAACCGAGCCTGGACCGGCGGCGGGTCGTTCCGCGCACCGTCCGTCGTGAACCACGTCCCCTCGACCGTGACGGCCTCGCCTTCCAGCAGTCCGCGACAGATCTGGGCCGCTTCGGCGAACCGGTCGATCCGCTGCCCGAGCGGTGGGAATGCCCAGCCGAACGCACGGTGCTCAGGCCCGAACCACCCTCCGCCGAGGCCGAGCGCGGCACGCCCACCGGTCGCGTGATCGAGCGCCGTCGCCATCTTCACCAGGAGGCCCGGGTTCCTGTAACCCGCGCCAGAGACGAGGCAGCCCATCCGCGCCTGGCGGGTCCGCGCCGCCCAGCCGAACAGGATCGACCAGCCCTCGAATACCGGTCCCTCGAGCCCGCCGTCCGCGCCGTCCGTCCCCGCGGCGAGCGGCAGGAAATGGTCGTTGCTCCACAGCTCGTCGAACCCGAACGCATCGATCTCGGCCCCGATCGACATCAGCTCGTCCCAAGTCACGTACTGGCCCCAGACCTGGAGGCCGATCCGGAGGCGACGCTCACCCATCACTCAGACCGGAGCCGGGCTGACGACGGAGGCTGTGCGCGACGAGGTTTCGGCCGCCTCCAGCACGCGGAGCCCGCGGATCGCGTCGAGCGGGTCGACGGGCGGCGGGCTCCCGGTCCGGACCGCATCGCGGAACAGCTCGTAGAAGCGCCGGTAGTCGCCCGACTCCGTCGCGACCGTCCGCGACTCCTCGCCGATCAGGTGCAGGCGCCCCCACTGCTCGGGCGCGTCGTCCCCGAAGCCCGGATCGGACGGCTGGCCGCCGGCGAGTGCGCGCGCCTCCTGCGGGTCACGCTCGTCCTTGACGAACTCCCCGAGCAAACCGCGAAGGCGGAAGCGCGGCCGACCCCACGGTGAGATGAGCGACGTCCAGATCCGCGAGCGCTCACCGCCACGATGCGCGAGAGCGACGAAGGCCGAATCATCGACCTCGGTCCCCGGCCGACGCCGGTCGAGCTGCGCGAACACCCGCTCCGGGTCACCGAACAGCAGGAGTGCCTGGTCGACGAGGTGTGCGCCCAGATCCCGGTGTGGACCGCCCGCCTCGTTCGCATCCTCGCGCCACGCCTCTACGAGCGGGACGCCGATCTCGAAGCGCGATTCCATGCTGTCGATCGGGCCGAGCGTTCCGGCAGCGACGAGCGAACGGACGGTCAGAAAATCGCCGTCGAACCGGCGGTTGTGATACACGGACAGCACGCTTCCGGTCCGCTCAGCCGCGTCGACGAGCCGCTGCGCGTCGTCGATATCGGTCGCGATCGGCTTGTCGACCACGACGTGCCGGCCGGCCTCGAGGGCGCGGATGCCGAGGGGCACGTGCGTGCGGTTCGGCGATGCGACGACGACGATATCGACGTCGGAGCGCTCGACGAGGTCGTCGAACGTCGCGACGACCACGGCGTCCGGATGCTCACGTCGCGCGTCAGCTTGTCGGTCCTCCCGAGAGGTGGCGATGGCCGCGACGCGGAGTCCGTCGACGGCCGCCACGAAGGGGGCGTGGAAGTAGCGTCCGGCGAGCCCGTAGCCGACGATGCCGACGCCGAGCGACCCTGTCGAGACCATCGGTCGCCCTAATTCCCGAGATAGCGCCCGGCTACCTCGCAGAAGCGCTCCGCGACCCGATGCGCGGCGTCGGCATCGTCACGCATCCGAAGGCCCCACGGCGCGAGATTCGCATCGAAGATGCCGATCCCGATGCTCATCGACCGAGCGAGGAGGGCATCGGTCTGCGGCAGCATCCCGGGTTCGTAGTGGGCCCCCTCGCTGCTGTAGCACGCGCAGTCGAACGGGCAACCACGACCGCTGACCGTCCGCATCTCCATGAGGTGCTCCATGTTGGCGTAGACATGCCACCCGGACGCCGCGAGCGTGATCGACCCGAGCTCATCGGCAACACCCTTCGCGATCTCCGGGGTCGGGAAGGTCACGACGAGATGCGTCGCGAGGTCGCCTTCGGGATCGACGATCGTCCGGAAGCCGAGGCCGGGCAAGCCGGCGATCGTCGACTTGACGATGGCCTTGTTCTCGCGGAGGTGGTCGCGGATCAGGTCGAGCTTGCGGACCTGGGCCAGCAGCACCGCACCCGACAACTCGGTCATCCGGAAGTTCAGACCGAGGAACGGCCGCTCGGCGTACTTCGAGCCGAGCCGGTTCGGCGCGTGGCCCTGGTCGTGGATCGCGAAGAAGCGGCCGTACAGCTCCTCGTCGTCGGTGACGATCATCCCGCCGTCGCCGCAGGTGATCGTCTTGTACTCGTTGAAGCTGTAGATGCCGGCGGTCCCGATGCCGCCAACGCCCTGTCCCTGGTATGTCGCGCCGAACGCCTGCGCGCAGTCCTCGACGAGGGCGATCCCGTGTCGGTCGGCGATCTCCTTGAGCTCGTCGAGCCGCGCAGGCGCGCCCAGCATGTGGACGACGAGGATGGCCTTGGTCCGCGGCGTGATGCGGGCTTCGACGTCGGCCGGGTCGAGGTTGAACGAGTCGTCGACCTCGGCCAGGACCGGGATGCCGCGGGCATACACGATCGCGGAGATGGAGGCGACGAACGTGAAGCCGGGCACGATGACCTCGTCGCCGGGCCCGACGCCGATCCCGAGCAGGGTGACGAAGAGACCGGCGGACCCGCCTCCATGCAGACCGAGGCCGTAGCGCACGCCGGCGAGCGACGCGATCTCCTCCTCGACCTTGCGTACCTTCGCTCCGAAGCCGGGGTCGGATTCGCTCCCGTATCGACTGAGGGCCCGGGCCTTCAGGACCTGCATGACCTCGGCGATCTCTTCCTCGCCGATCAGCTCTACGCCGGGTCCGGGCATGCCGGCCTCCCTCCGTCCGCCTGCCGTTGTGCAACCGATTGCACGGCACGGTACCAAGACGATAATCTGACCGTCAACACGTCGAGCGCGAAGGGTGAGGAGGGTCGGCACCACGTGAGTGATCTCCTTGAGCGGGTAGCGGGCGCACCGATCACGTGGGGCGTCGACGGATCCCCTGGCTGGGGCTACCTGATGGACCGCGAGCGCGTCCTGCGCGAGATGGTGGAAAGTGGGTTGAGCGCGACGGAGCTCGGGCCGGACGGCTATCTCCCGACCGATCCCGTCGAGCTCAAGGAATTCCTGGATCGCTTCGATATGAGCATCGTCGGTGGCTTCGTGCCGGCGCTGCTGTACCGCGAAGACCGCGTCGACGATCAGCTGACCTACGTCGCGCGCGCAGCGCGACAGCTCGCGTCGACCGGATCGAAGGTGCTCGTCCTCGGCCCGTCGTCGGCGAACCCGGGGTACGACACACCGGTCGACATGTCGGACGAAGAGTGGACGACGTTCCTGACGAACCTCCGCCGGCTCGAGTCGATCGTCGGCGATGCCGGCCTCCAGACGGCGCTCCATCCGCACTGGGGGCTCGCCATCGCGACACGTCGGGATATCGACCGGCTGCTCGACGCGTCGGAAGTCGGCATCTGCCTCGACACCGGGCACGCCTACCTCGGCGGCGCCGATCCGGTCGAGGTCGCAAAGGCCGCCGGCGAGCGCGTCCTCCATGTGCATCTCAAGGACGTCGACGCCGCGAAGGCGGAGCGCGTGCGGAACGGCGAGGTCGCGTTCCGCGAAGCCGTTCTCGACGGGCTGTTCGTGCCGCTCGGTGCGGGAGGCGTGGACATCGCCGGCGTGATCCAAACGCTCGAGGACCAGGGCTTTCGCGGCTGGTATGTCCTCGAGCAAGACGTCTCCCTCAAGTCGGATCCGCCCGAAGGCGAGGGTCCCAAGGCCGACGCGGTCGATAGCGTCGCCTTCCTTCGCGACCTCGCGGCCGCTCCCGCGTGACGCTATCGTCGCCGTCCGACGCGACCGCGACGCTCGTCCTGGCCGCCCGCGCACGGCTCGGCGAGTGCCCGTTGTGGAGCGTTCCCGAGGCACGGCTTTATTGGGAAGACATCGACGGGCGCGCCGTCCATCGATTCGACCCGGAGACCGGTATCGATGAAAGCCGCGCTCTCCCCGGGCGGCCCGGGTCGATGGCGCTGACGCCCACTCCGGGCCGACTGGTGGTCGCGATGGAAGGCCGGCTCGGTTTCCTCGACTGGAAGGACGGGAGCTGGACGGATTGGATCGAGCTCGAGGCAGAGGGTCGCGGGAACCGACTCAACGACGGCCGCACCGATGCCGTCGGGCGGTTCTGGGTCGGCACGATGTTCGACCCAGCCGCCGACGATCGCGCGACGGGCTCGCTCTACCGCGTCGAGCCCGACGGCACGGCGACGGTGAAGCGGACCGGCATCGGCGTCCCGAATGGGCTCGCGTTCTCGCCGGACGGCCGGACGATGTACTGGGCGGACACCCATCGGGACACCGTATGGTCGTACGACTACGACGTCGAGACCGGCGAGCCGACGAACGAGCGCGTGTTCCTCGACTTCGCGACCCTTCCGGGACGCCCGGACGGCGCGTGCGTCGACGCCGAGGGTGGCTACTGGATCGCCTGCGTCTACGGCTCGGCGGTGCTCCGCGTCACGCCCGACGGCAACGTCGACCGGCGGATCGCCGTCCCCACGTTGAAGCCGACGATGGTCGCATTCGGTGGTCCGACCCTATCGACGCTCTTCGTCACGAGCATCGGCGGCGGCGGTTCGCACACGGTGGACGACAACGACCCGGAGGCCGGTGGCCTGTTCGCCGTCGAGCTGGACGTCCGCGGTCTGGTAGACCCCGTCTTCTCGGGAGGTCCCGCCTGACGATGACGCTCGCTGCCCTCCCCCACGTCTGGTTCGAGCGGCCCGTGCTGGCGGACCTGTACGAGCACGTGCATGCCTCCTGCACCGTGCTCGGACCGGGAACCGACAGCGACCGCTACGCAGG
>Ga0136846_1226014_pt1 | contig 11892 bp, 13 predicted proteins | sample HopSoiMetagenom2_FD_96841 | JGI IMG/M metagenome (GOLD analysis project Ga0136846, IMG submission 96841) | Grasslands soil microbial communities from Hopland, California, USA - 2 Assembly 2016 (version 4) | ecosystem: Environmental > Terrestrial > Soil > Grasslands | place: USA: Hopland... | reverse complement strand
TGAACGCGCTGTCGGCGGGGGCCGAGGTCGTGTCGATCCGCCGGCGCGAGCCGCTGCGCCGCCCGCTGAACGTCCCGCGGCCGTACTTCTCGAAGCGCGGCCTCTCCGCCTACCACGCGTCCTCGGCCGAGCAGCGTGCCGCGACGCTACGCGAGCTGTCGAACGCCTCCTATCCCGCCGGCGCCGGCTGGGACGAGCCGCTCCGGCGCGCCGAGGCCGAGGGACGCTTCCGCGTCGAGGGATCGCCGAATGGATCGGAGCAGGTGATCGCCGCGACGGGGTTCAAGCGCGGCTTCCAGCACGACCCGCTGCTCGCCGACGTCGTCGCCGCGCACGACCTGCCGGCGCACGACCGCTGGATCGAGCTCGACTGGGACTCCACCGTCGCCTCGCTCACCGACGAGTCGCGGACGCTTTCGATCGCGGGCGTCGCCGGACAGTGGGCGTTTCCGGCCGCGGACACGATCGCCGGCGCGAAGTACGCCGCGCGGGCGTTCAGGAGGCACGTATGTCGTACACGCTGATCGGACGCGTCGAGTCGCGCCTGGTGTCGGTGCTGCCGGCCCTGGCGGTCGCGCTCGCCGCGCAGCGCTGGTGGGCGATCGAGCTGGTGGCGTTGATGCTGGGGATCGGGCTCGTGCTCGACGTGCTCGTGTACGACCGGTTCATCGACTACCAGCCCGGCTGGGCGGCGCTGCCCCTGGGCGCGCTCGAGCTTGCGCTCGTGTACGGCGCGATGCGCTGGCTCTTGGTGGCCGCGCCGCTACGTTGGGCGCTCGTCCTCTACGGCGTCGGCTGGCTTGCCGCGCAGGTCTTCGCCCACGCGGTGTTCCCGCGCGTGCGCCTCGAGTACGCGGAGGCCGGCGGCGAGCTCGGCCGCCGCGGCGCGCTCACGGCGGTCGCGGTCGCGGCGGTCGTCCTCGGCGGGCTGGGCGGCGCCTACGCGGTGCGGCCGCCGACCGTGCACCTGCAAGGCACCGTCCAAGGGCCACTCGTGATCCGCCACGCGCAGACGCTCGTCGGCGGCGTCGTCAAGGGCGGGATCCTGATCCGCGCGGATCACGTGACGCTCCGCAACGTGACCGTCGTCGGCGGCGAGGACGGCATCGACGTGCTCGACTCCCACCACGTGATGCTCGACAACGTGCGCGTCGTCGGCGTGAGCCTCGACGGCATCCACGTCCGCCGGAGCTCCGTGATGATCGAGGACTGCAAGATCACGTCGCCGAACGGTCCGTGGGTGCAGGGCATCGACATCTCGTTCTCGATGGACAAGGAGATGTCGATGGTCGACGGCTGCACGATCGTCGGCGTGCGCGAGGGGATCGTCACGCACATGACGATGGTCGACCTGACGCACAACCACATCGGCGCAACGAGCCTGCGCGGGATCACGATGGGCGAGATGTCGATGGGCGCGATCAGGCACAACGACGTGCTCGGTGCGCACGGCGTGGGCATCATCTGCCTCGACCATTCGGAGTGCGAGATCGAGCACAACACCGTGGTCGGCACGCGCCGCGACCCGAACGGCGACGATTCGCGCGCCGGGGTCGCGATCGAGGCGCACTACTTCGCGCAGGCGAAGGTCGCGCACAACACCGTCGTGGCGAGCCCCGGCGGCATCGCGGCCTTCGACGGCTCGACCTTGACGCGCTGATGGAGCCGACACGGTTCCAACTCGTTGCCCGCACCGGGCACCCGAGCTTCCTGGACCTGCCGTGGGACGAGCCGCTCGCGGAGTGGCAGACGCGGCGCCTCGTCAACGTGATCCGCGGCATCAGCCGCCACGTCGTCCGCTTCGTGGAATACGACGGAGCGCTCTACGCGCTCAAGGAGCTGCCGGAACGGCCGGCGCGCCGCGAATGGCGTCTGCTGCGCGGCCTGGAGAGCCAGGGGCTGCCGGTCGTCGAGACGGTCGGCATCGTCACCGACCGCGCCGACGAGCTCGACGCCGTCCTGATCACGCGCCACCTCGAGTACTCACTCCCCTACCGCGCGCTCTTCGCCGGCGCCGCGATCCCCGACCTGCGCACCCATCTCCTGAACGGGCTCGCGGAGCTGCTCGCGCGCGTCCACGTCCGCGGCTTCTTCTGGGGCGACTGCTCACTGTCGAACGCCCTCTTCCGCCGCGACGCCGGCGCGCTCTCGGCGTACCTGGTCGATGCCGAGACCGGCGAGCAGCACCCTCAGCTGAGCGACGGCCAGCGCGGGTATGACCTCGACATCGCGCAGCTGAACATCGTCGGCGAGCTGCTCGACATCGACGCCGAGCTGGGCCTGCCGGCGGATCTCGACCCGGAGGAGACGGCAGAGGAGATCATCGAGCGCTACCGGTCGCTGTGGCACGAGCTGACACGCGAGGAGACGTTTGGCGTCGACGAGCGCTACAAGCTCGACGAGCGGCTGCACCGCCTGAACGCACTCGGCTTCGACGTCGAGGAGATCCAGCTCAGCGCCACACCCGACGGCTACCGGCTCAACCTCGATCCGCATGTTGTCGAGCCCGGCCACCACCGCCACCGGCTGCTGCGCCTCACCGGCCTCGACGCGCAGGAGAACCAGGCGCGGCGGATGCTGAACGACATCGCCCGCTACCGCGAGGCGATCGAGCGGAAGGAGAACCGGCCGCTGTCGGAGTCGCTCGCCGCCTCGCGCTGGCGTGACGAGGTCTTCGAGCCGACGATCGCGGCCGTCCCGGAGCATCTCTGGGCCGCGCTCCCGGCCGCGGAGGTGTTCCACCAAGTGCTCGAGCACCGCTGGTTCCTGTCCGAGCGCGCCGGCAAGGACATCGGCATCGACAAGGCGGTGAAGTCGTACGTCAAGTCGGAGCTGCCGATGCTCCCGGCCGAGCGGATCGTGCTCGAGGGCCCGGGTAGGGCCGAGCTCGACGAGTGAGCATCCCCGAGCTCGACGAGGAGCTGCGTGCACGCCTCGAGCGCCGGTACGGAAGCACGATCCGCGCGTGGCTCGACGAGCAGCGTGCGGTGCTCCACGAGCTGACCGGGCGCTGGGACCTCGAGTGGGGCACGCTGGTCCGGCGCGGGAGCATGTCGATCGTCATCCGCTGTCGCGTGGCGGACGGACCTCGCGCCGTGCTGAAGATCACGCCCGACCGCGACCGGCTCGCCCGCGAGGCCGCCGCGCTCTCGAGCTGGAGGACGACCGCGCACGCTCCGGCGGTGCTCGCCGTCGACGAGAGCGCCGGCGCGCTCCTGCTCGAGGAGATCGAACCGGGGACGCCGCTCGTCGAGTCGCCGGCATACCCGAGCATCGAGGCCATGAGCGCGCTCGTGTCGTCCCTGCACGGCGCCGGCCGCCGCGATCCGCGGTTTCGACCGGTGGCCGCGCGCATCGGCTACCTCTTCGACTCCGGCAGGAAGCACTACGAACGCAGACTCGAGGCCGTCGAGCTGATCCCGCCCGCGCTCTACGAGCGGGGACGCCGGCTGGCTCTGCGCCTGGCGGCAGATGCAGCTCCGTCGGTTCTCCTCCACGGCGACTTGACGCCGGTGAACATCCTCGACGGCGGCGCGGAGCGCGGGCTGGTCGCGGTCGACCCGGCGCCCTGCCTCGGCGATCCCGCGTTCGACGCCATCGACCTCGTGCTCTGGCGGGCAAAGGATCTGAACGCGATCGCGGCCCGCGTCGAGGAGCTGGCGCCGTCGATAGACGCGGACGCCGGCCGCCTCCTCGACTGGTGCGCCGCATTCGCAGGGATGACGGCTCTCGAGCTCGCCGAAGCCCCGGGCACCACGGCCGAGGACGTCGAGCCGTTCGTTGCCCTCGCGGCGCGGACGTAGCGAGCGGCGCAGGCCCGAACCTGGTTCGGTCGTTCCGCGCGAGGTCGAATCTCAGCTCGGCGAACCAGGTTCGCGAGGTTTCGGCCCGCCACCGTCTCCCGAGAAACTCGCGAACCAGGTTCGCGTGACCAAGACCACCAATCGTCGTCAGGGCCCGAACCTGGTTCGGTAGCCGACAGGACCGCGGATCGTCGTCCGGGCACGGGCTACGCTGCGTGCGTGGCCCCCGCGCTCGTCGTTCTCGGCAGCGGCCTTCCCGCCGTGTGCCGCCGCCTCGTCGTCGAGGCCGAGCGCGCCGCCGCGCGCCTCGACGTGCAGGTCGTCATCTTCAGCGGCTGGGCGGCGAACGGCGGACCGTCCGAGGCGGCGCAGATGCGGGCGTTGTGGCGCTTGCCGGTCGCCGAGCTCGTGGTCGAGGAGACCGCGTCGTCGACCGCTGAGAACGCTGCGCGGACGTTGCCGCTCCTGCGCGAGCGCGGCATCACGCAGGCGGTCGTCATCTGCACGCCGCTGCACTACTTCCGCGCGCGCTGGATCTTCCGCAACGTCTACGAGCACCACGGCGTCAACGTCCGCTTCCAGGTCGCGCGCGTCGCGCCGACGCCGGGCGCGTTCGTCTGGGAGCTCGCTGCCCTCACCGTCGCCGCGCGCCAGGTGCGAGCCGCGCAGGCGGAGCTCGACCGCGTATGACCGACACCGTCATCTTCATCCCCGCGTGGAACGAGGAGGACAACCTGCCGGCCGTCCTCGACGCGCTGAGCGAGGAGATCCCCGAGGCCGACATTCTGGTCGTCGACGACGGCTCGACGGACGGGACGGCGGAGGTGGCCCGCGAGCACGGCGCCGTCGTCCATTCGCTCGGGACGAACCAGGGGCTCCGCGTCGGCATCGCCGAGGGTTACCGCTGGGCGCTCGACCACGACTACGCGTACTGCGGCCGCGTCGACGCCGACGGCCAGCACCCGGCGCGCGAGCTCGCGCGCCTGCTGGCGCTCGTGAAGGCAGACACATGCGATGTCGCCGTCGGTTCGCGGTTCGTGTCGGGCGACGGCTATCCCGCCTACCGGTACCTGCCGAGCCCCGCGCGCCGGTTCGGGACGGGCCTCCTGCGCCGCGCCATGAGACTCGTCCTCGATCGGCCTTTCGGCGACGCGACGAGTGGCCTGTACGCCGTCAACGCCAAGGCGCTCCCGCTGCTCGCGAAGACGTTCGTCAGCGGCGCGCCCGAGGTGGAGGCGCTGATACGCGTCGCCGAGGCGGGCCTGCGGCTCGAGGAGGTGCCGGTCACCATGGCGCCGCGGGCGAGCGGCGAGTCGAAGCTCCGGGGCTCGAAGGCCGTGAAGCTCGTCGTGACGGTGATCGGGACGCTCCTCGCCGCGAAGCTCATCCGCTCCCGGCGCCGGTGACGGCGGCCTACCGAACCCCCGACTCGCGCTTCGAGCGGCTCCCCGGCTACGACTTCGAGCCGCGCTACCTCGAGCAGGGCTCACTGCGCATGCACTACGTAGACGAGGGCGAAGGCGACCCCGTGCTCCTTCTGCACGGCGAGCCGACGTGGTCCTTCCTCTATCGGAAGATGATCCCGACCCTCGCCCGCGGCGCCCGCTGCATTGCGCCGGACTACTTCGGCTTCGGCCGATCGGACAAGCCGACCGACCCCGACTGGTACTCCTACGACCGGCACGTCGCGTCGATCGTGCGCCTCGTGGAGGTGCTCGACCTGCAGCGCATCACGCTCGTTCTGCAGGACTGGGGCGGGCCGATCGGCTTCCGGCTCGCGGTCGAGCATCCGGAGCGGGTCGCGCGGCTCGTCGTGCTGAACACGGGCATCGGTGCCCGCGCGCCGGGCGAGGCCTGGCTTCGCTTCCAGGCGTTCATGCAGCGCGTCGGCACCGACATCGTCGCCGGGCAGCTCGTGCGGCTGTCGCTCGTCCAGCCCGTTTCCGACGAGGTGATCGCCGGCTACGACGCGCCGTTCCCCGTCCCGGAGTCGCGTGTCGGGATCGTCAGGTTCCCGGAGCTCGTCGCCACGAGCGCCGACCATCCGTCGGGGGCCGCGATGCTGCGGGTGCGCGAGCAGCTCCGCGAGCTCGCCCGGCCGGCGCTCGTCCTCTTCAGCGACAGCGACCCGATCTTCTCGCGCCGCGCCGCCGAGCTGATGGCCGAGCTGCTGCCCGGTGCCGAGCTCGACCCGCCCCTCGAGGACGCCGGGCACTTCCTCCAGGAGGATCGCGGCGAGGCGGTGGCCGAGCGGGTCGCGGCCTGGCTCGACCTCAGACCGAATTCATACGAAAGCGGGCCGCCTCTCCATACCTGAGGCCACCAGAGTGTGATCACTTCCTGAATCCACTGCGGCCCGGCAATGCGGCAGCCGGTCGGATCCAGCGGAGAGAATCGCGCGAGGTGGGGATCGACGGTCTTGCGGCGGCCCTGTCGATCTCCACCGTCGCGCGTTTCGTCTTTCACTCTTCGATCGGCCGGCCCACCGTCAGCGCCTCGCGCACGTCGGGCTCGAGCGCGCGGTACGCAGCATCCGGCTGCACCCCGAGCGCGTCGAGCGTCTTGCTGAAGAAGCAGCGCGCGGCGGCGGCGAGCACGACGTCGAAGATGTGGTCGTCGGTCAGGCCGAAGCCCCTCAGCCCGTCGACGTCCGCCTGCGTGATCGCAGTCGCGTCCGCAGCGACCTTGCGCGCGAGCTCCTGCACGGCGCGCTCCTCGTCGTCGAGCGGATCGCCCGGGCGGACCCCGAACTTGTCCAGCAGCACCTTGCCGTGGGCGAGCGCGCAGTAGCTCGAGCGCAGCGTCTCCGCTGCGGCGACCGTCGCGATCTCGTACCGCCTGATGTCCATGCCGCCGCGAATCGATTTGTTGAGACCCCGCCAGGCCGCGTAGACCTCCGGCCGGCGCGCGAAGAGGCGGTTGTAGTTCGGCGTGTAGCCGAGCGCCCTGCGATCGGCTGCCGCGAACTCCTCGTCGTCGACGAGCTCGATGAAGGACATGCTGCTTCCCCTTTCAGATGATTCCGGCGCGCGCGGCCTGAGTCGCCGCCGCGGCCCGCGTCGACTGGGCGAGCTTACGCAGGATGTTCGCCACATGCCGGTGGACGGTGTGCTCGCTGAGGACGAGCGTCGCAGCGATCTCGCGGTTGCTCATCCCGGTCGCGACGAGCCGCAGGATCTCGGTCTCGCGCGAGCTGAGCGGCGATGCGCCCTCCGCCTCCGGTATCGGCTCGTCGCGGACGAAGCCGGCGAGCGCACGGAAGAGCTCGCGCTGGTCGTCCTTCCACGGGAGGTGCGAATCGCCGCTCAGCGGGACGAAGCGCGCGTGCGGCAACAGCGCGGCGAGCTCCCGGCCCCGGCCGATCGGAACGGTACGGTCGCCGCGCCGGTGGAGGACGAGCGCGGGCACCGGGACGCGCGGCAGCACGTCGCGGAGGTCTGCGCTCAGGTCGAGCTCGAGGAAGATCGACGCCGCTTCGGCGCTCGCGGCCGCTCGCTGCCGGCGCGTGTGCTCGGCGATCTCGTCGCCGCTCGCATGTGGATCGAACAGGCCGGCGAACATCTGCGCCGCCAGCCTCCAGTTCAGGCGCGCGAACTCGATCAACGACCGGCGCGTGACGTCGGGAATGTCGTTGCGCGTCGCGTAGCCGCCGAAGTAGACGACGCTCTCCACCGCGTCCGGCCGCCTGACGGCGAGCTGCGACGCGGCCAGGCAGCAGCACGACGAGGCGAAGACGACCGCGGAGCCGCCGACGGCATCGATCACCGCCTCGAGCTGGCGGCTCTCGGCCTCGATCGTCGGCCGCGGGTCGAGCTCTCGCGACGAGACGCCGCAACCGACGCGGTCGAAGCGCACGACGCAGTGCGTCTTCGCGAGCTCGCGGTAGAACGCGCGCTCGTTCGGGTCGGCCCACTCCTCCTCGAGGTGCGAGACCCAGCGCGGGCCGACGACCATAGGCGGCCCTTCGCCGTACGTCGCGAACGCGAGCGACCTGCCTTCGAAGTCGAGGAAGCCGATGTTCTGCTCCATGTTTCTAACTTAATGGCCCGACCGGGCCATCTCGAAAAGATGGCCCTTGAGGACGACGCGCCGGGCCATCCGGCGCAGGCAACCTGAATTCATGAACGCTGAGGTGATCAGGGGAATCACGATCCGCCCGCTCCGGAACGGCGAGACGGGCGTCGTGCAGGCGGTGTTCGACCGACTCGGGCCGCAGTCCCGGCGGCTCCGGTTCGGCGGTGCGAAGAACATCCTCACCCACGGCGAGCTGCATCATCTCGCGCGGGTCGACGGCGAGCACCACGTCCTCGTCGCGTGGCTCCGCGGCGAGCCCGTCGGGATCGCACGGCTCGTGCGCGACGGGAGCGTGGCGGACGTCGCGTTCGACGTCGTCGACTCGCTGCAGGGCAACGGCGTCGGCTCGGTCCTCTCGGAACGGCTCGCCGAGGATGCGCGCGCGGCCGGCATCGTCACGCTGCGCGCGACGATGAGCCCCGAGAATCGCGCATCGCTCGCGCTCATGCGGCGGATGACGGAAGGGCTCGACGTGCGTTACGCCGCAGGCCAGATGGAGGTCGTCGGCTGCGCTGCGTAGAGTGGGCCGATGGCCCACTCAATCGGTCTCAAGATCGACCACGAGCTGCCGGTCTCGAACGTCGACATCAAGATCGTCGTCACGCGCGACGGTGACCGGCTCGGCGTCGTGAAGGTCAGCCGCGGCTCGATCGACTGGAAGCCGGGGAAGGCGAAGCGCACGTGGTCATTGTCGTGGCAGCAGTTCGACGACCTGATGCGCCAGTTCGGCCACCAGCCGCGCTAGGCCGCGTGCGAAACTCGCGAACCTGGTTCAAAAACCGAAACCAGGTTCGGTCTTCCTGGTTCGCGAGTCTCTCGGCAGGCGCCGGTTAAACGATCAGGCCCTCCCATGGCGCGAGCTTCTGGCCGTCGTGCGTCACCGGCGTGCCCGTCATGTTGAGCACGCACGTCCGCTCGCCGCGCCGATACGCCCAGACGCCCTTCGCGCTCGGCAGCGTCTCGTAGTCGTCCCGCGCGAGGTCTTTCCGCCGCGCGATCAGCTCCCGCACGTAGTGCAGCGTGCTGCTCTCGTCGGCACGCTGGTCGTCGACGTTGCGGCTCGTGTCGGGGAGGGGCAGCCACGGATCGCGCCACTCCTCTCCGGTGCGCGTCCACGGCAGCGGCGTGCGCTCCGGGTCGCGTGACGGATCGGCGACGTCGAGACACCGCTCGTCCGGTACGCGGCCGTCCTCCAGTGCGATCTCGTCTCCCTGATAGAGGATCGCGATGCCCGGCAGCGTCAGCAGCAGGAACAGCGCCGCGCGCGCCTTGCGCTCGTCACCGCCTGCCCAGCGCGTCGCGAGGCGAGGATGGTCGTGGTTACCGCCGAACCACGTCGGCGCCGCGCCCGGCGGCAGTCCGCTCATCGTCTTCTCGACGATCGTCCGCAGATCGTCGAGCGCGAACTCCGCCGCGCAGAAGTCGAAGTTCTGCGCGAGATCGAGGCCCTGGTAGTAGGCGAACATCTTCTCGAGCTTCACGACCGTCTCGCCCATCAGCGTCGGCTTCGGGTCGTACTCGCGCGCGATCGCCTGCCACGACCGGTAGACGTCGTGCACCTCGGGCCGCTCGCGCATGTGCTCGATGCCGTTGCGGAGCTCGCGGTCGTGGACGAGGCCGTGCGCCACGTCGATGCGCCAGCCGGCGACGCCGCGGTCGAACCAGAAACGGAGGATGCGCTCGAACTCGGCGCGCACGTCGGGGTTCCACCAGTCGAGGTCGGGCTGCTGCGGCGCGAACTGGTGGAGGTAGTACTGCCGGCGCCGCGCGTCCCAGTGCCACGCCGGCCCCTTCGTGAAGATCGAGCGCCAGTCGTTCGGGATCTCGTTCGACCAGACGTAATACTCAGGGCGGTCACTGAACCAGGCGTGGCGGTCCGAGGTGTGGTTGGGGACGAGATCGAGCCACACGTCGATGCCGCGCTTCTTGGCCTCTGCGATCAGCGTGTCGAGGTCGCCCATCGTCCCCAGCTCGGGATGCACGGCGTGGTAGTCCGAGACGTCGTATCCCCAGTCGACGTTCGGGCTCGGGAAGGTCGGGGTCGTCCAGAGGACGTCGACGCCGAGCCAGGCGAGGTGGTCGAGGTTCGCGATCAGGCCGGGCAGGTCGCCGATGCCGTCGCCGTTCGAATCCGCGAACGAGCGCGGATAGACCTGGTAGATGACCAAGCGATTAGTCGCCGGCCGCTTGCGGTTCAAGCTTCAGGGGGACGAACGGCGGCGCCGGCAGCGCGAGCACCCAGTTCCTGCGCCTGCGAGTCGGCATGGCCGCTGCCGTACCCCTGTGTACGACTTGAAAACCGTTCCGATCTACGTGATCGACCAGGTGTCGCCCGAGCCGAGGAGCACCTGGAGGTCGCCGTCGCCCTTCGCGTTCGCGAGCTGTGCCGAGACCAGGTCGTCATAGCTCTCCCGCGGGACATCGCGGAACACGCCGAGAGGCACCGTGCCGTGCGACGCCTCGGTGACGCGCGAGAGCGCGAACGCTGTCGCGAAGTCGGTCTCGTCGTGCGCGATGCCGGTCTCGCCCGCGGGCTCGCCGTGCTTCAGGTAGAGGCGGTTCTCCTTGTCGTCGCGCACGAAGTCGAAGGCGCCGTCGTTGTAGATGTTGCAGTTCTGGAGGATCTCGACGAACGCGGCCCCTCTGTGCGCGGCCGCCCGGCGCAGCACCTCGGTCAGGCCGGGCTTGTCCGTGTCGATCGCACGCGCGACGAACGTGGCGTCGGCTCCGAGCGCGATCGAGAGCGGATTGAACGGAAAGTCGACACTGCCCATCGGCGTCGAGCCGGTGACCTTGCCCTGCTCGCTCGTCGGCGAATACTGGCCCTTCGTCAGCCCGTAGATCTGATTGTTCAGCATCAGGATCTTGATGTTCACGTTGCGGCGAAGCGCGTGGATCAGATGGTTACCGCCGATCGACAGCGCGTCGCCGTCACCGCTCACGACCCACACGGACAGGTCGGGCCGCGTGACGGCGAGCCCCGTCGCGATCGCGGGCGCTCGCCCGTGGATCGAGTGCATGCCGTACGTCTGCATGTAGTACGGGAAGCGCGCCGCGCAGCCGATGCCCGACACGAACACGAGCCTCTCCCGCTCGATGCCGAGCTCCGGCATGAAGCTCTGCACCGCCGCCAGGATCGCGTAGTCGCCGCAGCCGGGGCACCACCGGACTTCCTGGTCGGACTTGAAATCCTTCGCGGTCAGTTTCACCTCGGACGCCATTCAGGATCCTTTCGAGTTCGCCTTGCGCGCGCAGTCCTTCGACTTCGCCGCGCCCTCGTCGGTGGCCGAGAGGCCGGGCAGGGTTGCCATCTCGGGCGCGACCTGCTGGCTCTTGTTGTCCACGGCAAACATCGTCCCCGTGTCCGAGAGATCCTTGGTCGCCCAGAGCGGGTAGAGGACGCCGCCGCCCGGGTCGACCGCGCGGGCCGACACGAACCACACGCCCTTGTCGTCGTGCGACTTCGCCGCCTGGAACCCGTCGACGGTGAAGCCGGTGGAGAGCGAGCTCGCCACCTGGTTGTTGAGGCCGACGGGGACGTCCTCGCAACCCGACCCGCCCGACGCGCCGGAGCTCGAGCCGCAGCCGGCGAGGACCGCCGCCGCGGCGACTACTGCGACGAGCAGCGCGGCAGAACGAATCACTGCAGCGCCTCCACCGCGTCCGCGATCTCGCCGGCCTTGAAGGGCTTGCCGGTGACGCGGTTGTAGCCGACCGCGTCGACGAGATACCGCGCGCGGACGAGCTGCAGCAGCTGCCCGAGGTTCATCTCCGGGACGAGCACCTTGTCGTAGGACTTCAACACGTCGCCGAGGTTCGCCGGGAACGGGTTCAGCCACCTGAGGTGCGCGTGCGCGACGGAACCGCCGTGCGAGCGCACGCGCCGGACGCCCGCGTGCACCGGGCCGTACGTGCCGCCCCACGACAGCACGAGCACGTCCGTCCCCACCTGATGGTCGACTTCCACGTCCGGCACCTTCACGCCCGCCACCTTCTGCGCGCGCAGCTGCGTCAT
>Ga0136846_1226447_pt1 | contig 11895 bp, 13 predicted proteins | sample HopSoiMetagenom2_FD_96841 | JGI IMG/M metagenome (GOLD analysis project Ga0136846, IMG submission 96841) | Grasslands soil microbial communities from Hopland, California, USA - 2 Assembly 2016 (version 4) | ecosystem: Environmental > Terrestrial > Soil > Grasslands | place: USA: Hopland... | reverse complement strand
GCCTTCGCGCTCGCGCCGGCCCTGGTCAGATGCACGAACTGGTATAGGAGGACCTCGACGCGCGACTCGTCGTAGCCGAGCATCCGCGCGATCGCGCCGTACCAACGCGCCGTCGCGTGGTGGTCGGCCCCGAGCACGTAGATAGCGCGGTCGTATCCTCGCTCCAGCTTGTCGACGAGGTAGACGATGTCGGCGGCGCGATAGGTCGGCGTGCCGCCCTTCTCCGCCGAGCGGACGATCACCCAGTCGACCTCGTCGCCGTATGCGGAGGAGCGTGCCCAGAGCGCGCCGTCCTTCTCGTAGGTGTCGAGGCGCGGCAGGAACTCGGTCAGCCGCCGCTCGAGCTCGCTCTGCAGCGCCCACGAGTCGAAGTGGATGCGGAAGCGCTCCATCGTGCGCTCGATCGACGCGAGCATCGGCGAAACGGGGTCCCCTTCGAGCTTCGCGAGCTCGGCGACGTAGGCGCCCTTGTAGCCCTCCTCGGGCACCTCCTCGCCGCGGCGCAGCGCCTCGACCGACGCGCGGAAGAGGTCGACCTGCCGGCCCGCGTCGTTGTAGTAGTACTCGCGCGTCACCTCGTGCCCCGCGAAGGCGAGGAGCCGCGCGACCGAGTCGCCGTAGGCGCCGTTGCGCGCCGCGGAGACGACGATCGGCCCCGTCGGGTTCGCGGAGACCATCTCGACCTGCACACGCTCGCGCGTCTCGCCCGAAGCGCCGCCGTACCCCCCGTCGATCTCGGCGAGCGCGTCGAGGTAGAAGCGGTCGCCGACGTGGAGGTTGAGGAAGCCGGGGCCGGCGACGTCGGCGGACTCGATCTCGTCGAGCGCGACCACCTTCTCGGCGAGCTCCTGGGCAAAGTCGCGCGGCGAGCGGCCGATCGCCTTCGCGGAGCGCATCGCGACGTTGGTCGCGAAGTCGCCGTGCGACGGGTCCTTCGGCCGCTCGAGCTCGACCTCGGTGCCGGCGAGCTCGCCGACGCGCGCCGCGAGGCGCTCGATCGCGCTCGTCACTGCTTCTCCTGCCGCGGCTCGAAGAGCTCCTCGAGCCGTCGGATCTCGTCGGTCGAGCCCAGCCCGACGATCACGTCGGACTCCTCGAGCCGCGTGTCCTTCGTCGGGCGCATCTCGAGTGCGCCGTCGTGCCGGCGCACCGCGACGATGTTCGCGCCGGTGCGCGTCGCGACGCCGAGGTCGCCGATCGTGCGGCCGGCCACCCCGCAGGACGGCGTCACCTCGATCTCCTCGAAGTTCAGGTCGGGGCCTCTCGACGACGTCATCGCGTTGACGAACGACGTCACCTGCGGCCTGATCATCAGCTGCGCCATCACGCGACCCGCCGTCGTGTACGGCGTGACGACGCGGTCGGCCCCTGCCAGCTTCAGCTTGCGCTCGGCCTCCTCGTTCGAGCCGCGCACGATCACGGTCACCTCGGGCCGGCGCACCTTGACCGAGAGCGTGATGTAGAGGTTGTCGCCGTCGTCGTCGGAGGCGATGATGATCCCCCGTGCCCGGTCGATGCCGGCGCGCTCGAGATCCTCGTCCTCGGAGCCGGTGCCTTCGACGAACATGTCGTCGTGCTCGCGCGCGTGCTCGATCGCCTCGTCGCTGAAGTCGAGCACCACGTACGGGACGCCCGCTTCGCGCAGCTCGTCGCCGGCGCGCCGCCCGACGCGGCCGTACCCGCAGACGATGATGTGGTCGCGTAGCTGGTCGATCATCTTGCGTCGTTTCTTCTCTCTCCAGGCGCCGCCGAGCACGCTGTGCGCGATCGAGTCGAAGATCTGGGCGGCGAAGTACCCAAAGATAGCCACGCCCGAAAGCACGATCGCGATGGTCAGGAGCTCCGCGCCGAGACCACGCGGGGTCGAGTCGAGGCCGGTGAGGGAGCCCGTGACGATCGTCCGGTAGAGGGCCGCGTGCCACGATTCGTGGAGCAGCCGCATGAAGCCGAGCATGCCTCCGACGAACAGGACGGCGATCGCCCCGGCGAGGATGCCGGCCTCGCGCCGGGTGAACCCGTGCCCATCCATGGCCCTAGAGGCTAGATGTGGATCCCGCCTCTAGTATCGTCAACCTCGCGATGGACGACGGCACTCCCGAGCGCCAGCTGAACATCCATATGGATCCGCAGCACCTGGCCGGGGTGTACGCGAACTTCGCCAACATCACGTTCTCGGACTACGAGTTCACGCTGACCTTCGCGCGCATCGACCACGAGATCGAGGAGGGCGACGTCCCGGGCGTCGTCGTCGCGCGCGTGAACATGTCCCAGCAGTTCGCGAGCGAGCTGCTCGTCGCGCTACAGGAAGCGCATTCGAAGTACACGACGGTCAAGGGGATCCAGGACCTCCCCGAGACCGACGACCGCTAGCGCTACGGTCCGCGCCGCGCGCGCCAGGCCTCGACCATCGCGAGCCGCTGGGCGACGGTCGGATGCGTCTGCAGCCAGAGGTAGTCCCAGACCGGCGGGTTCGGCTCCTCGAGGCTCGTGCGGCCGAAGGCCTGGAAGAGCCTCCGCGTCGAGCCGGGGTCCCGCGTCGCGTTCAGCGAGCGCCAGTCGGCCTCCGCCTCGTAGCGGCGCGAGACGACGTTCTCGACCGGCGTCATGAGCAGCCCGAGCACGGTCAGGACGAGGAAGACGTACGGGAGGTTCGCCGGGTCGCCGACGCCGCCGCGGCGGCGTGTCGCGACGTCGACGAGCCAGAGGAGCGGCAGGACGACGAGCGCGCTCCAGCCGAGCGCCTTCAGGATGTGGCGGCTGCGCACATGCCCGAGCTCGTGCGCGATCACCGCATCCTCCTCCCCGCGGCTGAAGCGGCCGTCCAGCAGCGTGTCCCAGAGCACCACGTGGGCCGACGGCCCGAAGCCGACGGTGAACGCGTTCGGCTGGTTCGTCCATTGCGAGACCTCCTGCACGCTGATCGGCGTCCCCGAGACGTGCTCGACGCGCGCGAGGCGGCGACCGTCGGCGGCGAGCTGCGGGTTGCGCAGCGGGTGCGCCGCCGCCGACTCGAGCCAGCCGGAGACGAACGCGGTCAGCGCGGCGAAGACGACCACGATCGGGACGGCGATCAGCCACCACCGCCGGAACCGTCCGGCGAGCCCGACGAGCAGCACGATCGTCGCGAGCGCCGAGATCGCGAGCGGCGCGAGCGACGACCACTGCGCTCCCAGCCACGCGAGGATGTCGAACGGCCCGAGCCCCCAGTGGTGGTCCCACCAGAGCTGGAAGAAGCTGAACGGCAGCGAGACGAACCAGAGCGCGACGAGCAGCACCATGCCCACGATCACGGCGCTCCCGATCCGGCCGAGCCCGATCGACCGCACCCGCGGGGGCAGCACACGCGCCAGCACGACCAGCGTGACGAGTGACACCGCCACCCCCGCGACCCACAGCGCCTCGACCCCCCGCCAGTAGCTCGTGGCGCGGTCGATCGCCCGCTGCGAGAAGTAGTGATGGACGTCGAGGCCCGAGAGATCGAGCGCCGGCACGCTCGTCCGGGCCAGGAGCCACGCACAGATGCACCAGACCGCGGCGGCTGCGGCTAGCGTGGCGGCTTTCCCGATGCGTGTCGCTGTCATCTCAGACGTTCATTCCAATCTCCACGCGCTCGAAGCAGTGCTCGCCGACGTCGACGCCGCGGCCCCGGACGAGATCTGGTGCCTGGGCGACGTGGTCGGCTACGGGCCGCGTCCGAACGAGTGTGCCGACATGGTGCGAGAGCGGTCGGCGATCGTGCTCGTCGGGAACCACGATCTCGCCTCGATCGGGAAGCTCGACACCCGGGATTTCGGGCCGCTGGCAGCCGAGTCGGCCCACTGGACGGAGCGAGCGCTCGGCGACGAGCAGGCAGGGTGGCTGCGGACGCTCGAGCCGGCCGGCCGGCGCGAGGGACTCGATCTCTTCCACGGGAGCGCCCGCGACCCGGTCTGGGAGTACGTGCTGAGCGAGCAGATCGCACTCGAGACGATGCTCGTGACGAGCGGGGCGGTCGTCCTCGTCGGCCACAGCCACATCGCCCTCGCCCTCGCCCTCGCCCCGGACGGGACCACGGTCGAGGGCGGCCTCGCCCGCGATGAGACGGTCATCGAGACCGCCGGCGCCCGGTGGCTCCTCAACCCCGGCTCCGTCGGGCAGCCCCGTGACGGCGACGCGCGCGCGGCCTGGCTGCTGATTGACATCCCGGCGGGGCGGGCAACCTTCCGGCGGGTTCCGTATGCGATCGAGCAGACGCAGGCAGAGATGCGTGCGGCCGGCCTGCCGCAGGAGCTCGGCTCCCGGCTCGCGGTGGGGATGTGAGATGAGCAGCCGGCTGCGGTGTCGGACAGGGGTCGTGCTCGTGCCGCTCGCCGCGGCGCTGGCGGTCGCCGGCTGCGGCGGACGCGCGGAGCCGCGCTTCGCCCGCGCCGACGTCGCTCCGCTGATCGCGCTCGCCAACCGCATCCCGAACGAAGGGCCGTGCGCCCAGGCGCGCGACATCCGCGAGCTCGATACACGTCAGGCGAGCCTCGTTCGCGCGCACCGAGTGCCGGCGGCCTTCGAGGAGTCGCTCGCGTCGGCGGTCGCCGGGCTCTCCGGCCAGACACCGGCGTGCGTCCCGCCCGTGTCGGCGGAGACACAGACCCCGCCGCAGCCGCAGTCACAGCCGGTGCCGGGCGACGAGGGCGACGACCGTGGGCACGCCAAACACGAGCACGAGCACCAGCACGAGCACCAGCACAAGAGCCACGGGAAGCACCACGGAAAGCACGGGCACGGTTGAGCAGCTACCGCATCGACCGGCAGATCGGCCGCGGCGGCATGGCGGTCGTCTACGCGGGCTGGCACGAGCAGCTCGAGCGGCCCGTCGCCCTGAAGGTGCTCGCAGACCACCTCGCGAACGACGCCGGCTTCCGCACCCGCTTCCTCCGCGAGGCGCGGATCGCTTCGAAGCTCCACCACCCGAACCTCGTGCAGACCTACGACATCGCCCAGATCGACGGCCGTCCGGCGATCGTGATGGAGCTGCTGCAGGGGCCGACGCTCGAGGGCGGCGCGCTCTCCCGCGAGGATGCCTCGGAGGTTGCGGCCGGGCTCGCGCATGCGCACAGCCGCGGCGTCGTGCACCGCGACCTCAAGCCCGCGAACCTGCTGCGCGGCGCGAACGGCCGGGTCAAGATCGCCGACTTCGGCATTGCGCGCGCCGCCGAGGAGACACGCGTCACGCAGGTCGGGACCGTGCTCGGCACGAGGCGCTATCTCGCGCCCGAGCAGGCAGAGGGCCGCGACGTCGGGCCGGAGGCGGACGTCTACTCGCTCGGCATCGTGCTCGACGAGCTGCTCGACGGCGCGACTGCGGGTGACGCGGCGCTGCTCCGGGAGATGCGCGCGGTCGACCCGGCCGCGCGGCCGTCGGCCGCCGAGGTCGCCGCCGAGCTCGGCGCGACGGAGCTGCTGCCACTCGCGGCACCGGCGCCCGCACGACGGGTCCGGCACCGCGGCGTGTCACGCACCGCGCTGCTCGCCACCGGCGCCGGGGCGGCCGTCGTCGCAGCGGGCGTGATCGTCGATTGCGGACGGCTCGGGCGGCGACGGGCCGGCTCGGGTCGAGCCGGTGCCGCAGGCGTCCACGCCCGGGCAGCAGGCGCGCAATCTCAGTGCGTGGCTGAAGCGCTACTCGCGGTAGCCGTCAGGAGGAGATCGCGCGGGGCTCGGCGGCGTCGCCGAAGGTGATGCCCTCGCGGGCGAGCGCGATCTGGACGTCCTCGCGCGCCTTGAAGATCCGCCACTTGACGGTGGCGAGGGTCACCTCGAGCGAGTCGGCGATCTCGTTGTAGGAGAGGCCGACGACGTCGCGGAGGAGGAGCGCCATCTTCAGGTCGACGGGCAGCCCCTCGATCGCGCGCCAGAGGGCATCGATCGCCTCGCCTCGCTCGACCGGCTGGTCGAGCACCTCGAGTTGCGGTGCGTCGTCGAGGTTGATCGGGTTCAGCGGGCGGCGCTCCTTCGCGCGCAGCTCGTCGAGCACGCGGTTCTTCGTCACCTGGAAGAGCCAGGTCGTGAACTTGCACCGGAGCGAGAAGCGCGGGAGACCCTGGTAGACGCGGAGGAAGACTTCCTGCGTCAGGTCCTCGGCCAGCGCCCTGTCGCCGTTCGTCAGCCTGAGGACGTAGTTGTAGACCGGGGTCTCGTACGTGCGCACGATGATCGAGAACGCACGCTCGTCACCACGCTGGGCCTTTCGAAGAATGGCCAGATCAGGCTGGGGGAGCGACAAGGAGCCGGAGTATAGCCCTGTTTCGGGACGGAAAAGTCCACCTTACGGAGGATTTACCAGAGACTTCCCTCCCATAGCCGCCGGCGGATTTATTCCGAACATTTGCAGGCACGTCGGGGCGAGGTCCGCGATCTCCCCGCCCTCCCGAAGAGACGCTCCGCGAAGCGTCACGACGAGCGGGACGGGGTTCGTCGTGTGCGCCGTGTGCGGGCTCACGCCGTCGTCCTCGAGCATGCGCTCCGCGTTGCCATGGTCGGCCGTCACGAGGCAGACGCCGCCGAGCTCGGAGACGCGGTCGACGACCCGGCCGAGCGCGCGGTCGGCCGCCTGCACGGCCTCGATCACGGCCGGGATCGACCCGGTGTGACCGACCATGTCCGGGTTGGCGAAGTTGACGACGCAGAAGGCGTAGCCCGCGCCGAGCTGCTCGACGACCCGGTCGGTGACCCCGGCAGCAGACATCTCCGGCTTGTGGTCGTAGCTCGGCACGTCGCGGGGGCTCGGCACGAGCGTCCTCGTCTCCCCCGGCCACGGCTCCTCGCGGCCACCGTTGAAGAAGTAGGTGACGTGTGCGTACTTCTCCGTCTCGGCCACGTGCAGCTGCTTCAGCCCCCGTTCGGACAGGATCTCGGCGAGCGTGTCCTTGATCTCCTGCTCCGGGAAGACGACGAGCGATTCGAGGTCGCGGGAGTAGCGCGTCATCGTCGTGACGTCGAGGTCGTGGTCGAGCAGCATGCGCGTCAGCTGCCGTCCGCGGTCGGGCCGGAAGTTGAAGAAGATCGCGGTGTCCCCCGGCTCGAGCGCCGGTGCGCCCTCGACGCAGATCGGCTCCAGGAACTCGTCGGTGGTTCCCTCGTCGTAGTTCCGTTGCACCTCTGCGATCAATCTGCCTGCCGGAGCCGTACGGCCACAGCGCCTGTGGACGATCGCATCGAACGCCTTCTGCGTGCGCTCGAGGCGCTGGTCTCGGTCCATCGCGTAGTAGCGGCCTGTGACCGTGGCGATCCGGTCGAGCGGCAACTCGGCCAGGTCCCGGACGGCCGAGGTCGGCGAGACGTCGCGGCCGTCCGTGAAGGCATGGATCCACGTCTTCTCCGGGGCGAAGCGGAGCAGCGCCTTCAGGTGATCGATGTGCGAATGGACACCGCCGTGCGAGACGAGCCCCATCAGGTGCACGCGCTTGCCGCGCTCGAAGGCGGCGCGCAGCACCGGACTCTCGAAGAATGACCCGTCCTCGATCGCCTTGTTCACGCGCATCAGGTCCTGGTAGAGCCGCCGCCCGGCGCCGATCGTCAGGTGGCCCACCTCGCTGTTGCCCATCTGACCCGGCGGGAGTCCGGCCGCCTCGCCCGAGGCCTCGATCGTGGTGTGCGGGAACTCGCGCCACAGACGGTCGAAGACCGGCGTCTCGGCGCGGTCGACCGCGTTCCCCGGCCCGGGCGGCGCGCAGCCCCACCCGTCCAGGATCACGAGCGTTACCAGTGGAATCCCAGTCATTTCCGGATGGTGGCTCAGACCCGGCGCATCTTGCCCCGAGCGGGCTCGGCTATCCCCGTCAAGCCTCTCTCGAACCTGCGCGGCATATCGCGGCGAACGAGTCGACGTCGAGCGCGGCGCCGCCGACGAGCGCACCGTCGACAGCCGGCTGCGCGAGCAACTCGGCTGCGTTCTCGGGCTTGACCGAGCCGCCGTAGAGGACCGGTACGTCGAGCAGCGACTTGATCGTCTCGTGCGCGGCCTGCGCCATCTCCGGCGTCGCCGTCTTGCCGGTGCCGATCGCCCACACCGGCTCGTAGGCGATCACGAGGTTGTCGTCGTGCTCCAGAACGCCGACCTGGCGACGGAGCACTGCGTCCGTCTCCCCCGCCTCGCGCTCCTGGAGCATCTCGCCCACGCATGCGATCACGTGCAGCCCCTCGGCGAGCGCCGTGCGGACACGCGCGGCCGCGGTCTCGTCGGACTCGCCGCACCACTCACGCCGCTCGGAGTGCGCGACGAGCGTGCCGTACACACCGACCTCGCGCAGCATCGACGCCGACACCTCGCCGGTGAACGCACCTTCGGTCTCCCAGTCGCAGTTCTGCGCAAAGACGCCGATCTCGGTGCCGGCGAGCGCCTGCACCGCCGCTTCGAGAGAGACGTACGGCGGGCAGACGACGACGTCGACATCCTCGGGCAGTGCCGCTTCGCGCAGCTCGCGGCAGAACGCAGCCGCTTCGGCCGGTCCCTTGAACATCTTCCAGTTGCCTGCGATCAGCATCAGGCGAGCACCGCCTGTGTCTGTATCACGACCGCGACCGGCTTGCCCGCGGCATCCGCGAGCTCGGTCTGCACCACGATCGAGGTGCGCCCCACGTGTAGCGGCCGCGACACGCCGTCCACATGTCCCTCGCGCACGCCGCGGAAGAAGTTCGTCTTCGACTCGATGGTCGCGGTCGACGCGCCCTCCGGCAGGTTCAGGTAGGCGCAGATCGCGCCGAGGCTGTCCGCGAGGCTCATCAGCGCGCCGCCGTGCATCACACCGCCGGCGGTGCAGTGCTCGGTCATCCAGTCGAGTCGCCCGCGCACCTCGTCCTTCGACGCTTGCTCGACCTCCACGCCGAGCGCCGAAGCGAACGGCATCTGCGCGACGAGCTCGCTCACTCGACGGACGTGTGATCGTTGCCGTGGATCTCGGAGATCAAGCCGCCTGTGAGGCGATAGATCTTCGTCCCGGTCGAGGCGACGCGACGGCCGTCCGGGAACGTCGCCTCGGCGCGGTAGCGGCACGCGACGCGGTCGCCGTCGACGAGCAGCGCCTCCTCGGTCACGTGCTCGAACTGCACCTTCAGCGCGGCGTGCGACGCGATCCACGCGTCGCGGCCGTCGAACGCCAGCGTGCCGTCGGGCGAGTACGCCTTCAGGTCGGGCGCGAGCACGTCCTCGAAGCGCTGCGGGTCCCCCTGCTCGAAGAGGGCCAGGTAGCGCCGGATGACGTCGGCCGGGGCGTCAGGCATCGGGAATCGCCGCCACGCCGGGTAGCTCCCTGCCCTCGAGCAGCTCGAGCGAGGCACCGCCGCCGGTCGAGATCCATGAGATGCGGTCGGCGACGCGGGCCTCATGCACGGCGCGCACCGAGTCGCCGCCGCCGACGACGGTGAAGCCGTCGCTCTCGGCGAGCGCGCGCGCGACGGCGAACGTGCCCTCCGCGAACGCCGGCCACTCGAAGACGCCCATCGGCCCGTTCCAGAAGACGGTTCGCGCGCCGGCGACGCGCCGCGCGAAGTCGTCGCGCGTCTGCGGGCCGATATCGAGGCCGAGCCACCCGTCGGGCAGCGCATCGAAGGGCGCGACCTGCGTCTCCGCGCGCTCGTCGAAGGACGCAGCGGCGACGACGTCGCTCGGGAGCACGGCGTCGAACGAGAACGGGTTGTCGGTGCGCACGTCCTCGGCCATCTTCCCGCCGATCAGCACCTCGTCGGCGCGCGAGCCGAGATTCTCGAGCACGCGGATCTTGTCCTCGACCTTCGCGCCGCCGGAGACGATCGTGAACGGCCGCTCGACGTCGCCCAGCAGCTTCCCGAGGTTGCGCAGCTCGTCGAGCAGCAGCAATCCGGCGTAGGTGGGCAGCAGCTGCGCGACGCCGACCGTCGACGCGTGCGCGCGGTGGGCGGAGCCGAAGGCGTCGTTGACGAACACGTCGCAGCCGTCAGCGAGCTCGCGCGCGAAGCGCTCGTCGTTCTTCGTCTCCCCCTCGTCGAAGCGGGTGTTCTCGAGCACCGTCACGCGCTCGTCGCCGACGAGCTCGACCAGACGCTCGCGCACGGGCTGCATCGCGAACTTCTCGTCGTGCCCCTTGGGGCGGCCGAGGTGCGAGCAGACGCGCACCTCGCGTGCGTCCCGCTCGAGCAGCAGCCGGATCGTCGGCAGCGAAGCGCGGATACGCGTGTCGTCCGCGACGCGTCCGTCGTCGAGCGGCACGTTGAGATCCGACCGGACGAGGACGACCTTCGCGCCGACGTCTGCGCGCTCGACCGACCGCGGCAGGCGAGCCGGCGTCACCCGACGATCTTGGGCACGAGGTCGACGAGCCGGCACGAGTAGCCCCACTCGTTGTCGTACCAGCCGAAGACCTTTGCCGACGTGCCCATCGCCATCGTCAGCTCGCTGTCGAAGGTGCAGGAAGCCGGCGAGTGGACGATGTCGCTCGAGACGAGCGGCTCCGTCGAGTAGTCGAGATAGGCCGCGAGCGGGCCGCTGTCGGCGGCCGTCTCGAACGCATCGTTGATCCCGTCCACGCTCGCCTCGCCGCGGAGCTCGACGACGAGGTCGGTGACCGAGCCCGTCGGGACCGGCGCGCGCACGGAGATGCCGTCGACCTTCCCCTTCAGGTGCGGCAGCACGAGCCCGATCGCGCGCGCGGCGCCGGTCGACGTCGGGATCAGGTTGATCGCTGCCGCCCGCGCGCGCCGAAGGTCCTTGTGCGGCAGGTCGAGCACCTGCTGGTCGTTCGTGTACGCGTGGATCGTGGTCATGAAGCCTCGCTCGATCCCGAACGTGTCGTCGAGCACCTTCGCCATCGGCGCGACGCAGTTCGTCGTGCACGACGCGTTCGAGATGATCGAGTGCTGCTCGGGGTCGTACTGGTCGTCGTTGACGCCGAGCACGAGCGTGATGTCGGGGTCCGTGGCGGGCGCCGAGATGATCACCTTCTTCGCGCCGGCGTCGAGATGCTTCTGCGCGGAGGCGCGGTCGGTGAAGAAGCCGGTCGACTCGATCACGACGTCCACGCCGAGATCGCCCCACGGCAGGCTCGCCGGATCCCGCTCGGCCAGCCCCTTCAGCTCGTTCCCGTCGACCTCGAGCGAGCCGGCCTTGGCCTCGACGGTGCCCTGGAACGTGCCGAGCACCGAGTCGTGGCGCAGCAGGTGCGCCATCGTCGCCACGTCGCCGAGATCGTTGAACGCGACGATCTCGAAGTCGGCGTCGCGCTCCCGCGCGGCGCGGAAGAAATTGCGGCCGATCCGGCCGAATCCGTTGATCCCTACGCGTGTTTTCGCCATGCGGCGACTCTACTCAACTGAAAGTCGACTCAAGCGGCAGGCGCTGCGATCCCGTAGATCGCCGAGAGTTTTTCGCGTAGATAGCGCACGTAGGGCGCGGGGTCGATCGCCGAGGTGCCGCACACCCGTTCGAGCGTCTCGCCCGGCGTGTACTTGCGGCCGTTGCGGTGCAGGTGCTCGCGCAGCCAGTCGCGCAGCGGCCCGAACTCGCCCTGCTCGAAGTCCTCGTAGAGGTCGGGCAGGTCGGCGGTGACGCGCTCCCAGATCTGAGCGGAGATCAGGTTCCCGAGGGCATACGTCGGGAAGTACCCGATCGAGCCGCCCGACCAGTGCACGTCCTGGAGCACGCCTTCCGTGTCGTTCGGCACCTCGATGCCGAGGTAGTCCCACATGCGGCTGTTCCACTCCTCCGGCAACTGCTCGAGCGGAAACTCTTCGCCGAGCATGGCCTGCTCGAGCTCGAAGCGCAGGATGATGTGCAGGTTGTACGTCGCCTCGTCCGCCTCGACGCGAATGAGCGACGGCTCGACGACGTTGACCTCGCGATACCAGCGGTCGACGTCGTAGCCGCCGAGGGTGTCGGAGTAGAGCTCCTGC
>Ga0136846_1242976_pt1 | contig 11897 bp, 9 predicted proteins | sample HopSoiMetagenom2_FD_96841 | JGI IMG/M metagenome (GOLD analysis project Ga0136846, IMG submission 96841) | Grasslands soil microbial communities from Hopland, California, USA - 2 Assembly 2016 (version 4) | ecosystem: Environmental > Terrestrial > Soil > Grasslands | place: USA: Hopland... | reverse complement strand
TAGGCACCCATCACGATCGCGTCGAGGCAATGGTAATTCGCCAGGCTTCCGAGCACCTTTCCGATCGAGCTGCCGCTCCCCTTCTCCGTTTCGAACGAGGCGTGGACGCCGTGTTCCCTCAAATGCTCGACGAGGGCGGTGCCGGATTGCATGATAGCGTCGGTCTTGTCGTCGGCCACGGTCACCACGCGAACCGATGTGGCAGCCTGGAGGATCGGCATCGCGTCACCGACCGCCCGCGCCGCGCGCGCGGAGTGATCCCAGGCGATCATGACGTTCTCGAATTCCGGGCGCAGCGCCTCCACGTGCTGTTCCGGGCACAGCAGCAGTGGCCGCCCGGATTCGAACAGGAGCGTCTCGATGATGTGCTCCGTTCGGCTGTCATGCGGCTTCACGGGGATCAGGGTGAGATCGCTGAAACGCGCATGTTCGGCCAGGATCGACGCAATCTGCTCCGCCGGCACCTTGCCCGACCGGCTTTGGGCGCGAATGCCGGCGCGAGACACCGCATCGGTGAACGCATTCAGCAGATGCTGCATATCGCCCGCGCCGGTAGCCCCTTTTGCTTCGGCGGCGCTGGGATCATAGGGGAGCATCACCTTCGGCCGCACGAAAACATCTTCCTCCAGCGCAAGCGCGGTGATCCTGGCGCCGAGATCGGCGGCGACGGCCACGCATTTCTCGATCGCAGCGAGTGCCGGCCCGCGCGGCTGACCGACAAGCGGCAGAAAGACGTCCTTGATGGGCATCGGGATTCTCCTTGTCCGACAGAATAGGCCGGCCTTTCGTCGGGACACTTGATCCTCGTCAAGCCCAAAGCGACGCCGCCAGCCGGGAGACGGGCCTTGACCGAAGTCAAGGACTGGCCGCGGGCACGTTGTAAGGGTTAATCTGGTCGGCGGCCGCACCGCCTTCCGACGCATCTGGACGTGCCAGCAGGGATGACAGACGATTCCGCGACCCAGAACCGGATCTTTGCGGCGCTCACCGATTCCGTCAGCCATCCGGGCGTGACGCGGATCGATACGCACGCCGCTTCGGTCTTTCTCGACGGGCCACGCGCGTTGAAGATCAAGCGGGCTGTCCGGTTCCCGTTCCTCGACTATTCGACGCTCGAGAAGCGCAAGGCGGCCTGCGACGAGGAGATCCGGATCAACCGGCCGCTGGCGCCGCAGATCTATCACCGCGTCGTGGCGATCACTGAAGAGCCGGACGGATCGCTGAAGGTCGACGGCCGGGGCCGGCCGGTCGAGTATGCGGTCGAGATGTCCCGCTTCGACGAAAGCCGGACGCTGGATCATCTGGCGAAGGCGGGTCCACTGGATGCGAACCTTGCCGCGGCTGCCGCTGACGCCGTCGCGGCATCGCATGAGGCCGCTCCTCGCGCCGACGGCGCGGCATGGGCTTCCTCCATCCCCCGCCTCATCGACGGAAACAGCAACGGCCTGCGGAAAGGCAATCATCTCGAAGCTGAAGAGATCGAGCAGCTCGGCCAAGCCTCGCACGCGATGTTTTTGCGGCTGCAGCCGCTGCTCCAGGAGCGCGGCCGTCAAGGATTCGTGCGCCGCTGCCATGGCGACCTGCATCTTGCGAATATCGTCGCGGTCGGCGACCAGCCAGTGCTGTTCGACGCCATCGAGTTCGATGCAAAAATCGCAACTGTCGACGTGCTCTACGATCTCGCTTTCACGCTGATGGACCTGCTGCACCACGATCAACCATCCGCAGCCAACATCGTCCTGAATCGGTATCTCGCCGCCACGGCGCTCGAAAATCTCGATGCGCTCTCCACCTTGCCGCTGTTCATGTCGATTCGCGCGGCGATCCGCGCCCAGGTGGCGCTGGCACGGCTGGCACGGCCCGATGGCGACCAGGCGCGAATTCTTCCCGAGGCGCGCCGCTATTTCGACCTTGCCCGGGCTCTGATTTTTCCGCCCGCCCCGCGCCTGATTGCGGTCGGCGGACTGTCCGGTACCGGCAAATCCGCCCTCGCCCGCGCGCTGGCGCCCGGCGTCGCGCCGCAACCGGGAGCCATCGTGCTGCGCAGCGACGTCATTCGCAAGCAGCTGTTTCGGGTGGAAAACACCCACCGGCTGCCGCCGTCCACGTACCGGCCCGAGGTCACCGCTCGCATCTACGAGGTGCTGCTACAGCGCGCCCGGCAGGTTCTGGCGCAAGGCCATTCCGCCATCGTCGACGCCGTCTTCGCCCGGGAATCCGAACGGGACGAACTGGCCGCCATGGCACGCGAATGCAATGTGCCGCTGAGCGGACTATTCCTCGCCGCCGACCTCGCGACCCGTCAGGCGCGCATCGGTGGCCGCCATGGCGATGCGTCCGACGCCACGCAGGAGGTTGCTGCGCAGCAAGAGCACTATAATATCGGCCATGTCGGTTGGGCGACCATCGATGCATCCGGGACACAAGAGCAGACGCTCCAGCGCTGCCGGGACGCGATCTCAAGGCAAACAAGGCAATCTGATTGACGCGGGCAAGGATGTCGCGACCCATCAAGAGCTCGACGGCGCCCCCGCGCGCCCAGCCGGCCATGCGGCGCAATGCCCTGCCCGGCCGCCTCAGCCCCAGCATGGCCTGTGACACGGCATTCCGGATCATCGCCCGCCGCCACCTCGAGGCCGTCCTCGCCCAGCACGACGGCACCTGTCGCGGCGACCCAGAGGCGCTACACCAGATCCGGATCGCGCTGACACATTTGCGCACCGCCATCCGTTTCTTCTCGCCCATGGTCGATGACGGGCTACGCCTGCAGGTCTGGACCGAGCTGAAATGGCTCAATAGCCAGCTCGGCATGGTCCGCGACCTCGACGTGGCGATCGACCGAGTTATCGCCGAGAGCGGCGGCGAGCTCGAGGTCATTGCCGAGCTTCAGCACTGGGATGAGAAACGCGCCGAGAGTCACCGCCTGCTCGCGCGCGCGTTGCAGTCTGCGCGGTATCGCCGCCTGATCGAGCAGACCTCAGGCTGGATCGAGAGCGGTCCCTGGTCGACCCGTCGTAGCAAGGAAGCCGTCAGATTGCGCCGCTGCTCGCTCGCCGACCACGCGATGGCGCGGCTGACCGAGTGGGAGGAGGCGCTGCTCAAGAAGGCCCGGAAGCTGCGCAAGCTCGACGTCGAGAAACGACACAAGCTGCGGCTTCTCAACAAGCGAATGACCTATTCGATCGAATCGCTCGAGGATCTGTTCGCCGACAATTCCCTGACGACGCAGAAGTCCATTCTCAAGCAATTGCGCAAGGCGCAAAAGTCGCTCGGACAGTTGAACGACGATGCGCGAGGGCAGATGCTGGCGGCGTCGCTGAACGGCGCCGGCCCCGAAGCGGGCATCCGTTTCCTCGACCGCAAGCGGAAAAAGAAGCTGCTGCGAGCCGCCTCGGCGGCCTACCGGAAACTGGACAAGGCCAAGCCGTTCCGCTCGTCAGACCTCGCGCCGAACGCGGAGCCTGAGGACTAAGTGTGAACGTAGTCACCCGGCGCATCAGGCAGGCCGTCAACGCTTCCGGCGCCGATCGGCGGCGGATCGCAGGGCGCGCCTGAGCGCGCCGCCAGCCATTGGACCCACTCTGGCCACCACGATCCCTCGACGCGCGGCGCCAGCTTCAGCCACTCGTCCGGGCCGACATAAGGCGCATCCGCGGCCTTGATCCTGACCTGATAGTTGTGCCAAGGCTCGTCGGGAGGCGCGACAACGCCGGCATTGTGGCCGCCACTGGTCAGCAGGAAGGTTACGTCGGCATCGACCTGGTAGTGGACCTTGTAGACGGATCGCCAGGGCGCGACGTGATCGGCGAGCGTGCCGACCACGAACATCGGCGTATGAATATCGGAGAGCGAGACATTCCTGCCTTCGACGCGGTACCGGCCCTCGGCCAGGTCGTTGTCGAGAAACAGCTGGCGCAAATACTCCGAGTGCATGCGATAAGGCAGCCGCGTGGCGTCGGCGTTCCAGGCCATCAGATCGCTCGGCGGTGAGCTCTCGCCCATCAAATAGTCATGCGACAGCCGTGACCAGATCAGATCGTTGGAGCGCAGCAGCGCAAACGCGCCAGCCATCTGTGTCGTGTCGAGATAACCGCGCTGCCACATCATGTCTTCGAGGAAGGCGACCTGGCTCTCGTTGATGAAGAGCGTCAACTCGCCTGCCTCGGTGAAGTCGGTCTGGGCAGCCAGGAGCGTGATGGTGCCGAGGCGGCTATCGCCGTCGCGTGCCATGGCAGCAGCAGCGATCGACAACAACGTGCCGCCCAGACAGTAGCCGAGCGCATGGGTCTTCCGACCCGGCATGATCCCGCCGATCGTGTCCAGCGCGGCCATCACTCCCAGCTTCCGATAGTCATCGAAGGCAACATCCCTGTCCTTCGCATCGGGATTGCGCCAGGAGACCGCAAACACGGTGAAGCCTTGACCGGTCAGATATTTGACCAGGGAATTCTGCGGCGAGAGGTCGAGGATGTAATATTTCATGATCCAGGCCGGCACGATCAGGATCGGCTCGGGTCGCACCTGCGCCGTCGTCGGATGGTACTGGATCAACTCGATCAGATCGTTGCGGTAGACGACCTTGCCGGGCGACGCCGCCACCGCCTTGCCAACGGCGAACTGCTCGCCGCCCGCCGGCTTCGGGACAGAGAGCATGCGCATCAGATCGCTGCACCAGTTCTGCCAGCCGAATACGAAGTTCTCCCCGCCGCTCTGGAACGCCTTTTCGAGAACCTGCGGATTGGTGGCCGCGAAATTCGACGGCGCCAGCATGTCGAGCATCTGGCGCACAGAGAACTCGACGACCGCTTCATTTGCATGCGACACGCCACGCACGCCGGTCGTGGCATCGCGCCACCAGCGCTCCGTGAGCAGGAACGCCTGCGCAAGCAGATTGAACGGCGCCGCTTCCCATTGCGGGTCCTTGAAGCGACGATCGCGTTCGCGCGGCTCGATCACCGACCACGGCTTCTGCGACGTCGCGTGCGCGACGGCTTGCAGAAACCGGCCGCTATCACCAAGAACGTTGCGGGACATCCGCATCTGATGCTCCGGCGCCGCAGCAAGATGCGAACTCCAATCGAGCCAGGCGAGCGACAAAGCCACGGGCGAAATCCCGCCCGTGAACCGCGCCAGCATCGCATGAAACGCGCGGTCGAGAGGGAGTGATCCTAGTTCAGGCTGGGAATCGCCGGCGACCGGCTCCTCCGGGATCCTTTCGGGGGGCATCACGGAGATTTCGTCGACCGGATTGGCGGCGAGAGCCGGCGACGGCTGTTCGGCCCGCGGAAATATCTTCACGACGCTCATGGCTGAATGTTCCTGCGGACTTCCGTTCTACGTCGGCGGCAGGATATGGCGCCGCTTCCGATACGCGTTGAGCTGCATCAAACTCCGGTACGGATCACAGCTTCTCAACCAGGGCGAAGCGGACTGAATAGCTTGACCTGCGTCAAACCACACGCCGACGGCCAAGCTAGGTTTGCGCATCGAAGTTCGACAAGCCAGCGGAGTCTTCCATGCGCGCCCATCAGATCATGACCCGGTCGGTCATCTCGGTGACCCCCGACACCAGCATCGTCGAGGCGGCGAACATCATGCTGAAGCGGCACGTCAGCGGGCTCACCGTGGTCGACGACACCGGCAAGCTGGTCGGCGTCGTCTCGGAAGGCGATTTCATCCGGCGCAGCGAGATCGGCACCGGCCGCAAACGGGGACGCTGGCTGCGGTTCATCCTCGGTCCCGGCAAATCGGCCAACGACTTCGTCCACGAGCATGGCCGCAAGATCTCGGAGGTGATGACCGCCTCAGTCGTGACCATCACGGAGGATACGGCGCTCGCCGAGATCGTCGATCTCATGGAACGGAATAACGTGAAGCGCCTGCCGGTGGTACGCGGCGACATGGTCGTCGGGATCGTGTCCCGCGCCAACCTGTTGCAGGCTGTCGCGGGGCTTTCCCGCGAGGTACCCGATCCGACGGCCGATGACGATCGCATTCGCTGCCGCATCATCGATACCATGGAGAAGAATGACTGGTGCCCGTTCGGACTCAACGTCATCGTCCGCGACGGCATCGTTCATCTCAGCGGCGTCATCACCGAAGAACGCGCGCGCCAAGCCGCAATCGTCGCGGCGGAGAACGTCCACGGCGTGAAGAAGGTGCACGATCATTTATGCTGGGTCGATACGATGTCCGGCGTCTACCTGAACTCGCCCGAGGACGACGACCTCGCCAAAGCAAGTTGAAAAGCAAGCTGAAGGGGCACGCTGAAATGCCAGCTGCCTGAGGCCGTTCAGTGAGGGATGACGGCGGTGGCCTCGATCTCGACGCGCGCCGCCTTCTCGACGAGGCGCACGACCTGAACCAGCGCCATCGCCGGATAGTGCGCGCCGAAGATGGCGCGGTAGGCCTTGCCCAGATCCTTCAGATTGGCGAGGTACTCGTCCATGTCGACAACGTACCAGGTCAGGCGCACGAGATGCTCCGGGCGTGCGCCGGCCTCGGTCAGGATCGCGGCGATATTGCTCAGGGTCTGGTGGACCTGCGCAACAAAGCCGTCGGCGAGACGCTCTTCGGCATCCCAGCCGATCACGCCGCCGGTGACGACGATCCGCCCCTCTGCCGCGATGCCGTTGGCATAGCCTTTCGGCACCGGCCAGCCTGATGGCTGGAGGATCTGCACCACTGGACGCGTGCCATTTTCCTCGGCGGTCGGCAGCACCGCGAGTTGCGGGTCTTTCGGCGTCGTCACGGACAAATTCCCGGTCCTTCTCTCATTCTGCCGCAACGCCCGACGACGTCGTCGCCGCCTGCGCCAGTTGCCGCAGGGCAAAACGCTTCAGCTTGCCGGTCTCGGTCTTCGGCAGCTGCGTCACAAACTCGATGGCGCGCGGATATTTGTACGGCGCGATCTCGCGTTTGACATATTCCTGTAGTTCGGCGGCAAGTTGCGCATCCGCCGTCACGCCGGACGCAGCGATGATATAAGCCTTCACGATCATTCCGCGCGCCTCGTCCGGTGCGCCAACCACGCCGCACTCGGCGACGGCGGGATGCGTGAGCAGTGCCGCCTCGACATCGGTGCCTGCGATGTTGTAGCCGGCCGACACGATCATGTCGTCGGAGCGCGACTGGTACCAGAAATAGCCGTCGCTATCCATCAGATAGGTGTCGCCGGTGATGTTCCAGCCATCCTGCACGTATTTGCGCTGCCGCTCGTCCGCGAGATAGCGGCAGCCGGTCGGTCCTCGCACGGCGAGACGGCCCATCGTGCCCCGTGGCACGTCGTTGCCGGCATCGTCGACGATTTTCGCCTCATAACCTGGCACCGGCTTGCCGGTCGCGCCCGGACGGATCTCGTCCTCGGTGGCGCTGATAAAGATGTGCAGCATCTCGGTCGAGCCGATGCCGTCCATCAGCTTGATGCCGGTCGCCTTGAGCCAGGCATCAAATGTCGGCTTGGGCAATGTCTCGCCGGCGGAGACGCACTTGCGCAGCGAGGAAATGTCTCGGCCCGGAAGCTTGCCGATCATGGCGCGATATGCGGTCGGCGCGGTGAAGCACACCGTCGTCTTGTACTGCTCGATCGCTGTCAGGATGTCGTCCGGGGTCGTCTTCTCCAGCACGACGAAGGAGGCGCCGATATGCATCGGAAACAGCACGCCGCCGAAGCCGAACGTGAACGCGAGCGGCGCAGAGCCGATGAAGCGATCCTTTTGTTCGGCGCGCAAGATGTTGCGCGCGTAGCCGTCGCACACGGCCAGCATATCGCGGTGAAAGTGCATGGTGCCCTTGGGATCGCCGGTCGTGCCCGACGTGAAGGCGATCAGGCAGATGTCGTCGGAAGCGGTATCGACAGCTTCGAACTCCGGGCTCGCATCCGCGATCAGCGCCTCGAGCGAATCGGCGGCGCCAGTGCCCCAGTAAACCACGTGTTTGAGACCGGACGCTGCGGCTTTCGCCTTCTCCATCTCATCGGAGAGCTTCCCGTCGCAGAGCGCTAGCGTGATCTCCGCCTTCTGGATCGGATAGGACAGCTCCTTGGCGCGCAGCAGCGGCATCGTCGCGACGCAAATGCCCCCGGCCTTGATCACCGCAAGATAGGTTGCGACCATCATCGGATTGTTGGCAGAGCGCAGCAGCACCCGCCCGCCGGTCACGAGACCAAGCTTGCCGACCAGAACATTGGCGATGCGATTCACGAGCGCCTGCAGCTCGCGATAGGTATAGCTGACAGCGGGGTTGATGACGCAAGGCGCGTCGCCATGTCCCTCCTCCACCCAGCGATCGAGAAAATAGCCGACGCAGTTCAATCGCGGCGGATATTGCAGCTCCGGCCGTGTGAAGATGAATTCGGGCCAGAGCTCGCGTGGCGGCAGATGTTGCTGTGCGAAATTATCGACATGGGCGGTCGCAGCATTGCCGTCAGACGAGCCCGACATTTGAACCTTGGCGGCGTTGGCCATCGCACGCTCCTTTGCGCATGGAAAGCACCCGGCAGCACTAACTCGAAACATTTTAGGCTTAAAACAATTCGACGCAATAGCGGATTTTGGCGTCCCGTGCATTTTCCTCGGCAAAGGGGTGGCGAACTGTCCCGCCTGCGGACTTAAGGCCGGCGGCGCGCAGCCGATTTCTGCGCCGACGCCTTGGTCTTGGCGAGGAGCCGCATCAGCTCGCGGACATCCTTCGGCGTCAGCTCGGCGAACAGATCGGCGATCCAGGTCTCGTGTTCCGCAGCCATCCTGCGAAACTCGGCCCGCCCGAGCTTGGTCAGGCGGATCACCTGGACGCGGCGATCCGTCTCCGAGGTCCGGCGGTCGAGATGGCCGGATTCGACGAGACGCTCGACGAGGCCTGTGACATTGCCGTTGGACACCATCATGCGTTTGGAGACGTCGGACAGCGTCATGCCGTCGGGCGCCTTATCGAGCTGCGCCATCAGATCGAAACGGGGCAGCGTGACGTCGAATCGCTGCCGCAGGCGGCCTCGGACTTCACCCTCGATCAGGGTCGTGCAGGTCAGCAGACGGAGCCACAGCCGGAGCTCTTCGGCATGGTCCTCCGGAGTCTCGACAGCCTTGGTCTCGGAATCAAGCATCTGGTGCAGTCACTGACGGCAGGCATTGGCGCCGGCACGAATTCCCAACGTTTTGAGCTTCAAGTAAATCGAAGCTGGCCGCAAGTCCAAAGCTGCAGCAATCGACCGCACGCCGATTTCTTTAGGCTTCAAATAATTGGCGTGCCGTTTGCATGCTCGCTGCCCGCGGGGATGGCGAGGTCTAGAGCTTTGCTTGCCGCGCACGCCGTCATCGGCATAAGCTTGGATTGTAGACACGGCCTGCAGCGTGGGCCCTGATGTCACGAGGGACAGATCATGAAAACGCAATTGACCTTGACCGCAGCCGCCCTGCTGCTCGGCACCGCGGCAAGCCCGGCCCTCGCCCAGGAGAAGATCAAGCTGGGTGTGATTGTGACTTTGTCGGGCCCCGCCGCCGCACTTGGCCAGCAGGTGCGCGATGGCTTTGCGCTTGGCGTCAAGGATCTCGGCGGCAAGATGGGCGGACGCGACGTCGAGGTGGTCGTTGTCGACGACGAGTTGAAGCCGGATGCAGCGGTGACCAAGGTCAAAGGCCTGCTGGAGCGTGACAAGGTCGACTTCGTGGTCGGCCCGATCTTCTCCAACATCCTGCAGGCCATCCACCGGCCCGTCACGGAATCGAAGACCTTCCTGATCAGCCCGAATGCTGGTCCGTCGACCTTTGCCGGCAAGGATTGCAACCCGTTCTTCTATGTAACGTCTTACCAGAACGATCAGGTGCACGAGATCCTCGGAAAAGTCGCGCAGGATCGCGGCTACAAGCGCATGTACCTGATGGTGCCGAACTATCAAGCCGGCAAGGATTCGGTGGCGGGCTTCAAGCTCGACTACAAGGGCGAGATCGTCGAAGAATCCTACATGCCGCTGAACACGCTGGACTTCCAGCCGGAGCTCTCCAAGATCTCGTCGCAGAAGCCCGATGCGCTCTTCACGTTCATGCCCGGCGGCCTCGGCGTCAATCTGGTCAAGCAGTACAAGCAGGCCGGCCTTGCCGACAGCATCCCGGTGCTCTCGGCCTTCACGGTTGATGAATCGACCCTGCCGGCGCAGCAGGACGCGGCCGTCGGCATGTTCGGTGGCGCGAACTGGGCGCCCAATCTCGACAATCCCCAGAACAAGAAGTTCGTGGCGGCCTATGAGGCCGCCTATAATATCGTGCCCGGCACCTATGCCTTCCAGGCCTATGACGCCGCGATGCTGATCGACAGCGCGGTCAAGGGCGTCAAGGGCGACCTCTCGAACAAGGATGCGGTCGGCGCCGCGCTGAAGAAGGCCGATTTCACCTCGCTGCGCGGCGCTTTCAAGTTCAACACCAACGGCTATCCAATCCAGGACTTCTACCTGACCAAGGTCGCCAAACGTCCGGACGGCAAGTTCCAGACCGAGATTGTCCAGAAGGTCTTTGAGAATTACGGAGACCGCTATGCCAAGGACTGCAAGGCGGCGAACTAAGCCGTGCGCGTTGAGGGAGGACTGCAATGAAGAGCGAGATCACCGGCATCACCCGGGCCAATGAAGGGATCCAGGGCATTTCCTGGAACATTCTCGGCCAGACCTATGTGCCGAAGAGCAATACCGAGCACAGCTTCTCCTGGCATGCGACGTTGCCGCCGGGCACGTTCGTGCCGCCGCACATTCATCCCGACCAGGACGAGTATCTCTACATGCTGGAAGGCAAGCTCGACTTCGTGCTCGGCAATTCCGAGGCGCAGGCGACCCCGGGCGATTTGATCCGGCTCGGCATGGGCGTGCCGCACGGCATCTTCAACAAGTCGGAGCAGACCGCAAAGGTGCTGTTCTGGGTGTCGCCGACCCGCAAGTTGTTCGACCTGTTCTGGGGCCTTCACAACATGAAGGAGCAGAAGCCGGAGGACGTGGTGGCGATGGCGGCCGAGTTCAACATCCACTTCCTGCCGCCGCCTCCCGGCGGCTAGCGGCGCGTGTTCTAGGCGCGAACGGCAGCGAGCCCGGGCACCGCAGCGAAGCCGGCCTTGGTCGCGTAGCCGCGCACGATCGCCTCGCGCTGGGAATAGCTCAGGACATTATCGACGTTGTCGAAGCCGTCGGGCGCAAGCTGCTCGACGGCGTCGATGACGCCCTCGGGGCCGCCGCGCCGGTTGGAGCGCACGATGTCCGCGGTCATCGGCAGGCGCTTCTTCTCATATTCGAGCAGCGCCTGGCGCGGATGCTCGGCGCGCACCAGCGCGTCGGCGAGGCAGCGCGCATCGAGGATCGCCTGGGAGGCGCCGTTCGAGCCTACCGGATACATGGGATGGGCGGCATCGCCGAGCAGCGTGACTCTGCCCGACGTCCAGTAGGGCAAGGGATCGCGGTCGCAGGTCGGATATTCGTAGAATTCGGGCGTTGCCGAAATCAGGCTCTTCACGTCGATGTAGGGCACCGAGAAGCGCGCCACATGCGGCATCAGCTCCTCGCGCCGGCCCGGGCGCGACCAATCCTCTTTCCGCGGCGGCGGCGCATTGCCTTCGCCCACTTTGACCAGCACCGCCCAGTTCGTGAGTCGGCTCGCGGGGCTTGAGCCCTCGGCGATCGGATAGATCACCACCTTGGCGTTGAGACCGCCGGCGACGATCATGGATTTGCCGGTGAGAAACAACGGCCAGTCGCGCGCGCCGCGCCACAGCATCAGGCCGTTCCAGCACGGCGGTCCTTCGTTCGGGAACAGCGTGTCTCGCACGCGCGAATGGATACCATCGGCACCGATCAGGATATCTCCGCGCGCTGTGTGGGTATGCGCGCCCGAGCGATCGAAGAAGTAAGCCGTAACGCCGCCTTC
>Ga0136846_1240889_pt1 | contig 11898 bp, 12 predicted proteins | sample HopSoiMetagenom2_FD_96841 | JGI IMG/M metagenome (GOLD analysis project Ga0136846, IMG submission 96841) | Grasslands soil microbial communities from Hopland, California, USA - 2 Assembly 2016 (version 4) | ecosystem: Environmental > Terrestrial > Soil > Grasslands | place: USA: Hopland... | reverse complement strand
GTGAGGACGCACGGCCCGGTGTCGAAGCGGTAGCCGGCGTCGCTGATCAGTCCGCACCGGCCTCCGGGCACCGATTCGCGTTCCAGCACGGTGACCTGCCGGCCGGCCGCGGCGAGGTACAGCGCGGCACTGAGCCCGCCCAGTCCGGCGCCGATCACCAGGACGTTCTGCGTGGGACCAGCCACCACTCGCACCCCGCGACGGTACTTGCTCACGCCCGGCGGCCGGTGCAGCGCCCTGATGTGCCGTCATCCCCGGGTAATTCGGTCATCACATCGGGTGGGTGCGCCTGCCGTCCGGGATGGTGACGTCCACGATCTTCGCCGGATGGTCACTGATCGGCAGCCAGCGTGTCTCGACACGCTCGACCTGGACCCCGTCGACCGCCACGTGGTCGATGCCGGTCTGCAATGCAGGATCGGTTGGCGACAGCACCGCCTCGGCCAGCCGCAGCCGATACGGCTCGAGCCACGCCGCGGCTTGGCGCCACGGGATATTGAAGTCACCGACCAGCGCCCGGGGCGCGGGCCGAGTGGCCAGCCGAGCGGCGGCACGGCTCAGCTGGGCATGTCGCGCCGGCGGGTCAGCGGCAAGGTGGCCGGCGCCGACCGACACCGTGCGACCGGCCACCGTGGCGGTCGCGATGATCACGTTGCGTGGTTCGCGGAACGGCTTGAACCGGCGCGGCCCGATCTTGATCGTGTGCCGATGGTCGCCACCGAGCTTCACGATCTCGACATCGGTGATGGTTCCGCGGACGAGCAGCGCATTGCCGTACTGTCCGCGATACCCATGCTTTCGCGCCTTCGCAAAGCAGTAAGCCATCTCACAAGCGTCGGCCACCACCCGGGCAAGATCGGCATGCTGGGATCGCGGCACGCCGACGTCGACCTCCTGCAGCGCGAGGATGTCGGCAGCCAACGCGGCGCAGGACTCGGCGAGCTGTTCCGGAAGACCGCGATACGACTCCTTCGGCGCCCCGTGCCGGATGTTGAACGTCGCAATCCGCACCCGCCCAACCTCCGACGCCCCTGCAACCTCTGGCATCTCCGCAGTATCCACACCGTGGCGCCGCACGGTCCTGCGCGGCCCGGTCATCGCTGCGGCAGCAGCGACGAACGACCCGGCGTTGCGGGATGATCGCAACCGATCTCGGGGGCCGGCGCGTCATAACCTGCGTGGGCCGCGACATCCCGCGGCCGTGGCCACTTCATCGGGGGGAATTCATGCGCATCGATCTTGCCGGGCGATCGCGGCTGGCGGCACTCGCCGCCGCGGCCGGCCTGGTGGCGGGTGCCACCACACTGCTCGCCGGACCGGCTCAGTCGTTTGCCCGCGGTGCGCCTGCGGCGTGCCCGCAGGCGTACCCGGTGGCCGACTTGGCTGCGCACCAGCCCGTCAGCGGCCTGACCGTCTCCTCGGGCAATACACCGGACACCTTCACCGGTGAGGTGCTCGGGGTGGTCAACGACGGCATCGCACCAGGCCTGGACATGGTGATCGTCCGGCTCACTTCGACCGAGATCGACCGGGTCGGCGGCATCTGGGCCGGGATGAGTGGCTCACCCGTCTACGCTGCCGACGGCCGATTGATCGGCGCGGTCTCCTATGGGCTCGCGTTCGGCCCGTCACCGGTCGCCGGTGTCACGCCGGCCGCCGACATGAAGGCGCTCCTCGACGGCAGCGCTGCCATGCAGCCGGCCCGCGTGCTGTCCAGCACACGCCAGGTGGCACTGTCGCAGCCCGTGCAGCGACGTCTGGTCTCCGCGGGGCTCGTCAGCAGCGCGCAGGCGAGCGAGGGACTCGCCCGGCTGCCGCTGCCGCTGGGAGTCTCCGGCATGGTCAACAGCGCCCGGTTGAAGCAGGCCGCGTCGCTCATGGACCTCTCCGGCGTGCGGGTGTACCGCGCGGGGGCTGCGCCGGCCGCGCCGGGGGATACGGAGATCTTCCCGGGGAGCAACCTTGCCGCCTCCCTGTCGTACGGCGACTTCTCCGCGGTCGGCACCGGCACCACGACGATGGTGTGTGACGGGCAGGTCGTCGGCTTCGGTCACCCCTTCAACTGGACAGGCGAGTCGAGCCTGACGCTGCACGGCGCGGACGCGATCTACGTGCAGGAGGATCCGACGCTCGCCGGATTCAAGGTATCCAACCCGACCGGCCCGGTGGGCGTGATCAGCGGTGATCACCTCGCCGGCATCAGTGGCGGGGTTGGCGACATCCCCGACACCACGCTGTTGCACAGCGTCGTCACGTTGCCCGACGGCAGCACCCGGGCCGGCAATACCCGGGTGAGCGTGCCGGACTTCCTGCCCACCGCCACCGCACTCGGGTCGCTGGGCAATGAGGACCGCGTCTTCGACCGGATCGGGCCAGGGTCGTCGCTCGTTCATTTCACCATCGACGGCAGGACGTCGGGCGGCGAGCCGTTCACTGTCGTCCGCACCAACCGGTTCGCCTCCGGCGGGGACATCTCGTTCGAGTCGATCTTCGAAGCGGCCGACGATGTCGCGGCGATCCAGGGGAACCGCTTCACCGCCGTCACGATCGACGAGGTCAGGATCTCGACGCAGATGAATCCGGTCGATCGCGCTTTCCTGGTCGGCAAGATCGAACGGAAGGTCGGCAGCAGATATCTCCCGATGACCCGGTACTCGGTCATCAACGCCCGGGCCGGCTCCACGATCACACTTCGCGTGACTCTCAACTCGCGCCGAGACGCATTCGGCTCCAAGGTGGCGACGCTTTCCGTCAAGGTGCCAACAGGCCGGGTCGGCACGTCCGGAGCGCTGAGCGTGGGCCAGCTCGCGGGCCGCGGCGGCGGCTTCGGCGGAATCGTCTCGGGCGCCTCGTCCAGCCCGCGGCCGAGGTCTTTCGAGGACCTCGTCACGAAGCTGTCGAACGCCCCCCGCAATGACGAGCTGCAAGCCCGCATTGATCTGTTCACCAAGTCGGGCAACCGGCCGCACAGTGGCAGCGCAACGCTGATACGCGACGTCGTGCGGGGCAGCCGTAGCTTCGAGTTCCGGATCACGCGGTGACCGCCGGCCCGCCGCAGGCTTTCGAGAGGTAGTCCGCCTCAGGCGTGCCGGTCGGTGACGGTGCCGGCCAGCGCGTCGAGGGCCGCTCGGGCGTCGTCGCCGATCGCGGCGGTCCGCAGGGCGGCCCGCGCCTGCGCGGTTCGCTCGGCGATCCGCTGCTCCACCTGCTCGAGGGCACCGGTGCCGACGATGATCTTGCACAGCTTCGCGACACTGTCGTCGCCGAGGCCGCGGTCGCCGAGCCCGGCGCCGAGCGCGCTCGCTTGCCCCGCGTCGGCGGCCTGCATCGCCAGTGCGGTGAGCAGCGTGTGCTTGCCCTCCCGCAGGTCGTCGCCGGTCGGCTTGCCGGTGACCGAGGGATCGCCGAAGACGCCGAGGACATCGTCGCGCAATTGGAACGCCTCACCCAGTGGCAGGCCGTAGGCGCTCAGCCCGGAGAACACCTCCGGCGGTGCCTCGGCAATCGCGGCGCCGAGGTGCAGCGGGCCCTCCACCGTGTACTTGCTGGTCTTGAATTCGATCACCCGCAGCGCCTCGTCGACCGAGAAACCCGCGCGGGCCTGGACGAGCACGTCGAGGTACTGCCCGGCCATCACGAGCTGGCGCATCTCGTCGTACACCCGCCGGCTGTGGGCGGTCCCTGACACCGCGCCGGTGAACATCGCGTCGGCCCAGGACAGCAGCAGATCGCCGAGCAAGATCGCGGCCGAGGCGCCGAACGCGGCTGCATCGCCCGCCCAGCCGTGCGCCCGATGCAGGTCGGCGAACGCGGCATGCGCGGCCGGCCGGCCGCGCCGGGTTGCCGAGGCGTCCATCACGTCGTCATGGACGAGCGCGCATGCGTGCAGCAGTTCCAGGCTGGCAGCCGCGGTGATCAGCGCCGCGTCGTCGTCGGTCTCCGCGCGGACCGAACGCCAGCCCCAATATGCGAACGTCGGCCGCAACCGCTTGCCGCCGTTGAGCACGAACTGCCGGGCGATGTCGGAGACCGGCGCCAGGTCGCTGCCGAGTTGGGCAAGGGTTTTCGCACACTCGTCGAGGAAGGCGGCCAGCTCCGCCTCGACCCGGGCGATCACCGCTTCGCCCGCCCTCGCCACCGGCCGGACATTACGCTGTGCAGCGTGAGTCGATTGGTGCGGCAGTGCCTGGCCGGGGAACGGCCCACGTTCTCGTTCGAGTTCATGCCGCCGAAGTCGCCGGAGGAGGATCGGCTGCTGTGGCAGACGATTCGTGAGCTAGAGCCGCTTCGGCCGTCGTTCGTGTCGGTCACATACGGAGCCGGCGGCTCGACCCGGGCGCGCACCATCGAGATCACCGAACGGATCGCCTCCGACACCACGCTGCTCCCGGTCGCCCACCTGACCGCGGTGAACCACTCCGTCAGCGAGCTGCGCAGCATCGTGGGCAATCTCGCCGCTGCCGGTGTGCCGAACATGCTCGCGCTGCGCGGCGACCCACCCGGTGATCCGCAGGGGGGGTGGTCACCGCATCCCCGAGGCGTTACGTACGCGGAGGAACTCGTCCGGCTGATGCGTACGCACGGTGACTTCTGCGTCGGCGTGGCCGCCTTCCCCAACGGCCATCCGCGCTCGCCCTCGCTGCGCGACGACACGCGGCATCTGATCGCCAAGTTCGCGGCGGGCGCGGACTACGCAATCACGAACATGTTCTTCGTCGCCGAGGACTACCTGCGGCTGCGCGACCGGGTGGCGGCGGCGGGCTGCCGCGCACCGATCCTCGCCGGACTCATGCCGGTCACGAACATCGGAATGATCCGCCGCTCCGAGCAACTCACCGGCGCGCCGTTCCCGGCCAAGCTCGCCGCGCGGTTCGCGGCAGTGGCGCACGATCCGAAATCGGTGCGCGCCATGGGCATCTATGAGACCTCCAAGCTCGCCGAACGCCTGCTCGAAGAGGGCGTGCCGGGCGTGCACTTCTACACGCTCAACCGCTCGAAGGCGACCCGTGAGGTGTGGGCGAACCTGGCCCTTGGCGCCCGTCTTTGAGATGACCGCGGCGCAGCGGTGGTCGGCGCTGCACCACGGCATCGACCCCGGGACGGTGCCGCTGCTGCTGCCGTGGTTGCGGTTGATGTGGCGACTGGCCGGACCGTTGCGCCGTGTGCCGCCGACGCTGATCACCGTATTCGGCGGGTTGCTCGCGCTCGACGCGGTGCTGCTCGCCGGCTCACTGCCGGCGCTTGCGGCCGGCGCGGTGGTCGCCGCCACCGTGTGCGACGGGCTCGACGGAGCGGTGGCGGTTGTCGCCGGCCGGGCCAGCAGCCGCGGTGCGCTCGCCGACGCGGTGGCCGATCGGGTCTCGGACGCCGCGTTCGCGGCGGTGTTGTGGCGCTGCGGCGTACCGGCGCCACTCGCTGTGGTGTGCGGGGCGCTGGCGCTCGGCGTGGACGGGCTGCGCCGACTCCGCCGGGTGCCGGCACGGATCACCGTGGGCGAGCGGCCAACCTGGACGGCGTGCGCTGCGCTCGCGGCCGGCGCCGCGGCGCTGACCTCGGCGGCCTGGCCGGCGCTGGTCTGCGCCGGCGTGTGGTGCGCGGCCGGTGTCGTCGCCGTCGCTCAGATCGCCCTGCCTTTCCAGCGCAGCCGGCCGGCCCGCCGGTCGCGCCACGACAACGCGGTCAGATAGCCGAGCGCGAGCACCGAAGCCGGGTGTGCGAACGCGTCCGGCAGCGAGCGGCCGCCGGTGCGCCGAGCAGCGACGACCCGGGACACCACGCCGGCGATGTACCCCAGCGCCCCGACTCGCGAACCGCGCATCGCCGCCGCAGCGGGTAGCACATACGCCAGCCCGAGCAGCCCGAGAACACCGGCCGCGCCTGATGGCGAGCCGAACGCTTCCCACAGCGACTTGGCGTAGCCGTCATGCAGCTCGGCCCAGCCGCGGTACATCCGGCAGGTTGCCAGAGCGGTGCCGTCGACGACGCCGCCACGGCCCCCCGCCGCCTTGATCGCGCGCACCAACGCGAGGTCGTCGAGCACGTCGCCGCGGACGGCGGCGAAGCCGCCGGCCCGCTCCAACGCCGCCCGGCGCACCACCATGAACTGGCCGCATGCGGCGGTCAGCGACGGCCGCGGCGAGCGCTCGGCCACGCGCAGCGGCAGGGTGACCAGCCAGGACCACTGCAGCAGCGGTTGGACGAGCCGCTCCGGGAAGGTGTCGGCGAGCTGCCGCGGGAACGGGCAGATCACGTCGAGCCGTGCCGCGTCGAGCAGGGCAACCGCTGCGGCCACCGCGCCGGGCGTCGCGCGGACGTCGGCGTCGACGAACACGAGGACCGACTCGTCGACGGCGGCCGCCAACTGCGCGCAGGCCCACGGCTTGCCCCGCCAGCCGGGCGGCGGCGCGATGCCCGGCAATACCCGAGCCCCGGCCGCCCGGACGACTTCGGCGGTGCCGTCGCTGGACCCGTCGTCCAGCACGATCACCTCACCCTGGCCGACCAGCGCTGCGACACACTCGCCGATGTGCGACGCCTCGTTGCGGGCAGGAATCAGGATCGGCACCCGCCGTCGGGTCCGGGCGCCGAGCACCGGGCGGCGCAGCAGCCTGGCGTTGACGACTGCGTGCGCCGCCCCCGCGCCGGCCAGCGCGGCGCCCAGACCGACCGCTCTGCCCATCAGCGGCGGCACCAGCGCACGGCGAGCGGTACCGCCACCGCACCCATGCCCAGCGCGCCCCAGCCGGCTGCTGCCGGCAGGTCCAGAAACCCCGCGAGTGCGACGATCCAGCCGGCATAGAGCCACAGATACATCGCGATCATGACCGTGTCCTCAGCGCCGTCGGCAGCGTCGCCGGCGACGGCGAGCACCGCGGCGGACATCGGGACAGCGACGAGCAGCCAGCCGAGGTAGTTGGTGAGCGGAACGTCCGGAACGCCCGGGAGGTGCGGCGTCGGGAAGCGCCAGGTCCAGTGCCCGGCGGCCACCTGCTGGGGATCCAGGAACAGGTCGGCGGCAGCGAGCGCCCATGCTCCGACGGCCACCCGGGCCGCCGTCGAGCGGACGAGGACCCGGGCGGCAAGCGCCGCGGGCCAGGCGAGCATCGTCCACGCCAACCCGATCAGCAGCGGTGCGCCAAGCGGCCGCGGGCCGAGGTCGGCCGCATAGTCGTAGCTCCCGAACGGGAACCCGGTATGCACGCCGAGCACCTCGACCGCGAATCCCGGGACCGCGGTGACGAGCAGCAGCGCACCGGCCGTGGCCAGCCCACGCGTGAGCGTCGCATGCAGTACGCAGGTCCCGGCGAGCCCGGCGACGATGAGCACGGTCAACCGGTCGCGAGCGGAGCCTTCGGCAAGCGGATAGGCAACCTGCAGCGCCACGACAGCAGCGGCCGCGACAATCGGCGCGCTGCGGGCGCGGCGGATCAGGGTCTCATCGGCCATCGCGCAACGGCAGCCGGGCGCCCAGGACCGCGAACGGTCGCCCGTCGCCGGGGAACAGGTAATTGCGGGCGAGATCGACGAATCCGGAGTCCCGGTAGAGCCGGAACGCACGAGTGTCGGTATCCGGAGTGGACAGCAGGATCGCGGCATGCGGAATCGCCGACGCCAGCGAGGTGAGCAGCCGCCGGCCGATGCCGATGCCCTGGTACTCGGGCAACACGTGCAACTCGGAGAGCTCGAATGCGTCGACGAGCCACCGCTGCGCGGTTTCTGCGTCCACCGCGCGGCGGACCAGGTCATGCCACCACTGGCCCGGCCTGGTCGTGTAGCCGTAACCGAACCCGACCAGCGTGTCGTCGTCGAGCAACGCGGCCCGGCACGCGAAGCCAGGAAGCGCGACGTGTTTACGTGCGCTGACGGCCCGCTGCGCACCGGTGTGGTCCGGGTAGCGCATCGCCCGGACATACACGCCCATGGCCTCGTCGATCCGCGCAACGAAGAGCCGGCCGGACCACTCGACGATGCGCGCGCCGGTCATCGGCGGGCGCTCCGCGGATCGCATCCTTCGATCGTGCCCCACCCGGGGGACTCAGGAAACCTCGACCGGCTCGCCGGCGGTGAGCCTGCACAGTTCGTCGTACGTCGTCGGAAAGACGGCGTGCGGAATGCCGCCGGCCGCCCAGACCTGGGGGTGGTCGGCCAACGCGACATCGACGAGCGTCCGCAACGGCGCGGGGTGACCCACCGGCGCCACGCCGCCGATGCGCTGACCGGTGTGCCGGTAAACGAATTCCGGGTCGGCTCGGCTGAGCACGCTCGTTCCGAGAAAGGCGGCCACCTTCGCCGCGTCCACCCGGTGTGCGCCGCTGGTCAGGACGAGCACCGGCATGTCCTCCGCAGTGGCGAACACCAACGAGTTGGCGATCGCGCCCACCGGCACGCCGAGCTGCGCTGCCGCCGCGGCGGCGGTGGGCGCGGCCTGCTCGAGGATGCGCACCCGGCCCAGCGCCCCGGCGCGCGCCAAGATCGCATTCACGGTCAGACAGTTCGGGTGCACGAGACGCAACCTAACCGCCGCGGGACCAGCTGCCCACCGCTCGATAGATTCGCACGGTGCCCGGCCGATCGCAGCTCGCTCTCGGCCTGCTGCTGGGAACCGCGCTGGACGCCGTACTGCCCGATCCCCGTCGGGGGCATCCGGTCGCACTCTTCGGCGCGGCGGCCGGCGCACTGGAGCGGTGCGGCCACGCCGACTCCCGGCTGCGCGGCGCCGCCTTCACCGCAGTGTGTGTCGGCACGCCGGTCTGCGCCGCCCGGCTGCTCGAACGGCGCAGCGGCCGGGCCCGGGCCGCAGTGGTCGCGGCGGCCACCTGGACGGTGCTCGGTGCCCGCTCGCTGCGCTGGGAGGCGGCCGCGGCCGGCAGTCTCCTGGCCGACGCCGACCTTTCGGGCGCCCGCCGTCAGCTGAGGAATCTCGTCGGCCGGGATCCGGCGGTGCTCGACGAGCCGGGCATCGCGCGGGCCGTCGTGGAGTCGGTCGCCGAGAACACCTGCGACGCGATCGTCGCCCCCTTGCTCTGGGGTGCGCTCGCCGGCGTACCCGGCTTGCTCGGCTACCGGGCCGTCAACACCCTGGACGCGATGGTCGGCCATCGCTCGGCGCGGTACACGAGATTCGGCTGGGCCGCAGCACGGCTGGACGATCTCGCCAACGCGGTGCCGGCGCGGGTCACCGCGTCGCTGGTCGCGGTCGTGGCGCCCGCGGTCGGCGCGGACGCCCGAGCTGCGGTACGGATCGCCGTCCGGGACGGGCGCAAGCACGCGAGCCCGAACTCCGGCGTCAGTGAGGCCGCGTTCGCCGGGGCGCTCGGGCTGCGGCTCGGCGGCCGGAATGTGTACGAGGGCGGGCTGGAGGAACGACCGATCCTCGGCGACGGCAGTCCGCCCGGGGAGGCGGACATCCGTCGCGCGAATCGCCTGTGCGCCGGTGTCACGGTTGCCGCCGCGGTTCTCGCGGCCGGCCTTGCGCGGCGCACAGCGATCCGGCGTCCTGCTAGGGTGTCGCCGTTCCGGGAGACATCCCGGAACCGGCGCAGGTCCAGCGAAGACCGGTGAGAATCCGGCGCTGTCCCGCAACGGTACTGCTCCCTAGGGAGCGAGCCCGGACGCCTGCCCTGCGCTGACGAAACCTGTCCTCGGAGGAAGGGCGGTTCGTTCGACGCCGCCACCGGTGTCGCAGCGGGCGCACTTCGTCCTCCGCGAACCGATGGAGGATGACATGCTCGATCGTTGCGGCCGCGGCGCGGTCGCCACCGGCGTGGTCGCGGTCGTGCTGGGCCTGGTCACCGCGTGCTCCAGCTCGGGTTCGGAACCCGCGCCGGGGAATACCAGCGCGTCCGCCGCCGCGTTCCCGGTCACCGTGAACGCGGCGAACGGCGCCGTGACGATCAGCCGGCGGCCGACCGCGATCGTCTCGCTATCGCCCACGGCGACCGAGATGCTCTTCGCCATCGGCGCGGCCAGCCAGGTCGAGGCGGTGGACAAGGATTCGGACTACCCCGCACGCGCGCCGCACACCACGCTCGATGCATTCCAGGTGAACATCGAGGCGGTCGCGAACTACCGCCCCGACCTGGTCATCGCGTCCAATCTGACGAACGCGCAGATCAAGCAGTTCACCGCCCTGCAGATCCCGACGTTGCTGCAGCCGGCCGCACAGAACCTGACGCAGACCTACCGTGAGCTCAACCAACTCGGCGAGGTGACCGGTCATCCGGACGCCGCGGCCGAGCAGGTCAGCGGCATGAAGCGGCGGATCGCGGCGATCGAGCGGCTGACACAGCCGGCCGACGGGGCGACGTACTACTACGAACTCGACCAGACCTACTACTCCGAAACGTCGTCGACGTTCATCGGCAAAGCGCTGGGGCTGCTCGGTCTCAGCAGCATCGCCGACGCCGCGAAAGGCGCTGCGGCCAGTGGCGGCTACCCGCAGTTGAGCGCGGAGTACATCCTCGAAGCGAACCCGGACTACATCTTCCTGGCCGATTCGCGCTGCTGTAAGCAGTCGACGGCCACGGTCGCGAAGCGTCCCGGGTGGTCGACCCTGGATGCGGTGCAGCACGGCCGGGTCGTGACGTTGGACGACGACATCGCGTCGCGATGGGGACCGCGGATCGTCGACCTGCTCCGCACCGTGTCGCGCGCCGTCCGGCAGCATCCGGTGCAATGAGCACCGCACTGCCGACCCGTACCGCGTCGGCCGCCGTCGAGCACACGTCCCGGCGGCGGCATCCGCTGCGCGGTCCGCTGGGGATCTCCGTCCTGCTGCTGCTCGGCGCCGTGCTGCTGGCGACCGCGGTGGGACCGGTCGGCATCGGGCCGGACGAGGTCATCGGCACGCTGCTGAGCCACCTGCCGTTCGCGCACCTGCACACGTCCGCCTCGCCAGTCGACCAGGCGATCATCTGGCAGTTGCGGCTGCCCCGCGTGGTGTTGGCGGCACTGGTCGGCGCCATGCTCGCTGCCGCCGGCACGTCCTACCAGGGGGTGCTCCGCAACCCGCTCGCCGACCCGTATCTGCTCGGCGTCGCGGCCGGTGCCGGGCTCGGTGCCACTCTGGCGATCGTCGCCGGCCAGGGCGGTTCCTTCGTGCTGCCGGCGGCTGCCTTCGCCGGCGCGGTGGTTGCGGTGGCGCTGACCTATGTGGTGGCCGCGGCCGGTACCGGCCGGGCGAGTGGATACGCGATCCTGCTCGCCGGGGTGGCGGTCACCGCGATGCTCGCCTCGGTGCAGACCTACCTGCAGCAGCACCACAGCGACGAGGTGCGGCAGATCTTCAACTGGATCCTCGGCAGCTTCTCGGCGGCGTCCTGGTCCGATGTCCGGCTCGTCGTGCCGTACATCGCGGTCAGCGCCGCGGTGCTGCTCGCCCACCGTCGCATCCTCGACGTGCTGCGAGTCGGAAGCGAGGAGACCGGCGCGCTCGGGATCCATCCGGAGCGGACCAGACTGATCATCGTCGCGGTAGCGACGCTCGGCACCGCGGCCGCAGTATCGGTCAGCGGGCTGATCGGCTTCGTGGGCATCATCGTGCCGCACGCCGTCCGGTTGGTGACCAGTGCGAGTTACCGGGTCGTCCTGCCGGTGTCGATGATCTGTGGCGCCGCATTCCTGGTGCTGGCCGATCTGGTCGCGCGCACGGTCGAGGCGCCGACCGAGTTGCCGATCGGCGTGGTCACCGCCGTCGTCGGCGCCCCTTTCTTCCTCGTTGTCCTACGCTCCCGGCGCACCCGCGAGCGCGTCTTGTGAGCGCGCCGCTCCACCTGGACCGGGTGACCGTGCGGTACGGGGATTCCTGCGCGGTGCGCGAGGTGAGCGAATCGGCGGCGCCCGGCACGTGGGTGGGCCTGATCGGCGCGAACGGCGCGGGCAAGTCCAGCCTGCTCCGGG
>Ga0136846_1217084_pt1 | contig 11898 bp, 11 predicted proteins | sample HopSoiMetagenom2_FD_96841 | JGI IMG/M metagenome (GOLD analysis project Ga0136846, IMG submission 96841) | Grasslands soil microbial communities from Hopland, California, USA - 2 Assembly 2016 (version 4) | ecosystem: Environmental > Terrestrial > Soil > Grasslands | place: USA: Hopland... | reverse complement strand
CGCCGGAAGACCATCGTGCTATCGCTCCTCGCCCTGTTCCTATTGCCCATCGCGGCTCGCGCCGCGATTTTCGCCTATGAAGGCGGCCCGACCAGCTGGCGGAACGCCGACTGGTCGTCGACGGGCAGCCTGCCGGACCCGGGCGCGGATTCACAGGCGCGGGTGCTGATCATGTCTGGCCGCACCGGCGGCTGGAAGGGTGTGTTTTCGGTGCACTCCTGGGTCGTGCTCAAGCCGGAGAATGCCCGAATCTGGCGGCGCTATGACGTGGTCGGCTGGGGCAATCCGGTGCGGATCAACGGCTGGGCTCCCGATGGGCTGTGGTTCGGCAACAAGCCGCAGGTGGTGCTCGACCTCCAGGGCGCCGCAGCGACGAACGCGATCCCGAAGATCGAGGCCGCGATCAAGAGCTACAATTATGCCAATGCCGGCGACTATCGCATCTGGCCCGGTCCGAACAGCAACACTTTCGTCGCCACCGTGCTGCGCGCAATCCCGGAGGCCGAGACGATTCTGCCGGCGAACGCGGTCGGACGCGACTTCCGCCCCCGGCCCTATGTCGGCCTGACCGACAGCCGCACCGGCGTCGAGGCGAGCTTGTGGGGTGTTCTCGGCGTCAAATTCGGCTGGGTCGAAGGCGTGGAGATGAATTTCCTCGGCCTCGTCGCCGGCCTCGATTTTCGAAATCCCGGGGTGAAGTTGCCGGGTTTCGGCCACATCGGCTTGCCGCAGCAGACGGCGACCGCTGCGCCGGCGCGATAGCCTTTCTATTTGAGCATGAGCTTGTCCGAAAACCGCTTCACACTTTTCGGGATTATGCTCTAGGCGACCCGCAGCAGCATCAGTCCGCAGACGATAATCAGTGCCGCGACGATGCGCGCCGGGCGCATCGGCTCCTTCAGGACAGCAACCGCTATCAAAGCACCAAACAGCACGCTGGTCTCGCGGAGCGCCGCGACGATGGCGATCGGCGCCACTGTCATCGCCCAGATCGCGATACTATAAGAGATGACGGCGAGCGCGCCGCCGCCGAGCCCGATCTTCCAGAACGGCGCCATTTGTTTAAGGACGGGCGTGCCGCGCCGGATGAGCGCGTAAGCCACCACCACCGGTGCAATGCCGACGAACAGTACCGTCGAATAGGCCGCGGCTTTTCCCGGTCCAGCCGCCCGCGCGCCGATGCCGTCGACCACCGAATAGGCGCAGACCGTCACCGCGGTGAATAGAGCAAAGCCGACCGCGACACGGTCGAGCTTGGCGAGGTCGCGTCCGCCGCGCAGCGATAGCAGCAGCACGCCCAACGCCAGCATCACGATGCCGCCCCAACCGTACAGCCCGAGCCGCTCGCCGACGAAGATCGTCGTCATGGTCGCGGTCATCAGCGGAGCGGCACCCCGCGCGATCGGATAGACCTGCCCAAGGTCGCCGACACGATAGCTCTCGATCAGGCCGGCAAAATAGAACAGGTGAATGACGATCGAAGCGATCAGCCAGGGCCACGACGGCAGCTCAGGCCAGCCGAGGAACGGGATCGCCGGCAGCGCGACGAGGCCGGCGCCGATCGCGATCAATGTCGTGGTGGCGAGCGGATCGAGCGTGCGCTTGATGCTGGCGTTCCAGCCGGCATGACAGGCCGCCGCAACCAGCACCGCTACGAAGACGAAAGGGTCCACTAGCGTCCGCCCTTGGCCGCGCCGCCGCGCTCGGCCAGCATCCGATCGTAGTCCAGCACCGCTTGGAGCAGCACCTGTGCGCCCTTGGCGCATTGCTCCTTGGAGGAAAACTCCGCCTCGTTGTGGCTGATGCCACCGCGGCAGGGCACGAAGATCATGGCGGCCGGCGCGACGCGCGAGACGTAGGCCGCGTCGTGACCGGCGCCCGACACGATGTCGCGCAACGAATAGCCGGACAACTCCGCTGCGCGACGAACCGCCATCACACAATCCGCATTGAATCGCAGCGCGGGCTGCTCCCAGATCCGCTGCACGGTGACGGCAAGGCCCAGCGGCTCGCAGATCGCCGGCAGCGCCGCGCGAAAATCCGCCTCCATCGCATCAAGCGTACCATCATCGGGATGTCGCAGGTCGACCATGAAGAACACCTCGCCCGGCACGACATTGGGCGAGTTCGGCCGGTTCTCGATCCGTCCGACGGTAGCCACTCCTGGCGTATGCTTCCGGCCAATGGCGTCCACCGCATCGATCAGTCGCGCCGCGCCGAGCAGCGCGTTCTTGCGCAGATGCATCGGCGTCGCCCCCGTGTGCGCATCCTGCCCGGTCACCGTCACCTCATACCAGCGCATCGCCTGTACGCCTGTGACCACGCCGATGTCCTTGCCTTCGGCCTCCAGGATCGGGCCCTGCTCGATGTGCAGCTCGAAAAACGCCGACAACGGATGCTCGCCGCAGCGCTCCGTGCCGCGATAGCCGATACCGTCCAGCGCCGCAGCGAAGGTCATGCCATCGCGGTCCTGCCGCGACTGTGCCCAGTCCTTCTCCAACACCTTGGCAAACACCCCCGACGACACCATCGCCGGCGCGAATCGCGAGCCCTCCTCGTTGGTCCAGTTCACCACTTCGATCGGCGCGTAGGTTTCGTAGCCGGCTTCGACCAACGTGCGCAGCGTCTCCAACGCCGCAAGCGTGCCAAGCACGCCGTCGAACTTGCCGCCGGTCGGCTGGGTGTCCAGATGGCTGCCGAACGCGATCGGTGGCACGTTCGCGGTGCCGTCGCGGCGCGCGAACATAGCGCCCATGTCGTCCACAGTGACGCGGCAGCCGAGCTGTTCCGCCCGCGCCTTGAACCAGTCCCGCACCTGACGATCCAAGTCGGTGAGCGTGAGCCGGCAGACTCCGCCCTTCGACGTGGCGCCGATGGCGGCGGTCTCCATGATCTCGCCCCACAGCCGCTCGGCGTTGATGGCGAGATTGCGCATCATCAGTTGTTCAGGCCTTGACGCGTTCGGCTGCCGGCGCCCAGAGTTTCGGGCCGGCACGGAGGTACTGCTGCGCACGCGGCACCTCGGCGCCCAGCATCACCGCCGCGTGCCAGCCCCAACGTGGATCGTCGAGCATGCCCCGCGCCAGCGCCACCATATCAGCCTTGGCCTCGGCAACGATTGCCTCGGCCTGCGCCGGCGTCGTGATCAGCCCGACCACGCGCGTGGCGACACCGACCTCGCGCTTGATCCGCTCGGCGATCGGAACGTTGTAGCCCAGCCCGGTCGGATTGCGGGTGTCGGCGGTAATGCCGCCGGACGACACGTCGATGTAGTCGAGTCCGGCAGCCTTGAGCGCTATGGAATAGGTGACGGCGTCCTGGGTCGAGAGCCCATCGTCGCGCCAATCGTTGCCGGTGATGCGGGCGCCGAGTGCGATGCTCCTCGGCACCGCGGTCCGCACCGCCTTCGCAATCTCAAGGCCAAACCGCATGCGGTTTTCGAGCGACCCGCCGTACTGGTCGGTGCGGTGGTTTGACACCGGCGACAGGAACGAATGGGCCAAATAGCCGTGCGCGTAGTGCAGTTCGATGGCGTCGAAACCGATCCGCACCGCGCGCTTGGCGGAGTTCACGAATGCCTCGCGCACTCGCGCAATGTCTTCCAAGGTAGCGACGCGCGGCACGTGCCAGTTCGGCCCAAACGGAATCGGCGACGGAGCAATCGTCTCCCAAGGGTCGGCGCCGGGCGGCAGCGCGCCGCCGCCCTCCCAAGGCCGCTGCGCCGATGCCTTGCGGCCGGCATGCGCGATCTGAATGCCGAGCTTGGCGGTACCGGCCTGCCGGCAATGCGCGATGACCCGCGCCAAAGCCGCCTCGTTGTGGTCGGAATAAAGCCCCATGCAGCCGTGGGTGATGCGGCCACGGCGCTCGACATGCGTAGCTTCGACGATCACAAGCCCCGCGCCGGAATTCGCCAGCATGCCGAGATGACCGAGATGCCAGTCGTTGGCGCTGCCGTCGTCGGCGCTGTATTGGCACATCGGCGAGACAACAACGCGATTGGAAAACTCGACATTGCCGAGCTTGATGGGGACAAACAGGTTGGACATGAAGATCCTTGGAAATTTCTTGAGTGACGCACGTCGGGCGGAAGGGATCATAAGGGCGACGAAGCCCGCGGCAAGAGCGGCAGCGCTCAATTCACCGCCCCTTCCTATGCGCGCGTCGCAATCCAGATCACGTGCCGCGCGCCGCCACGCGGTCCGTTGGCCCGCGCCCTGACCTCCTCTACGGCGAAACCAGCCTTGCGAAGACGCCAAGTGAATTTCGGATTCGGCCCCGATGACCAGACCGCAAGCACCCCGCCGGGTCGCAGTGCCATGCGCGCAATGCTCAAGCCTTTCAGGTCGTACAGCGCATCATTGGTTTTGCGGGTCAGGCCCTCGGGACCATTATCGACATCGAGCAGGATCGCGTCGAAGGCCGCCGCGCCCGACCGGATCACCTCGCCAACATCGGCTTCGCGGACGCTCACCCGCGGGTCGGTCAGGCTCGTACCGAAAACCTCCGCCATTGGGCCCCGGGCCCATGCAACAACTGCCGGAACAAGCTCAGCAACGACGATCCGCGCTTCCGGCTCAAGCGCGGCAAGCGCCGCACGAAGCGTAAAGCCCATACCCAATCCGCCGATCAGGATCCGCGGCGTCTTGCGGCGCCGGATTTTTCCGCAGGCGATTGTGGCGAGCGCCTCCTCGGACCCGCTGAGGCGGCTGTTCATCAGTTCGTCTTGGCCAAGCATGATAGAGAATTCGGCGCCGCGCTGTTTGAGGCGCAGCTCACCGCCGCCGGGCACCTGAGCCGTATCGAGCACCAACCAGGGAATCATAAAGGACCTAGGGCAACCGCAGCACGGCAAGCGCCAACGCCTGGGTGCGCGGCACGAAAGTGTCGATTTCCATATATTCGTCGGGTGAGTGTGCGCGGCCGCCGACCGGACCGACAGCACAGATCGTCGGCGTGCCTGCCGCCGAGGCGAAACCGGAATCGGCGCAGCCCCCGGTGAACAATGCGGTGGTCTCAGCGACGCCGAGTGCTTTTAGTGCGGCGGCATAGTGTTCGTACAGCGCTTTGCCGTCCGCGGTCTCGACCAGCGGCACGAATTCGCCGATGACCTCGATCTCGGCGCTCGTTCCCGGCACATAGCTCTTGGCCATTATGCCCTCGACCTTGGCGAGCGTCATGTCGCGCTGGGCCGGCGTGATGAAGCGAAGATCGACCTCGCCTTTGGCCCAAGGCGCCACGGTGTTGACGGTCTGCCCGCCGGAAATCACGCCGACGTTGAGCGTGATGCCGTTCGGCGGATCGCTCAGCGCATGCAGCGCCAGCGTCTTGTGCGCGAGCTCGTTGATGGCGCTGATGCCGGCCTCGAAGTTGGCGCCGGAGTGCGCAGCTTTGCCGGTGATCTCGAAGCGGATGAACAGACAGCCCTTGCGTCCCGTCACCGCGGCGCCGCGGGCGCGGCCAGGCTCGGAGTTGAAGCAGACCCGCGCCGCGCGGGCGTGCTGCTCGATCACCGCGCGCGAGAACGGCGAGCCGATCTCCTCGTCGCCGGTGAACAATGCTGTCACTGGCGCGGGCGCGCCGCCGAACTTCTTGATCGCGGCGAGAATAAAGCAGTTCATAACCAGGCCGGATTTCATGTCGGATACGCCCGGTCCATAGGCGCGATCGCCTTCGATCTTGAACGGCCGCCGCGTCGGCTCGCCTTTCGGAAACACCGTGTCGCGGTGGCCCATCAGCAGGATCGGGCGATTGCCAAAAGGAGGCGCGTCCTGGCCCACGGTGGCCGAGATGGCGTCGCCGAACGTCTGGTCCGGCGTAACCTCGGTAGCAATGCCGTGTTCGCCGAGGAACTTCCGAATATGGCCGCCTGCGGCATCGACACCGGCCTTGTCGTAGGAACCGCTGTCGGTGTTCACCAGCGTCTGCAGCAACGCCAGCATGGCGTCGCGCTGACCGCCCAGCCAGTCGAGGATTTTCTGTTCGCTGCCGCTCGATGGGGAGGCCATGTTCGTCCGTCCATGTCTATCCGGCACACACTAAAGACGCGGACGACAAAGGAATAGAGCAGCGGACCGGATCGTCGTTCGGACGGAATGTAATGGCAGCAGAAGGTCTTAGGCCGCCACCGGCTGCTCGATCGCGGCTGATGCTTCGCGCTCCGCGGGCAGCGGCGCGATCACGGCCCAGCGGTCGGCGATGGCGACGGCTTGGCGCATCTCAATGAGGAACTCGTCATCGGAGTAGTAATGCTTCCAGCGTCCGCTCTTGTAGAGATCGAGATGATGGGCGCGCCGCTGCTCGGCGATGTTCCGCCATTTCAGCGCGATGCGTTCCCAGTTGCGCGCGGACGGAAGCATGCGGAACGGGACCTCCGACGCGCGGGGGACGGGGGTGGTGAATTCCCGAGCCGCCATGATCGATCCGAGACGTCGCCGCACAAGCGACGCACCATCGTTAGCTGCGATTCGCGCGCGAACAACGAAGCAAACGTCGAGTCACAGCCCTTACGGGGCTTATTCACAGGCTTGTTCACATCGCGCGAGGAAAGCGGGCAAAACAGCGCGGGGCTACGCCGGGAATTCGGCAGGCGGCGACCGGGGGTCAATCTTTGCGGCGGGCGTATTCAAGATAGTCGGTGTCGAATGACCAGCCCCAGCCTGGCTGATCGGAAAGCTGATATTTTCCGCCGCTGATCGGCTTCTGATCGGCAATCAGCTTGTCAAAGAATGGATCGCGCCAGGGCAACAGCGCCTCGGCGAACGTTCCGTTGCGGGCACCGGCCACCAGCATGGCGCCGATCTGCGGCTCGATATGCTGGGTTACACCGACGTTGTAGCTCTGTGCCAGCGCCGCGACCCGCCGCCATTCGGTCGGGCCGCCGCCCCAGCTTGCGTCGAAATTGCAGATGTCGATCGACCCCGCGGCCATAAGGTCGCGGCAGCCGAAGCGCGACAGCTCGCTCTGCCCGGCCGAGATCGGCAGCTTGGTGGCGGCTCGCACCGCAGCCATATCGGCGCGATCGTTATCCCATTTGCAGGGCTCCTCGAACCAGCGCAGGTTCAAGTCGGCGACGCGGCCGGCGAAATCGATCGCCTCGGCGCGAGTCCAGCCCTGATTGGCGTCGCAGGCCAGCACGAAATCGTCGCCGCCGGCACGCCGCACCACCCGCGCCCGCGCGGCATCGGCTTGCGGCGAACGGCCGCCAACCTTGAGCTTGATCCCGGCGGCGCCAGCGGACTTGAGCTGCGAGACCTCCTCGGCCAGCTCCTTGAGCTCGTCCCAGTCGCGGTAATAGCCGCCGAGCACGATCACCGGCACTTCGGTCATCGCGCTGCCCCAGAGCACGTGCAGCGGCAGACCGGCGAGCTTGCCGACCGCGTCATGCAGAGCGCTGTCCACGCAGGCCTGGGCGCGAAGCCCGATCCGCCGGTCGCGCAGAAACGGCTCGGTCGAGGCGCGGGTGAGATCCCAGGCCTCCTCGATCGCCATGACCTTGCGGCCGATCAGCTTCGGCGTCATCTCATCGGCGATGACGCGCATGATGGCGCCTTGCAACTCGTCGTCGCCGCCATTGAAACATTCGCCGATGACGCCTGCATCGGTGTAGACGCGGGTAACGATGGCGCAGCGGTGGGTGAACTTCAGGTTCGCACCAACCGCCGTGCGATCGAGCCGCACTTTCAGCGGAATGGTTTCGATGCGCGCGATGCGCACGTCGGCGGCACCGGCCAGAGCCGAGGGCGCGGAGACCTGAGCGGAGATCGGCCGGTTCATGGTCGCGGCTTCAGAGAATATGCCGCGCCGCGTTCGGCGGCACCCGCATCAACGCGAAGTTTCGACCAATGGATAATCGACGCTCTCATACAAAACTCGGATGCCAGCTCCATCCACCCTCAATCCTAACGCCCCTTTTGGCGCTTAGCGAGGGCTGGCGGCGCGGGCTAAACCTTGCAATCGTATGATTTAGCGCCTGTTCCCACGTACATACGCTTTCAACGTAATGCGCGGGAATAACCCGCGCATTTTGTCTTGCAGAAGCTTATACGGCCCTGCCGGCTACGCCTTGATTGAGATGACGCCTTCGATCTCGACCGAGATCTGGTTTGGCAGCGAACCCATGCCGACCGCCGACCGGGCGTGCCTGCCATTCTCGCCGAACACCTCGACGAACAGGTTGGACATGCCGTCGGCCACCTTGGGATGGTCCTTGAAGTCAGGCACGGCGTTGACCATGCAGAGCATCTTCAGAACCGTGTCGACGCGGTCGAGCGAACCCAAGGCCATCTTCATCGCGGAGAGAAGTTGCAGGCCGATAATGCGGGCGCGCTTGTGGCCCTCTTCGACCGAGACTTCGCCGCCAACCTTGCCGGTCAGGAACGAGCCGTCGGCGCCGCGTGGCCCCTGACCGGCCAGAAACAAGAGATTGCCGGCGACCCGATACGGCAGATAATTCGCAACCGCCGGCGGCACTGTTGGCAACGTGAGGCCGAGTTCCTTCAGACGCGCTTCTGCACTCATGGTCGTTTCCTTTTGTTGAAAAATTCGTCGTTACAGTCGGATACGAAGGTACGCCGCCAGTTCGCCGATCACGCCACGGCGGAACAGCAGCACGCAGAGTACGAAGATCACGCCCTGGATCACCGTGACCCATTGGCCGACCTGCGCCAGGTAGTTCTGCATGGCGACGATGACGAAGGCGCCCACCACCGGGCCGAACACCGTGCCGAGCCCGCCAACCAGCGCCATCAGTACCACCTCCCCCGACATCGGCCAGTCGACGTCAGTGAGCGATGCGATCTGCAGCACGATTGCCTTGGTCGATCCGGCAAGCCCCGCCAGCGTCGCCGACAGCACGAAGGCCAAAAGCTTGTAGCGGTCGGTCTTATAGCCGAGCGAGATCGCTCGTGGCTCGTTTTCGCGGATGGCTTTCAACACCTCACCGAACGGCGAATGGATGATCCGATGAATCAGCAGGAAGCCGGCGAGGAAAATCATCACCACCGTGACATACATGTTGCCCTGGTCGGCGAGGTCGATGATGCCGAACAGCTTGCCGCGCGGCACGCCCTGGATGCCGTCTTCACCGCCGGTGAACTTCATTTGCAGCGCGAAGAAGAACATCATCTGCGCTAGCGCCAGGGTAATCATGGCGAAATAGATGCCCTGGCGACGGATCGCCAGCGAACCAGCGATGATGCCGAACCCCGCCCCGGTGAGAGTCCCGGTGAGGATCGCAAGCTCGGGTGGAAAGCCCCAGACCTTGGCGGAATGCGCCGCGAGATAGCTCGCCCAGCCGAAATAGAGCGCGTGGCCGAACGACAGCAGGCCGCCGTAGCCGATCAACAGATTGAAGGCGCAGGCAAACAGCGCAAAGCACAGCGCCTGCATCAGGAACATCGGATAGATGTAAAGTGGCGCGACCGCGAGCACCGCCACCATGATGACAAAGGCTAAGGGCTCGCTCCAGTTCCGCGACGACATGGAAGACGCCAGCGGCGCTTCGATCGCCGCGGGCGCTTGCGCCGCTCCGACGGGCTGTTCCATCAAGCTCTCCGTCCGAACAGGCCCGCCGGCCGCACCAGCAGCACGATCGCCATGATGACGAAGATCACGGTGTTGGAGGCCTCCGGGAAGAACACCTTGGTCAAGCCCTCGATGATGCCGAGGCCGAAGCCCGTCACGATCGCGCCCAGGATCGAGCCCATGCCGCCAATCACCACCACCGCGAACACGACGATGATCAGCGACGAACCCATCTGCGGGCTGACGTTATAGATCGGCGCCGCCATCACGCCGGCGAAGGCAGCGAGCGCCACGCCGAAGCCGTAGGTCAGCGTGATCATGAGCGGCACGTTGATGCCAAAGGCGCGAACGAGCGTCGGATTTTCCGTGGCCGCGCGCAGATAAGAGCCGAGCTTGGTCCGTTCGATTACGAACCAGGTGGCGAGACAGACCCCCAGTGAGGCCGCGATCACCCAGGCCCGATAATTCGGCAGGAACATGAAACCGAGATTGCGGCCGCCTTGCAGCGATTCCGGCACCGTGTAGGGCAACCCAGCCGAGCCGTAGTAGTTGCGGGCAATCCCCTCGATGATCAGCACCAATCCGAAAGTGAGCAGCAAACCGTAGAGATGATCGAGCTTGTACAGCCATTGCAGCAACGACCGCTCGATGATGATGCCGAAGATGCCGACCAGGATCGGCGCCACGATCAGGGCAGTCCAATAACCAAGGCCGGTCAGATTGAGCAGCAGAAACGCCGCGAACGCGCCCATCATGTATTGGGCGCAGTGGGCGAAATTGATGACGTTGAGCATGCCGAAGATCACGGCCAGCCCGAGGCTCAACAGTGCGTAGAACGAGCCGTTGATCAGCCCGATCAAAAGCTGGCCGAACAGCGCCGCCGAAGGAATGCCGAAGATTTCGAACACTCAACCAATCCTTGAGAGGGGGACCGCCGGACCACCGCACTTTCGTGCAGCAGCCCGGCGGTGACTTTTCACCTCAGCTCTTGACCAGTGAGCAACCGCTGTCCTTGGGCTGACGGAACGCGTCCTTCGCCGGGATAGTCGCCTTCAGGTTATAGAAGTCGCCCGGATACTTGGACTCCGAGGGCTTCTTCACCTCGAACAAATAGGCGTCGTGGCGCTTGCGGCCGGTCTCGTCGATCATGCCTTTGCCGAACAGCGCGTCTTCGGTCGGCGTCGCCTTCATCTTGGCGGTGACGGCCTTGCCATCTGGATCGCCGCCGAGCGCAACGCGCGCCTTGAGGTAGTGCGTGATGCCAGAATAGACGCCGGCATGGATCATGGTCGGGAACTTGCCCGCCGCATTGCGCTCGGCCTGCCAACGCTTGGTCCAGGCGCGGTTATTGTCGTTGGCATCCCAGTACCAGGTCTCGGTGAGGGTCAGGCCTTGAGCGGTCTGCAAGCCCAGCGCGTTGACGTCGCTTGCGAACACCAGGAGACCCGCGAGCTTCTGCCCGCCCTTGACGATGCCGAACTCGGCCGCCTGCTTGATCGAGTTGATGGTATCGCCGCCGGCGTTGGCGAGGCCGATCACCTTGGCCTTCGAGGACTGCGCCTGCAGCAGGAACGATGAGAAGTCGCTGGTGTTCAGCGGATGGCGAACCTTGCCGAGCACCTTGCCGCCGTTGGCTTCGACTGCCGCCGCGGTGTCACGCTCGAGCGCATGGCCGAAAGCGTAGTCGGCGGTGAGGAAGAACCAGCTATCGCCGCCGGTCTTCACCATGGCGGCGCCGGTGCCGTTCGCCAGCATCCAGGTGTCGTAGCTCCAATGGATGGTGTTGGCGTTGCACTTCGGGCCGGTGAGATCGGAGGCGGCAGCGCCGGACACGATAAACAGCTTGTTCTTCTGCGACGCCACCTGGCTGACCGCCAGCGCGACGCCGGAGTTCGGGATGTCGATGATCATGTCGACCTTGTCGACGTCGAACCACTGGTTGGCGAGCTGAGTGCCGACATCGGGCTTGTTCTGGTGATCGCCCGAGATCAGATCGACCTTCACGTTTGGATTGGCCTTGGTGAAATCAGCGACCGCGAGCTTGGCGGCGGCGACCGAGCCCGGACCGCCGATGTCGGCGTACAGACTCGACATATCGCTCATCACGCCGATCTTGACGTTCAGCTGTTGTGCCTGCGCCGAGCCTGCGGCGAGCACGACCGCGAGCGCGGTCAAACTCAAAAGACGCTTCATACCATTTCTCCTGTTGGAACCACTTTTTGCTCAGACTCCGAGATACTCGTGCAGTTTCTCGAGATTGGCGTTCAGCTCTGCGCTGGCGAAGCTTTCGGCCACGCGACCGTTTTCCATCACATAGTAACGGTCGGCGACCGTCGAGGCGAACCGAAAGTTCTGCTCGACCAGCAGGATCGT
>Ga0136846_1231819_pt1 | contig 11902 bp, 17 predicted proteins | sample HopSoiMetagenom2_FD_96841 | JGI IMG/M metagenome (GOLD analysis project Ga0136846, IMG submission 96841) | Grasslands soil microbial communities from Hopland, California, USA - 2 Assembly 2016 (version 4) | ecosystem: Environmental > Terrestrial > Soil > Grasslands | place: USA: Hopland... | reverse complement strand
TGCGTCATACGCCTGCGTCCTACCCGACATCGTTGGAGTCTGCTTTTCTAGCCGCCGTTCGCGGCCGAAGGGCGCTTCCGGCGGGGCCGGGAAGGGGTGTGTCTAGGAGTGTAGCTCAGCTGGTAGAGCATCGGTCTCCAAAACCGAGGGCCGGGGGTTCGAGTCCCTCCACTCCTGCCACCACCTATATATGCGTAAGATTGGACCCGGAGCGCGGGCGGACCCGCAGCTCCAGATGAGAGTTTGAAGCGCCGCATGGCCAGGAAACCCACTCCGCAAGCGATCCGCGAGCGCGCCGCCAGGACCGCCGCGGTCATGGCCACGCCCGGCGCGGCCCCCGCCGAGCGGCCGAAGAAGAAGGTGACCCCGGCGCAGTTCGCCCAGGAGGTCCGCGCCGAGGCGCGCAAGATCACCTGGACCAGCCGTCAGGAGACCTGGATCACCTCGGTGATGGTCGCGATCATGGTGGTCATGGCGGCCCTGTTCTTCTGGGGCGTCAACACGCTCTGCAACCTCGCGATCACGACCCTGCTCAAACTCGCGACCGGCGGGTAGAATAAGAAAATGTCAGAAGCTGCCGTCTCCGCCCCCAAGGGCAATCCGCGCCACAAGTGGTACATCGTCCACGCCTACTCGAACTTCGAGAAGAAGGTGGCCGAGAGCATCCGCGAGCAGGCCAAGAACCAGGGCCTGGAGGAGAACTTCTCCGAGATCCTGGTGCCGACCGAGGACGTGGTGGAGATCCGCCGCGGCCGGAAGGTCAATTCCGAGCGCAAGTTCTTCCCCGGCTATGTGCTGGTGAAGATGGAGCTGTCGGACGAGGCCTACCACCTCATCAAGAACACGCCGAAGGTGACGGGCTTCCTGGGCTCCGGGTCGAAGCCGATCCCGGTCTCCGAAAAGGAAGTCTCGCGCATCATCGGCGCGATCGAAGAGGGCGTGGAGCGGCCGAAGCCGACCATCAGCTTCGAGATCGGCGAGCAGGTGCGCGTCACCGACGGCCCCTTCGCCAGCTTCAACGGCTCGGTGGAACAGGTGGACGAGGAACGCGCCCGCCTGCGCGTCACGGTCTCCATCTTCGGCCGCGCGACCCCGGTGGAACTGGAATACAGCCAGGTCGAAAAGATCTCGTAGGTCTGCGGTCTTCGATTGGACCACCAAGACCACGAAGACCACCAAGGGGTCAGCCGAATTCCGCCGGAAGTGGATCATGTCGGCCGTTCGATCGTGGATGCGGCGATCAAGGTGCATCGCCTGCTAGGGCCTGGGCTTCTCGAATCGACCTACGAGCATTGCCTCGCGCATGAACTCCACCAGCGTGGTCTTCCGGTCGACCGGCAGCTTGCCCTGCCCATCGAATTCGATGGGCTTCGATTGGATGCCGGCTATCGGTTGGACTTGGTCGTCGCGGAGACGGTGATCGTCGAGGTGAAGGCGGTCGAGGCGCTTTCGCGCCTCCACGAGGCGCAACTACTGACCTATCTGAAGTTGTCCGGGTTGCGCCTTGGCTACCTGATGAACTTCAACTCGGTGCAGCTGCGCCACGGCCTGCGGCGGTTTGTCCGGTAGTTCCGCCTCTTGGTGGTCTTCGTGGTCTTGGTGGTCCAAACCCCTAGCTCAGCTTGCCCGTCCGTTCCGCAACTGATACAGCCCCGCGCTCTGCGATCGGTCCTTTGGGACGGGTTGCGGACCCGCCGGTTCGGCGGCGTCAAATCCGTGGGAGGGGGCGGCTGTCGTGACCCCGCACCACGGCTCAAACCGGCCGGTTTCCGGCCCTGAGGAGCAAAGATGGCCAAGAAGATCTTGGGCTATATCAAGTTGCAGGTGCCTGCGGGCTCCGCGACGCCTTCGCCGCCCATCGGGCCGGCGCTGGGCCAGCGCGGCGTCAACATCATGGGCTTCTGCAAGGAGTTCAACGCCCGCACCGAGAAGGAACAGAAGGGCACGCCCCTGCCGACCGTGATCACGGTCTACCAGGACAAGTCGTTCACCTTCGTCACCAAGACGCCCCCGGCGTCCTTCTTCATCAAGCAGGCGGTCGGCCTGAAGTCGGGCTCCAAGGCGCCCGGCCGCGACTCCGCCGGCAAGATCACCCGCACCCAGCTGCGTGAGATCGCCGAGAAGAAGATGAAGGACCTGAACGCGAACGACCTCGAGCAAGCCGCCAAGATCATCGAGGGCTCCGCCCGTTCGATGGGCCTTCAGATCGTGGAGGCCTGAGCACCATGGCCAAGCAACCCAAGCGCACCAAGACCTGGACCGGCGACACCGCCGTCACCCACCCGCTGACCGACGCCGTGAAGCTGGTGAAGGCCAACGCCAACGCCAAGTTCGACGAGAGCATCGAGATCGCCGTCAACCTGGGCGTCGACCCGCGTCACGCCGACCAGCAGGTCCGCGGCGTCGTGGCGCTGCCGTCCGGCACCGGCCGTGACGTGCGCGTCGCCGTGATCGCCAAGGACGCCAAGGCGGCCGAGGCCACGGCCGCGGGCGCCGAGATCGTCGGCGCCGAGGACCTGGTGGAACGCATCCAGGGCGGCTTCATGGACTTCGACCGCGTGATCGCCACGCCCGACATGATGGCCCTGGTGGGCCGCCTCGGTAAGGTGCTGGGCCCGCGCGGCCTGATGCCGAACCCGCGGGTCGGCACCGTGACGCCGAACGTGGCCCAGGCCGTGAAGGACGCCAAGGGCGGCTCGATCGAGTTCCGCACCGAGAAGACCGGCATCATCCACGCCGGCATCGGCAAGGCCTCGTTCACCGACGAAGCCCTGCAGGCCAACGTGAAGGCCCTGGTGGACGCGCTGAACCGCGCCAAGCCGTCGGGCGCCAAGGGCACCTACATCAAGAAGATCAGCCTCTCCTCGACGATGGGCCCGGGCTTCAAGGTGGACCAGGGCTCGCTGAGCGCCTGATCGCCGCCTAGTCCAGAAATGCAGAAGGCGCGGAGGCTCGACCTCCGCGCCTTTCTCTTGGCCTGTCGATGTAGATGGCTAGCTGGTTACGTGTAGCGCGGCTACACTGGTGTCATGGCGATCCATATCCGAGATCCGCAGGCGGACGAGCTGGTGCGTGAGTTGGCGCGCAAGCGTGGCGTCGGCTTGACGGAGGCGATCAAGCTGGCGGTGGCGGCGGAGCTGGAGCGTGATCGTGACGCCGGCTTTCGGGCGGGTGTCCGGGAAATTCAGCAACGGATCGCGGCGCGCGGGCGCACGGGGTTGAAGGCCGACAAGGCGTTCTTCGACTGGCTGTCCGGCGAAGAAGACGACTGATGTTCATCGACGCCTCGGCGCTCTGCGCCATTCTGCTCGCGGAGGCCGACGGTGACGCCTACGCCGAGAAGATCCGGACCGCCGAGGCGCCGATCACCTCGCCCATCGCCATCTACGAGGCCGTTGCGGCGGTCTCCAGAGCCACTGACGGCGACGTCGGCCACGTCCGCCGCGAGGTCGAGGCGCTTCTCAGGCTCGGGCGGGTCAGGGTGGTCGCGATCGGGGATGCCGAGTCTATGCGCGCCATCGACGCCTTCGACCGGTTCGGGAAGGGCCGCCATCCGGCGCGGCTCAACATGGGCGACTGCTTCGCCTACGCCTGCGCCAAGACCCAGGGCGCGCCGCTGCTCTTCAAGGGCGACGACTTCAGCCAGACCGACGTCGCCATCGCCTGAGGCTCACAGCCCGAGCACCGCCTTGGCCATGATGTTGCGCTGGATCTCGTTGGTCCCGGCGTAGATCGAGCCCGCCCGGTCGTTGAGGTACTTGGCCGCTACGGTCAGGCTGTGGTCGGGGCCCACGTGGCCCTGGTCTGCGGGCGGGGTGAAGAGCGGGGTGGGGCCGCCGGGGCAGGTGGCATGCGGCTGATAGGGCGCGGCGTAGTGGCCGGCCGCCTCCAGGGCCAGCTCCGTCAGGCGCTGACTGATCTCGGTGCCCACCGTCTTCATCATCGACGAGCGCGCGCCGGGCGCCTCGCCGCCGCTCATATTGGCCAGGATCTGCAGCTCCACGGCCTCCAGCGCGGCGATCTCGATGTCCGCCGCGTTGAGACGCTCGGCGAAGCTAGGCCCAAGCCCCTCGGCCGCCGCCATCCGCCGGATCCGGGCGAGGCGGCTCTTGAGCCCCGGCGTGATCACCCCGCCGCCCCGCTCGAACTCCATCAGGTACTTGGCCACCGTCCAGCCCTCGCCGACCTTGCCCACGACGTTGGCCTTGGGCACGCGCACGTCGGTGAAGAAGACGTCGTTCTGGATGTGCTCGCCGGAGAGCATGAGGATCGGGCGGACCTCGATGCCGGGCGAGGTCATGTCGATCAGCCGGAAGGTGATGCCCTGCTGGCGGATCGCCTCGCGGCTGGTGCGCACCAGGCAGAAAATCCAGTTGGCGACATTGGCGTGGGTGGTCCACAGCTTGTGGCCGTTGCAGACGAAGTCGTCGCCGTCCTCCACAGCGCTCATCTGCAGGGAGGCGAGGTCCGAGCCGGAGCCGGGCTCCGAATAGCCCTGGCACCAGTAGTGTTCGCCCGTGAGGATGCGGGGCAGGTAGTGGGCCTTCTGCTCCGGGCTGCCGTGGCCGATCAGCACCGGGCCGCACATGCCGATGCCCATGGGCGACAGCGGCGGGGCGTCGTTGGCCGCCAGCTCGCTGACGAAGATGTAGCGCTGCGCCGCAGTCCAGGCGCAGCCTCCATGCTCGACTGGCCAGGCCGGCGCCGCCCAGCCGCGCGCGTGCAGGATCGCCTGCCAGGACAACGCCAGTTCGTCGGGCGCATAGACGCTGGTCATGCGCCGCACGTCGCGCCGCATCTCCGCGGTCAGTTCGGCGTCCAGGAAGGCGCGCACCTCGTCGCGAAAATCGAGCTCGGCCTTGCTCCAGCGCACTTCCATCATCGCCCTCCGGTTTCGACGCCAGGCAGGCTAGAGGAATGACGTCCGGGAAGTCTCGCGTCCCGGCGAAGCGGGGGAAGGGCGGATGCCGAAGGTGGAGCTCGAACCGGCCGGCGCGGCGCGGGCGGAGACGCTGGAAAACCTGTTCCAGTTCTACGTGCATGACTTCTCGGACTTCTGGCCCGTGCGGCGGGTCGAGTTTCGCGAGGACGGGCGCTTTCCCACCTATCCGCCGCTCGCCCGCTACTGGACCGAGCCCGACCGCTCCGCCTTCCTGATCCGCGCCGACGGGAACATCGCCGGCTTCGTCATGCTGGACCACCAGAGCCACTCGGGTCAGCCGGTGGACTGGAACATGGGCGAGTTCTGGGTGGCGCGACCCTATCGGCGCGAGGGCGTCGGCCGGGTGGCCGCGCGCCAGGCGATCGCGCCGCGGCCGGGCAAATGGGAGCTGGCCGTCGCGCGGCTCAACACCGGGGCCCAGTCGTTCTGGTGCGGGGTTGCCGCCGAGCTGGCGCAGGGGCCGGTGGAGGAGATCGACCAGGACGACGCGCGCTGGAACGGGCTGATCCTGCGCCTTGCCGTGGCATAGTGCGGCCATGGAGCTGAAAGCCACCCGCTACGAGGTCGCCGACGGGATCGCCGTGGTGACCCTCGCCCGCCCCAAGCGCCGCAACGCCTGGACCGGGCGGATGCACACCGAATACCGCTGGATCCTGCGCGAAGCCGACCGCGACCCGGCCGTGCGGGTGATCGTGGTCACCGGCGATCCGGAGGGCCAGGCGTTCTGCGCCGGCGCCGACCTGCAGGCGCTGGAGGGACACTCCGCGCGCGGCGGCTACGATCCCGGCACCCCCGACGATATCGCCGAGCCGGGCTATGGTGTGGACCCCGCCTTCGACGCCTCGTTCGCCTATCACTTCGGGGTGGGCAAGCCGATCATCGCGGCGATCAATGGCGCGGCGGCCGGCGTCGGCCTGGTGCTGAGCGCCTTCGCCGACCTGCGCTTCTGCGCCCCGGGCGTGAAGTTCACCGCCGCCCACGGCCGCTTCAACTTCCCGGCGGAGTTCGGCCTCTCCTGGGTGCTGCCGCGCATCGTTGGCCTGACCCATGCCAACGACATCCTGCTCTCCAGCCGGGTGTTCACGGCCGAGGAGGCGCTGGCCATGGGCTTCCTCAACCGCATCGTGCCGGCGGACCAGCTGATGGCGGAGGTCCTGGCCTACGCCCGCGCCCTGGCGACCGGTGTCGCGCCCGGCTCGGCCCGCGAGACCAAGCGCCAGATCTATCGCGACCTGCACCGCGACGCGGCCAGCGCGGTCCGCGCGGCCGAGGCCCTGCTCGTGCAGATGGCCCGCGAGCCGGACTACAAGGAGGGCGTGAAGGCCTGGATGGAGAAGCGGCCGCCCGCCTGGAGCGGCTGACGCTCCGGCGCCTTGACGCGGGGCCCGGCGGGCCGCAGGGACCATGCCAGATCTTCGGAGGACCACCGCCGTGAAGCGCGCCGCCATCGTCTCCCCCATCCGCACCGCAGTCGGCAAGTATCTCGGAGCGCTCTCCGACATGCCGGCCGGTGAGCTGGGCGCGGTGGTGCTGAAGGCGCTCGTGGCGCGCACCGGCATCGATCCGGCGCGGGTGGACGACGTGATCTTCGCCCAGGGCTACGGCTCGGGCGAGGCGCCCTGCATCGCCCGCTGGTCGGCTCTGGCGGCCGACTTCCCCATCGAGGTGCCGGGCTACCAGCTGGACCGCCGTTGCGGATCAGGCCTGCAGGCGGTGATCGACGCGGCGATGATGGTGCAGACCGGTGTCGCCGACGTGGTGATCGCCGGCGGCGTCGAGAGCATGAGCAATGCCGAGTACTACACCACCGACATGCGCAAGGGCGCGCGGGCCGGCTCGGTGACGCTGCATGATCGCCTGGCCCGCGGCCGGGTCATGAGCCAGCCGATCGACCGCTTCGGCGTGATCAGCGGCATGATCGAGACCGCCGACAACCTGGCCCGCGACTACCAGATCAGCCGCGAGGAATGCGACGAATACGCCGCCATGAGCCACCAGCGCGCGGCCAAGGCCTGGACCGAGGGCAAGTTCGACGACGAACTGGTGCCGGTGGCGGTGAAGCAGAAGAAGGGCGATCCGGTCATCTTCGCCAAGGACGAAGGCGTGCGCGCCGACGCCACCGCCGAGAGCCTGGGCCAGCTGCGCGCCATCGAGAAGGGCGGGGTGGTGACCGCCGGCAACGCCAGCCAGCAGAACGACGCGGCGGCGGCCTGCCTGGTCGTGGCCGAGGACAAGCTGGCCGAGCTGAACCTGGAGCCCATGGGCTGGTTCGTGAGCTGGGCCGCGGCGGGCTGCGATCCCTCGCGCATGGGCATCGGCCCGGTGCCGGCGGTGAAGCGGCTCTTCGAGCGCACGGGCATGGGCTGGGACGACATCGACCTCGTGGAGCTGAACGAGGCCTTCGCGCCGCAGGTGCTGGCTGTGCTCAAGGGCTGGGGCTGGGACGAGCGCGATCGCCTGAACGTCAACGGCTCGGGCATCAGCCTGGGCCATCCCATCGGCGCCACCGGCGGGCGGATCCTGGCCAACCTTCTGCGCGAGCTGAAGCGGCGCGACGGCAAGTACGGCCTGGAGACCATGTGCATCGGCGGCGGCCAGGGCATCGCGGCGATCTTCGAGGCGGCTTGAGGCGGCCCGGCCGGGACCCGCTCTACGGCGACGGATCGCGGCTGGTGTGACGGATGCGCAGGACGAGGACGTCCTCGTCGCGGACGGCATAGATCACCACGTAGGGCGCGTTGCGGACCGGCAGCTCGCGCGTGCCTGGAAACTGGCCCGACCGGCCGCGGTGGGGAAAATCCGTCAAGCTCTCGATCGCCCGCTCGATGGCCGCGCCAACTGCCCTGGCGGCGGTTGGGTTCTCAGCCCAGAGATACGCCACAGCCGCGGCGAGTTCTGCGGCTGCCGGCGCAGAAATCCGAACCTTCAACCCTCGGGATCACCGTACTCGGCCCGCAGCTTCGCCTTCACCTTTTCCCAGTCTTGCACATCGCCGCGCGCAACCGCGTCGAGCCCTTCCTGCACATAGGCGCGATATTCCGCGTCCTTATCGAGGAACGCCGTCACCGCTTCCTCGACGGTGGCGGCCAGCGTGCCCTCACGGCTCTCGGCGATCTGCTCCAGCCGAGCCTTCTGGGCGTCCGTTAGGGTAATGGCGAGGCGATGGGCCATGGAAGCTCCCTGCGGACGCCATCGTGCCGCATTCCCGTTTCGTTCTCAAGGCGCTTTGACGCCGGACTGCGCCATCGCTATCGCGAAGCATGACGCCGTCGGAGCTTTGGAAGCTGTTCGAGCGCATGAGATCCGATCTCGACGCTAAGGCCGCGCCGTGGAGCGTGATCGGCAGTGGAGCGCTGATCCTGTTGGGCGTGTCCCTGGCGAGGGCCAGCGACCTGGACATCGTCACCAGCGTGGAGGGGGCGGGGCGGCTGCGTTCGGCCTGGGCCGGGTGGTTGTGCGCGGCCGACGCCAAGGCGCCCGACGGGCCGTTCCGCTCCGACGACTTCGCCCGCTACGAGACGCCCTGGGGACCGGTCGAGGTGATGGGCGGCCTGCGGGTCGTGCAGGACGGGGCGCTGAAGCCGCTCGTCATCGAGGGCGGCCCGCTGCCGAGCGCGGCCGAGCAGCTGCGCATCCTGCGCCTGTTCGGCCGGCCGAAGGATCTGGCCAAGGCGGCGCAGCTGGAGACGTTCATCGCCCGCGGGCCTGCATAGCCCCCCTCAGACTAGCCGCTTCTGGATCGCGTAGAGCACGGCCTTCGTGCGGTCGGTCACGCCCAGCTTGGAGAAGATGTTCGACACGTGGTTGCGCACGGTGCCGTCGCCCAGGCGCAGCGCCTGGGCGATATCGCGGTTGCCGATGCCGCTGGCCATCAGCCGCAGCACCTCGCGCTCGCGGGCGGTGAGGCTGTCCGGCGTGTCGAAGGCCTCGTCGCGCCAACGCGGGTCCAGCGCCGGCCCGTCGGCCGAGGCGGCGAGGGGGGCGAAGAGGTAGGCGCCGCCCGCCGCGACCGTGCGGATCGCCTCGACCAGGGTCTCCGGCGTCACGCCCTTGAGGAGATAGCCCCGGGCCCCGGCCTTGACCCCGGCCACCAGGGCCGCGTCGTCCTCGAAGGTGGTGAGCAGCAGGGTCGGGGGCAGGGCGGCCTCAGCGGCGAGGGCCGTGATCACCTCGACGCCGCTCATCCCCGGCATCCGCACGTCCAGCAGCAGCACGTCGGGCCGCAGCTCCAGGACCGCGCCGACGCCGGCCTCGCCACTGTCAGCCTCGCCTACGACCTCGACGCCGTCGAACAGCGCCAGGAGGGCGCTGATCCCGCTGCGCACCAGGGCCTGGTCGTCGACGACCAGGACGCGGATCAACGGAAGCTCCCGGCGGCCGGCATGGCGCCGCGCACGCTGAACCCCCCGTCGTCGCTGCTGGAGATCGCCAGGCTTCCGCCCAACATCTCGAAGCGCTCGCGCATGCCGGTCAGGCCCTGGCCCTCCACGAAGACTCCGCCGCGCCCGTCGTCGCGTGCGGCCACCGTCACCGTGCCGTCCAGGTCCTGGGTCAGTTCGACGGTCAGCCGGCGGGCCTTGGCGTGGCGCAGGGTGTTGGTGACCAGTTCCTGGACGCAGCGCAGGACCGCGTCGGCCCGGGCCGGATCGATCGGGCCGAGGTCCGGCGGCAGGCGCAGGCTGACCTCCAGCCCCTCCACGCCCTCGATGAGATCGGTGAGCGTGGCGCGCAGGTCCACCGGCTCCACGCGCACCCGGCTCACCACCGCCCGCACCTCTTCCAGCAGGGCGCCGGCGATCCCGCGGGCGGTGCGCAGGTGCTCGGCTGCCGGACCCTTGGCCAGGCGCGCCGCCACGTCCAGGTGGAGCGTCAGGCTGGTGAGGTTGTGGCCCATGACGTCGTGCAGGTCGCGGGAGATGCGCAGCCGCTCCGCCATTCGCGCGCCCTCGGTCAGCAGGGCGTGGGTGGCCTGCAGCTCGGCGTTGGCCAGGGCCAGGCGGTCGCGCGCCTCGGCCTCGCTGCGCGCCAGGTTCGCGGCGCAGACGGCGAAGATCTGGAATCCGAAGGTGGTCATCAGGATCATCAGCGACGAGCCGGTGGTCTGGCCCGCGCACCGGATCGCCGCCAGGCCGCCGGCCTGGGCCAGCGCCACGGCCAAGGCGACCCGCAGCGAGGCGACCCAGGCGATCTGCCAGGCCACCACCATCATCAGGCAGCAGACGATGAGGCTGGGGTAGAGCCAGACCAGCCAGAGCGCCGCCAGGCTCTGGGCCAGCAGCAGCAGCAGGCCGCGGCGGGCCAGAGCGCCGTGCTGCGGCGTCAGGGCGTAGGCGAGGACGAAGGCCGCGTAGCCGCCGGCCCACAGCTGACCCCAATGCGGCCGGCCCGCGAACTGGGCGGCCTCGAAATAGCCGGCGTAGAGCGCGCGGACGCCGGCGGCCGCGACGAGCAGCACGCAGGCGAGGCGCAGGAGGCGGTTTCGCTGGGCGGAGGTGTCCATGAGCGGCCCGGAGTGGCGGATCGAAGGCAGCCTAGCGACCCGTCCCGGCGCTGTCGCGTGACGCCTGTCATGGCCCGGTCCCGTGACAGGCGGCACTGTTGGCGGCGCCCGCGCGGCGGGACAACGGCGGCCTCGACAACCCGTTGAAGGCACACCTCATGAGACAGCCCCAGGTGCTGAATGCGCTCACGATCTCGCTCCTGCTGAGCGCCGCGCTCATCGCCGGCCACGTCCGCGCCCAGCAGATGGACCACGGCGCCATGACGGTGGCCGCGACGCCCGCGCCGGCCAATGCGGGCGAACGCGAACTCGCCAAGGTGAAGGGGCTGATCGGGACCTGGGACGCGCCCATGGGCGGCAAGACCATGACCGACGTCTTCAAGCCCTTCGCCTTCGGCACGGCGGTGCTGGGGGAGGAGTGGCTGGACGGCAAGCAGGTCACCGCCACGGTTTTCTATGTGGTCGACGGCGAGCTGCGGGCCGACCACTACTGCGACTACCTCAACCAGCCGCGCTACGCGGCCAAGGCGTCCGCAGATCCGGCGGTGATCGACCTGCAGTTCCGCGAGGCGACGAACCTCGACGCCCACCCAGCCCACTTCCACGGCACGACCTGGAAGGTGGTCGACGCCACCCACCTCGTGCAGGACTGGTACATCGTCGGCGGCAAGAAGGTGGGGGCCGTGGCCCACCTGGAGTTCGTCAAGCGGCCGCAGCCGGCGGCCTGAACGGCCTTCCCAGACAGGGATGGCAGGCGACAACGGTTGAGTCGGCCGCGCGCTTCGTGTATGTGCGCCGCCTTCTAGAGTTTCGCTGCGTCGCAAGGCGTGGCGGGTTGGGAGCCTTCGGGCTTCCGATCCTGTCCAAGAACTACGAGGCCTCCGGGGTCACCGGAAGCCGTAATCCGAGGAAGAGCCCTTCCTCGATCGTGGGGAGACGGGAAGATGAGGTTTCCTGACGGCCGGCGCCCCTCGTGCGCCCGGGCGCGGAGACTGCGGCTTCTCACGGACAGGCTGATCGCGCACGGGGCTCGCCCCGGACGGGATCGATTTGGCTGCCGGAATCCTCCGGCGGTCGAACCTGAGTATGGAGACCGCAATGGACCGCGCTCAAAAGCAGGAAGCCATCGAGGCGCTCAAGGGCGTCTTCGCTGACTCCGGCGCCGTGGTCGTGACCCACTACATGGGTCTGACCGTTGCGGAAATGACCGATCTGCGGGGCCGTCTTCGCAATGAAGGCGCCCAGCTGCAGGTGGTGAAGAACACCCTGGCCCAGAAGGCGCTCGGTGGCTCGATCGGCGAAGAGGGCGACGCCCTCTTCAAGGGTCCCGTCGCCATCGCCTTCGCGCCGGACCCGGTGTCCGCCGCCAAGGTCGCGACCCAGTACGCCAAGGACAATGACAAGTTCACGGTCATTGGCGGCTTCATGGGTCAACAGGTGCTGGACAAGAGCTCGGTGAC
>Ga0136846_1210617_pt1 | contig 11903 bp, 5 predicted proteins | sample HopSoiMetagenom2_FD_96841 | JGI IMG/M metagenome (GOLD analysis project Ga0136846, IMG submission 96841) | Grasslands soil microbial communities from Hopland, California, USA - 2 Assembly 2016 (version 4) | ecosystem: Environmental > Terrestrial > Soil > Grasslands | place: USA: Hopland... | reverse complement strand
CGGAATCAGCGCCTCGGTCCGTCCAGGGAGCGAATCGAAGTTTTTATTCATTCGCCCGCCCAGACGAAATTTGATCGCCCTCGCGCCCGAGCTGCCCACAAGCTTCTGCAAGTACGCAATCTCTTCTTCCGGCTTATTGCCGCGCACGCCGCTGGCGTAATAGATGGGAATTTCGGACTTTAGCTTGCCGCCAAAGAAATCGGCGACCTGCCGCTTCGCCGCCTGCCCCATCAGTTCGAGCAGCCCCATCTCGATTGCCGCGCATCCGGCCCACAGCGCGATGCCCTGCAGCTTGTAATTGCTGTTGTGCCGATACAGGTCCCACAAGAGCGACTGCAGCTCACGCGCGTCGCGCTTGACGAACACGGGAACAATATCCTTTAGAAAAATGGGCCACGTCTGCGACATCCGCTCCGGGTTCGGCGCCGTGATCGCCTCCGCTCCGTCCACCGACCGGGTCCGCAGCAGATAATTCCGTCCGCTCTTGAGCAACTCGACCGACGCCACAATCACCGGGCCCTTCAAAGACTCTGTATTCAGCACCGGCTGATTGAGAATTTTCTCCAAGTCGGCCTTCGTGGGCCGCTTTTCCTGAGCTCCCCGCGCAGTGGAGCCACCCATCACAGCCGCCGCCGCGGCAGCCCCCGCGGCCAGGAAATTCCGTCGTGAGGAATTCATAATGCACCCTTAACTGAAGATAAGAACGCTCGCGCACTTATACGCTGTGCCGATGCGACTTTCCAGCCAGCACGAAGACAAATGTGCTAATTGCCTGCTCTGTGTCTCTGCGCTTGTGTGCCTCTGCGTTAAAACAAGAAGGAGTAAGTTTGGTTAATCAGTCTCCAGTCTCGAAAAGCCATGCCTAACACTCTTGACGGCGCTACCGGCCCCCTCACTGCTCGCTTCGCCATCGTCGTCGCTCGCTATAACGAGCACATCACGACGAAGCTCCTCACTGGCGCCGTCGAAACGCTGCGGGCCGCCGGCGTGTCCGACGACGCGATCGACGTGGCTTGGGTCCCCGGCGCATGGGAGATCCCGCTCGTTGCTCAGCGCATGGCACAGTCCGAGCAATACGCCGCCGTGCTCTGCCTCGGGGCGGTAATCAAAGGCGAGACGACGCACGACGAGCACATCAATCGCCAGGTCAGCATTAGCCTGGGACAAATCGCCCTCGATAGCGACCTTCCGGTGCTGTTCGGCGTGCTCACTTGCAACACCGTCGAGCAAGCCATTCATCGCGCCGGTGGCAACGCCGGAAATAAAGGCCAGGAATGCGCCGCCGCTGCCCTGGAAATGGTTCGCCTGCTGGCCAAACTGCCTTAAATCCTATGGCGGACTCTTCCCTATCGCTCGCCGTCGCGCTGCAGCATCATCTTGACGGTCAGCTGCAAGCCGCTGAGCAGATGTACCGACACATTCTGGCGGCTGAACCGGACCACGCCCAAGCGCTGCATTTTCTCGGCGTTCTGGAATCTCAGTTGGGGCGCTATGACGATGCGGTAGGGCACATCCGGCGAGCGATTAAAATCAACGGCGCAGAGGCAGCATTTCACTGCAATCTCGGGAACGCGCTGAGTAGCCAGGGCAAACCGGATGAAGCGATTTCCTGCTTCCGACAAGCGATCGAACTGAATCCTGGTCTGGTCGAAGCGCATACCAATCTCGGCAATGCACTCAAAGATCGAGGGCAGCTTGAGGAAGCCGTGGCGTGCCACCGCCGGGCGCTCGCCTTACGGCCCGATCTGGCTGAGGTGCACAACAACCTGGGTGCTGCGCTAAGAGATGAGGGACAGATTGCTGAAGCAATCGCTTGCCACCAGCGGGCACTGCAGCTCAAGCCCGAATTCGCGGAAGCCCACAATAACCTGGGAACCGCTCTCAAGGAGCAAGGGCGGCTCGACGAAGCGCTTGCTTCGTATCAGCGAGCACTGGACCTCAAGCCTGAATATCCCGAGGCAATTGCCAATTTCGGCAATATCTTCAAGGAAGAGGGAAAGTTGGATGAGGCGGCTGCCTGCTATGAGCGGGCGCTCGAGCTCAAACCGACGATGGCCGAAGTTGTTAACGGACTGGGGGCAGTGCTCAAAGAGCAAGGCAAGCTCGGTGCGGCACTTGTGTGTCATCGACGCGCACTGGGGCTCGATCCAACCTATGCCGACGCCTACAGCAATCTCGGCTCCGTGCTTTGGGAGCTGGGGAAGATGGATGAAGCGGCTGCCTGCCAGCGCCGCGCTCTGGAGTTGAAACCACATCCTCAGGCGCACAGCAATCTGCTTCTCACGCTGCAGTACTGTCCCGGCCTGAACCTGAGTGACATTGCGGCTGCTCACGCGAAGTATCAGCAAGTGCACGCGGCGCCGCTATTGGCTTCATGGAAGCCGCACACGAACGACCGCGATACCCAGCGAAGATTACGTTTGGGATTTGTCTCGCCCGACTTTGGGCGGCATCCTGTGGGGTTCTTTTTGACTCGGGCGCTCGAAAATCTCGATCCGGGCGCGTGTAACACGATCTGCTATTCGGATCGGATCAGCAAGGATGATATGACCAAGAGGCTTCAGGCTGCCGCGTCGATCTGGCGCGACGTCAATGGAATGACCGATCACGACCTGGCCGAAATGGTGCGGGAGGATCGCATCGATATCCTGTTCGATCTGGCGGGCCATACGGGGAAAAACAGGCTACTCGTTTTTGCCCGGAAGCCGGCCCCGGTTCAAGTAACCTGGATGGGATACGCGGGTACGACTGGAGTCACAGCGATCGATTATCTGCTGGCCGATGAACGCGAGATTCCCCGCGGCGTTGAGGAACATTTTGTCGAAAAGATTTTGCGGATGCCCGACGGCTACGTGTGCTACGCTCCGCCCTCCTACGCTCCGTCGGTTTCTCCGCTGCCGGCATGCAATAACGGCTACGTCACCTTTGGCAGCTTCAACAATCCGGCGAAAATAACGCCGCGGGTCGTCGAAGTCTGGGCCGCGATTCTTGGCCGCGTGCCGCACTCGCGGCTCGTGCTCAAATATCGGGGAATCAGCGATGATTCGGTGGCCTTGCGAATGAAGAATGGTTTTGCGGAGCAGGGAATTGATCCCGCCCGTATTGAATGCTTTGGGTGGTCGCCTCATCACCTGCTACTGGAAGAATACAACCGCCTCGACCTGGCCCTCGATCCTTTTCCCTACAACGGCGGCTTGACGACATGCGAAGCCCTTTGGATGGGCGTTCCTGTCATCACCTGTCCTGGCGAAACTTTTGTGAGCCGGCATTCTCTGAGTCATCTAACAGCCGTCGGTCTGACTGGAACTATCGCGCGAACCTTCGACGAATACGTCGAGTTAGCCGTTTCCTTAGCCGCGGATTTGCCCATGCTCACGAGTCTCCGAGCCACCTTGCGGGATCGAATGGCTGCTTCGCCCCTTTGCGACGGCCGCCGTTTTGCGGAAAACCTGATGCGACTGCTTCGCGACGTGTGGCTCCGGTGGTGCGAGCAGGCGCCATAAATCTCAGATGCCATTCAACGAAAGAGCCCCCGGTCGGTTCAGGATGGCCGACCGGGGGCGTGCGACGGACGTGCGCTCAGAAAGGAACAACGCTACTCAAGATGATGCACTGCGTTGTTGTTCGTTCGTCGTCCTCTCATCAAGCGCGATATCGTCGATTAAATCCAGGCTGGCCGTGTTTGCTTCCAGCAATACGCGCTGCCTGTTGCTTATTAAGCACTACCAGCAATAGACCGCACCCGCGAACACACCGTGAACCAGAAAGCTGCCCATCCGATTGGTAAAGGCAATTCCGTCCACGTCGTGGAAGTTCTGCGTGTGGATGTTATTATCAACGCTCGCGACGCCGGCGACGCCGAGCACGCGATAACCAGCATTGATGGTCCAGTTGTTGGTAACTGACCAGCGGCCGCCGAGATCGAGCTGACCCGAGGTGGCCAGCGTCGACAGGGGTGCTGTGCGGACCACGAAATCCTGGCCCGCGAACTGGCCATTGTTGATCACCGCGTTGCCCTGCGTGCCATAGACACGCTGTAGGGCCGTCACGCTGTTGTCATACACACCGGCCTTGCCGATCGCATAAGCCGTGAAGCGGTTCGTGATGCAGTAGCTAATGCCACCACCAAGCTGGAACCCGAACAGGTTGTTCGTGGTGGCAACCAGGTAGTTCGCCGCTGCCGGATCGTTGAAGTCAAACGTCGGCGAGCTGGAGTAAATGAAGCGATCGAAAATGTTCATATAGCGGAAGCCGGCCGTATAGCCAAAGCCAAAGCGCCCGCCACGCGAGCCGCAGCAGCAGCCGCACATGCCACAGCCAAACGGTCCGCAGCCATTGCAATTGCCGACGAGGTTCGCTTCGACGCTGTTGAAGCCCCATGAATTGGCAACCCGCTGGGCTTCGGCGTTGTTGAACGCGGCGTTCGCATTGGCGCCGTTGTAGTCGAGATCACCGAAGTCGATCGTCGAATTCATGTTATCGAAGCTGTGAATCCGGGTGGTCGTCGGCAAAAGCCCCCAGTACACCAGCTCCACAGCAGCGGTCGGGCAGCAGCTGCCGCATCCGCCGCATCCACATCCGCCACCCAAGCACCAGCCGGCGCCAATTTCAAAACCACCGCGCCAAATGCTGCCGAATTCGGTGTTGCAGAAATTCAGCCGCTGATCGCCTGTCACGGTATCGACGCTCGGCACAAATCCGCCTGCTTTTGTGCGTGACATCACCAGCGCGTTGGCATAGATGTAATGGTTGTGGCAGCAGTTCATCCCGCCGCCCGTGCATGTGCTGCAGCTCTCATAGCCGCCCTTCAGCGCGTCCGAATAATCGGGGCTGATGACGGGGCTGTTGCTCATTGGGCTGAGCTGACCCGGGGCCTGACCCGGGACGCCCTGCACTGGCGAGATTGGCTCCTGGCCCCACAGCCCGTCCGTCGCAGTCGCGCGGGCGACCGAAAAGCCGTTGCCGATGGCTGGCAACGGAGGCAGAGGAAGCAGGGTTGGCAGGCCGGTGTCCTGGCACCAGGCCCTGCTGGTCAGAGTTGCCAGCAGAATAATCAGACTGGCGCCTCTTGCGCATAGGCACTTCATTGCATACTCCTTACGCTCATCGATCCATCGATTCGCAGCACGCCGTCCGTCGCGCGTGCTGAGGATGGGTTGTCGCTTGCTTAAAACAGCAGCGCCGCGAGAAATTCCCGCAGCCCCGCCCGAGGGCGGGGACCTCATGTCCCCTATCGATGGCGTCCGTTCCGAGCGCGAGCCTCAGTGCCACGCAACACGCCCGTCCGCGATCAGGTCGGTTCTGAAGCAGAGCCCAGACCAATTTCTATTTGATCCGGCCAACTCGAGGCGACCTTCTGCAGACAGTTCAAACACTCCGTCCGCGTGTCAGGAGAACAAATCGTCTCGCCGCGGCCCGCGATTGGTGCCAATTCCGCCAGTGCTTGCAAAATTCGCTAGCTGCTGCGCGCCGCAATCAGCACGCGCGCCATCGCCCCTTTGGCCGGACATTCGCGCCGTGCCGGCTGTGCCAACTGCGCGCTCCGATCGCCCTCATCTGCCGCACGAGCCTCACAACTGGCTGCTATTCACAACGCGCGCGCCGCTTGGCCCTATGTGCCGCACGCCTGGCGTTTGGCAAGCGCCGGCCGAAGAATCGCAGTTTTACACCCGCGCTGAATCTGCCGTGTCTGACGTCCGATGACGGCTGTTTTTCGCCGCTCTATGCCGCGACTGCCGAAGATTCCGCGGCTAACGCGTGAAACTCTCGTTCCGCGCGGTTAGGATATTCCGCACCTGCCGGCCCCTCAGCGCACGCTTCCCGCCTGTCAACAAATCGCGAAGTATCGAAACCTCACACCGAGGCACCGAGGATAAAGCCATGTTAAAATCTATCTTTTTAGTCCGCCTCCACCGTGCGCCGGTGCCTCTGCGCCTTTGCATTAAGTGCAGCCGCCATTCACTCCCGTCATTGATTGCGTCATTCCTGTGCCTGACCAGCTTTGCCGCCGATTCCATTGCCCCCATCCCCCGCGTCCTCCCGCCCGAAGGCCTTGAAATTCCCGCCGATGTCCGCAGCCGCCTCGAAACGGGCCTCACTGTCGCCAAAAAGCGCCTCGAAGCGGCCTCCGAACAGATGGGCCGCGGTCCCAATGTGGCTAGAGACCGCGCCGACATCGAGATCTTTCTCAAAGCCGTCGAATATGCCCTTCTCCATCGCGAGTTCTATGTGCCCAAAGATTTTGAGAAGGCCGACTGGGCTCTGGCAGAAGCCAACAAGCGCATCGACGACTGGAACCCGCTGCTGGCCAATCGCAATCGCGGGACGCGACTCTGGCCTTGGTCCAGCGCCACGGGCACGATCGTCCGCGGGTATCCATCCACCATTGACGGCTCCGCGCAGCCCTATGGCCTGGTAATTCCCGAAAACCACGATTTCGAAAAGCCCTGCCCCCTCTACGTCTGGTTGCATGGCCGCGGCGATAAAAGTACCGACATCCACTTTCTGTACGAGCGGGCGGCGAAAGCTGGCCAGATCGTTCCACCGGGCGCGATCGTCCTGCATGCCTTCGGTCGCCAATGCGTCGGCTACAAATCGGCGGGCCAGGCGGACGTGCACGAAGCCGTCGAATCGGTCAAGCAGCGCTACAAGATCGATCCGGATCGCATCGTTCTGATTGGCTTCTCGATGGGGGGCGCCGGCGCCTGGCAGGTCGGTGCGCATTCAGCGAGCAAATGGGTCGCTATTTCACCGGGGGCTGGCTTTGTTGATGTGGCCCGCTATCGAAACATCACGCCCGACAAGTATCCGCCCTGGTATGAGCAAAAGCTATGGGGCCTGAACGATGTGCCCGACTACGTTCGCAATTTCTTTAACACCAGTGTGATCGCCTACAGCGGCGAGCTCGACAAGCAGCGCGCCGCCGCCGTCATTATGGAAGAGGCTTTCAAGAAGGAAGGCCGCGAGCTCACCCACTTAATTGGCCCCGGTGTCGAGCACAAATACGAACCCGCCACACTCGCCGAGCTGCTAAAGCGCCTGGCTGCCGTCGTCGAGAAAGGTCGCGAGGAATTCCCCACTGAAGCGCACCTTCAAACTCGAACGCTCGCCCACCCGATCCAATCCTGGCTCGTCGCCGAGCGGCTCGACGAACATTGGGCCGATTCCCGCATCGACGCCGTTCGCTCGGAGGGTAAAGTCGATGTCCAAACCAAGAACATCGCGCAGTTTCTTCTCACCGTCCCCGGTGACGGCAAGAATTTTCAGTTCACGATTGACGGCCAATCGCTTCCACTGGTCAAAGATGGCCAAGGTCTGTCAGCCGGATTTAGCGGCTTCATTGGCGCGAAAAGTCGTACGCCGCGCACTCGGGCCAGCTTCGTCAAGCACGACAAGCAGTGGCAATGGCTCCCGCTCGAAGCCTCCCGGCAGTCAGTTTCCGAAATTGCCAAGCAGCCCGGCTTCCAAGGTCCAATCGACGACGCCTTCAACCATTCGTTTATGATCGTCACGCCCAGTGGCAAGTCCAAGAACCCGCGTTTCCAAGCCTGGGTCGATTTCGAGCTGGCCCATTTTCGGGATCGCTGGCGAGCCCTTATGCGCGGCGAGCCGCTCATGAAGAACGACGTTGACCTCACCGACGCCGACGCAACCATCCCTAGTCTCATCCTGTGGGGAGACCTTGATTCGAACTCGGCGATGGCGCGCCTGATTGAAAAATCGCCGGTATCGTTTCAGCAAGGCAAATGGACGGTCGGCGAGCAAACCTTCGACGGCGACCAATACGTTCCGGCGCTGATTTATCCACGCCAGGTCACCGTCAACAATCCACGGCTCGGCCGGCAGGCAACCTTGAGCCGGTACGTCGTGCTCAATTCCGGCCTTACCTTCCGCGAAGGCCACGACGGCACCAACTCGCTGCAAAATCCCAAACTTCCCGACTGGGCTATCATCGACCTTTCTCAGCCTCCGGACGGCACTTCTCCCGGCCGCATTCACGACGCCGACTTCTTCGACGAGCACTGGCAGCTCAAACGCCAGCCGAAAGCACCGTAGGAGACCTTAGGCCTTAGTTCTTAGACTTTAGAACCGGCCCCAATCCCTGCCTCTAAAGCCTAAAGTCTAAAATCTAAGGTCGCTTGGACGAGCGATCAGCACGCCGAACCAATGCACGGCCGCCGGCGTAGCTAAGCGCTGACGACCCTGACACCCGCTGTTGAGCCGGTGACGGAAATCGTTATATTCTTTGAGGTTGCGCCGTTGACGCGCACCTGCATAGGGAGGGGCGAAGCTCGTGCTTGGCTCGTTCCGGCCGTGCAGGCTCGGCGGGAGCCTCGCTATTCAAGGTTCGCTGTATTGATCGTTGTTCCCAAATTATGACTCAGCCCAAAACCGCTCCTGACCCGCGGCCGGCCGCAAACCGCCAGCCGATGATCGAAGCAATCGGCCTCTCGAAGTTCTACGGCGTTTTTGCCGCCGCTCGCGACGTCACCTTCACGGTCCGCGAGGGCGAGCTGGTCGCCTTCCTCGGACCCAACGGCGCCGGCAAGAGCACGACCATGAAAATGCTCACCGGCTACCTCGCTCCGTCGGTCGGCACCGCCCGCATTGCCGGCCACGACATGTACACCGACCGCCTCGCCGGCTCCAGCCGCCTCGGCTATCTGCCCGAAAACGGCCCGCTCTATCCCGACGAGACGCCCCACTCGCTGCTCGAATTTTTCGCCGATGCCCGCGGTATGGACCCCCGCTACAAGAAAGAACGCATCGGCGCGGTGATCGACCTGTGCGCGTTGGGCAGCGTGATCTACAAGCCGATCAGCAAGCTATCCAAAGGTTTTCGTCAGCGCGTCGGCATGGCTCATGCCCTGCTGCATGAGCCTGACGTCCTGATCATGGACGAGCCGACCGCCGGCCTCGACCCGAATCAGATCGTTGAAGTCCGCAAAACGCTGCTCCGCATCGCCCAGAAGAAAACGATCCTGCTCTCGACTCATATTCTGCAGGAAGTCGAAGCGATGGCCCAGCGCGTGATCATGATCAACGAGGGCCGCCTGGTCTATGACGGCTCAGCCAAAGCCCTCACCGAAAAGCACGGCGCCCTCGACAAAGCCTTCCACGTCCTCACCGCTGCGGGTGCAGCGGCGTAAACCAACAGTATCAAAAATTCCATTCAAAACACCAAATTCGAATTCAATTCTCATAAACGGTTGACATGATTGCGAACTTTGTAGAGATGCTGAAGCTGATCGCCATCGATGCGATCTTCGTCATCGTCCTGGCTCTGGTATTGACGCCCTTCGCTCAATTCAAAAAGGCCGCCTTCGCCGTCCTCAAGCGAAATTTCGTCGGCTATTTTGCCAATCCCACGGGCTACGTCTTTTTGTGCCTGTTTGTTTTCCTGACCTCCGTCGCGGCCTTCTGGCCGCACGAGTTTTTCATCGCCAACCTGGCCAACCTCGATCAGCTCAACAAATACATGCCGCTGATCCTGCTGATCTTCGTGCCAGCGATCACGATGAGCCTCTGGGCCGATGAACGCCGCCAAGGCACCGACGAGTTGCTGCTCACGCTTCCCGCTGCCGATTTTGACATCGTCATCGGCAAGTATCTCGCGGCTGCGGCCATCTTCACCGTCTCGCTGCTCTTCTCCGAAATCTGGAACTACTGGCTGCTCGTTCTCGTCGCTACCGATCCAACCGCCCAAGGCACCGCCGGCGCGGTCGATATCGACACCGGCCTGTTCTTTGTCACCTATTTTGGCTACTGGCTGATGGGCCTCTCAATGCTTTCCGTCGGCATGGTCGCCTCGTTCCTCACGCCGAACCTCACCGTCAGCTTTATCCTCGGCGCGCTGTTCAATGCCATCCCCGTGATGACCTATTACGCCGACGTGCTCGTCCCCAGCAGCATCGCCGCCCGCCAGGTTTCGCAGTGGAGTTTCGCCGCCCAGTTCGACGACTTTGGCCGCGGCGTGATGAGCCTTTCTTCCATCGCCTTCTTCGTGCTGATTATCGTGCTGGGCATTTACCTGAGCATGGTTCTCATCGGCAAGCGGCATTGGCTGCGGCACGATGCCAAACCCGTTCCCATGGGTCAAAAGCTGCAAGCCATTGGCGGTCTGCTCCTTGGCGTTGTTGGCCTGATCGCGCTCGGCGCCTCGACCATCCTCCCCGCCGAATCGGGCCAGATCGCACTGCTCGTCGGCGTCATCGGCACCGCCGCCGGTCTGGCGCTTTACTGGGCCGCCGGCGCAATGGCCAATCCGCCGCACACCGGCTCGATGGCGGCCCACTTTATTGTTCGCACAGTCACGCTCGTACTTCTGCTCGTCTGTGCCAACATGCTGCTCAAGCGTTTTGACCGCCGCTATGATCTCACCCGCGGCCAAGTCAGCTCACTGTCGCGCGACACCAAAAGGCTGCTCCGCGACATCGCCACCAGGCAACAGCGGCCCGTCAACGTCGATGCCTACATCAGCGTCAATGTCCCCGAAGAATACGTCAAAACTCGCTACAGCCTCGTTTCGATGCTCAAGGAGTTGAGTGTCCAGTCCCGCGGCAAGGTCAACGTTAATCTGCACGACAACCTGGAGCTGTTCAGCGAACAAGCCGCACAGGCCGAGCAACGGTTTGGCATTCAGCGGCAAAGAGTCCAGTCGCAGGCGCGCGGTGCGTTCAAGCAAGAAGAATTCATCATGGGCGTCGCCTTCACCTGCGGCCTGGAAAAAGTCGTGCTGCCATCCTTCAAGCTCGGCATGCCCGTCGAATACGAGCTGGTCCGCTCCATTGCCACCGTCTCTGGCGACCAGCGCAAAAAGCTCGGCGTGGTGAAGACGGACGCGGAAATGATGGGCGGCTTTAGCTTCTCCGGCATGCAGCCGCGGCAAATCCCCAAGCAGCTCATCCTCGAAGATCTGGAGCGGCAATACAAAGTCGAAGAAGTCGATCCGACCAACCCAATCGAGCTTGGCCGCTACGACGTGCTGCTCATTGTGCAGCCTTCGTCGCTCGGCCCTCCACAGCTCGCCAACGTCGTAGATATTGTGAAAAAGGGCCAGGCCAGCGTCATCTTCGAGGATCCATTTCCAGTCGTCATGCCCGCCCCTGGCACGACAAAAGAAAAGACGCCGCAAGGCGGCATGTTCGGCATGGGCGGCGGTCCACAGCCCAAGGGCGACATCCGCGCTCTGTGGAACGCGCTCGGCATTCAGCCCACCGGCGATCAGGGCGAGATGCGTCCGCTCAAAGGCGAGGTCGTCTGGCAAGACTACAACCCTTACCCGAAATTTCAGGGCCAGGACCTCGATCCAGAGCTGGTCTTCGTTCGCGACGACATGGCAAAGGGCACAACCAGCGCCTTCAATCCCGACGAGCCCGTCGTCGCTCACTTTGAAGAGGTTCTCTTCCCATTTCCCACCGGTATCAGCAAAAAAACCGGAGCGAAAACCACTATCGTCGAGTTGGTGCGCACGGCTGATCGCCTTTCCGGCACGATCGACGTCGATAAGCTCGAAGCCGACCGCATGGACGAGCGGGCCCTTGCTCGCGATCGCGGGAGGCCCACCACTCGCGGCTACGTCCTTGCCGCCTGGATTCGTGGCGAAGCGGAGTCGTCGTCCGGCGCGGTCGAAGGTGAGGAAAAACCCGCGTCGATCGAAGTGAAGCCCACGGCTGCCGGCAAGAGCGATGAAAAAGGCGGCATCAATGCCATCTACGTCACCGACATCGACCTGCTCAGCAGTCAGTTCGTTCAGATGCGAAACGAGCCGAACCTGATGGTCCAGAAATTCCGCTTCGACAACGTCCCGTTCGTTTGCAACCTGGTCGATGCGGTGGCCGGAGAGACCCGCTACCTCGAAATCCGCAAACGCAAGCCGAAGCACAGCACACTGCGTATGGTCG
>Ga0136846_1215390_pt1 | contig 11904 bp, 10 predicted proteins | sample HopSoiMetagenom2_FD_96841 | JGI IMG/M metagenome (GOLD analysis project Ga0136846, IMG submission 96841) | Grasslands soil microbial communities from Hopland, California, USA - 2 Assembly 2016 (version 4) | ecosystem: Environmental > Terrestrial > Soil > Grasslands | place: USA: Hopland... | reverse complement strand
CGGCTGTAGCGTCCTGCCACCGAGCGCAACGGAGAGCCTGTGAGCAGGACGGTGTTCCACGGCGGGTCCGTGTTCGACGGCACGCTGGCGCCGATCGCGGAGGCCGACGTCGTGATCGAAGACGGCCGGATCGTGGAGCTCGGCACAGGGCTCGACGCCGACGAGCAGGTCGAGTGCACGGGGCTCACGGTGCTGCCGGGCTTGTTCGACACGCACACCCACGTGATCTTCTCGACGCTCGATTGGGTCGAGGAGCTGGTGACGCCGTTCTCGTTCAGGTTCTTCGACGCGATGCGGAACCTCGAGGCGACGCTTGCGACCGGGATCACGACCGTTCGCGATGCCGCCGGCGCCGACGCGGGGATCAAGAAGGCGGTCGACGACGGCGTGATCGCAGGCCCGCGGATGCGCATCAGCGTGAACATGCTGTCGCAGACCGGCGGTCACGCCGACGGCTGGCTGCGCAGCGGCCTCGACCTCGACCTCGAGTGGCCGGGGAGTCCGAGCGGCAGGGTGGACGGCCCCGATGCGGTCCGGCGAAAGGTCCGCGAGATGATCCGTGCGGGCGCCGACGTGATCAAGGTCGCGACCTCCGGAGGCGTCCTGTCGCCGACCGACGACCCACGGCACCCGCACTTCCGGCCGGATGAGCTCGAGGAGATGGTCGCCGAGGCGACGGCGGCCGGGATCTACGTGATGGCGCACGCGCAGGGTGCCGAGGGCATCAAGAACGCCGTGCGCGCCGGCATCCGCTCGATCGAGCACGGGATCTACCTCGACGAGGAAGGGATCGACCTGATGCTGCAGCGCGGCACGTGGCTGGTGCCGACCCTCGTCGCGCCGCTCGGCGTGCTCGAGGCCGTCGACGCAGGCGCGTCGCTTCCCGCGTCGACCATCGACAAGGCGCGGGCGGTCGTCGACGTACATCAGCGAAACGTCGCCCGTGCGATCGACGCCGGCGTCAAGGTGGCGATGGGCACCGACAGCGGCGTCGCGCCGCATGGCGCGAACCTCCGCGAGCTCGACCGCCTCGTTGCATGCGGGATGTCGCCGCAACAGGCGCTCGTCGCGACGACGAGCAGCGCCGCCGACCTGATGGGTCTCGGCGAGGAGCTCGGTAGAGTCCGGCCCGGCGCGCGCGCGGATCTGGTGCTCCTCGACGGAGACCCGCTCGAGGTCGCGACGCTCCGCGAGCGGGTGCGCCGCGTCTGGAAGGACGGCACGCTGGTGGTCGACGACGGAAAGGTGCTGCGATGAGAACGCTGTTCCACGGCGGCAAGGTGTTCGACGGCACGATGGCGCCGCTCGCCGACGGCGACGTGGTGATCGAAGACGGCACGATCGTCGAGGTCGGCCCGGGGCTCGACGGCGACGACGGCGTCGACTGCACCGGCAAGGCGTTGCTGCCGGGCCTGTTCGACACGCATGTGCACCTGACGGGCACGTATGAAGACGACGAGCTGACGATCCAGCACCGGCCGTTCAGCTACGGCTTCTATCAGACGCCGGCGAACCTGATGACGACCGTGCGGCTGGGGATCACGTCGGTGCGCGACGCGGGCGGTGCCGACGCCGGCCTGCGGCGGGCCGTCGACGAAGGCGTGCTCGTCGGCCCCCGGATGCAGGTCGCGATCACGATGCTCAGCCAGACCGGCGGACACAACGACGAGGTCCTGCCGAGCGGCGGGATCAGCGCGGGCTGGCAGCCCTACCCCGGCTTCCCGAGCGGCGTCTGCGACGGCGTCGACGGGGTGCGCCAGAAGGTGCGTGAGGTCATCCGTGCTGGCGCCGACGTGATCAAGATCGCGTCCAGCGGCGGGTTCTTCTCTCCGGCCGACGACCCGATGCACCCGCATTTCGCGCAGGAAGAGCTGGACATGATCGTGTCGACGGCGGCCGACCTCGGCCGGTGGGTGATGTCACACGCCCACGGGCCCGAGGGGATCAAACGCGCGGTGCGCGCCGGGGTGCGGTCGATCGAGCACGGCACGTTCCTGGATCAAGAGTCGGCCGACCTGATGCTCGAGTGCGGCACGTGGCTCGTCCCGACGATCACGTCCGGCGACACGACCGAGGAGCTCGCGAACGACGAGAAGCTGGCGCCCGAGATCCGCGCGAAGTTCGCGAACCTCGGCCGGCCGGAGTTCGACGCGATGAAGCTCGCGGCGCAGGCCGGGCTGAAGGTGGCGCTCGGCACCGACGCCGCGGTGTTCCCGCATGGCTGGAACCTGAACGAGCTCACGCACATGGCCAACAACGGGTTCTCGCCCGAGCAGGCGCTGCACGCGGGGACGCTCTCGGCGGCCGAGCTGATGGGCTGGGACGACAAGCTGGGCTCGCTCGAGCCCGGCAAGATCGCCGACGTCGTCGTGGTCGATGGCGATCCGTTCGCGTTCGAGACGCTGCCGGACCGCATCGAGCAAGTGTGGAAGGACGGCGTGCGGGTCGTCTGACCCGCCCGCATGGGGGCCCTCGGGCTGGCGCTGTTCTCCGCGCTGTCGTGGGGAACGGCGGACTTCTTCGGGGGACTCACCACCCGGCGGTTCGGGATCTTGCTGGTCGGCGTGATCTCGCAGGCCGCCGGGCTCGTCCTCACCGGTCTGTTCATCCTGATCAGCGGATCGCCGATGCCCGACGGCCGTGGGTTGTTTTTCGGGGTCGCCGCCGGGCTTTGCGCCACGATCGGCCTGGGGGCGCTCTATCAGGGCCTCGCGGTCGGCCCGATGAGCGTGGTCGCGCCGATCACCGCCCTCGAGGTCGTCGTCCCCGTGACCGTCGGGTTCGTTCGGGGGGACCGGGTGAGCAGCGTGCAGATCGTCGGGATCGTGGTCGGTGTGATCGGCGTGGTGCTCGCGTCGCGGGAAACGGCGGCCGACGTGGACGCGACCGTGCCGCGGGTCCGAGGTGTCGTCTACGGCGTCGTGGCGGCGGTCTTCCTCGGGCTGCTCGTGACGTTCCTGAACGAGGCCGGAAAGCAAAGCGCGCCGTGGGCGGTGTTCACCCTTCGATTGGTGTCGGTGCCGGTGTTCCTGGTCGCGCTGCTCGGTACGCGGGCGTGGCGGGGCCGGCGCCCGACGCGCCGGGACACCGCGACGATGCTCGGGGTCGGTCTCCTCGACAACCTCGCCAACGTGACGTTCGCGCTCGCGGGTCAGACGGGGTTGCTCGCGCTGATCTCGGTCGTCGGGTCGTTGTACCCGGTCGCGACGGTGCTGCTGGCGTGGACGCTGCTGCGGGAGCGGCTGACGTGGTCGCAGTGGATCGGGGTCGCGTTGGCTTTCGCCGGCGTCGGCCTGATCGCCGCGGGCTGACGGGCGAGGGCGCATGACGCCCCCACCCGTCCAACCGCCGCGCTAGACGCCGCGTTGCACGCAGCTCTTGGTTGCGTTCGACCACTCCTCCTGGAGCAGGTAGTGGTGACCGTTGATCGTCTGGTTGTACTGACCGACCGTCGTCTGTGTGGTCGGACCCCAGATGTACGCGCACTTATCCGAGCTCTCGTACCCCTTGTTGTCCCACCAGGCGCTCAGGTACGGGTCGTCGATCATCTCGCGATGCTCGTGACTCGCGCCGTCGATCGTGTCGTCGGCATCGCTGGCGTTCGGCCCGTTGTCCACGCCGCACCCGCGATGATCCGTCGCCGCATACGGGATGCTCGCGTACAGCACGTTCTGGTCGAACCCGTGGTACGCGCAGTAGTACGTGAACGCACACACGGTCCCGGCTGCGTCGAAGCACGAGCCGACGTTCTTCGGCATGTACAAGAAGTACCCGTGCGTGCCGTCGACCGGGAGGTCCAGCTGTCGCACGACCCTGCGAACCTCCGCTCGTTGCTGCGCGTCGGTCAGGCACACGGTGTAGGTGCTGTACGCGGGGCAGCCGTTCGCCGGGAAGGCGCTGTGATCGACGTAGCTGCCCGCGTAGGTCGAGCGATAGCCGATGTGCCCGGCCGTGTCGTAGTACTGCAGCAACGTCGAGTACGGATCGTTCCCCGTCCCGCTGTCGGCGGCGACGTTCTGAAAGAACCCGTTGACGGCGTTCATATACCCGCGCTGCCAGGTGCTGCCCGGCGGCGACCAATAGATCATGAACGTCGAGTTCGTGTGCATGACTCGGCCACCGTGGTAATCGAGCACCGAGTTGCTGGCTCCCCAGTACCGCGTCCTGCCCTTTGTGAGCAAGACGCCGCCGTGACCGTGTGTCGACACGTCTGTCGTCGTCGAACTCGTCGCATCGGCGGCGATCGCCGCCGTGCAGACGAGCGCGAGCGCGATCGCGCCGAAGACCAGATGCTTGCCGATCCGCATCGTCCCCTCTCCGGCGCCGTTGTCGGGCCGGCGCCGGCGTTCAGGATGCCACCGCATCGCGTTCCCGGCATCGGTCCTCCGCACTACCCTGCGCCCGTGGAGTGGTGGCGAGAGATGTTCGCGCTGCCGATGTGGCAGCGCGTGCAGCTGTCGTGGGAGGAGGCGGACGACGCGGACGCGGACGCCGACCAGGTCGTTCGCGCGCTCGCCCTCACCGCGCCGTCGCGTGTGCTCGACGTTCCGTGTGGCACCGGCCGCATCGCGAAGCGCCTGCGAACGCTCGGACATGACGTGGTGGGCATCGACGCATCGGAGCCGTTCCTGGCCCTGGCTGACGACGCCGGTGTGCGGGTGATCCGTGCGGATATGCGAACGTCGGTCGTTCGCGACGGCTCGTTCGACGCCGCGTTCTGCCTGTGGGGGTCGTTCGGTTACTTCGACGAGGAGCAGAACCGCGAGCAGGCGCGCGCGCTGGTGAACGCGCTCGTTCCCGGCGGGCGCGTCCTCGTCGACACGCTCGTGGCCGACACCCTGCTGCCGGCGTTCGCTGCCAGCGCTGCGTGGTCGGTCGGCGACGTCGATATCACCGAGGCCCGCGAGTACGACCCGCGCGGCAAGCGGATCGAGACGACCTGGACCTTCGCGAGGGGAGACGAGCGCGTCACGCAAGTCACGTCCGTCCGGCTGTACGCGCTCGACGAGCTGACCGATCTGTTCGCCGCGTGCGGGTGCACCACGTTCCAGGCGTTCGACGGCGACCTCGCGCCGTTCGGCCGATCGTCGGACCGGCTCTGGCTCGTCGCAACGAAGGGCTAAGCGGCGAGGTCTCGCCGGCCGAACGCCCACACAGCGACGAGCGCGCAGACCACTGCGATCAGTGCCAGGACGAGCACGTTCTCGGGGTGGATCAGGTCGAGCATCGTGCGGATCGTCGTACTCTTGCCCGCCCCGTTCGGGCCGAGGAAGCCGAAGACCTCGCCGCCTCGAACCGAGAACGACAGATCGACCACGCCGCGGCTGGAGCCGTAGTACTTCGTCAGGTGGTCGGCGACGATCACGTCATCGGCCATAGGCTCATCGTGCCCGGCGGGAGCACCGGTCGGCAAACCGGCTAGATCGAGAAGGCCGAGCGGGTGACGGCGACCGGGTTGTGGACGCGGTCGACGATGGGCGTGACACCGGCGGGATCGACGATCGCCAGATATGTCTTGCCGCGGTCGAGCGGCGCCGTGGGCGTCAGCGTCGCGCGGCGGACCTTGCCGGTGGCGCAGGACGTTCGGACACCCGAGCCGCTGAAACAACGGAGGGTCGCGGCGACGACGTGCCCGTGTTTGGGCCGCACCACGACGTTGCGGGTCGTCAGGCGATGGACCGGCTCGTCGAACGTGACGCGCAGGGGGTCGGTGCGACGATCCGGCGTGTTGAGGCTCGCCGTCGCCGGTCCGAGGTCGGCGAACGTCGCGGTCACGGTGCGGGGCTGGTCCATCGTCACGGTGCACCCGTTCGGGTCGGTGCCGGTGCAGTCGCCCGACCACGTCACGCCCGTCCACTGATCCGTGCCCGCCGTCAGCGGGACCGTCGCGCCCGGTGCGAACGCCGCCGTGCAGTCGCCGGGACAATCGATGCCTGTCGGCGTCGAGGTGACCGTCCCCGGGACGTTCCCATTCACCTTCACCGTCAGCGTGTAGCTGAAGCTGGCGGTCACGGTCTTGGCGCCGATCGTCGTGACGGTGCAGGTCGGGGTCGATCCCGCGCTCGCACACGTGCCGCCCCACGACACGAACGAGTAGCCGGCGCCGGGTGTTGCGGTCAGCGTGATCAGATCGCTCGGGTTGTAGAGCGCCGAACACGTGAGCGTCGCGGCGCAGTCGATCTTCCCGGCGGCGTCGGTGATCGACCCGCCCGTTCCGGGTTGGGTGATCAGCTCGGCGATCAACGCCGTCTGCAGGTTCGAACGTGCGAACCGGTCCTCGTCGACGGCCCCGTGGATCCCGCGGACGTTTCCCGTCCACGAGTACTGCCAGAACGTCCAACCCTCGCCCTGCCAATCGTTCGCAGGCATCGCTTTGGGCAGCGGTGTGCGCGGCCACGCGAACCACAAGGGGAAGCCGTGGTCGGCGAACCAGGTCGAGTTCCCGAGGATCGTCTGGAAGAGGTACTGCGAGCCGTAGACCATCGGGCGCACGCCGGTCTTCACCGCCACACGGTTGAGCCATGCTCGCGACCACGCCATCAGGGTCGACCGTGTCGTGCCGTCGGGGATGCGGTTCATCTCCATGTCGAGGACGGGGAGCACGTCGCCCACCGTCGGGTGCACAACCTGCACGAAATGGTCGGCCTCCAGGCGTGCCTCGTCCGGCACCTTGTTGGGTTTTCCCCACACGTGGTAGGCGCCGACCGGCACCCCGGCGATCGCGGCCTGACCGTCGTTGTACGTGAACGTCGGGTCGACGTACGTCTGGCCCTCCGTCGCCTTCAGGATCGCGAACGCGATCCCGTCCGACGCGACCGACGACCATCTCACGGTGCCCTGGTAATGCGAGACGTCGATCCCGTGAACGGGATAGGCGCCACTCAAGACGTCGCCGGCACTCTGCGAGGAGGCCAGCGTGCTGGTCATCGAGCCGACCACCAGCACGACGGCGATGACCACGGCGGGGAAGCGCACACGCATCAGCAAAGGGTATCGGTCGATATATCGCGAACCTGTCACGGACCGATCTCGTACCCCATCCGGCGTGGGAGCCTCGCGATGAAGTCGGTCAGCGGATCGGGCTGCACCCCACCGTCCTCCGCCTCGTCCTTGCGGACGATCGCGTGCTGCGTCAGCGCCGCCCCATCGACAGCAACGGTTCGGGTGGGAACCGCTGCATCGGCATCCCGACGAGGGGAAGGGCGGTGTGCTCGTCGTCGATGCCCAGCGTGAGACCGGCCAAGATCTTGCCGCCGAGATGACACGGCCCGACGCCGCCGCCGGTGTAGCCGACGCCGTAGTGCACCGCGCCGCCCGGCAAGGCCCCGAACGACGGCTGGTGTCTGCCCGTGACGTCCATCGGTCCGCCCCATGCCGCCTCGATCCCAACGTCGGCCCACGACGGGAAGAACCGCCGGAAGTCGTCAACTAACTTGACTATCGACGGTTCGTCGTACCGGAGGCGTGCGCCGAGCCCCACGCCGGCGCCCGCGGTCGCCGCGGCGGCACCGAACGCGATCCGGCCGTCCGGCGTCGTGCGGAAGTAGTGCAGCGCCGTTCGCCAGTCGCCGAGTCCTTCGCCGCCGGTCCACCCGACGTCGGCGAGCCGATCGGGCGCCGGGTCGGTCACGACGATGTAGGTGCCGCGCGGCACGATCGAGCGCCGGAACGCGGTCAGCGACGCCGACCACGCGCCGAGCGCGAGCACGCCGCGGTCGGCACGCACGCCGCCTCGGGTGGTTTCCACCTCGACGGGCGGGCCCGGGCGGAAGCGCGCCACGTGCGAGGACTCGTGGATCCGGACACCGCGGGCGAGGAGCGCACCGCGCAGGCCGAGGGCCAGCCGCGCAGGGTGCAGCGTCGCGTTGCCCGGCTGGAGGAGCCCCGCTCGGAACACGGGCGACCGGCATCGCTTCCGCACGGCGTTCGCGTCGAGCTCGACGAACCGGTCGCCGACGCCGAGCCGGCGTGCGGTCGCCACCAGCGACGCCCATGCCTCGTCCTGCGCAGCCGACGTCGCGATCGTCAGGTGGCCGGCGCGCGAGAACCACGCGTCGACGTCGTTCGCGACGAGCCAGGCCTCGATCTCGTCGACGCTTCGCTGCGCCGTCTCGGCGACGTGCACGGCGTCGGCCTCGCCGAAGAACCGGACGAGCGCCTCGAGGTCCTCCCACATCCCGGAGCAGAAGCCGCCGTTCCGCCCGCTGGGTCCGCTGCCGCACAGCTCGTCGCCCTCGAGCACCACGACGTCGCACGCGGGGTCGCGCTCCGTGAGGAACCACGCGGTCCACAGGCCCGTGTACCCGCCGCCCAAGATGACGACGTCGGCGGTCGTGGAGCCGGTGAGGGGCGGTTGTGGTTCCGGCTCGAGCGCGGCGCGGGCCTCTTCCATCCACCAGGAGACGCGCGCCTGGCGGGGCGGCGTGGTCATGGTCCGAGGTTGTAGCCGAGCCTCCGCGGGAGCTTCGCGACGAAGTCGACGAACGGGTTCGGGCGTTGCTCGTCGTCCAGCGAGTCGTCGCGGCGATGGATCGCGCGGTTCGCGACCGCGGCGCCGACCGATCGGATCGGCTCCGGCGGGAAGCGGCGCGGCTCGAGGTCCACGAGCGGCAGCGCCAGGACGTCGTCGTACTTCGCGAGCGCCCGATGCGCGAGGATGCGTCCCCCCAGGTGTGCGGGCCCGACGCCGTTGCCGGTGTAGCCGAGGCCGTAGTGCACGGTCCCGGGGTCGAGCGTGCCGAAGAAGGGCAGATGGTCGCCGCTCACGTCGATCGGGCCGCCCCACGCGGCCTCGATCCCGACGTCGCGAAACGTCGGGAACATGCGGTGGAGATCGGCGATCGCGACCTCGATCGACGGCTGGTCGTACGCGAACCGGGCGTCGATGTGGCGCGCGATATCGGGCTGCATGCCGCCGATCCCGAAGGCGATGCGTCCATCCGGCGTGTTGCGAACGTAGTGCAGCGCTGATCGGTAATCCGACAGCCCCATCCCGTCGGTCCACCCGAGGTCGGACAGCAGATCGGGCGCCGGCTCGGTCATCACGATGTAGGAGCCGCGCACGGTGATCGCCCGGCGGAACCGCTTCCAGTGCTGCGCCCACGCGTTCATCGCGAGGACACCGGCGCCCGCGGTGACGCGTGCCGTCGGCGTCTCGGCGACCACCGGATCGCCGACGCCGAACCGGGCGACGTGGGTGTGCTCGTGGATCCGAACGCCCGCGTCCAGCAACGCGTTGCGGAGGCCGCGCGCGAGCCGGGCCGGGTGCAGCGTGCCGCCGTAGCGTGAGAACACGCCGCCGTGCAGCACCGGCGAGTCGACCCGGGCGCGCACCTCGTCGGTCGTGAGCACCTGGAGATGGTCCAGGCGCAGCCGGTCGGCGGTGATGATGTCGTCGGCCCACTCGCCGATCTGCGAGGTGCTGGACGCGGCGTTCAGGTCGCCGTCGGGCCGGAACCACGCGTCGACGCCCTGCTTGTCGCAGAACGCGCCGATCTCGGAGACGCTCTGCTCGCCCGCGCGGCACACGCGCAACGCCGCTTCGTCGCCGAAGCGTTCGGCCAGCCGCGTGAGCTCTCCCCAGAACGAGTTCACGAACCCGCCGTTGCGACCGCTCGGTCCACCGCCGCAGATGTCCTGCTCGAGCAAGATCACATCGATACCGGGATCGAGCTCCTTCAGGAACCAGGCGGTCCACATCCCGGTGTAGCCGCCGCCGAGGATCACGACGTCGGCGGTCGCGTCGGCGGTGAGCGGCGGGCAGGGGTCGCCGGCGAACTCCGGCTGCGCGAGTGCCTCGCGGAGCCACCAGCTGCGTCCGTGGTCGGGTGGGATGGCGCTCATGGTCGTGATCGGGGTGTCGCCGAGTGTACGGAAACGTTCGCAGCGACCTTCGCGGACCGGTTCAGTCCACCGGCCGGATCAAACAGAACTCGTTGCCTTCGGGGTCACCCATGACCGCGAAGTCGTAGCCGTACTCGGTGCGCACCCGCTGGAGGATCGAGCCGCCGAGCGCCTGGACGCGCGCGATCGCAGCCTCGAGCTCGTCGACCTCGATATCGAGGTGGAGCCGGTTCTTCAGGGTCTTGGCCTCGGGAACCCGTTGGAACCGCAGGAGCGGCGCGTCGCCGGTTGCGGCGAGGTCGACGTAGTGGGCTTCGTTCGCCTTCCCTTCGTTCGCGATCGACGCGATCTCGGTGTCGAACATCGCGGCCCAGAACCGGGCGAGCGCCATGGTGTCGGCGCCGTCGATCACGAGCCCGTCCACACGTCCGATCGCCGGCATCGGCGCATCGTACCGAGTCGCTCGCCCGTACCGGTTGCTACGGTGAGGCCCCTGTCCGTGCCGTGAGGTCCTCTTGCGTAAGGTCGCGCCCGATGAGTGAGCGTCAGCGCCAGCCGAACCGTCCCCGCAGCTGGGAGGTCACCGAGGGGCCTCAGCGCGCGCCCGCTCGAGCGATGCTCCGCGCGGTCGGCTTCTCCGAGGACGACTTCGGCAAGCCGCAGGTCGCCGTCGCCTCGTCGTGGAACGAGGTGACGCCGTGCAACTACCACCTCGGCAAGCTCGCGGCGCTCGCGAAAGAAGGCGTGCGCCAAGGCGACGCCGTGCCGATCGAGTTCACGACGATCGCCGTGTCCGACGGCATCGCGATGGGGCACGAGGGCATGAAGGCGTCGCTGATGTCGCGCGACCTGATCGCCGACTCGGTGGAGCTCGTGATGCACGCCGAGCGGCTCGACGCGTTGGTCGGCATCGCGGGGTGCGACAAGTCCGAGCCGGGCATGTTGATGGCCATGGCGCGGATGGATCTGCCCAGCGTCTACCTCTATGGGGGCACGATCCTGCCGGGCACGTACAACGGCAAGGACATCACGATCCAGGACGTCTTCGAGGCGGTCGGGGCGCACGCGAAGGGCACGATCGACGACGACGAGCTGCACGCCGTCGAACGCGCGGCGTGTCCGACCACTGGATCGTGCGCGGGCATGTACACCGCCAACACGATGGCCGCGGTCGGTGAGGCGCTCGGGATGTCGTTGCCGGGCTCGGCCAGTCCGCCGGCGGTCGACTACCGGCGGGAGGTCGCCGCGCGCGAGAGCGGCCTCGCGGCGTCCACCGTGCTCGAGCTCGATCTGCGGCCGCGCCAGATCTTGACCAAGGAGGCGTTCGAGAACGCGATCACGGTCGTCATGGCGGTGGCCGGATCGACCAACGCGGTGCTGCACCTGCTGGCGATCGCGCGCGAGGCCCATGTCGACCTGACCCTCGACGACTTCGACCGCGTCTCGCGGCGCACGCCCCACCTCGTCGACGTTCGCCCCGCCGGGAAGTTCGTGATGAGCGACCTCGACCGGGTCGGCGGCGTCCCGGTGGTCATGCAAGAGCTGCTCGATCTCGGACTCCTGCACGGCGACTGCATGACGGTCACGGGGAAGACGCAGGCCGAGAACCTCGCGGGCGCCAAGCCGCCCGCGCCCGACGGCGTCGTCGTGCATCCTGCCGATGCGCCGATCCACCCCTGGGGCGGGATCGCGATCCTGCGCGGCAACGTCGCGCCCGACGGCGCCGTGATCAAGGCCGCAGGCATGGAGGGCACCGTCTTCGAGGGGACCGCGCGCGTGTTCGACTCGGAGCAGGCCGCGTTCGACGCGCTCACCGCGGGTGCGATCGTCGCCGGCGACGTCATCGTGATCCGCTACGAAGGCCCGAAGGGCTCGCCCGGGATGCCGGAGATGCTGGCCGTGACCGCGGCCGTGGCCGGCGCGGGCCTCGGCAAGGATGTCGCGCTGATCACAGACGGCCGGTTCAGCGGGGCGACGAAGGGGATCAGCGTGGGGCACATCGCGCCGGAGGCGTTCGTCGGCGGCCCGATCGCATTGCTCGCCGACGGCGACCGCATCCGG